>OEIU01001224.1_pt1 | contig 17601 bp, 19 predicted proteins | sample 1539221 | NCBI WGS metagenome assembly OEIU01 (sample SAMN03792071, study PRJEB22550) | activated sludge metagenome | feature: wastewater treatment plant; material: activated sludge; isolation source: Wastewater treatment plant of a petroleum refinery complex | place: Argentina: Zarate | collected...
TGGTCGGCGAGCGTCTCGATGACGCGACAATTGCAGACGCGACCATGGCCGCATTCCTCGATCATCCGGCGAAGCTCATCCCGGAGAGCGGCGAGCTGGCTCAGCCGGCGCTCGATTTCGGCGAGATGGCGGAGCGCGATGCTGTCGGCGGCATGGCAGGAGGCCTGGGGTTCGGCGGAGAGGGCGAGCAGTTCGCGGATCGCCTCGATATCGAAACCCAGCTGTCTTGCATGCCGGATGAAAGCGAGCCGCTTCGTTGCGTCACCGTCGTATAGCCTGCGGTTGCTGGCGGTGCGCGGAGTATCGCGCATGAGCCCGATCTGCTCGTAGTAGCGGATGGTCGGCACCTTGACGCCCGTGCGGCGAGACAGCTCGCCGATCGTCAGATCCATGCTCGCCTCCTCTTGATCCTCTAGTCGCTTGAGGATGTAGAGCGTCCTGGTCCGACGACAAGGAGCTTCCGATGTCCTCGCCCGCCCTCGTGACGAGCCGTTACCGCATCGAAGGAATGGATTGCGCTGCCTGCGCATCCAAGGTCACGAATGCGGTGCGCCGCGTCCCTGGCGTCGCAGACGTATCCGTGACGGTCACGGCCGGCACCATGACCGTCGAGCACGAGGATGCGCCCCAGCTCACCCACGCGGTGATGCAACAGGTGAACGCGCTCGGCGGCTACAAAGCCTCGCCCATGGAAGGTCGGCATGGCGCCGCCGGTGAGGCTCCGCATAGGCACGACCATGCGCACGAGGTCTCGGATGACCCCTGGTGGTCCAGCCCGAAGGCGCGCCTAACCTTCGCCAGCGGCTGCGCCTTCGTCGCAGCTTGGCTAACCGCGAAAGTCCTACCGACCTACGCGACCTGGCTCTATGCCGCGGCCGTGCTGGTGGGCCTCGTTCCGATTGCACGGCGAGCCTTCGCGTCGGCACGGCTCGGCTCTCCTTTCACGATCGAGAGCCTGATGACGGTCGCGGCCATCGGTGCATTGGTCATCGGCGCCGCCGAGGAGGCTGCGGCCGTGGTCTTTCTGTTTCTCGTCGGAGAGATGCTGGAGGGCGTCGCGGCCGGACGCGCCCGCGCGGGAATCCAGGGCCTGGCGGCGCTGGTGCCGAAGACCGGACTCGTCGAGCGAGACGGCAGGACGGAGGAAGTCCGGGCCGAGAACATTCCGGTCGGAGCGATCCTCCTTGTCCGGCCGGGCGACCGTATCGCGGCGGACGGTCAGATCGTCGATGGAGAGAGCAGCATCGACGAAGCGCCGGTGACGGGCGAGAGCGTTCCGAAGCGCAAGACCAAAGGAGACACTGTCTTCGCCGGCACCATCAATGCCGACGCCGTGCTGCGCATCCGCGTCACGGCGGCCGCTGCCGACAACACCATCGCGCGGGTCGTCAAGCAGGTCGAAGAGGCGCAGGAAGCGAAGGCACCCACCGAGCGCTTCATCGACCGCTTCGCGACCTACTACACCCCGGCCGTGGTCTTAGTGGCGGCCATCGTCGCCCTCGTGCCACCGCTTCTGCTCGGTCAACCCTGGAGCGAATGGATCTACAAGGGGGTCGCGATCCTTCTCATCGGCTGCCCCTGCGCCCTGGTGATCTCGACGCCGGCGGCCATCGCGGCGGCGCTTTCGGCGGGGGCACGCCGCGGCCTGCTCATGAAAGGCGGCTCTGTTCTGGAAGGGATAGGGCGCATCGACACAATGGCGCTCGACAAGACCGGGACGTTGACCGCGGGCAAGCCGAAGGTGACCGACATCGTAGCCATCGGCCGCCCCCAACCGCAGCTCCTGTCGCTCGCCGCCGCTCTCGAGACCGGATCGAGCCATCCGCTCGCACTCGCGATTCTCGATCGCGCTCAAGGGGAACACGTTCCCATCTCACCGGCGACGGAAGCCTCCGCCATTGGGGGCAAGGGCGTGACGGGGCGTGTCAGGGGCGAACACATCTTCCTCGGCTCGCCGGCCGCCGCGTCGGAAAGGGCCGCCATCTCGCCTGGGCAGATGGCCCGCATCGAAGCCCTGAACGGCGAAGGCAAGACGGTTTCCGTGCTGCTGGTGGACGACGCTCTTGTCGGCTTCATCGCCATGCGCGACGAACCTCGGCCAGACGCGAAGGCCGGTCTCGACGCTCTCAAAGCGGCGGGCATCGCCCCTCTTATGCTGACGGGGGACAATCGCCGCACGGCGGAGGCAATCGGCTCCGATCTCGGCATCGAAGTCCGGGCTGAACTGCTGCCGCAGGATAAGCAACGTATCGTCCGCGAGCTTCAGGCTCTCGGCCGCACCATCGGCAAGGTTGGCGATGGCATCAACGACGCCCCTGCCCTCGCGGCTGCCGATATCGGCATCGCCATGGGAGGCGGCACGGACATCGCTCTGGAGACGGCTGACGCAGCAGTGCTGCACGGCCGCGTTCTCGACCTCGGCCGGATGGTCGAGCTGTCGCGCCGCACGATGGCGAACATCCGCCAGAACATCGTGATCTCGCTCGGCCTGAAGGCGGTTTTCCTGGTCACCACCCTCTTCGGCATCACCGGCCTCTGGCCTGCGATCCTCGCTGATACCGGCGCCACTGTCCTCGTTACCGCCAACGCCATGCGATTGCTCGCGTGGCGCGGTCGGTAAGCCGCGGCTCGGATGAACAGCTACCATCGCGGAGCTACTTCGGAACGCTGCGGCGGTTCCAGCGCGCCAAGTCTCATTCCCGCCAATCGGCTGGGCAATGCGGAAGCGCATCCTCGAATGGATTACGAGGGGGGCGCACAGGCACTCCCTGACCTGGAAGGGCCCTGATCCGCCCCGGATCGTGGGGGCCGAGCAGGCAGTTCCCTCGCTCCGAGCGCCGCGCGTTTTCCCGGATCGAACTTCCGGAGGCGCAAGCGGACAGCAGGAGGAGCGAAGCTAATATTCCGTATTTCCAACTTGCGACAATGAGCATTTGAGTACGTCTCCTCTGCGGCCGCGTACCGGCGTACCCGAACCAGGGATTGTCATATCCTATCCAGGAGGATACCATATTAATGTACGGTATAATACGATAATCGGACCGGATCAGCGCGATGGTGAGAAGGGACACTGAGTACGGTGAAATTTTGGGTGTCTCGAACGAGACCTTGCTGCAGATCTATAATGGAGTGGCAGGTATGAGCCCTCTACGAGATCCTAGGGGATAGGACATGCATAGTTCCCATCCGGACATCATCAAACGGCTCAAGCGAGCAAACGGGCATCTCGCCTCCGTCATCGCCATGATCGAGGAGGGGCGGCCCTGCGTCGACCTCGCGCAGCAGCTTCACGCCGTCGAGGCGGCCGTCGGGAACGCCAAGCGCACGCTGATCCACGACCATATCGACCATTGCCTGGCGGATGGCCATGCGCAGAACGCCCTCAGGGAACTGAAGGCGCTCACCAAATATCTGTAGGCCGCCGATGCTCGATATTCTCAAGGACCGAACCTATCGGCATCTCTTCGGTGCCCAGGTCATCGCCTTGATCGGCACGGGATTGCTCACCGTCGCGCTAGGGCTTCTGGCCTTCCGACTGGCTGGCGACCGGGCCGGCGTGGTGCTCGGGACCGCGCTCGCGATCAAGATGATCGCCTATGTCGTGATCGCGCCGATCGCCGGCGCCTTCGCGGCGCAATTGCCGCGCCGTACCTTCCTGGTCGCTATGGACGTCGTCCGGGCGGCGGTCGCGCTCCTGCTCCCGTTCGTGGACCAGATCTGGCAGGTCTATGTGTTGATCTTCGTCCTCCAATCCGCGTCGGCCGCCTTCACGCCGACCTTCCAGGCGACGATCCCGGACATCCTGCCCGACGAAAGCCGCTACACCCGCGCGCTCTCCCTGTCGCGCCTCGCGAGCGACATGGAGAACCTGTTGAGCCCGACTCTCGCCGCATTCCTGCTGCTCTTCATCGACTTCCACTGGCTCTTCGCCGGGACCTTTATCGGCTTCCTATGCTCGGCCGCGTTGGTGGTTTCAGTTGTGCTGCCGTCGGCGACGGCGCAGGAGAGGCGCGGAATCTACGAGCGCACCTTTCGCGGCATGCGGATCTATCTCGCGACCTCCCGCCTGCGCGGGCTGCTCGCCATCAACCTCGCGGTGGCGGCCGCGGGGGCCATGGTGATCATCAACACGGTCGTGATCGTGCAGGCGCTGCTCGGCCGGCCGCAGAACGACGTCGCTATCGCCTTGGGCATGTTCGGCGGCGGCTCGATGATCGCCGCGCTGCTTCTGCCGCGCGTGCTCGATTGCCTGCCGGACCGCGCCGTCATGCTACCGGCGGCTGGCCTCCTGGGCGTGGTTCTCCTCGCGTCCGCCGCCTTCGCCCGAGGAGGAGCGGTGTCCTGGCCGGGCCTTCTGGCGACCTGGCTGGTGCTCGGGGTCGGCTACTCGGCGGCGCAGATGCCAACGGGACGCCTGCTCCGGCGCTCCGCCACCTCCGAGGACAGGCCAGCTGTCTTCGCCGCTCAGTTCGCGCTCTCGCATGCCGCCTGGCTCATCACCTATCCGCTGGCCGGATGGCTGGGCGCCAAGGCCGGAATGCCGCTGACCATGGCAGCGCTGGGCCTCCTGTCGCTGGCTACGACGGGCGCTGCCGCGCTCCTATGGCCGAGCCCGGATCCAGAGATCGTCGAGCACGACCACCCGGATCTCCCGCCCGATCATCCCCATCTCGCCGTCCACCGAGGCGAACGCCACGCGCACGCCTTCTATATCGACGATCTGCATCGTCAGGCGCCGTAAGCGGTCGCTCCAAAATGCCGACGGTGAGAAAGGCCGATTCGCGGCATAGGAGACCCGCCGCGGTCAGCGAGATCTTATCATCGCCCGCACCACGGCTCGCGTCAGGCGATTCATCGGCACGCCCACATATACCGGTCGCACGCCTCCCATGTGGAACCTGTAACCTTCGGCTTCGGAGAAGTGGCGATCTGCTACAAAATGACCCAACCCGGCCAATGTGCAGTCGAGTCTATCCGAGGTCCCTACGATACCGTTCAACCCCTTTCTCTTCGCTCAATGATCGCGCATGCATATCCGTGCACCGAGATGATCCAACCGGCGTAGGCTGTACGGACAGGGATCAATTGAGCGTATCAGCCTAAAAAATCCGACTGATCATCATTTGCGACTTCGGGCCGAAGGGAAGCCCGCCATGCGCCATGGAGACGCTTATGGTAGAGAGCACATATCTAACCCCAGAGGAGGTCGCGGAACGCTATCGCGGTGGCGTTTCGGTAGGCACACTGCGAAATTGGCGCGCGCAGCGGGTAGGTCCGTCGTTCATTAAGATCGGCAAGGCGATCCTTTATCCCACGACGGAACTTGACGCCTGGGACGAGAAGAACAAGGTGCGGTGCCGTGCATCAGGGCGACTCAACGAGCACCCTGATGACGGAGCGTGATCATCACGATGGAGCACGCTGGACATACCCCAATTGCCGTCCCCCGCTCCCTGAAAACTCGGAAATAACTGAACAAATTATGATAGTTAGAAGAGCGGCTTGACCGTTGCATAACCATCCCTCGGGAGACCCGACGCCCTCGCAGGCGGATATCCGCATGACGCGCGAGATCGTGACCATCGCCCAGCCGCTCGGGATCGCGGTGCACGACCACATCATCGTCAGCCGGGACGGGCATGCGAGCTTCCGGGGACTGAAACTGCTTTAGCGCTTCCGTTGGAACGCGACTTGCCTCTAGTCTCGCGCGAGAAGACCGGGGCGAGCATGCTGATCGAAAGCTTCGACGAAATGAACAGCTCGGGGTCGACCGAGGTCCGCCCCCCCTATGCCGGCCTTCGCCAGTGGCTGGACGGCACGCCGCGCGACACCTTCGACGCGCGCCGCAGCCAGGCCGAGCACTTTTTCCGGCGCATCGGCATCACCTTCGCCGTGTATGGCGAGAATCAATCCTCCGAGCGCCTCATTCCCTTCGACGTCATCCCGCGCATCCTGATGAAATCGGAATGGGACCTCCTGGAGGCCGGGCTGAAGCAGCGCGTGCGGGCGCTCAACGCCTTCCTCGCCGACATCTACGGCGCCCAGGAATGCATCAGAGCCGGGATCGTGCCGGAAGACCTCATCTTCCGGAATCCGCAATACCGCCTGGAAATGAAGGGCGTCCGCGTCCCCCACGACATCCATGTCCACATCGCGGGCATCGACGTCGTGCGCACGGGCGAGAGCGAGTTCTACGTCCTCGAGGACAATGCCCGGACGCCGTCCGGGGTCTCCTACATGCTGGAAAACCGGGAGGTGATGATGCGCCTCTTCCCGGAACTCTTCGCCAGCCACCGGGTCGCGCCCGTCGACAACTATCCCGACGCGCTGCTGGCGACCCTGCGCTCGGTCTCGCCGGGCCGGCAGACGGGCGATCCCGTGGTCGCCCTGATGACCCCGGGCCGCTACAACTCGGCCTATTACGAGCACTCCTTCCTCGCCGACAAGCTCGGCGTGGAGCTGGTCGAGGCGTCCGATCTCTTCGTGCGGGACGACGTCGTCTACATGCGCACGACGCAGGGGCCGACGCGCGTCGACGTCATCTACCGGCGCATCGACGACGATTTCATCGATCCGCTCGTCTTCCGTCCCGATTCCGTCCTCGGCGTGCCGGGCCTGATCAATGCCTACCGGGCAGGCAACGTGACGCTCGCCAATGCCGTCGGAACGGGCATCTCGGACGACAAGGCCGTCTATACCTACATGCCCGACATCGTGCGCTTCTTCACGGGCGAGGAGGCGCTGCTCCACAACGTGCCGACCTGGCGCTGCCGCGAGCCCGATGCGCTCAAATACGTGCTGGACCACCTGCCCGAGCTGGTCGTCAAGGAGGTGGCCGGGTCGGGCGGCTACGGCATGCTGGTCGGCCCGCACGCGACCCGCGAGCAGGTCGAGGATTTCGCCCGCAAGATCAGGCACTCGCCGGAAGGCTTCATCGCCCAGCCGACGCTGGCGCTCTCGACCTGCCCGACCTTCGTCGAATCGGGCGTCGCCCCGCGGCATGTCCACCCGCGCCCCTCCGTGCTGAGCGGCTCCGACCAGATCAGGATCGTGCCCGGGGGCCTGACCCGCGTGGCCCTCAAGGAGGGCTCCCTCGTCGTGAATTCGAGCCAGGGCGGCGGCACCAAGGACACATGGGTCCTCGACGACGCCTGAGGGCGCCGCGACCGATCGCCCCTCCCTTCCCTCCCGGACCGGTTCCGACGCCCATGCTCTCCCGCACCGCCGACAGCCTCTATTGGGTCGCCCGCTATACCGAGCGCGCCGACTTCATCGCCAGGACCCTCGACGCCACCCTGCGCCTGACCGCCCTCCCCCAGGCCTATCTGGGCGAGAGCAACGAATGGGAGAGCGCCGTCGCCTCCTCCTGCGACCTCGACCTCTTCCACAGCCTCTACGAAGTCGCGGACGAGGAGACCGTCCGCGACTTCCTCGCCTTCAATCCGGCCAATCCCTCCTCCATCCTCAACTGCATCCAGACGGCGCGCGAGAATGCCCGCTCCGTGCGCACCGCGCTCACGGTCGAGATGTGGGAGGCGCTGAACGGCGCATGGCTCGAATTGAGGAACTTCGACAAGCGCATGGACCGCGAGGAATTCACGCGCTTCCTCGACTGGGTGAAGGGCGTGGTCCTGTCCTTCGACGGCTCGTCCTATCGCACCATGCTGCGCAACGACGCATTCTGGTTCACGCGGCTCGGCGGCGCGATCGAGCGCGCCGACAACACCGCCCGCATCCTCGACGTCAAATACCACCTGCTCCTGCCCCAGACCGAATGGGTCGGGGGGAGCCTCGACTACTATCAATGGGCGACGATCCTGCGCGAGGTCTCCGCCGTCACCGCCTATCACTGGGTCTATCGCGAGAGCGTGAAGCCCTGGCTCGTGGCCGATCTCCTGATCCTCAACCGGCAGCTCCCCCGCTCGCTCGCCAACTGCTATGAGATCCTCGTGAGGCATCTCGACCTGATCGCCGGCGCCTATGGGCGGCGGGGCCAGAGCCAGCGCCTCGCCTCCGCCACGCTCGACCGCCTGTCGAGCGCGCGGATCGAGGGGATCTTCGGGGGCGGCCTGCATGAATTCGTCGAGGATTTCATCGCCACCAACAATGCTCTCGGATCCGCCATCGCCGACCAATATCTGAGCTGACGGGCCCGCATGCGCCTCCTGATCTCACACGCCACCCGCTACGCCTACGAGCAGCCCGCCCGCAGCATCATGCAGGTGCTGCGGATGACGCCGCGCGACTATGACGGCCAGCACGTGCCCCGCTGGCGCATCGAGCCCTCGATCGAGGGGCGGCTTTCCTCCGGGACGGATCATTTCGGAAACATCGTCCATGTCTTCTGCGCCGACGAGCCGATCCGCGAATTCGCGCTCCATGCCGCGGGCGAGGTGGAAACGACCGATACCTCGGGTGTCGTGCACCAGTCGGTCGAGCTCGTCCCGGATGGCTGCTACCTGCGGGACACGCCGCTGACCGAGGCGGACGATGCGATCCGCGCCTTCGCCGAGAGCCGCCGCGACCGCTCCGGCAACGTGCTCTCGACGCTCCACCGGCTCATGGCCGGCGTGCACGAGGCGCTCGCCTACGACAAGGAGCCGACCGGCGTCTCGACGAGCGCCGCGCAAGCCTTCTCGCTCGGGCGCGGCGTCTGCCAGGACATGAGCCACGTCTTCATCGCGGCCGCGCGGCATCTCGGCATTCCGGCCCGCTACGTCTCGGGCTATGTCCTCGCCCCGGACGGGATCGCCGACGACCAGCAGGCCGGCCACGCCTGGAGCGAGGCCAAGGTGCCCTATCTCGGCTGGGTCGGATTCGATCCGACGCATCTCACCTGCCCGAGCACCAACCATGTCCGCGTCGCGATCGGCTTCGACTACAACGACGCCGCCCCCGTGCGCGGAAGCCGGCGGGGCGGGGGACGGGAGACGATGGAGGTGCGCGTCCGCGTCGAGCCGGTGCAGGAGGGGCAGACCCAAAAACAGGGCTGACATCCCGCCAGGGCGGCGGGAACGAAGTCTCCCAACTCTAACTCGTTGTCGTTGCATGCTGCTGTCGGAAACCGAATTCGACTTTTCCGCGGCATGCTCTAGGACGACGCCCTTTCATCTTCCGGGCCGGGGCTTTCGTCCCCGTGCCGGTGCCCTGGAAGCGCCGGAGTGAGGCATGACGTATTGCGCCGCAGTGCTGGTGGAAGCCGGCCTGGTCATCGTGGCCGATACCCGGACCAATGCCGGGCTCGACAACATCTCGACCTATCGCAAGCTCCATCTCTTCCAGAACGAGGACCGCGTCCTCACCCTCGCCACCGCCGGGAATCTCTCCATCACGCAGAGCGTCGTGAGCCTCCTGAAGGAGGGGCTGGATCATCCCGACACGGGCGAGGCCGAGACCATCTACACCTCGAAGACGATGTTCCGCGCCGCACAGCTCGTCGGCCGGGCGATCCGCCGCGTGCGCGCCATCGACGGGCCGGCGCTGGAGGAGGCCGACTTGCGCTTCGACTGCTCGTTCCTCTTCGGAGGGCAGATCGCGGGCGGGCCGATGCGGCTCTACATGGTCTATTCTGCCGGAAATTTCATCGAATGCAGCCAGGATGCACCGTTCCTGCAAATCGGTGAGCATAAATATGGCAAGCCGATCCTCGATCGCGCGATCTCCCACCGCACGGATCTCTACGACGCACTCAAGATCGCCTTGATCTCGATGGATTCGACGATGCGCTCGAATCTGTCCGTCGGGCCGCCGATCGACCTGGCGGTCGTGCGCCGCGACGCGATCGCGCCCGAGCTGATCCATCGGATCGAGGCCGGGGAACCCTATTTCCACGACCTGCGCGAACGCTGGTCGTCGGCCCTGCGCGCCGCTCATATGGCGATCCCCGCCCCGCCCTACGGGAAGAAGAAGCCCCTCGCCGGACCGGCGCGAATCGGCTTCACCTCGTAGGAGAGAACGGGTCAGCGGGGGCCGGGCCGGCTCTCCGCCTCTCCCGGACCTCCGCCCGCGACCAGGGCGGCGAGGCGAGCTTCCTCCTCGGGGGTCAGGGCCGGCGGGGGGGAAGAGGTCCGCCGGCGAAACGTCAGGAGGAGCCCCAGGGCCGCCCCCGCCAGGATGAAGGCGGGCCCGAACCACAGGAGGAAGGTCCCGGCATTGACCGGCGGGCGCAGCAGCACGAAATCGCCGTAGCGGCTGACCACGAAATCGCGGACCTGCGCATCGCTGTCCCCCGCCCGCAGCCGGTCGCGCACCAGGAGCCGCAGGTCATGGGCGAGCGGCGCATCCGAATCGTCGATCGACTGGTTCTGGCAGACGAGGCAGCGAAGCTCGGTGGAAATCCTGCGCGCGCGCGCCTCCAGCCCCTTGTCCGCCAGCATCTCGCCCGGCTGCACCGCCAGGGCCGCGCCGGCAAGGACGAGCCACAGCATGGCAACGGAGGCGGCAGGCACGAGGCGAAGCCCGCTCATTGCCGCACGCCCCCCCCGGTCAGGCCGAGATCGCCGGCCAGGCGGTCGAGCCGGCCGGGCGCCTCGGGATCGGCGGCCAGCGCGGCCTTGGCGCGCGCCAGCCGGTCGCTCGCATCCTCCCTGCGCCCGAGGACGACCAGCGAGCGCACGAGGCGCGCCCATTCCGCCTCGCTGCCGCCATTCGTCTTCAGCCGCTCGTCGAGGCTTGCGACCATCGCCTGGATTTCGGGCGGTACATCGGCGACCGGAATCGTCGGGACCCGCGGCGCGGGCGCCGCCCCCTCGAGCCGCGCCAGCCGGGTGCGAAGCAGGGACACCCAGGGAGCGTCGTCCTCGGCCCCCGCCAGCAGCTCGCGATAGGCCGAGCGGGCGCCGTCGCGGTCCCCGGCCTGCTCACGCCCCAAGGCCAGATAGTAGCGCGCCGGCACCGATTTCGGATCGGCCGCGATCACCTTCTCGAACAGGAGCTTCGCCTCCGACGAGACCGCCCCCTGGCCGAGCGCGACCCGCGCCTCCGCCTCGCCGAGGAGCCGGGCCGGATTGTCCCCGCCCGTCTCCCGCGCCTGCGAATAGGCCCGCAGCGCGTCCGGGTAGCGCCCCATGCGCAGATAGATCGGCGCGAGGACGTCCCAGCCCCGCGCATCGTCCGGGTGGGCGGCGAGATGGGACTCGACGCGCTTGAGGGCATCCTCGAACCGGGCCTGCGATTCGGCCGGGCCCGCCGGCGCCTCGGCCACGCGCGCGCGCAGTTCCGGCGAGCCGTAGCCGCCATAGACCCCGAGCCCCACGATCGGCACGAGGCACAAGGCGAGCGCCGAGGCCGCGCGGCGCCGGCGCAGGGCGGGCTCCGAGGTCGCATCCGCGCTCTCGCGCTCCGAGGAGGTCGCGCGCAGGAGCCGCCGCCCCGATTCGATCCTGGCCGCCTCCGCCTCCGCCTCGCCGAGAAGGCCGCGCCCGCAATCGCGCTCGATCTCGGCGAGCTGCGCCTTGTAGAACTGCACGTCCCCGTCGAGCCGGCGGTCGGCGGATGGCTTGGAGAGCGGCCACAGCACGACCAGCACGGCCGCGCCCGTCATCACCGCCAGGAAGACCCACAGGAGCATCCGAGGGACATACAATGGGCCACCGCGCGGCAGAAAGCGGCAAGAGGCCACAGCGGCGGGAACCGTGCCGAAGCGTGGCGCCCGCGCGACTACTCGCCGCGATCCCCCGGCAGTTGCAGCACGGCCCGCAGGCCGCCCGCGCCTGAGGTTTCGAGCATCAGGCCGCCGCCGTGGAGCCCCGCGAGATCGACCACGATCGACAGGCCGAGCCCCGAGCCGGGCTTCGTCTCGTCGAGCCGCCCGCCCCGCTTCAGCGCCTTCGAGCGGGCGGCCTCCGGCATGCCGGGGCCGTCATCCTCGACCGCGATCCGCACGATCGCGCGCTCGCGAAGCGAGTGAACGGTGACCTCGACCGCGACCGCGCCCTCGGCCCATTTGCAGGCATTGTCGATGAGGTTGCCGGCCATCTCCTCGAGATCCTGGCGCTCGCCGCCGATCCGAACTCCGTCGGGACAGGAGAGCGAGATCGCCACGCCGCGGCCCCGGTTGATCTTGTCGAAGGTGCGCACGAGCGCTTCCAGGACCGGCTTCACCTCCGTCGAGACGCCGAGCGTGCCCGCGAGCGCGGCCGTCCGGGCGCGGCGTAGGTAGTAATCGACCTGGTCGCGCATCAGCATCGCCTGCTCGCGGATGCGGTCGGCCCCTTCGCCTGCGGTCTCGCCGGCCTCGTTCACGATGACGCTGAGGGGAGTCTTCAGCGCATGGGCGAGATTGCCGACCTGGGTTCTGGCGCGCTCCAGGATCTCGCGGTTGCTGTCGATGAGGAGGTTCAACTCGTCGGCGAGCGGCGCGACGTCGCCCGGATAGGCCCCCTGGATGCGGTCCGCCTCCCCGCGCCGGATGGAGGAGACCGAGCGCCGCAACTCGCTGAGCGGGCGCAATCCGAACCGCACCTGGAGCAGGGTCGAAAGACCCAGGCCGAGGCCGAGCAGGCTGAAGGTGACGACGAGCGCGGTGTTGAACCGCGTCACCATCGCGGTGATCTCGTCCGAGGGGCCGGCGACGCGGACCACGTAGCGCCCGTCCTCGCCGAGGTCGATATCGCGCTCGACGAGGCGCAGGACCCGTCCCTCGGGCCCTTCCCGCCCATCCTTGCGCGTCTCGCCGAAGGGCCGGTCCGGCGCCGAAGAGGCGAGGCTCGGCAGGGTGTTGCCGACGAGCGAGCGCGACGACCGCATGTCGCGCTGTGTCGCCTCGACCCGCCCGACCTGCCAGTACCAGCCCGAGAGCGGGATCTCGAAGCGCGGATCCCCGAGAATGCTGCCCTCGCGCTTTTCGGGATCGGGCGAGACGAGCTGGGCCGCGAGGTCGTTCGCATAGACGAGAAGCAGGTCGTCGAAGGCGCGTTCCGTCGTCTGCCGGTAGAGGGCGGACAGGATCAGCCCCGCCAGCACGAGGACGATCGAACTCCAGAAAAGCGAGGAGAGGACGAGGCGCGTCGCAATGGAGCGCCCGGCGAGGATGCGCACGGCGCCCGCTCAGCCGCTTGCGCCGGTCTTCCTGTCGGCCCCGCCCGTCTCCGGCCCCTCGATGAGATAGCCGAGCCCGCGCACGGTCTGGATCAGCTCGACGCCGAGCTTCTTGCGCAGGCGCCCGACGAAGACCTCGATCGTGTTGGAATCGCGGTCGAAATCCTGGTCGTAGAGATGCTCCGTCAATTCGCCCCGCGAGACGACCCGGCCCGTATGGTGCATCAGGTAGGAGAGGAGCCGGTATTCGTGCGAGGTGAGCTTCACCTGGACGCCCTCGACGCTGACCTTGCCCGAGCGGGTGTCGAGATGGACCGCGCCGGCGACCAATTCGCTCGATGCATGTCCGGTCGAGCGGCGCAGCAGGGCGCGGATACGCGCCAGAAGCTCCTCCATGTGGAAAGGCTTGGCCACATAGTCGTCGGCGCCCGCGTCGAAGCCCTGGACCTTGTCGCTCCAGTTGTCCCGCGCGGTCAGGATGAGCACGGGCATCTTCCGCCCCCCGCGCCGCCAGCTGGTGAGCACCGAGACGCCGTCGACGATGGGCAGTCCGAGATCGAGGATGACGGCGTCGTAGGGCTCCGTCTCGCCGAGAAACTGGCCCTCCTCGCCGTCGAACGCCTTGTCGACGGCATAGCCGGCGCCCGTCAGCGCCGCGGCGATCTGCCGGTTCAGGTTCCGGTCGTCCTCGACGAGGAGTAGGCGCACGTCAGCTTCCCCAAGGCGCGCCGCTGCCGCGAAACGGCGGCGCGCGATCGCGATCACTTACGGCATGCCGCCGCTTTCGTGAAACACCGGCGCGCCTAGTGGACCATCTGCACCTTGCCCGAGGGCGCGTCCACCGTCACCTGGACGACGCGCCCGTCGGCGCGGATGGCGGTGAGCCGATAGACGAGCGCGTCGGACTTGCGGCACAGCGACGCCCTGAGGATGTCCCCGTCGGGAACCGCATGGCGGGCGGCCACGATCGCCTCCCCCGGCGCGATCACCTTGCGCGAGGCCACCACCTCGGCCGTATCTCCGTAGGAGAGGCAGGAGCGCGCATTCGCGACGGCGTCGGCAGCCTGCGCTCCGGCAGACGTCCCCATGACGAGCGAGATGATTCCCAAGGCCCAGAACATGCCCCCGGATGAGCCATCCGTGCTGAATTCACGCTGAACGGACGGAGGCGCTCCATCCATGCTATGGCGCCTTGCGCAACGTAGGAGCCTCTGCTTGGATAAGATCGTCATCGTCGTCGCGATGCTCGCCTGCCTCCTCCTGGTCGGCAAGGCCATGCCGGGCCGGAACTGGCCCGCCGTCGTCGCCGCCACCCTCGCCGTCGTCCTTCTCGTCGTCCTCGCCGAGCAGAACGGCTACTGGCCGTCGAGCTGGCGGCTGCGCTGACCTCAGGCGTGGTCGACGAAGCGGTCGATGGCCCGGGCGAGACGCTCGTGGCTCCGCGCCTCCTCGGCCCGGATCGCCTCGCGAATGGCTGCGGCGCAGTCGCGCAAGGCGGCGGCGAGGTCCTCCGTCCCGTCCGGGCCGCACCAGGCGCCCCCTCCCGGACGGCCGGCGGTCGCGTCCAGCATCTGCGCGCGGTAGCGCCGGTCCTCGACGACCCAGCTGCGAACAGGGACGAGGATCGCCATCACCACGCCGACCAGGATGCCGGCGACCTTCACCCAGCCCTCAACCTCGGGAAGCCAGCTGCTCACGGGCGCGCCTCCTGCTCCTGGAGCCCAGGCTGTCGAGCACGCTGACGTCGCGGGCCGAGCGGCTCGACGAATGAAGCTCGGCCACGGCCAGCACGGCGTAGATCATCCCCGTCGAGACGGGCGGGGCGGCCAGCACGAAGCCGGCGGTCAGGCCGGCATAGAACAGGAAGCCGCCGCTGCACCCGACGAGACGCACGATCGGAGAGCGCCGGCGGCTGCCGTTGTACCAGAGGGCGATCAGGCGCGCGGTGCCGACCAGGATCGCGATCAGCCCCGCCATGTCCTCGGAGACGAGATCGCGGATGATGCGATAGCTCGGCTGGGCGAAGGTCCCCCCTTCCCCGAGGAGGACGGCGCCGTAGACCGTCATGATGCAGGCGAGCCAAACCTCGGCCCAGCGCGTCTGGCCGTAGCGCAATTCGCGCTCGATATGGCCCCTCAGCTCCGGATGGGCGGCGATCAGGGCGTCGAGCCCGGGATCACCCGTGGAACGCAGCATCGTCCTCCTCCCGGCATCGCCCGGCAATCTCCGGGGGCCTCTACAGGGCCGTCTGGCGGATCGTGCCCTGGCGGACGAGCGCGCGGATCTCCAGGGCCCATTTCACACCGCGCGCGATCCCGCAGAGGCCGAGCGCGAGCAGGATCACCCACCAGAACCTGAAGGCTAAGGAAAAGGCCGAGCCGGCGAGGCCCGCTACCGCCTGGATGCCCGACAGGACGTCGGAAGCCTGTTCCGAGGCCGCCGCGACCTTCTCCGGCAGGCCCGTCTCCTGGATGGCCTTGCCGATTCCGAGCGCCGACAGGAGGCTTCCGCCAACCGTCAAGTCCACGGGGGCCCTGATCGGGGTCGAGCCGCGGGCGCGAAGCTGAGCCACGGTGACCGCCGCCCGCGCTTCCGCGACCCTTCGGCTCTCCGCCTTGGCGATGGCGGCGAGGATCTCGTCCGAGAGCGGCCAATCCTCGGGTGGCGCGATCGCGGGGAACTGCTCGCGCAGGAGCGCATCCACGGCCGTCTTCGTGCTCGGCCCCCACAATCCGTCCGGGTCGCCGACCTCGGTATAGCCGGCGGCCAGGAGCTGGTTCTGGGCCCGGAAGAGCGTCGTGTCGCCCCGGTTCGTCCCGAGGAGGGCGGAGGGCTTGCGCAGGCCGATCAGATGCTCCCACCATGTGGAGGGCGCCGTCTGCGGCAGGACGGTGACCACCTCGGGCTTCGCGGCCGATGCGATCGGGACGGGGGAAGCCGTCTTCGGCTGCACCCGGTAGGCGTTGAGCGCAAGGCGGCCCCATTCGACGCGCCGATCCAAATGCGGAATGCCCGGCCGCTCGTACCTCTCCATGACGATGCGGACAGCGTCCTCGATCGTCCTCGCCTTCTTCAGCACGGCGATGACTCCGGCCTCGCCGTCCTTCAGCTCGCGGAAGAGGAAGCCGTAATCGGCCTCGAAATCGCCTGGCTTCGCCCCCTTGCGCTTCAACCACGCCTCGTAGGCGCGGCGGCGCGGGCCGGTCCATTGCGCCGGGCCGAGGCCGCCCTTCGAGCCCTTCACGAGGGGGGCGATCTCCTGCATCCGCGTAAAGCCGGCGCTCTCGACGCCGAAATTGCCGGGAAAACCGGCGGCCTGGATGTCGGTCAGGCCGAAATCGCGCATCAGGGACGCGATGTAGCGCGGGGCATCGCGGCGGAAGAGGGAGGTGTTCTTGGGAAGGGCCATGGAGGGCTCCGACAAGCAAAAGCCCGCGCAAGGCGGGCAAGGAAGCCGCCCGGAGGCGGCGAAGGGGCGGTGGAGCCGGCCTATTCAGAAGGCGCGAGGTCGAGGGCGTCGGGCGGCCACCAGCCCTCGCCGCCTTCGTCATAGGCGATGAGAACGTATCCGCCCTCGTCCTGCGCCAGTATGGTGGCGCCGGTGACGTCCCGCTGCTCCCGGCGCTCGACGCGGGTTCCGATCTCGAAAGACATCGCAATCTCCCTGGCTCAGGTTTGGTAGAACTGCGTCGCGGAGGCGCAGAGGAAGGCGGCGCGGCCCCCGGCCGGCAGGCTCACGGCGGTGTCGGTGCCGGCCGCCTCGATCTGCGCACCGGAGGGCGGATAGACCAGGAGCGCGTTGGCCCCCCGGTTGAGCACCTCCTGCCGTGTGCCCGGATCCGAGAGCGCCAGGACGACGCCCGAGCCGCTCGCGACCGTGGTCAGGATCGAGACCGCGCTCGTCAGGGCGCGCGCCGTTGCCTGTGTGGTGCCGGCCGCGGAGAGCGAAGCGGATACGGAAGGATGGGCCGGCCAGTAGAGATGCGCCGAGGACGACGCCATCACCCGGTTGCCGGTGCCGCTGAGGCCCACGGCGCAGAACAGGCCAAGCTCCGCCGACCAGCAGCCACTCGACCATGTGTTGTCCGCCCCGCTGGTTCCGATGGTCCAGTTGATCCCGTCCGGCGAGGTCATCACCCGGTTGCCGGTGCCGGTAGTGGCCACGGCGCAGAACAGGCCAAGCTCCGCCGACCAGCAGACCGAAACCCAGTTATTGTCGGCCGCGCTGTCTCGGGGGGTCCACGTGATCCCATTCGGCGAGGTGATCACCCGGTTGCCGGTTCCGGTGCTGGCCACGGCGCAGAACAGGCCAAGCTCCGCCGACCAGCAGACCGAAGCCCAGTTATTGGCAACCGCGCTGGCTCGACCGGTCCAGGTGATCCCGTCCGGAGACGTCATCACCCGGTTGCTGGCGCCGGATGCGGCCACGGCGCAGAACAGGCCAAGCTCCGCCGACCAGCAGACCGCAACCCAGCCATTGTCGGCCGAACTGGCTCGGGCGGTCCAGGTGATCCCGTCCGGCGAGGTCATCACCCGGTTGCCGGTGCCGGTAGTGGCCACGGC
>OEIU01001225.1_pt1 | contig 17601 bp, 15 predicted proteins | sample 1539221 | NCBI WGS metagenome assembly OEIU01 (sample SAMN03792071, study PRJEB22550) | activated sludge metagenome | feature: wastewater treatment plant; material: activated sludge; isolation source: Wastewater treatment plant of a petroleum refinery complex | place: Argentina: Zarate | collected...
GGCGCCATCAACCCGCTGACCACCCTGGTGCAGGCCGGCGTGGCCGCCGGCATGACCGAGGCAGCGGCACGCGCCAACGTGGCGGTGCAACTGGCCATCGACGGCGCCAAGATCGACGCCTACCAGGACGACCCGGCCTGGGACGCAAACCAGATACACGACACCGCGCGCATGGCCGCCGCGTTCGTCTCCGGCATGCTGCGCACCGGCGTGCCGCTGGAGGTGGGCGACCAGCAGGCGGCCGAACCGGCATCGAGCACGCTGCGCCAGCTGCGCTACAGCGGCGCTGGAGACTACTTTGCCCGCAGCCACGATCAGCAAGCCAAGGCGGCGGGCAGCGCCGGCGTGCAGCTGGTCGATAACCGCAGCGGCAAGACCGGCGGCCAGGTCAACGCGGACACCGCGCTCTATGGCACTGCCTATCTCACGCCGAGCGGCTGGACATACTGCACGCGCGACGTGCTCATGCGGGCCACGGTCGGCAATCCGAGCCGAACGGTGTATTGCGACGGCGAAACGTCGCTGGGCTCCACCCGCACCAGCAGCGTGGCCGGAGAGGCCATGGCCGCGCTGGTGGACCGCTGGCAGGCCCTGTCAACCAACACCATCAACGTGGGCATGCCGACAGCGGGCTTGAAAGGCGCGCTCGGCACGACCGCGTTCCCAGCGGGTGCCGAGGAACTGGTGCGCTCCAGCGTGGTGCTGGGGCAGACCATCCTGATCGACGGCCTGGCGAACCGCGCCCAGCCGCAGAGCCGCAACACGCTGGAGGCCGTGATCAACCACTACCCGACCTCGGGCGCCGCCGCCCCCACCGGGGCCAACACCCTGACCTTGGCGCTGACCACCAGCCAACTCAAGAACCTGCGCGTATCGCTGGCGCCATCCAGCGCCACCCAGGGCGCGGCGCAGTACTACGAGTGCGATCTGAACGCCGACCAGACCGTGGTGTCCAACTGCGTGCCCTCCACCACCGGTGCCTACAGCATCGACACCGTGAACGGCGCGCGCGTGCTGCGCTTCACCGGCCAGCCGCCGACGCCGGCCATCAACTACCACGTGGTGTACAGCGAGATCCGCTGGGTTGCCGGCGACCCGAACTCGCAGTGGGTCTACCGCGCACACGAGACGAAGCCTGGCCTCGTCTCGCGTCAAGGAGCTTCCAGCCGCCTGAACGACGCGGCCTGGACAGCCATGAAGACCCAGTTGGGACTCTGACGGTCCTTCGGGAGGCGGGCGCTGTTTGGGGCGTCCGCCCCCTGTCTTGCATTCATCACTGGAGGTTCACATGAACACCGCCACCCGCCTGTCGATCCTGCTGTCACCCCTGCTGCTGGCGGCCTGCGCCGCCAGCGCGCCGCCGGCCAAGGAATTTCCCGCCGGCGCCCGCGCGCCCTCGGTGGCCGAGCTGACCACGCTGCTGCGCGGCAAGACCACCAACGCGCCTTTGTCCAGCGGCGGCATCGTCCGGGTGGACTACGCCGCCGATTCGAACAATCTGAGGATTTTCGCCGCCGGCCGCGCGGACACCGGCACCTGGCGCGCCGAGGAGGGCGGTCGGGTCTGCCTCGAGTTCAAGGTCTTCACCTCGGCCTGCAACGACATCCGGCTGGTGGGGCAGGACATGTACGCCAAGCGCGCCAATGGCGACGTCGTGCCCGTCACGATATCGCGCTAGAAGAAGAATTCCGCCGCGGCGCTTGACTGGCAAGCGCTGGCGGCTATGGAATCAGGATCTTGTCCGATCGCTGGAGCCCTTGGGGCGCCGGCTATCGGGCCAGCGTATACAACGGAATATCGTGCGCGCGCCCCAGCGCGTCGAGCTGGCGGCGCGTCTTGCCCAGCGCCCAGGCGGCGATGGTGGCGTGCGAGGCGGGGGCGAAGGGGGCGCGCAGGTCGGGTGGGGGCAGGCCGGCGACCTTGAACAGGGCGGCGGCGAAGTGCGGCTCCAGCGCGGCAAAGGCCACGCGGCCGTCCTTGCAGGCATACACCTTGTAGCCCGCGTGCGCGCCGCCGACGGCGCCGCTGGGCAGGGTCAGGCCCCAGTCGCGCGGCAGGGCCAGCCACCGGGCGGCGCCCAGCAGCGTGACCTGGCGGTGCACGCCGCGGCCGCTGGCGCGGGCCTGCAGCAGGGCGGCCAGGGTGGCCTCGACGGCCAGCAGGGCGCCGGTCATGTCGGCCAGCAGGGTGGGGGGCAGGGCGGTGCCGGTGATCAGGCCGGCCTCGGCCAGGTAGGTCAGGTCGTGGCCCGGTTCCTCGGCGCGCTCGCCGGCGGCGCCGACGATCTCGATCAGCGACAGCTGCGGGTGGGCGCGGCGCAGGGCGGCCCAGCCCAGGCCCAGCTTGGCCAGCGCGGAGGGGCGAAACGAGGTCAGCAGCACGTCGGCGGCGGCCAGCTCGCGCGCCAGCTGGGCGCGGCCGCGCGCGCTCTTGAGGTCGAGCGTGACGGCGCGGATGCCGGCGTGCATCTGGCCGTAGGCGTCGGGGTTGTACTGGCCCATGGGGTCGCCGCTGACGGTGGGCGCCGGGCCGGGCGGCTCGACCTTGAGGCAGCGCGCGCCCAGCGCGCGCAGGCGCATCAGCGCGGCCGGGCCGGGCAGGTTGAGCGCCAGGCTGACGATGCGCGTGCCGCGCAGGGGGCGGGGGGTGTTGGATGCGGGCATGGGGCGGGCGTGGAGTGAATCGCCCGGTTATACCGCACATTCAAGCCAAATTGGCCTCTAGCGCCCGTCCATCAAGCGCAAGCAGCTATCAAAACCGGAGTTTGTGCGTGCCGGCCATCACACGCCCAGGTGCTGCGTCAGCAGCTCGGGCTGCGCCTGGATTTGCGCCGACGTGGCCTCCAGCGCCACCTCGCCCTTGACCAGGATGACGTTGCGGTCGGCGATCTCGGTCACGTGGCGCCAGTTCTTGTCGACGATCACGCTGGAGATGCCGCTGCCCTTGATGAGCGCGCAGATGCGCCAGATCTCGCGCGCGATCAGCGGCGCCAGGCCCTCGGTGGCCTCGTCCAGGATCAGCACGTCGGGGTTGGTCATCAGCGCGCGGCCGATGGTCAGCATCTGCTGCTCGCCGCCCGACAGCTGCTGGCCGCCGTGGTGCAGGCGCTCGGCCAGGCGCGGGAAGGTCTGCAGCACGCGCTCGTAGGTCCAGTCGCGCTGGCCGCGCGTGCCGGCGCGGGCGGCCATCTTGAGGTTCTCGGTGACCGACAGGTTGCCGAAGATGCCGCGCCCCTCGGGCACGTAGGCCACGCCCAGTTGGGCGACCTCGTAGGGCGCGCGGCCGGTCATGGGCTTGCCCATCACCAGCACGCCGCCGGCGCGCGGCTTGACCAGGCCCATGATGGATTTCAGCAGCGTGCTCTTGCCCATGCCGTTGCGCCCCATCAGGCCGATGGTCTCGCCGCGGCGCACGGCAAAGTCGATGCCGCGCAGGATGTGGCTGGCGCCGTAGTAGCTGTGCAGGCCGATGGCGTGGATCAGCAGCTCGGCGTCGGCCGCGGGCCGCGCCGGCACGTCGTCCGCGCGTGGGCGCGGCGCCAGCGGGTCGTTGGGGTCGTCCGGCAGGTTGGCGTTGGCTTGGGTGGCCATGTCAATGATCCTCGCCCAGGTAGGCCGCCTGCACGCCCCGATCGGCGCGGATGGCCGCCGGTTCGCCGCTGGCGATCACGGTGCCGTTGACCATCACCGTCAGGTGGTCGGCCAGGGTGAAGATGGCGTCGATGTCGTGCTCCACCACCATCATGGCGTGCCTGGGCTTGATGCGCAGCAGCAGCTCGACCATGCGCTCGGCCTCGGCCGTGCCCATGCCGGCCAGCGGCTCGTCCAGCAGCAGCACGCGCGGCTGGGTGGCCAGGGTCATGGCGACTTCGAGCTGGCGCTGCTCGCCGTGACTGGCGGCGCCGGCGATGGCGTGGCGGCGCTCGGCGAGGCCGGCCAGCTCCAGCGCCGCCTCGGCGCGCGCCTGGGTGGCCTGATCAGCCTGCGCGCTGTGCAGCCAGCGCAGGGGGTTCCAGGGCTGCTGCGGCGCGCGCGACTGCGCCGCCAGGCGGATGTTCTCCCACACGGTGAAGGGCAGGAAGATGTTGGTCTTCTGGTAGCTGCGGCCCAGGCCGTGGCGCGAGATCTGCTCGGGTGCGGCGCGCGTGATGTCCTGGCCGGCCAGCTCGATGCGGCCCGAGGTGGGCGGCAGGTCGCCCGACAGCAGGTTGGTCAGCGTCGACTTGCCGGCGCCGTTGGGGCCGATCACCACGTGGATGCGGTCTTGCCACAGGTCGAGCGAGACCTCGTTGACGGCGGCCAGGCCGCCGAACTTCTTGGTCAGCTGGCGGGCGCTGAGCAGGGCTTTCGGTTCGCTCATGACGCCTTGTCCTTGCCGCCAGTCAGACGCTGCACCAGCCCCAGGATGCCGCGCGGCGCAAAGCAGATCACCGCCACGATGAACAGGCCCATCCACAGCTGCCAGTGCTTGCCGGTGTCGAAGGCGCCGATGGCCGGCAGGTCCTTGAACACGTCGAGCATGATCTCGAACGCGAAGGCGCCGACGATGGCGCCGGCGAAGTTGCCCATGCCGCCCAGGATCACCATCATGATCACGTGCGCGCTTTGGTGAAAGCCCATCAGCTCGGGGTTGACGAAGCCGCTTTGCGCGCCCCACAGGTAGCCCGCCAGCCCGGCCAGCGCGCCGGCCAGGGTGAAGGCCGACAGCTTGTAGCCGAAGCTGCCGTAGCCCACGGCGCGCATGCGGTGCTCGTTGACGCGGATGCCCGCCAGCGCGCGCCCGAAGGGGCTCCACAGCAGGCGGCGCAAAAAGGCGAACACCAGCACCAGGCAGGCCAGCGTGAAGTAATAGAAGACGCGCTTGTTCTCCAGGTCGAACAAGCCCGCGTCGGGCCGGAAGTTGATGTAGATGCCGTCCGAGCCGCCCAGCGCCTTGTTGTCGAACACCAGGTAGAACACCATTTGCGCGAAGGCCAGCGTCACCATGATGAAGTAGATGCCGCGCGTGCGCACGACGAAAAAGCCGATCACCAGCGCCGCCGCGCCGGCCGTCAGCACGGCCGCGGGCAGCGTCCACCACAGGCTGACGGGCTCGCCCTGCGGGGTGAAAAACGCCAGCGCGTAACCGGCAATGCCGAAGTAGGCCGCGTGCCCCAGCGACACCAGGCCGGTCACGCCCTGCAGCAGGTCCAGGCTCATCGCAAAGATGGCCAGGATCATCATGCGCACGACCATCTGCTGGTAGAAGTCGCTGCCGACGAAGGGAAACAGCGCCAGCGCCGCCAGGCCCAGCGCCAGCAGGCCCTTCATGGCGCGGGGCAGGGCTTCGAGGTGAGTGGTCGGAGCGGTCATGCGCCACCGCCCGGCCGCCCGAAGGTGGCGAAGGCCCCCTTGGGGGGCAGCGAACCACACGAAGTGGGGAGCGTGGGGGTCGTCATGACTTAAAGAGCCCTTCGGGCTTCCACAGCAGCACCGCCGCCATCAGCATGTACACCAGCATGCTGGAGACCTGCGGCAGCAGCACCTTGCCGAAGGTGTCCACCAGGCCCACCAGCAGGGCCGCCACCAGCGCACCGCGCACCGAGCCGATGCCGCCGATGACCACGACGACGAAGCACATGATCAGCACCGACGAGCCCATGTTGGGGTAGACGCTGGAGACCGGCGCGGCGATCATGCCCGCCACCGTGGCCAGTGCCACGCCGATGGCGAACACCACGGCGTGGATCAGCTTGATGTTGATGCCCAGCGACTCGGTCATGTCGCGGTTGAAGGCGCCGGCGCGAATCTTCATGCCCAGCCGCGTCTTGCCGATCAGCAGGTACAGGCCGACGGCGAGCAGCACGCAGATGGCCATCATGAACAGGCGGTACACCGGATAGGACAGCGTCTCGGTCAGCGGCAGCGAGCCGGTCAGCAGCGGCGGCACCGGCACGCCGTGCACGTCGTCGCCCCACAGCAGCGAGCGCGATTCCTCGAAGATGTAGATCAGGCCGAACGTGAGCAGCACCTGGTCCAGGTGGTCGCGTTGGTAGAAGTGGCGAAACAGCACGCGCTCCAGCACCAGGCCGAACACCACCGACAGCAAGGTGCCCACCACGATGGCGGCGGTGAAGCTGCCCAGCTGCGCCGACAGCGCATAGGCCAGGTAGGCCCCCAGCATGTAGAAGCTGCCGTGCGCCAAGTTGACCACGCCCATGATGCCGAAGATCAGCGTCAGGCCGGCGGCCAGCATGAACAGCAGCAGCCCGTACTGCACGCTGTTGAGCAGCTGGATCAGGAAGTTGGCGAAATCCATCGAAGTGGGGAAGGTCGATCGGGCCAGAAAAAACGGCGGATCGCTCCGCCGTCCACGGCATGCCGTTGCGTGGGGCGGCTCAGGTCAGCTTGCAGCCCGCGCCCGAGTCGGCCAGCGCCTTGGCGGCCACGCCGACCACCACGTTGTCGCCCTTTTCGACCTTGCGCAGGTAGATGTCCTGGATCGGGTTGTGGGCCTTGCTCATGGTCCACTTGCCGCGCGGGCTGTCGACCACGGTGGACTCGATGGCCTTGTACAGCGCCGCCTTGTTGGCCAGGTCGCCCTTGACGGCGGCGGCGCCCGCCACCAGCAGCTGGCCCGAGTCGTAGCCCTGCACGGCGTAGACGTCGGGCTGCATCTTGAACTGCTGCGCATACGCGGTGCGGAACTGCTTGTTGCGCGGCGTGTCCAGCGAGTCGGCGTAGTGCAGCGTGCTCATCACGCCCTCGGCCGCGGCGCCGGCGGCGTCCAGCGTGCCTTCGGTCAAGAAGCCCGAGCCCCACAGCGGAATCTTGTCGTGCAGGCCGGCCGCGGCGTAGTCCTTCATGAACTTGGCCGCGCCGCCGCCGGCAAAGAAGCAGGCCACGGCGTCGGGCTTGAGCGCGGCGATCTCGGTCAGCAGCGCCTGGAACTCGACGTTGGGGAAGGGCACCGCCAGCTCCTTGACGATGGTGCCGCCGGCCTTGGTGTAGCTTTCCTTGAAGCCTTCGAACGCGTCGTCGCCGGCGGCGTATTTCCAGGTGATCCACACCGCCTTCTTCAGGCCGCGCTCCATCATCGGCTTGCCCAGTGCCAGCGTGGGCTGGCTGTTGGTGAAGCTGGCGCGAAACACGTTGGCCGCGCACAGCGCGCGCGTCACCGGCAGCACGCCGGCGTTGGGAATGATGTTGAGCACGCCCGACTCGCGCGCCACCTTGTGGATGCCCATCTGCACGCCCGAGTGCACGGTGCCGATCAGCACGTCCACCTTGTCGCGCTGCACCAGCTTGTTGGCGTTTTCGACGCCCTTGGACGGCTCGGACTCGTCGTCCACCTTGAACCACTCGATCTCGCGCCCGCCCAGCTTGCCGCCCTTTTCGGCGATCGCCATGCGCACACCGTTTTCGATCGCCACGCCGAGCTGGGCGTAGGTGCCGGTGTAGGGCAGCATGAAGCCCACCCGCACCTTGTTCGACTGCGCCCGCGCTATCTGCGGCAGCAGCAGGCTGGCGGTGCCGGCGCCCACCAGGGCGGCGCTGCGCGAGAGCACCAGGCGGCGGCTGGGGCTGCGGGGAGAGAGGGTGGATGACATGCGGTATCTCCTGGGTTGATGGCGGTCAAACGGTGCTGCATTGTGTTTCATCGGTCCGGGATTGCGTCCCTTGGCTTTCCCGCAATCGCTGCGGATTGCGGGCAAGCCGGCGTCGAAACATGAAGTAAAGTGCCTGTCTATGCGAAGTATAGTGCGTGTTCGGTGCCCGCCAGCTAGGGTTTTCCCAAGCGGTGGCTTGTCCGGGCGGGCGGTGGACCGCGCGGCCGCCCTGGTTGCGGCAAGAGGGCGATCGGCCACGGGTGGCGAGCCGACTCAGCAGCTTCGCCATGCTCCCCCAAGCATTTCGTGCAAGAGCCTCGCGCAGTCCCAGCCCAAGGCCCTTGCTGCGATGGTGGAGAGGCTGTCCTGATCTTCTCGGCCCGGCCTTCCGTGTCATCGCCGGTGGTTGTTCAGCGCACGCTTTCGCGCGCGCGAAACCCCCTTCAGGCCGCTGGCGGCGCCACGCTTGCCCCTTCGACGCCGTGGCGCCGAAGCGCCTCCAGAACGAGGCCCGACGATTTCATGTCCTCAACGAAACTCTTGAGCAAGGACGCGGCCAGCGCGCCGCGGCTCTTGGGAACGGCCATGGCCTGCTCGATGACCATGAACCGGCCCGGCAGCAGGCGCAGTCCTCCGTGGCGCTGTGCGTCGGCCTCCAGCTGTTGCCGGACCCCCGCCGCAACATCGTGGCCGCCCTCAATGAAGGCGGCGACGACGGCAGGCGAAGTCGGAATGCGCACGATGTCGGCATGGAGGAGCTCGCGGCTCAGGAACAAGTGATAGGCGCTGCCCTTGCCCACCGCCACGCGCGTGCCTGCCCGGTCCACCTGGTCGTTGCCATGCAGCGGAGATGCGTCGCGCACTAGGTAGCAGCCTTCAATCAGGATGTAGGGCGCGGTGAATGCAATGGAGTTGGCCCGCAGTGGGTCGATGGCGAAGAAACCAATGTCGGCCTCGTCCGACTCCAGGCATTGGACCGCCTTGCCTGCCCCGTCGAACACCACCAATTCCAGCGGCACGCCAAGGCGGTTGGCGAGCGTCCTGGCAAGATCGACCGACACCCCGCCCGGGGGCTGGCCCGGCAGTTGGTGCGCAAGCACCGGGTTGCCGAGGTTCACCGTCGCGCGGAGCTTGCCCCGTGGAGCCAGGGCTTCAACGGCGTGTGTCGAGTAGGTCACGTCCGGCGCCACCAATCAACGCAGCAGGTTGGCCGGCACCAGCACCGCGCCTTCCATCAGGCGCCGGGCCGACCGGCTCATGATGACCTTTTGCACCGCCCATTCGCCGTCGATCTCGGCCGCTTCGGCGCCGACCGCGAGGGAGCCGGACGGATGGCCGAAACGCACCTGGCCATCCGCGCCGATGGGGGCGATCTGGTGCACCAGGGTGCCGGGAATCGCAGCGGCGGCGGCGATCGCCACGGCACCCGTACCCGTCATGGCGTGGTGCAGCACGCCCATCGAGAAGATGCGGGCCAGCAGCTCGACCGACGACGCTTCGACCTTCTTGCCATCCGACGCCACGTAGGCGGCCGGTGCAGCGATGAAGGCCAGCTTGGGCGTGTGCGGACGTTTGGCCGCTTCCTCGGGCGTGGCCACCAGGCCCATGGCTATGGCACCCGCCGCGCGGATCGCTTCGGCGCGAGTCAACATTTCCTTGCTGCCGTTCACGTCGCCTTGCAGCTCTGTGCCCTTGAGGCCCAGCGCCGAAGCGGCGATGAACACGGTCGAGTTGCCGGCGTTGATGAGCGTGGCCTCGACCTCGCCCACGCCAGGCACTTGAAGCGTGTCGATCTTGCGACCGCTTGGGAACATGGAGCCGCCCTCGCCGCCATCGTCATCGGCCGCAGGATCCAGAAATTCGAGCTTCACCTCGGCGGCCGGGAAGGTCACGCCGTCCAGTTCGAAGTCGCCGAGTTCGACCACTTCACCGCCGCGCATCGGCACGTGCGAGACGATCACTTTCTGGATGTTGGCCTGCCAGATGCGCACGGTAGACGTGCCGTCCGCCGGGGCGTGCACCAGGCCCGACGAGATGGCGAACGGCCCCACGGCCGCGCTCAGGTTGCCGCAGTTGCCCGACCAGTCCACCACGGGCTGGTCGATGGCCACCTGGCCGAAACGGTAGTCCACGTCGCAGTCCGGTCGCGAGGACTTGGACAGCAGCACCACCTTGCTCGTGCTGGACGACGCACCACCCATGCCGTCGATCTGCTTACCGTAGCGGTCCGGGCTGCCGATGACGCGCAGCAGCACGGCATCGCGCTGCTGGGGGTCGCTCGGCAGGTCCGAGGCGATGAAGAACACGCCCTTGCTGGTGCCGCCACGCATGTAGACGGCGGGAATACGAAGTTGGGTCATGGTGAATCTCGAAGTTCAGGCCTGGGCAGTTGCGGGTTGTTGGGTGGCGGCGCCCTGGCTAGCCAGTTGGCTGTCCAGCACATAGGGCAGCACGCCGCCCTGGCGGAAATACTCGGCCTCGATCTGCGTGTCGATGCGGGCCAGCAGGTTTGCCGTGGTGGTCGTGCCATCGGCGCGGTGGATGACAAGCTGGACGGTCTGCAAGGGCTTCACACCCGCCTCGATGCCCAGCAGATCGAACGACTCGGAGCCGTCCAGGCCCAGCGACTGCACGGAGTCCTCTCCGATGAATTGCAGGGGCAGCACGCCCAAGCCGGACAGGTTGCTGCGGTGGATGCGCTCGAAGCTGCGCGCAACCACGGCACGCACGCCGAGCAGGCGCGTGCCCTTGGCAGCCCAATCGCGGCTGGAACCGCTGCCGTACTCTTCGCCCGCGAAGATCACGGACGGAACTTGCGCGGCCTGGTAGCGCTCCGAGGCGTCGAAGATCGTGGTCCGCTCGCCCGTGGGGCGGTGCACCGTGAACGGGCCTTCGTCGGCCGAGCCATCGGCCTTGGGGGCCAGCATGAAGTTCTTGAGCCGCACGTTGGCGAAGGTGCCACGGGTCATCACCTCGAAGTGGCCCCGGCGCGCGCCGTAGGTGTTGAAGTCGTTCCTGGCCACGCCGCGCGCGGTCAGGTACTCGCCGGCCGGCAGGCCCTTGGCAATGGAGCCGGCCGGGCTGATGTGGTCGGTCGTGATCGAGTTGCCCAGGATCGCCAGGGCGCGCGCGCCGACGATGTTGCCGTTGCCCATGCTGCCGAAGAAGTCGGGCTCGGCCACATAGGTCGACTCGGGCCAGTCGTACACGTCGCCGGTGCTCGACGCGATGGCGTTCCACAGGTCGCTGCTGTTGTCCAGGTTGCCGTACACCGATGTGTAGTGCTCCGCATTGGCCGCGAAGTGCGTCAGCGCGCGGACTTCCTCGGGCGTGGGCCAGATGTCGGACAGCATGACCGGGTTGCCCTGCGGGTCGATGCCCACGGGCTCTTTCGTGAGGTCAGTGCGCGTGGTGCCGGCCAGCGCGAAGGCCACGACCAGCGGCGGGCTGGCCAGGAAGTTCGCACGCAGGTTGCCGTGGATGCGCGCCTCGAAGTTGCGGTTGCCCGACAGCACGGCCGAGCACACCAGGTCGTTGGACACGATGGACTGCTCCAGCGCGGGGTCGAGCGGGCCGATGTTGCCCACGCAGGCGCCGCAGCCGTAGGCCGCGATGCCGAAGCCCAGCTTGTCCATGTCGCCAATCAGGCCGGCGTCCTGCAGGTAGGACGTGACGGCGCGCGAGCCCGGCGTGAACAGCGTCTTGACCCAGGGCTTGGCCTGCAGGCCACGGGCGACTGCCTTCTTGGCCAGCAGGCCGGCCGTGATGAGCAGTTCAGGGTTGGACGTGTTGGTGCACGAAGTTATGGCCGCGACCAGCACGTCGCCATGGCCGATGTCGAAGCTGCTGACCGGGCCAGGGGCGCCGGCCGGCGCCGCCGTTACCGGGTAGCGGGCCGCGAGATCCGCGGCCTGCTTGCCGTACCCGCCGCTCTTGGCGTCCTGCACCATGGTTTCGTCGAAGCGCAGGCCCAAGTCGGCCAAATCCACTCGATCCTGGGGGCGCTTGGGACCGGACAGGCATGGGCGGATGCTGTCCAGGTCGACGACGACGGTGGACGAGTAGTCGATGTCTCCGGCCTTTGGTGCGCCGAACAGGCCTTGCTCGGTGAAGTAGCGGCGGATCAGGTCGACCTGCTCGGCCGTGCGACCCGTCTGCGAGAAATACTGCAAGGTGTTCTCGTCGATAGCAAAGAACCCGCTGGTGGCACCGTACTCGGGGGCCATGTTGGCGATGGTGGCGCGGTCGGTCGCGCTGAGCGAGGCAGCGCCTTCGCCGAAGAACTCGACCAGCTTGCCGACGACCTTGGCCGCGCGCAGGGTCTGCGTCACCTGCAGGACGGCGTCGGTGGCCGTGACGCCGGGGCGCAGCGCGCCGCGCAACTCCACGCCGACCACATCGGGCGTGAGCATGTAGATCGGCTGGCCCAGCATGCCAGCCTCAGCTTCGATGCCGCCGACACCCCAGCCCAGCACACCGATGCCGTTAATCATCGTGGTGTGCGAGTCGGTGCCGACCAGCGTGTCCGGGTAGGCCACGCCATCGGCTTCGATCACGCCTTGGGCAAGGTACTCCAGGTTGATCTGGTGGCAGATGCCTGTGCCGGGCGGCAGCACCTTGAAGGTCTTGAAAGCATGCATGCCCCACTTCATGAACTCATAGCGCTCGCGGTTGCGCTCGAATTCCACTTCCATGTTCTTGCGCAGCGCGTTGGGCACGTTCGAGAATTCCGTCTGCACCGAGTGATCCACGACCATGTGCACGGGCACCAGCGGTTCGATGGCCTTGGGGTCGGCGCCGCGGCGCTGCGCCTGGCTGCGCATGGCGGCCAGATCTGTCAGCAGGGGAATGCCGGTGAAGTCCTGCAGCAGCACCCGGCCCACGATGAACGGCACTTCGGCCTCGCGCGCCGCATTGGCCTGCCAGGTGGCGAGCTGGCGGACATGCGCATCGAGCACCTTGGTGCCGCCGCAGTTGCGCAGCACCGATTCCAGCACGATGCGGATGGCGACAGGCAGGCGCGAGACACCCGCGAAGCCATCGGCTTCCAGCGCGGACAGGGAGTAGTAGCGGTGCGTGCGGCCGTCTTCGGTGGTGAAGCCGCGGACGTACTGCGACGGTTGGAAGGGGTGGGTCATCGTGGGCGCTCTCTTATGTGGGTATGTGGGGCGGAATCAGGCGTCGAACTTGAAGAGTTCGGCCGGGGTGCGGCACAGCACGGTTTGCCGGGCTGTGACATCAGGAACCCAGCTTTCCAGCCGGGCGAGTTGGGTGGCGTAGTGCTCGCTGCTCTCGTGCTGCGTGAACGGCCAATCGCTGGCCCACAGCAGCCGGTCGGGCTGGAACGCGTCCAGCAAAGCGGGCGCGGCCTGCTGCGCAATCGCGGGGCCGAACCGGTAGTCGCCAGACAGCTTGACCCACACGCGGCGGCTGGCCGCGAAGCCCAGCAGCCGGGCAAAGCCGGGGTCTTGCGTGCCGAGCACGGGGTCCGGCATGCCGAAGTGGTCGATGACCACGCGGGCGCCTGCGGCCAGCAGCGGCTCCACCGATGCCGACAGCCGCGCGCAGCGGTCGTTGATCTCGATGTGCCAGTCGTGGCGGACGCACTCCGCAACCGCTTCAGCCCAGGCGCCGGCGGCGAAGTCCGGCACCGACAAGCCGCCGGTCATGTTCACGCGCACGCCGACCACGCCGGCGGCGGCATAGCCGTTCAGCTTGGCCAGGTCGGCGGCCGGGTCGATGGCCACGACGCCGCGCAGGCGCCCTTGCGCCTTGCCCAGCGACTCGATGAGGTAGCTGTTGTCCGTGCCGAGCACGCTCAACGCGACCAGCACGCCGCGCGCGATGCCGTGCTGGTCCAGTTCTTCCAGATACTGCTTCAGCGGGGCATCGTAGACCGGGGTGAAACGGCGGCTCTCGACGTACCGCAGGCCACGGTGGAACACGTGGGCGTGCGTGTCCGTGGACTGTGGAATCGACTGCACTATGTCGGCCATGATTGTCTTTATGTCTTCTAAAACGCAAATGTACTGTAGACGTTTAAACTGCGTTTGTCAACGCAAAAGAGAAATATTAGACTGAACTGTATGGCCGAGGCCGTCGCGCGCGAATGCACGCTCAAACGGAACTTGGAAAGCTTGGCCGTACGAACCACGCCGCGGGGCGTGGGCTTGGAACTCAGAGCGCCCGTGCGAGGCGATCAGGCGCGGGCGGGGGCGCGGCCCGCTGCTGATCCGCTTTGAAAACGGCGTCGTTGGTCTTCTTCATCCGGGCGCCGCTCAAGTGCCGCTTCATGAGGCTGGCGGCGGCGATGCTGTCGCCCTGCTCGATGGCGTCCAGGATTTCCAGATGCTCGCGGGCGAGCGCCGCCCGGGGCAGATCTTCCCGGGCCTGGCGATATTCGGCCAGGCGGCGGAGCTGGTCCAGGCGCCGAAGGGCTTGCAGCGCGAGGCGGTTGCCCGACCAGGCCGCAATGGCTTCGTGAAATCTGGCGTTCGACTCGAAGCGCTCGGTCGCGCTCTGGTGCACGCCGTCCAGAATGGCCTGCTGCTGGCTGCGCAGCTCGGCCAGTTCCTGCATGTTGGGCTTGAACTTGGGGCTCAGCAGGCCGGCCGGCTCGATGGCCAGGCGCAACGCGTACATGTCGTCATAGGCCTCCAACGAGTCGATCATCGGCAGCAGCCGCCAGCCGTAGCCCGCTTCGCGTTCGGCCCAGCCCTCGGCTTGGGCGCGCACCAGAACCCGGCGCACATCGGCGCGCGAGGCGCCCAGCATGCGGGTCAGGTCGGCCTCCGTGACCGACTCGGCCAGCCGGCGCTGCAAGTGGGCGTCCGCGACCTGCAAATACAGCGGATCGTCCGCCGCATTCACCTCATCGACCACATCGCTCGCCAGTTGCGCGGCATCGGCGAGTACGGAATAGCCGCGGTTCTTGTCGTACCGCACAACGCCTGTGGTCACCAGATGGTCCAGAGCAACCCGGATGGGCGATCTGGAGGTGCCCGTGAGTTTGGCCAGCGTCCATTCCGGCAGCCGCGTTCCGACCGCCAGGCGCTCGCGCCGGATGTAGCCCACGATTTCGCGCAGGGCCTTCTGCTGGTTGAGGGTGAGGTCGGTTGCCATGGTGCTTCGATTCTGACTGATGTACTGAGGGTGTACGCGCTTGCAGTCGTCAACTGTCAAAAATTGTGTTTTCGTGCGTGTAGGGAAAACCACTACATTTACGAGTTGACGGCTTTATTGCGTTTATGGTGCAATAAACACACTTTAACGAGCCACCCCATTTTTTTCAATCACTTGCATTGAGAGACGCCCCATGAACCGCCGATTGTTCGCCCGCGCCGCCCTTATCACCTCCGCCCTGGTCAGTGCCGCCGCCCCCACCTTGGCCCAGAACTACCCGACCAAGCCCGTCACCGTGATCGTCCCGTTCGCAGCGGGCGGTGGCAGCGACAACATCGCACGTCTCGTGGTCGCCAAGCTGGGCGAGCACAGCGGCAAGACCTTCATCATCGACAACCGTGGCGGCGCCGGCACCAACATCGGTAACGAACTGGCGGCGCGCGCGACCCCCGACGGATACACCTTGCTGCTGGGCCAGATCACGCTGTCGATCAATCCCTACCTCTACTCCAATCTCAAGTACAACCCGGAAAAGGACTTCGTACCCGTCGCTCATATCGCCACGGCGCCGACCGTCCTCGTTGTCCGGGCCAGTTCGCCTTTCAAGACCGTCAGCGACGTGGTCGCGGCGGCCAAGGCGAGTCCTGGTAAGCTAAATTTTGGGTCTGGCGGTGCAGGGACCTCAGTGCACCTGGGCGGTGAGTTGTTCAAGCTGCTCACAAAGACGAGCATGACGCACGTACCCTACAAGGGCAGCGCACCGGCCGTGACGGACCTCATTGGCGGGCAGATCGACATGATCTTCGACACGGCTTCGTCCGCGCTTCCCCACATCAAGGGTGGCAGGGTTCGGGCGTTGGCAGTGACGGGTAGTGTGCGTCTGCAAGAACTGCCGAACGTTCCCACTTTCGCTGAGGAGGGCCTAAAAGACTTCGATGTGCCGGTCTGGTACGGCATCCTGGCACCGGCTGGGACGCCCGCACCGGTGGTCCAGTGGCTTAACAGCGAGTTGAACGCCGTGCTTAAGGATTCAGCCGTGTCCGAGCGCCTGGTAGCCATAGGCGCAGTGCCGGTTGGCGGCACACCCGCACAGATGGCCGATTTCATGAAGGCCCAGGCGGAACGCTGGGCCAAGGTCGTCAAAGAGGGTAACGTAAAGCTGGACTACTGATCTCCCCACGATTCCCCTGCGCGTGCTAAAGCAATTTTTGGCAGCGCTTCGTGCGCTCTTGCAAATTTTCAACCGGAAGGTCTTGGTGCGCGAGTAAATCGCGAGGGTCATCGGAGGTGTAGTTGCTCATGCTGCACTTGCCGTTCGCGAACACGTGGCGCATGGCTGAGATGACGGCTTCGTACTCCAAGTTGGTCAGAGGGTCGGTGTCGGCACCCATCGCGCGAACAGCGTCGCCGATCGCATGCCGCTAGGTAGGTTAGGCAGCGCCTTCCTGGAGACTTGGCTCCAAAGCTGCTACCGAGCGAACAGCGCGGCCAGCTGCTTGCGGTCGCGCCGGTCCTTCCAGTGCCAGACCTCGCGCCCTTCCAGGCCCAGCGGGCCCCACACCGCGATGGCGTGCTCGTGGCCGCCGCCCACCACGTGCAGGCGCGCCGCGCCCAGCGGCGCCTTGCGGAAGGCGCCGCCTTCCAGCGCGGTGCGCAGGTTGGCCTCCAGCGCCGGGCCGACCTCGGCCGGCGCGCCGGGCGGCACCACGAACACCTGGCGGTGGCTGTCGCTTTGCAGGCGCTCGTTGAGCTGCAGCGCGCCGTCTTCGGCCGTTTGCAGGCCCGACTCCGCCAGCCAGCCGGGCGTGTCCAGGCCGTGCGCCAGCAGCGGCGCGTCGCACAGCAGGGTGGCGCCGCTGGCCAGCGTGATGCTTCCCTGTTCGATGCCGGTGCAGCGGTCTTGCAGCACGGTGATGTCGAGCGCCTTCAGCCGCGCCAGCACGCGCCGCTGCAGGCTGGCCGGCAGCTCGGCCAGCAGGGGCTCGGCGCCCGCCACCAGGGTGACGCGGCTGCCGTGCGGCGCGGCCAGCGCGTGCGCGGCGGCCATGGCCAGCTCGATGCCGGGCAGGCGCTCGGCGATCACCGCCACCTGCAGCGGGCGCTGCTGCGCCAACTGCTGCAGCTGCGGCCACAGCTGCACGAAGGCGTGCATGGGCCGCATGAACATGGCGTTGCCGCGCGCGCCGGGCATGGCCGCCTCGACCGCGTCGCGCGCGGCCGCGGGTTCGACGTCGATCGACAGTACGTCGTAGGGCAGGGCGTCGCCGGTCGAAAGCTGCACGCGGCGCGCGGCGGGGTCCAGCGCCAGCACGTGGGCGGGCACGAACTGGGCGCCGCTGGCCTGCACCAGGCCGTCCAGCGGCACGCGGATGTCGTCCAGCGTGTAGTGCCCGGCCACGTAGCCGGGCAGCATGCCGGCTTCGATGTAGTAGGGGTGGGGCGCCACCAGCGACACGCTCCAGTCGCTGGCGGCCTGACGGGCCAGGCCCCGCAGCACCTGCAGGTGCGCGCGGCCTGCCCCGAGCAGCACCAGGTGCTTTCGGGGGGAATTCACGGTCATGGGGCCCGAGTTTACGGGCTGCGTGTCAAGCCGCGATGAAGGGGCGCCGGCGTTGCAAACCGTTGCAGGCCCGGCGTGCGCGGTCAGTCGACCAGCGCCTGCGCGAACTCGCGCGCCTGGAAGGTCTGCAGGTCTTCCAGTTTCTCGCCCACGCCGATGAAGTAGACCGGCAGCGGCTTTTCACGCGCGATGGCGCACAGCACGCCGCCCTTGGCCGTGCCGTCCAGCTTGGTCACGACCAGGCCGGTCAGGCCGATGGCCTCGTCGAAGGCGCGCACCTGCGCCAGCGCGTTCTGGCCGGTGTTGCCGTCGATCACCAGCAGCACCTCGT
>OEIU01001226.1_pt1 | contig 17569 bp, 10 predicted proteins | sample 1539221 | NCBI WGS metagenome assembly OEIU01 (sample SAMN03792071, study PRJEB22550) | activated sludge metagenome | feature: wastewater treatment plant; material: activated sludge; isolation source: Wastewater treatment plant of a petroleum refinery complex | place: Argentina: Zarate | collected...
GCAGCGCCCACCCGTTCCTGACCGCTGGAGAATCCGTGAACGCATCCGAGGAGCCCGCACAGCGGCGTATTCGATCCCGGGGACGGCCGTGCGCATCCTGAAGTTCCTGATTCCTCTGGCGGTGTTCGCCGGCATCGCCTGGTTCGCCTGGCAGGCGCTGTCGCGCGATCCGCGCGAGCTGCCGTCGCCGCTGATCGGCAAGCCCGCGCCGGCGTTCAGCCTGCCGACCCTGGCCGATCCGCAGACGAGCTGGTCGCCGCAGGCGATGCGCGGCAAGGTGTGGCTGCTGAACGTCTGGGGATCGTGGTGTGCCGCCTGCCAGATCGAGCATCCGCTGCTGATGGATCTGGCCAAGGCCGGCACGCTGCCGATCGTGGGCCTGGCGTGGAAGGACATGCCGAACAGCTCGCAGGCCTGGCTCAAGCGTTTCGGCGATCCGTATGCGGTGGTGATCAGCGACTTCGCCGGCAAGGTCGCGATCGACTACGGCGTCTACGGCGCGCCGGAGACTTTCCTGATCGATCAGACCGGCCTGATCCGCTTCAAGCAGGTCGGCCCCGTTACACCCGAAGTGCTCGAGCGCAAGCTGCTGCCGCTCGTGCGCGAACTGCAGGCCGGGAAGGGATGAAGACATCGACCGCCTTGATGCTGGCCGTGCTGCTCGGTGCGCTGTGCCTGGGCCAGGCGCCGGCCCAGACCCAGTCGCAACCCGGCGGGCCGGCCCGCTCGGCCGATTCGGTGCGCGACCCGGCGCAGGAAACGCGGCTCAAGCAGCTTTCGGAAGAGCTGCGCTGCCTGGTGTGCCAGAACCAGTCGCTGGCCGATTCCAATGCGGAATTGGCGGTCGATCTGCGCAACCAGGTGCGCGACCAGATCGAGCAGGGCAAGAGCGACCAGGAGATCAAGAGCTATCTGGTGCAGCGCTACGGTGACTTCGTGCTGTACAAGCCGCCGGTGCAGAGCAACACGACGCTGCTGTGGTTCGGTCCGTTCGCGCTGCTGGCGGTCGGTCTGTCGGTCTGGTGGCTGATGTCGCGCCGCCCGGCGCGCGGGCCCGCTTCGGCGAATGGCGCCGCCGGCTCCGGCCCGGCGGGTACCGTGGCATCGAACCCGGGCACCGCTGGGCGGCCGGGCGATTCTCCGGACCTGGCGGCCGCCCGCCGGCTGCTCGACGAGGAGCCCTGAGCAACGTGCCCGCCGTCGAGCGGACACCGGGCATCGGGCTTGCTGCTGCCACCGGGCCATGCCAGCGTTCAGGACGATGAGCGAGTCTCCCAAGCCCGCCCCGCGGCACTTCTCGATGCTGCGCGGCTTCCATCTGGCCGACTTCCTGACCCTGGGCAACGCCGCCTGCGGCATGGCGTCGGTGTTCCTCGCGCTGCTCTTTGCCGCCGGCGGCGACATCGGGCACTTCATGCTCGCCGCCGCGATGCTGCCGGCCGCGCTGGTGTTCGACGTCTTCGATGGCCGGGTCGCGCGCTGGCGCCAGCAGCATTCGGCGCTGGGCCGCGAGCTCGACTCGCTGGCCGACGTGATCTCGTTCGGCGCCGCGCCGGCGGTGCTCGCATTTGCCGCGGGCATGCAGGGCGGCTGGGGCGCGCTGGCGCTGATCTACTTCGTCTGCTGCGGCGTGAGCCGGCTGGCCCGCTACAACGTCACCGCCGAATCGCTGTCCGAAGGATCCGACAAGGTGGCCTACTTCGAAGGCACGCCGATTCCGACCAGCGTGCTGCTGGCGCTGGTGCTGGCGCTCGCGGCCTGGCTCGGCCGGATCGGCGACGCGCTGCCCGGCGGCGTCTGGTCGCTGGGTCCGTGGGAGCTGCATCCGCTGGCGCTGCTGTTCGTGCTGTCCGGCTCGCTGATGATCAGCAAGACCTTGCGGATTCCGAAGATCTGAGGCTTCAGGCCGCGCCGGTCCGGGCAGTCCGGGCAGTCCGGGCAGTCCGGGCAGTCCGGGCAGTCCAGCGTGTGGCCGGCAGGCGTTGGCCGGACGCAGCCGGACGCAGCCATCCGCCGCCGATCGCCGGCCCACGACCGCCGGTCGCACCGCCCCTGCAGCCCGCCCCCACGCGGCCGATCGAACGATCATCGATTCCCTGTGCGCGGGTGGCGCACCGACGGCTCTGCCGAAACGACGACGACGATGAATCTCGAAATCCTTCGCTGGCAGCCCGATCGCGGCTGGTCCGGCGATCCGGCCAGCTCATCCGCCACCCTCCCCCCCGCCGACCTGGTGCTGTACTTCGGCGCGACCGACCGGTTGACCGACGGCGCGCCGTATCGCGACCTGCGCGAACGCTTCCGCGATGCGCCGATCGCCGGCTGCAGCGCCGGCAGCCAGATCGTCGACGCCGACATCGACGACGACCTGGTCGTCGCGGTGGCGATCCGCTTCGCCGGCACCCGGGTGCGCGCGTTCAGCGAACCGATCACCGCGATCGGCGAATCGCATGGCTGCGGCGTGCGGCTGGCGACCAGGCTGCTGGGGCCCGGCCTGCAAGGGCCCGGTCTGCATAGGTCCGGCCCGCAAGGGCCCGATCTGGCCGGCGTGCTGGTGCTGTCGGACGGCTTGTCGGTCAACGGCACGCACCTGCTCGAAGGGCTGGTCTCGGTGCTCGGCGAAACGATGCCGATCTCCGGCGGACTGGCGGGTGACGGCGCGCGCGTTGGACGTACACTAGCCGGACCCGGGGAGCCGCCGGGGGGGGCGCGCGTCGTCGCGATCGGTTTCTACGGCGCATCGCTGCGGATCGGCCAGGCGGCCGTCGGCGGCTGGGACGCATTCGGCCCGCCGCGCCGCATCACGCGCTCCAGCAACAACGTGCTGTTCGAGCTCGACGGCAGCCCGGCGCTCGATCTGTACGAGCGCTACCTCGGCGACGAGGCGACCGGCCTGCCCGGCACCGCGCTGCTGTATCCGCTGCAGATCTGGGATCCGGCGCATCCCGAGGACACCGCGGTGCGCACCGTGCTGTCGATCGACCACGATGTCGGATCGATGACCTTCGCCGGCGATCTGCCGCAGGGCTGGTCGGCCCAGTTGATGCGCGGCACGCATGCCCGGCTGATCCGCGGCGCCGGCGACGCGGCGGCTCACGCGCTCGACAGCCTCGGCGCCGACGCCGAAGTGCCGGCGCTGGCGCTGCTGATAAGCTGCGTCGGCCGCCGGCTGCTGATGGGGCAGCGCACCGCCGACGAGGTCGAAGCGGTCGCCGAGGCGCTGGGCGCCGACGTGGCGCAGATCGGCTTCTACTCGTACGGTGAGATCGCGCCGCGCGAACGCCAGCGCAAGTGCGACCTGCACAATCAGACGATGACGGTCACGCTGATCGCCGAAGCAGCGGTCTGAGACGGTCTGAGCACTCTGAGCGGAGATCGTCGAACATGCAGCGTCTGATCCGCCGGCAGCTCGCGCGCGCCCGCGACCCTTCGGGTGCGGTCGACATCGAGCTGCTGGCCGGCCTGGTGGCCAGCACCTACGAGGAATTCGATCGCGACCGCGAGCGCTCCGACCGCGCGAACCGGCTGATGAGCAGCGAACTCTCGGAAGCCTACGAACGCCTGACGCGCAGCGCCGAGGCGCTGCGCATCCAGAACCGCCGCTTCGAGGCCGCGCTCGACAACATGAGCCAGGGCCTGTGCATGTTCGGCGCGAACCGCCGCATCGTCGTCTGCAACGAGCGGCTGACGCGGATGCTGGGGCTGCCCGCGCCGTCGGCGCTCGAGGACCTGACGTTGGCCGACTTCGTCGCGAACGCCGCGCCGTTCGCCGAGGCCAGCGACGAGGCGCTGGCCTGCGCGCGCAAGTACATCGACCTCGCCGGGCATGACGAGCATGCGATCCTGGACCTGCCGCTGCCCGATGGCCGGATCCTGCTGATCGCCCACGAACCGCTGGCCGACGGCGGCTTCGTGCAGACGTTCGAGGACATCACCGAACGACAGAATGCCCAGGCGCGCATCGTCCATCTGGCGACCCACGACACGCTGACCGATCTGCCGAACCGGCGGCTGCTGCGCCAGCGGCTGGAGACACTGCTGACGGCGGCGGACAGCCCGCGCGAATGCGCGGTGCTGTGCCTGGACCTCGATCGCTTCAAGCCGGTCAACGACGCGCTCGGTCATGCGGCCGGCGACCAGTTGCTGAAGGCGGTCAGCCTGCGGCTGCGCGAACAGATCCGCAGCGGCGACACCGTCGCGCGGCTGGGCGGCGACGAGTTCGCGCTGGTGATGGTCGACGTCGTCGACCGCGAACAGGCGGCGGTGCTGGCCGCGCGCCTGCTGCGCGCGGTCAGCCGGCCGTACGACATCGGCGGCAACACGGTCGTCATCGGCGTCAGCATCGGCATCGCGCTGGTGCCGCTCGACGGCCGCGATCCCGAGATGCTGATCAAGCGCGCCGACCTCGCGCTCTATCACGCCAAGCGCTCCGGCCGCAGCCGCTACGAGTTCTTCGAGCCGGCGATGGACGTGCATGCGCAGAGCCGGCTGGCGCTGGAGGTCGACCTGCGCCGCGCATTGAGCGAGGACCAGCTCGAGCTGTACTTCCAGCCGGTGGTGGCGGTCGATGCGCGCACCGTCTGCGGCTTCGAGGCCCTGCTGCGCTGGAACTGTCCGTCGCGCGGCCAGGTCCCGCCCGATGTCTTCATTCCGCTGGCCGAGGAGCTGGGGCTCATCGTGCAGATCGGCAACTGGGTGCTGCGCGAGGCCTGCCGCGCGGCCGCAGCCTGGCCGGACGACATCAAGGTCGCCGTCAACGTGTCCGCGCAGCAGTTCAAGAGCGGATCGCTGGTGCGCTCGGTCAAGGCCGCGCTGCAGGCGGCGGGACTGCCGGCCCGCCGGCTCGAGCTGGAGATCACCGAGACGGTGCTGATGAACAACGACAGCAGCGTGCTCGAGACGCTGCACGGGCTGCGCGAGCTCGGCGCGGCGATCGTCATGGACGATTTCGGCACCGGCTATTCGTCGCTCGCCTACCTGCGCAGCTTCCCGTTCGACAAGGTCAAGATCGACCGCTCGTTCGTCAACGGGCTCGGCCGCCAGGCCGATTCGATGGCCATCGTGCGCGCGGTCACCGGCCTGTGCAACAGCCTCGGCATCCCGAGCACCGCCGAAGGCGTGGAGACCGGCGAGCAGCTCGAGCTGCTCGATCACGAGCGCTGCACGCAGGCACAGGGCTACCTGTTCAGCCGGCCGCGCCCCGAGCGCGACATACCGGCGATGCTGGCGGCGCTGCGGGCATGGCGCAGCGGAGACGACGCGGTAGCAGTGACCCTCGACGCGCCGGGCACGGATCTGCCTGTCGCTACTCCGGCCTGAGCCGATCGGCGGCCGATCGCCGTACCGAAGCGCTGCGGTCGCCCGGGACGCCGGCGCCGATCGCGCGGCGAAGCTGCAGAAGCGGCCGCACGCTCAGGCGCGGCCGAGGCTGAATCCTCAGGCGCGACTGATCCCGAGCCCGAGTTGCGAGCGCCGCATCAGCCGCCACATCAGCAGTCCGCCCACGACGTTGCCGGCCGCGAACAGCGCGGTGGCCTGCCACACCGCCGACCAGCCTTGCGGCCCGGAGGCGATCATCGCCAGCACCGGCGGCGCGATGAACTGTCCGAGCATCGAGCCCTGCTGCATCAGCCCCACCGTCGTCGATACCGCGCCGGGATCGGGCGCCGTCCGCGGGGCGACGACGAACGAGGTGCCCGGAATGATGCCGCCCAGCACCGACAGCGCCAGCACCGCCGCATACTGCACGCCGAACGGAGCCCCCGAGCCGAACGCCACCCAGGCCGACAGCGCCATCGCGACACCGGCCCCGGCCAGCAGCCACGGCGGCGGCACCCGGCGCGACACCAGCCAGCCGCTGGCGATGTTGCCGCACAGGTTGATCGCGACCGCCAGCGCGGTCAGCAGCCCGGCCAGCGCAGGCGCGATGCCGGCTGCCTGGTAGATCGACGGCAGGAAGCTGAACACGCTCATCCACTGCGCCGCATAGCAGCCGAAACCGAGCGCCAGCACCCAGGGCCCGGGGACCCGCAGCGTGCCGACGATCAGCGAGCGCATGTCGGCCCGGCCGCGCGCCCCGCGTTCGTCGGGCGCAGCCTGCACCCGCACCAGCGCCGCCACCAGCAGCGTGGCCACGCCGACGGCGATCCACAGGCCCCGCCAGCCGCTCACCGACAGCAGCCAGGGCCCGGCGAGCAGCGTGATCGCCATGCCGATCGGAATGTACGCGCCCCACAGGCCGAGCCACTGCGCCAGCGCCGCGGGCGGAACCTGGCGGCGCAGCAGCACCGTGCCGGGCAGCACCGCGAGCACGAACCCCATGCCTTCGAAGAGCCGCGACGCCAGCAGCATCGCCGGGCCGCTGCTGGCGGTGGCCGCGAGGCTGGACAACCCCAGCACCGTGAGCCCGAAGGTCATCATGCGGCGGGCGCCGAACCGGTCGGCGAACATGCCGCCGACGATACCCAGGCACATGCCGAACACCTGGAACAGCGACACCATCAGGCTCACCTGCACCAGCGACATGCCGAGCTGCTCGCGCAGCAGCGGCATCGCCGGAGGCAGCTTGCCCGCATGCAGCGCGGCCGCCACGCCGGCCGAGACGACGCTGAGCGCGGCGACGTTCATCGAACGATCGTCAAGCGAGCCCCACGATCATCATGAACCAGCGCAGCATCGGCGTTCTCCGGCAGCCAGGGAGGAGCGCCATTCTAGCTCGCCCACATCGCGACGCCCGGCATCGGATCCGGCTGCTGCGCCGGACCGCCGGGCGATGCCACAATCGCCCGACCGACATGCATCCCCGACGATCCTTCGACGATGACCAACCGACTGCCCGACAACCGCGCCCAGCGCGAATCTCCGTCCTACCGTCTGCCGGCGCTCGATCCGGACTTCCTGCTCGACGACAGCCAGCGCGGCACCCGGCTGATGCTGGAGTATGCGAAGGCCGAGCTGCGGCTGCGCCAATGGGGCGTGCGCTCGACGATCGTCGTGTTCGGCAGCGCCCGGGTCGCCAGCCCCGAGCAGCAGGCGCTCGACCCCGCGGGCGGCGCCGCACTGCGCGCACGTCACGAACGCTGGTATCGCGAGGCGCGGCGCTTCGCGGCGATCGCCTCGCGCGCCGGCGGCGCGCTGCGCGCCAATGGAGGGCTGCGCGACAACGTCATCGCCACCGGCGGCGGCCCCGGCATCATGGAGGCCGCCAACCGCGGCGCGCAGGAGGCCGGCGCGCCGTCGATCGGCTTCAACATCACGCTGCCCCACGAGCAGCAGCCCAACGGCTGGAGCACGCCCGACCTGACCTTCCGCTTCCACTACTTCGCGATGCGCAAGCTGCACTTCGCGATGCGTGCGCGGGCGCTGGTGGTGTTCCCGGGCGGCTTCAGCACGCTCGACGAACTGTTCGAGGTGCTGACCCTGTGCCAGACGCGCAAGATGCCGCCGATCCCGATCGTGCTGTTCGATCGCGACTACTGGACCCGGATCATCGATTTCGATGCGCTGACCGATGCCGGCATGGTCGAGCCGCACGATCTGACGCTGTTCGAGTTCGCCGAGGATGCCGACGACATCTGGCGGCTGCTGCTCGCGCGCGGGCTGGCCGTGCCGGGCTGACGGCCGCGGCGGCCGGTCGACCGCCCCAGCCGTCAGCCGTCAGCCCTCACTGCAGGTAGTAGCAGGCCTTGGGAAAGCCGATGTACGGATCGCCGAACACGCCGTTGCTGCAACCGACCGCGCCGGTCTGCGCGGTGCGTTTCGCGAACGAGGTGCCGGCGCCGTACCAGACCGTCGCCGTGACCCCGGCGGGCAGCGAACAGGTGCCGGTCTCCACCGCGCACAGCACCGCCGCGGCCGGCGGCACATCCTGCGTCGGCGCATTGCCGCTGGTCACCACGTACGAACAGCTCTTGAACACGCCGTAGTTCGGATCGCCGAACACCACGTTGCCGCAGACCAGCGTACCCGTCACGCCGCTCTGCTTCGCATACGACTGACCGGCACCGTAATAGACGGTCGCGGTCACGCCGGCCGGCAGCACGCAGCTTCCGCCTTCGACCGCACAGCTCAGCGCGCCGGCCGGCGGCACGTCGGGCGGCGGCGCATTGCCGCCGGTGACCCGGTACGAGCACGCCTTGTAGACGCCGACGTTCGGATCGCCGAACACCGTGTTGTTGCAGCCGATCGGCGCGGTGACCCCGGTCTTCGACGCGAACCGCCCCTCGGCACCGTAGTAGACGGTGGCGATCGCGCCGGCCGGTATCGAGCAGGTGCCCCCTTCCCAGCCGCAGGCGATCGCATCGGCCGGCGGCCCGGGGGGAGGTGCCACCGGGCTGTCGTCGCCGCCCTGCATCAGGTAAGCCAGCAGGTTCGCATTGTCGGCGGCCGACAACGTGAACATCGGCGCGCCGCCCCGGCGGTGCGCGGCCACCGCATCGGCAACCGTCGCGGCCGAGCCGTCGTGCAGATACGGCGCGGTCGACCAGACGTCCTTCAACGTCGGCACGTCCAGCGCGGTCAGCGCCGCGCCGAGCCGCTTGCCGCTCGCCGGCTTGATCGTGCCGACGTCCTTCATCGCCGACGCGTCGCCGCTCGCGGTCATCGCGGTGCCGGCATGGCACGACGCGCACTGCGCCTGGAACACGCTGCGGCCGGCCACCGCCGAGGCGGTCAACGTGTTGTCGGCATTGCGGTTCGGATTCGCCGGAAACGCGGACAGCGAGCCGACATAGGCGGCCAGCGCATCGAGGTCGGTGCTGAGCCCCGCCTTGCGGTCGCCCAACGGCTGGCTGCGCGTGCCGATCGCCAGCGCCGCGTCGGACAGCAGGCCGGTGCCGCCGGCCAGCGCCCGGATCTGTCCTTCGAAGTCCTGCACCTCGTCGAAGTTGGCGGTCCAGTGCAGGAAGCCCTGCCCCATGCCGGCGCGGCCGCGCAGATCGATCGTGTTGCGCAGCCCCTCGCCGAAACCGGTCAGGTCCCAGGTCCGGCCGTCGTGGCCGCCGTCGTTGTGACAGCTCGCGCAGCTCATGTAGCTGTCGCGCGCCAGCCGTGGATCGCGGGCATCGTAGAAGAGCTGCTTGCCGCGCAGCACCGCCGCCGCGAGCTTCTCGGTGCCGACGCTGCCGACGGTGCCTACCGTGGTCGCGCGGAATTCGCCGTTGCGGGTCAGCGGCGTGATATCGACGATCGACAGCGACCGGTCCATGAAGTTGTGGACGTACAGCCGGCCGTTGTCGGTCGACGGCACCACCGCCTGCGGCGCCAGGCCGGTCTCGATGCGGAACAGCTCGCCGCCGCTCGCCGCATTGACCACCGCCACCTGCCGCGCGGTCTCCAGCGCGACGAACAGATAGGCGCCGGTGCGGTCGAACACGGCCGCGCTGGCGACGCTGGCATTGTCGTGATCGATGCGCCGCGCCGGGTCCTCGGTCAGGCTCGCCAGGTCGATCCGCGAGCTGACCGCACGCACCGTGTTCTGGAAGTCCAGCGCGCGGCCGTTGCGCAGCATGCCGCGCCGCACATTGTCCTGCTTGGACGGCACCCAGGCCTGGCGGCCATCGGGCGAGATCACGGCGGCGCCGAGATAGTTCGGCACGCCGGCACCTTGGATCTCGTTGTCGGTGCGGTCGCTGTGCGAGAGAACGATCGTCGGGCGCAGGCTCATCGTCGCCGGCGTCAGCGCGATGACCTCGCCGCCGGCCGGCGATCCGCCGGGCCGCGTGGTGGTCACCGTCGCGGTCCCCTCGCCCGGCTGCGGCGGCGTGATGAAGCGCGGCACCAGCAGCAGGCTGCCGTCGGCGCTCAGCGACAGGTGGCGGGGATGGTCGCCGACCGCGACGCTCGCCTGCAGCACGCCGCTGGCCGAGATCAACCTGGCCACCCGGCCCTGTGCCTGCAGGGTCAGGTAGGCGGTGGTGCCGTCGGCGGCGAACACGATGCCGAACGGCTGCGAGGCCGGCGGCAGCGCGACGGTGCGGCTGACCGTCAGCGCATTGGGATCGATCACCGACAGGCTGGCCGCATCGCGATTGACGACCCAGATCGTGCCGTCGCCGGCGCGCGCCAGGGTGCGCGGGGCCGCTCCGGTGGCGATCTCCTTCAGGCGCGTGCGGGTGGCGCTGTCGAACACGCTGACCGAATCGTTGTCGGGATTGACGACCCAGATCCGTTCGGCACCGCTCGTGCGCGGTTCGATCAGCATCGCCGACGATGCCCGCGGCGTGCCGACGGTGGGCGTGCCGTATACCGCCTGCACGAAGCTGTGGTTCGCGGTCGCGCCCTCGGTGGTGCGCACCGTCAGGGTCACCAGGTACATGCCGGGCGCGGCATAGGTGTGCGAGGCGGTGCTGGCGACGGCGAACGGCGTGTCGGCGCTGCCGTCGCCGAAGCTCCAACTGAACTGCAGCCCTGCGCGGGCGAGCTGCGGCCGCCAGGTGATGCCGTTGCCGGCCATGGCCGGCGGCGCCTCGACCGGACCGATCACCGGCAGCGCGACCGGCTCGGGTGCCGCCTGCGGCTCGAAGCTGGCATCGGCAGCGAACGCCGCGTCGCGCGCTTCGGCATCGAGCCAGATCTGCCCGTCGCGCTGGCGCAGCACGTATCCCGGCAGGTTCTTCGAACGCAACGTCGTACCGACGCCGGCCAGTCCTGGTTCAGGACAGAACGTCGCATCGTTGCGCAGCAGCGCCGAGCCGTCGTCGGCGGCGAGCTGCAGCCGGTAGTTCGCATGGCGCAGCCAGCGTCCCGGCGTGTCGCTGGCTTCGAACGACACGCAGGCGGAGTCGGCCAGCCCGTTGCGTGCGGTGTAGCGCGCACCGACCAGCGCCGCGCCCTGCGGCTCCAGCGCCAGCGCGCGCAGCACCGCCAGCCCTGCCTGATCGACCGCGACCGCGGCCGCCGGGATCGCGACGCTGCGCAACAGCAGCGGCTGCAGCCGCGGCAGCTCGGCAGCGATCGCCACGTCGTCGACCAGCACGCCGAGGTTCGCCGCGCCGCCGGTGCCGGCCAGCCGCAACGCATGCGCGGCGGCGGACGCGGTGAACGTCCAGGTCGCGCGGTTCCACTGCACGTTGCCGCGATTGGTCGCGGTCAACGTCGTGTTCAGGTCGGCGATGGTGACCGACGCACTGGCGCTCGCCGCCTGCGGATGCACCGCGTAGCGCACCGTGAGCTGATAACGCGTGCCCGGCTTCAGCCCCGAGATCGTCTGCGTGATGCTGCCGAACGCGCTGCCGTTCAGATCGACGTGCTGCAGGCCGCCGGCGCCGCCGGCACCGGCCGACTGATGGCCGTTGTCCTGCACGTCGACGCTGCCGCTGCCGACGGTCCAGCCGCCCAGCGAGGTGCCGTTGGCGAAGTTCGTGAAGCCGTTGACCGGCGCACGCGGCGATTCCTCGAAGCCGCCGTTGCGCACCAGGCCCTGCCGCTGCGGCGCGTTGACGCCGATCGCCACCGTCGTCGCACGCGACGGCACGCCGGCGGCATCGACCGCGAAAAGCTGATAGTAGCCGGGCGGCAGCAGGTTCACGCTCGTCGGCAACGTCGCGGTCAGCCGGCCGCCGTCCTGCGTGAAGCTCAGCTCGTGCAGCCGCTGGCCGTTGTTGAACGCATGCGTGACGATGCCGTTGGCGATCAGCACCAGACGGCCGATCGCCGAGCCGTCGGCCATGTCGACCGCCAGCGTGTCGCCGGGCGCGAAGCGGCTCGCGCTGATCGCGGTCATCGTCGGCCGCGGCGCCAGCCGCGCGCTGCCGGAGACGGTGCGGAACAGGTACGGCGGATAGTAGATCTCGGCATTGAGGTTGTTGACCGGCCCGGGCGCGCCGCCGCCGGCCGACAGCACCGCGCCATTGGGCAGCAGCAGGGTCGACGAGTGATAGACGCGCACCTGCGCGGCCCGCGCGCCGACCGTCCAGTTGCCGGTGACCGGATTCCACAGCTCGGCCTCGAACACCGCGTCGCTGCCGCCGTTGTTGCCGAGTTGCGTGCCCCCGGTCACCAGCACCTTGCCGTCGGGCAGCACCACCGAGTTGGCCATCCGCCGCGCGAAGGTCATCGGCGAGGTCTCGGTCAGCACCGGGCTCGCGCCGTTGATGTCGACCACCGTCGCCAGCCGGCTAGCCGGCCGGCCGTCGCCGTTGAAGCCGCCGTTGCCGCCGACCTGCAGAATGCGGCCGGGCGCGAACATCACCGCGGTCGACGTCGCGCCGACGTTCGGCCGGGTGCTGTTGCTCGGCGCGGTCTTGAAGCGGCCGATGACCTGCAGCGCACCATTGCCGCCGTTGCCGTCGGCATCGAGGTACCACATCGTCTCGGCTGAGATGCCGAACACCCGGCCGTCGGGGGCGACCCAGGCGCGCGGATACGACGCGCGCAGATAGTCCGGGCCGAACGCATCGCGGCTCTGTGCGCCGAACAGCGAGCGCCAGCCGGCGCCCACCGTGTACAGCTCCGGCGTCATCGACACGGTGCCGGCGTTGATCGCCGCCACCGGATTGTTCTCCATGCCCTCGCTGTACGGGTCCATCCCGCCGACCATCAGGTTGCGTCCGTCGGGCAGCCGGATCATCGTTGCGTACCAGCGCTGGTCGGCGAGCTGGAACGAATCGGTGACGGTGCTGCCGTTCGCCGCGGAGTACATCCGGCTCTGCAGCGGATTGTTGCCGCCGGTCATCATCAGCCGGCCGTCGGCCAGCAAGGTGCCGGTGCCGCAGAAGCTGTTGAGGCGGTTGGCATCGAAGGTCGTCAGATGGCTGCCGCCGGCCAGCCCCAGCGACGGATCCCAGACGTCGATCGTCCGGCCGTCCTGGGTGTTGCCGTCGCCGGCCGGCGTACCGTAGGTCAGCACCCGGCCGTTGGGCAGCAGCGCCATGTGGATCGCCACCATCGGCCACGGCTGCGTGGTCGACCACATGCCGCGGGTCGGCGCGTCGGCGGGAATCGAGGCCAGGTTGTCGATCAGCGGATCGGCGGTGACCGGCAAGGTGATCGGCAGCGGCGTGACCGCCTTGGCGACGGCGGCGCTGCCCGCGGTCGCGCCGGTGTCGGACCCGCCGTGTGCCGCGGCAGCCGCAGCGCCGTCGCCGACGGCCGATGCATCGCTGCCGTCGCCGCCGCCGCAGGCAGCCAATGCGCCGCACAGTGCGGCGATGCCCGACAGTCGCAGCCGCCAGGTCTTGCCCGCCATCCTGATGATCATGCCCGCCGCCTTCATCGGAGTGCGACCCGCGCGGCGATCGCATCCGAGCGCACCAGCCGGGTGATGTCGTCGGCCAGCCTCGGCTGGTCGACCGGCAGACCGCCATAGCGCTGCTTCAGCAGGCCCTGGCCGTCGAACAGGTACAGATGCGCGGTGTGGTTGACGACACGCGTCGGCGCATCACCGGTCGGCAGCGCCCGCAGCCGCCCGGTCACGCGCTCGATGTCGTTTGCCGGCCCGGTCGCGAAGGTCCATCCGGGCAGCAGCGCCTGGTGACGCTGCGCGAATGCGCGCAAGGTCGCCGGCGTATCGGTCAGCGGATCGAGCGAGATCGACAGGAACCGCACGCGCCTGCGCACGTCGGGCGGCAGCGAGCCGATCACCTCGGCCAGCTCGCGGGTCTGCACCGGGCAGACCGTCGAGCACTGCGTGAACACGAAATTCATCAGCAGCGCGAAGCCGTTGAAGCTCGCGCGCGACACCGGCCGGTTGTACTGATCGACCAGCCGGGTGTCCTCGAGCACGCCCCAGGTCGGCGGCTCCTGCTCGGCGGCGCGCAGCAGCGCCGGCGTCAGCGCGGCGGCCAGCAGCAAGGTGCGCCGGGAGGTGCGCCAGGAGGTGCGCCGCGCGGCGCGCGAGATGTCCGGTGACGGATCCGCCGTGGTATCCGGCATGGTGTCCGGCATGGAATCCGGCATCCGGTTCGTCGAGGGAGTCGGCGCGGCAGCTTGGACCATCGGTTCCGTTCGGCACACATCGCGTCGGGCGGACGCGTCGCGTGACGGCGGACACCGGCAGGGTGACCGTCCGTCGGACGGTAATGTCGGCGACGAACGGTCGATCGGATGCGGAACTTGTCCCTCGGAGCGCGACAAAGCCGTGCGGGTCGGAAAGCTTGTCGGGGGTACCCGCCTGCCGGCATCTGCCGGCATCTGCCGGCTCGTGTGCGCATGGCGACGCGCCGGCCGATCCGCGCGGCGATCGATCGGTGCGGTGACCCGACGATGGTCGGGCAGCCGCCGATTCAACGCGGATCGCTGCCGAGCTGCTTCAGATATTCGACGAGATCGTCGAGCTCGCTGGCGACGAACGTGAACATCGGGTTGGCGCCGCTGCGGTGGGCGGTGACCGCATCGGCCAGCGTCGCCGCCGATCCGTCGTGCAGATAGGGAGCGCTCGACCACAGATCGCGCAATGTCGGAACGTCGATTCCGGTCAGCAGCGCGCCCAGCCGCATGCCGCTGGCCGGCCTGATCGTGCCGACGTCCCTGAGCGCAGCGGCGTCGGCGCTGGAGGTCATCGCCGTTCCGGCATGACAGGACGCGCAGTTCTTCGCATCGAACACCGCCTTGCCGGCCGATGCGGCAGCCGTCATCGAACCATCGGCATTGCGGTACGGACTCGGGGCGAACGCGTTCAGCGAGCCGACATAGGCAGCCAGCGCATCGAGATCGGCACTGAGCCCCGCCTTGCGATCGCCGAGCGGCTGGCTGCGCGTGCCGATCGCCAGATCCGCATCGGCGATCAATCCCCTGCCGCCTGCCAGCGACCGGATCTGTCCTTCGAAGTCCTGCACTTCGTCGGCGTTGCCGCTCCAGTGCAGGAAGCCCTGCCCCATGCCGGCGCGGCCGCGCAGCGAGATGGTGTTGCGCAAGCCCTCGCCGAAGCCGGTCAGATCCCAGGTGCGTCCGTCGTGGCTGCCGTCATGGTGGCAGCTCGCGCAGCTCAGGTACCCGTCGCGGGCCAGTCGCGGATCGCGTGCGTCGTAGAAGAGCTGCTTGCCGAGCAGCACGTCGGGCGGGAGCCGGTCGGCATCGACCGCCGGCACCGTTGCCGGCGTTCGCATCGACGTCTCGCCGTTGCGGATGATCGGCGAGAGGTCGATGATCGACAGCGAGCGCGACATGAAGTTGTGCACGTACAGGCGCAGATTGTCGGCGGACACCGCGACACCCTGCGGCGCCAGGCCGACCTCGATCCTCGTCAGCGCGGTGCCGCGCCGCGCATCGATCACCGCGATTTCGCGCGACGTCTCCAGCGCGACGAAAAGGTAGGCGCCGCTGCGATCGAACGCCGCCGCGCTGGCGATGCCGGCATTGTCGTGATCGACCCGCCGCGCCGGATCCTCGGACAAGGTCGACAGATCGACCCAGGAGCTGATTGCCCGCACGGTATTCTGGAAGTTCAGGTTCTGCCCGTTGCGCAAGGTGCCGCGACGCACGTTGTCCTGCTTGGAAGGCACCCAGGCCTGCCGGCCGTCCGGCGCGATCACCGCCGCCCCCAGATAGTTCGGCAACCCCGCTCCCTGGATCGAGTTGTCGCTGCGGTCGCTGTGGCGCAGCACGATCGACGAGCGCACCGACATCGTCGCCGCGTCGATCGCGACCACCTTGCCGCCGGCGGTCCCCCCGTCGGGGCGCACCGTCGACACCATCGCCGTCCCTTCGCCGGGCATCGGCGGCGAGATGAAGCGCGACACCAGCAGCAGCCCGCCATCGGCGGTCAGCGCCAGGTGACGGGGATGCTCGCCGACCGCGACGCTGCCCAGCGTCGCGCCATTCGCCGATGCCAGCTTGACGACCGTTCCGGTCGCCTGCAGCGCGACGAAGGCGGTGCTTCCGCCGGGCGCGAACACGATGCCGAACGGCTGCGACGCCCGCGGCAGCGGCAGGGTCCGTTCCACGGCCAGCCTGTCCGGATCGATGACCGACAGGCTCGCGTCATCGCGATTGGTCACCCATATCCGGCCGTCGCCGGCACGGGCCAGTGCATGAGGCGACGCACCGGTCGGAATCTCTCTGATCCGCGTACCGCCGATGCCGTCGAACACGCTGACCGAATGATTGTCCGGGTTGACCAGCCATACATGCTCGCCGCCCTGCGGCCGTGGCTCGACGAGCAAGGCCGACGACGATTGCGGTGATCCGGCCAGCGGCATGCCGGTGACGGCCTGCATGAACGTCTTCAAGGTCCGGCTGCCATCGGCGGCGCGCACCGTCAGTCCGACCCGGTAGATCCCCGGCTGACCATAGACGTGGCTCGCTGCGCTGGACGAATCGAACCCGGTATCCGGCGTGTCATCGCCGAACGACCAACTGAACTCCAGGCCCCGGCCACGGAGCTGCGGATCCCAGTTCGCGAGGGTCCCGGCCTGCACCGGCGGTGCGCTGATCGGACCGATCGCCGGCAGCGACGCCGGGCGACCGTCGTCGACCGGCGGCGTGCCGCCCGAAGGCGTGCCGGTGGCCGTTTCGTCCGCCGGCGACGGCGTCGAGGCCGACGGAGTACCGCCGGCTTCGCCGGCAACCGGAGGCGCCGATCCGCCGCCGCTACCGCCGCCGCCACCACCACCGCCGCAGGCCGCGACCGCGGCGATCAACGCACCCGCCAGGCACCGGCAGGTGATCAGATGGAGCCATTCACGCCAGCAGACAGGGCGCTGCGATCTGCGCCGTACCATCGGAGGTTCGCCTCGGATACCGTGGAGGAAAGGCGCCGGCATGCAGAGGCCGGCGAACAGTCGAGGCAGGCGGATGAGCACGCGCCGCGACCGCACCACTGTCGCCGACAAACGGCCGATCGGCCGCGCAACTTGTCACGGATTCGTGGATCCGGCGCGCGAGCGGGCCGGATGCCGGCCAACGGATCCGCCTGACGGATCCGCCCTACCAGACCCGCAATTTCAACTGCACGGCGAACGCGCCGTTCAGCTTGTCCTGATAGGTCGGCACGATCGTGAAGTTCACGCCGAGGCGGCCGTACTCCAGGCTGGCTGCCGGCAGCACCGCGGCGAACCAGCCGCCGTCGCGCATGTTCGGATACCCGTCGAACGCGGCCAGCATCACGCCCAGCCGCAGCGCGCCCCACTGCAGCGGCCGCCAGGTGTAGGCCGCATAGCTGGACATGCGGTCGTTGCTGTTGCGATAGCGGCCGGCCGCCAGCACATGCTCGGGCGTCACCACCGCCTCGAGGCCGAGACCGTAGTTGTTCTCGCGCAGGCCCTTGTCGCGATCGAAGTGGAACGAATGGATGCCGGGGTTGACCCAGAGCTGCGTGCCGTAGTCGGCGGGGATCGCCGAGTCGGTGGCCGCACCGGCCGCCGCCGCCGGCCCGGCGACCAGCGCCGCCGTGAACGCGACGGCTGCCCGCACGGCCGCGCGCCGCGACGACCAGGATCCTTCGAATGACCAGCCTTTCATGGCACCACCACAGCGAACGACGGCAACGGGCGCCATTGTGGCGTGCCGGGATGGCCGACCGATGACCGCTGCGACCGCTGGCAGCCGGCGACCGGCCGAAGGGGGGGTTTCCCCGGATCACCGCCGACCGGGGTCATCGAATCAATGAGAATCGTTATCACTATAATCCTTC
>OEIU01001227.1_pt1 | contig 17567 bp, 16 predicted proteins | sample 1539221 | NCBI WGS metagenome assembly OEIU01 (sample SAMN03792071, study PRJEB22550) | activated sludge metagenome | feature: wastewater treatment plant; material: activated sludge; isolation source: Wastewater treatment plant of a petroleum refinery complex | place: Argentina: Zarate | collected...
CCTACATCGCGCGCTACGACGATCTGTTCAACGGCAAGGACGAGAAGATCGACGTCAGCAAGGTGGACGTGTCGGTGAACGGCATCGAGCTGCAGGACCGCGAGTTCTTCGCGGCGATCCGCGAAGGGCGCGAGCCGAACGCCAGCGTCGCCAAGGTGCTGCCGTGCTACGAGACGCTGCATCGGCTGGAGCAGCAGTTGGCGACGACGCCTTGAGCCATGAGTCGGCGTCGGGCGCTGGCCGGCGGCCGGGCGACGACGCGGCTTCCGGCGGCCCCGGGCCTGCCGGTGGCGAGGCGCCGGGGGCAGAACCGAGCCCGTCGCGGCGGCGGCTGCTGATCGCCGCGACATTCGCGCCGCTCGCGGCTCCGCAACGGCTGTCCGCGCAGCCCGCCTTCCCTTCGCGGCCGATCACGCTGGTGGTGCCGTTCGCCGCCGGCGGCATCGCCGACCTGACGGCGCGCGCGGTGACCCGCGCGATGGGCGAATCGCTGGGCCAGCCGTTCGTCGTCGACAACCGACCCAGCGCCGGCGCGATCGTCGCCGGCAACCAGGTGCTGCAGGCCAGGCCCGACGGCCACACGCTGCTGCTGATGAGCAACGCCAATGCGGTCAGCGCGAGCCTCTTCCGCAAGCTGCCGTTCGACGCGACCCGCGACTTCCAGCCGATCTGCACGCTCGGCTTCTTCGAGCTGGCGCTGGTCGTCGCGCAGGATTCGCGGTTCCGCACGCTGGCCGATCTGCTGGCCGATGCGAAGGCTCGGCCCGGCAAGCTGAACATCGGCACGATCTCGATCGGCAGCACGCAGCATCTGGCGGCCGAGCTGTTCAAGACGCGTGCCGGCATCGACGCGCAGCTCGTGCCGTACAAGGCCACGCCGGCCGTGCTGACCGGGCTGCGCGGCGGCGAGATCGACGTGGCATTCGAGATCCTCGGCCCGCTGCTGCCGCAGCTTCAGTCACGGGCGCTGCGGGCGCTGGCGGTCACCGGCGGCGAACGTCATCCGTCGCTGCCCGACGTGCCGACCGTGCGGGAAGCCGGCATCGGCGACTACGACGTCGCATCGTGGAACGCGCTGGCGGCGCCGGCCGGCACGCCGCGCGACGTCATCGAACGGCTGCAACGCGCGGCCCGCGACGCGGTCGCCCAGCCGTCGGTGCAGCAGAACCTGCGCCAGTTGGGCGTACGGGCGCTGGTCGGCACGCCCGAGCAACTGCAGCGGCTGCTGGCCGACGAGATCCGCCGCTGGGGCGGCGTGATCCGGGCGGCGAAGATCGAGCCGCAATAGGAGATCGCGATGGCACTGCTGGGCGAGGCCGCGCTGGCGATGTGGTGGGACATCGCGCCCAACCGGCGCGACGAGTTCGAGCACTGGCACTCCCACGAGCACTTCCCGGAGCGGATGGGCATTCCGGGGTTCCGCCGCGGTTCGCGCTGGGCGAGCGCCGATGGCGGTGAGGGGTTCTTCGTGCTGTACGAGCTCGAGCGCCACGAGACGCTGAGCTCGCCCGCCTATCTGGCGCGCCTGAACGCGCCGACCCCGTGGTCGACGAAGCTGATGCCGCATCACCGCAACATGGTGCGCAGCCAGTGCGTGGTGCTCGACAGCGCCGGCAGCGGCCTCGCGCGCCAGGTGCTGACCGTGCGGCTGTCGCCGGCGGCCGGTGACGAGACGCGGCTGCGCGACCATCTGACCGTGCTGGGCCGCGAGCGGGCCGCGGCCCCGGGCTTGACCGGCGCCCACCTGCTGCAGACCCGCACGCCGGCCATTGCGCAGACCCACGAGCAGCGGCTGCGCGGCGGCGGCGACGGCGCCGCGGACTGGATCTGGCTGGTGCACGGCTATGACGAAGCCGCGCTGCGGGCGCTCGGCGACCGCTGCCGGGACGAGGATGCGCTGCAGCGGGCGGGCGCGACGGGCGCCGTGCAGGCCGGCCTCTACTCGCTGTCGCATTCCGCATCGTCGGAGGCGGCGCTGCGCTGACCGCGCGCTTATCATCTTGACTTTTCGCGCCCGCAGCCGGCCGCAACCTCCGATGCCGCCGTGGCAGCGCATCTTCCAGAGGACTCCGGATGCCCTTTGCGTACAACGGCGACACGCGCCTCTACTATCGCGTCGACGGCCGAGCCGACGCGCCGCCGCTGCTGGCGGTCAGCTCGCTGGGCAGCGACCATTCGATGTGGGATCCGGTGCTGCCGGCGCTGACGCGGCGGTTCCGGGTGATCCGGATGGACAAGCGCGGCCACGGCGCATCCGACGTGACCGGCGGCGACTATTCGATGGACCTCCTGGGCGCCGATGCGCTGGCAGTGGCCGACGCGGCCGGCGCCGAGCAGTTCGGCTACCTGGGCCTGTCGATAGGCGGCATGATCGGCATGTGGCTGGGCGCGCATGCCCCGGCACGGGTGCGCCGGCTGGTGCTGGCCAACACCGCCTCGCAGATCGATCCGGCGCGCTTCGAGGAACGGATCACCCAGGTGATGCTGGGCGGCATGAAGTCGGTGGCGGACGCGGTGCTCGGGCGCTTCTTCACCGCCGGCTATGCGGCCCGACGGACGGTGCACTACGAGACGGTGCGCCAGACCTTGCTGGCCATCGATCCGGTCGGCTACGCCGGCTGCTGCGCGGCGATCCGCGACATGGACCTGGTGCCGCTGCTGACGCGGATCCAGGCGCCGGTGCTGGTGATAGGCGGCACCTTCGATCAGTCGACGCCGGCCGAGCAGGGCCGGCGGATCGCGCAGATGGTGTCCGACGGCCGCTTCGTCGAGCTGCCGACCGCGCACTTCGGACATTCCGAGCAGCCGGGCCGGTTCGTCGATCTGACCGTCACCTTCCTCACCGGCGGCGACGTGAAGGATGGCCGGGTCGACCGGGCGCTGGCGCCGGCGCAGGGCCGCGAACTCGGGCTGGCCCGCCGCAAGGAGGTGCTGGGCGCCGCCTACGTCGAGTCGCGGATCGCCGACACGCAGCCGTTCACCGAGGCTTTCCAGGATCTGATCACCCGTTATGCGTGGGGCGAGATCTGGAGCCGGCCGGTATTCGACGACCGCGACCGGCGGCTGCTGGTGCTGGCGCTGCTGATCGGGCTGGGGCGCTGGGAGGAGTTCCGGCTGCAGGTCGACAAGGGCCTGCAGGCCGAGCTCGACGTCAAGGAACTCGAGGAGCTGCTGCTGCTGGCCACCGTGTACGCGGGCATGCCGGCCGGCAACACCGGCTTTCATCATGCACTGACGGTGCTGAGCGGGAACCGTTGAGGCCTGTTCCGACCGCCGGCCGGCGCCGTGCATCAGAACAGCCGCGCGCCGGAACAACAGGCGGGGGAATCCCGATTCCACTGCCCGCCGCGATCCCCCACAATGATGCCCGCCCGCGGGACGGGCGAACAACGAGGGAGGCAGCGTGAGAGCTGCGCTGGACGTTCTATCCAAATTCTTCGCGATCTTCGCGGGAATCACGATGGTGGTGATCACGCTGATCACCACCGGCAGCATCATCGGCCGCTGGCTGTTCAACTCGCCGCTGCTGGGCGACACCGAGCTGGTGGAATTCGCGATGGCGTTCGCGGTCGCCGCGTTCATGCCGATCTGCCAATGGCGCGGCGGCAACATCATCGTCGATTTCTTTACCACCAACACCTCGGCCCCGGTGCGCGACCGGATGGACCGGGCCGGCGCGCTGATCATCGCGCTGATGGCGGCGCTGCTGGCCTGGCGTACCGGCGTCGGCGCGATCGAGCAGCAGAAGATGCAGGGCTCGACGATGCTGATGCAGCTTCCGGAATGGATCGCCTACGCATCGATGGTGCCGCCGCTGGTGCTGACCGCGGTGATCGCGCTGTACACCACGTTCACCGGTGTCACCGGACGTCAATGACCCGCCGCCCGGCGCCTCACCAGGACTGACATGTCTCCACTGATAATCGCGCTGCTGCTGTTCGTGCTGATGCTCGGGCTGATGGCGATCCGGGTGCCGATCGCCGCGGCGATGTTCGTGGCCGGCGTGGTCGGCTATCTGTGGCTGTCGGGCTGGCAGCCGCTGATCGCTCACCTGAAGAACTATGCTTACGGGCGTTTTTCCAGTTACGACCTGTCGGTGATCCCGCTGTTCATGCTGATGGGGCAGTTCGCCACGCAGGGCGGGTTGTCCAAGTCGCTGTTCGCCTTCGCCAACGCCCTGCTCGGCAATTTCAAGGGCGGGATGGCGATGGCGGCAGTGGTGGCCTGCGCGCTGTTCGGCTCGGTGTGCGGCTCGTCGATCGCCACCGCGGCGACGATCGGCTCGGTGGCGCTGCCCGAGATGAAGCGCCATGGTTACTCCGGAAAGCTGGCCACCGCGACGGTGGCGGCCGGCGGCACGCTGGGCATCCTGATCCCGCCCTCGGTCGTGCTGGTGGTCTACGCGATCCTGACCGAGCAGAACATCGCCAAGCTGTTCGCCGCCGCATTCGTTCCCGGCATCCTGGCGATGGTCGGCTACGTGATCGCGGTGGCGATCTACGTGCGGGTGGTGCCGGGCCTGGCGCCCGACAAGACCAGCACCGAACGGGGCCATCTGCTGCAGAGCGCGGTCGGCGTGTGGCCGATCGCGGCGATCTTCCTGATCGTGTTCGGGGGCATCTATGGCGGCGTGTTCACGCCGACCGAGGGGGCCGCGGTGGGCGCCGCCGCCACGTTCCTGACGGCGCTGATCCGGCGCGAGCTGAGCTGGAAAGGCTTCGTCCAGAGCTTCTACCTGACCGCCGAGGCGTCGGGCATGATCTTCATGATCTTCGTCGGCGCCGACACGCTGAACTCGGCGCTGACGTTGACGCAGGCGCCGAACCAGCTCGCCGCCTGGGTCACCGGCATGGGCCTGGCGCCGCTCGCGGTGATCGTCGTGATCCTGGTGTTCTACGTCGTGCTCGGCTGCGTGATGGACGAGCTGTCGATGATCCTGCTGACGATCCCCATCTTCTTCCCGCTCATCATGGCGCTCGACCTGGGCCTGCCGCCGTCGGAGAAGGCGATCTGGTTCGGTATCCTGGTGCTGATGGTCGTCGAGATCGGCCTGATCGCGCCGCCGGTGGGATTGAACGTCTACGTGATCAACGGCATCGAGCGCGAAACGCCGATCGCCGACACCTACCGCGGCGTGATGCCGTTCCTGATCAGCGACTTCCTGCGCACGGCGCTGCTGCTGCTGTTCCCGGTGCTGTCGCTGTACCTCGTGAGGATGATGGACTAGGAGGCTGTCAGCCTCCTGGGGCCGCGGAGACCTCGTTGAAGCAACTGCAACCCAGGGAAGCCTATGCGCTCCAGCAGGCCGACCCCGACGCCCTGCTGATCGACTGCCGCAGCGAGGCGGAGTACTTCTTCGTCGGCCATCCGATGAGCGCGGTACACGTGCCCTGGGTCGACGGGCCCGAGTTCACGCCGAATCCGCATTTCGTCGGCGAGGTGCGCAAGCTGGCCGGCGACATCGGCGACCGGCCGCTGATGCTGATCTGCCGCAGCGGCCGCCGGTCGCAGGAGGCGGCAGCGGCGCTGGAAGCCGCCGGGTTCACCAACGTGGCGAACGTGGTCCACGGCTTCGAGGGCGACCTGAACGAGCAGCATCGGCGCAGCACGCTGAACGGCTGGCGCTTCGACGGGCTGCCGTGGGAGCAGCTCTAGGGAGGGTCCGCATAACCTAACGAGCTCCAGACGGGGCCCTCGGGCGGCCGCCCGACCGGGCAGGTATCCCCGATACCTGCCCGGTCGGATCGACCACCCGATCATCCCCGTCTGGCAAGATCTGGAGCCCGTTAGGTTATGCGGACCCTCCCTAGAACGGCCGAGACCTGTTCGCGGCCCGGCCCGGCCTGTGCTGCCCGGCCGGACGCCCTGCGCCCGCTACCGGGCGGCCTTCGGCGTGCAGGCTGGCGGCGCCCCGCTGCCTGCGCCCGGCGCCTTCAGTGCGGCTCGTTGCCGGGGATCTGGACCTTGCGCGACACCCGGCGCACCACGGTGACCTCGGTGGCCGGCTTGGGCGGCGGCGGCGCCCGGCGTTCGGGCATCGGATCCTCGGCCGCGGCGGGCGCCTGATGGCGCTTGCCGGCCGATTTGCCCTGTGCCGGCCCGACCGAGCTGACCGCATGGTGGTACAGGAAGGCGTCGCTCTGGCCGGTGTCCAGCATCATCGAATACTGGTCGAACGAACGGATGCGGCCCCGCAACCGGATGCCGCTGACCAGGTAGACGTCGAGCAGAGTCCGCTCACGGCGGAACGTGTTCAGCAGATTGAACTGCTGGTTCTTGGGGACGGGGTTCTCGGAGTCAGTCACGATGTTGTCAGGGGCCGGCGCCGCGCGCCCTGCTGTTGGCAACGGTAATGCACCGCATCATCCCATGCCGGGATGACGGCGTCGCCCCTAAAGGCTACTCGCCGATGCGCCGACGGTCCAGTGATCGCGTGACTATTTTTGTCCGCAGGTTGCGTGCGCGAGCGTATCGCGTCGGGGCCCGATGCCCTCAATGCAAGGTCAGCGGCTGCTGCATCAGGCCGTCGAACTGGCTCAGGAAGTCGTCGACCTCCTCGATCGAGGGCTCGGACATGATCAGTTGCTGCACGTCGGCGCGGAACTGGCGCGCAAGATCCCCTTCGATGTAGATCTCGCGGCGGGACGCCTTGTCCATGATCTCGTAACCGCCGGACGCACCCTCCACATCGCGAAACTCGACGACGCAGTAGTTGGGGCTGTTGTAGATCATGTTCATCGAATCAACCTTCGGTATCGGTATCGGTATCGGGGCCTGCCCGTATCGTCGGCGTTCTGCCGGAAGACTCATGAGCTGCACCGACAGGCGTTGCGGCGATACCGACGGACGCTCGGGGGGTCGCGCGTCGGCGCCACAGCCGGCGACGAGGCCCTTCGACGACCGTCCGACAGACGCCTTTCCGCAAGGGTCGGAGGCAATGCGGCGCTCCTGTCGCACAGGTCCGGTCACATCCGTAGAGGTCCGTGGATGGATGGTTTACGGGGGAGCGTATGCTTACTTACGAACTCGGGAGTGCTGATCGGCCATTTGCCCGAAAGCCGCGATCGCCGACACCGGTTCAGTCGGCCGTTCGTTCCAGGTCCGCCAGCTCGATCCACGGCCGGTCCGGGCCGCTGACCAGCAGCGCGTCGGGCCGGTCGGCGCGTGACCGGATCCGCTGCCGGACCTCGTCGGACGCCCCGTCGGCCGGCTGCCACTGCACCGCGCCGGCCGGGCGCAGGTGCAGGCTGGCGTACAGCCGGACCGATGGCGCAGCCGCCGGATCGCCCAGGTAAGGCCCGTCCCGCTCGGCGCCGATCACCGCCACGACCCCGGGCGGCCGCAGCCAGGGCCGCCAGTCCGGCGCGCGCAGCAGCGCCTCGACGGCCGCCGGGTCGCCGGTCTCGCCCAGCTCGATGACCAGCCGCCGGGGCCGGTCACGCAGCAGCGCCGGCAACCGGGCGCGCAGCACCGGCAGCGCGGCGCAGCAGACGCAGGCGCCGCGCAGATCCAGCCGCTGCAGCGCCGGCCGGGCGGGCAGCATCGATTCGTTGAGCACCAGGGCCCAGCGCTCTCCGGGCGCCCGCCCCTGCAGCCAGTGATCGATCAGCAGCGCCTTGCCGGGGCCGGCGAAGCCGGTGACCAGGGTGACCGGGATTGTGTCCACTCACTTACGCCAAAACTGAGGCATGAACAGCGCGAACAGCGCCAGCAGCTCCAGCCGCCCGGCCAGCATGGCCAGCGAGCAGACCCAGATCTGGAAGTCGTCCAGCCGCCCGTAGGTGCCGGCGGGACCCAGGTACTCCAGCCCGGGGCCGGTATTGTTGACGCAGGCGATGATCGCCGACACCGACACCGGAAAGCTCAGGCCGGAGGCCATCAGCACGAAGCTCAGCGCGGTGATCGTCGCCCCGTACAGCAGCATGAAGCCTAGCACCGCCAGGATCACGCGGTTCTCGATGACCGCGCCGCTGATGCGGATCGGCGCGACCGCGCGCGGATGCACGATGCGCTTCAGTTCCCGGTGCGCCTGGCGGACCAGCACCAGCACCCGGATCATCTTGACGCCGCCGCCGGTGGAGCCGGCCGACGAGCTGGTGGCGCACAGCAGCAGCAGCCACATCGACACGAAGATCGGCCAGTGGGTGAAATCGACGTTCGCGAAACCGGTGGTGGTGGCCATCGAGATCGTCGTGAACAGCACGTGGCGCGCCAGGCTGGCCGGGTCCTCGTCGAACCCGTGCAGCCACATGTAGATGCCGAGCATCAGCGCGCTGGCCAGGATCAGCAGCCATACGTGCTTGGCCTCGGTGTCGCGCCAGTAGGCGATCAGCGAGCGGTGACGCACTGCGAGGAAGTGGGTGCCGAAATTGAGCACCGCCACCATCATGAAGACGGCCAGCACCGCCTCGATGCGCAGCGAATCGAAGTGCGCGATGCTGGCATCGTGGGTCGAGAAGCCGCCCAGCGCGATCGTCGAGAACGCGTGGCAGACGGCATCGAACCAGTCCATGCCGGCCCAGCGCAGCGCCAGCATGCACGACACCGTCAGCGCGATGTAGATGAACCAGAGATAGCGGGCAGTCTGCGCGACCCGCGGCGCCAGCTTGCCTTCCTTGCGGGGGCCGGGTGCCTCGGCGCGGAAGAGCTGCATGCCGCCCACCCCCAGCAGCGGCAGGATCGCGATCGCCAGCAGGATCACGCCCATGCCGCCCACCCATTGCAGCAGGTGGCGCCACAGGTTCAGCGACGACGGCAGCCGATCCAGGCCGGTCAGCACGGTGGCCCCGGTGGTCGTCAGTCCCGACAGCGCCTCGAAATAGGCATCGGTGAAGCTCAGCCCGGGGATCTCGAACAGCAGCGGCAGCGCGCAGACCGCGGCGCCGCCCGCATAGGCCAGCACGACCAGCAGGCAGCCATCGCGGGCCTGCAGCTCGCAGCGGTAGCGCAAGGTGACCAGGGTCAGCACGCCGGCGCCGCAGAACACTATCAGCGCCGATTTGATGAAGCCCATGTGGGCGCCGTCGCCGATGAACAGCGACCAGGCCAGGGACGGGAGATAGCCGAGCGACAGGACCATCAGCAGGCCACCCAACACGTGGGCAACCGTCAGCAGGGTCTGCATCGGGAATTCATCGGGGCGTCCCGGACGGTTTGGACGCCGAGGATTCTACCGCCGCGCGCCGGGCGACGGCATCCGCGGCCGCGTCACACGTTGCGACGCGGCAGCGGCTTCACCGCTTCAGATGTCCAGCCGCATCGGCAGGGTCTCGATGTACCCCATCTTGCGCAGCATGTCGAAGCATTCGTCGAGATTGCGAAAGCGCGTCAGTCCGCGGCGGAAGTCGCCCATCGAACGGCGGCCGTCGACCAGGATCAGCAGGGTGCGCAACCGGCGCGGCAGCGACGAATTCGGTTCGGCGGCTTCGATCCGGCCGATCCGCGTCTTGATGAAGATCTCCTCGTCGCGCAACGCCGCCCCGTCGGCCCCGATGGCCATGCGGAGAATCCTTTGCCGGAAGGCCGGATCGATGTACTCGTTCATCGGGGTCATGAGGGTTTCGGGTAGCTGTTGCGATGTTACGACGTTTTCGATCGCCCCGAAGGTGACCTACATCACATTCGCAGCAGCGCGGCGGTAAGGGCCTGCGCCGCCAACGGTGCGGACGGCCGGCCCCCGGGGCCGCCCGCACCCGGCGAACGCCGCCCCCGATCAGCCCTTCTTCGGCGCGAAGTAATGGTCGTAGGCCATCCGGTAGTTGACCATCGTGTCGTTCTGCCAGCGCACCGAGCGACGCGCGAACGCGTGCATCGAGTCGAGCACCTTCTTGAACATCGGGTTCTCGCTGGATTTCTTCGCGGTGACGCCGTCCCACGCCTTGAGCTGCGCCCGCAGGATCGATTCCGGGGTCTTGTAGAACTTCACGCCCTGCTTTTCCTGCAGCTCGATGTAGTCCTTCGAGTAGCGGTCGGCCGCCTTCCAGGACATGTCGGCCGAGCTGGCCTGCACCGCGTAGCGGATGATCGACTTCAGCTCGTCGGGCAGCGCGTCGTACTTCTTCTTGTTGAACAGGATCTCGAAGTTCTCCGACGCCTGGTGGAAGCTCTGCAGCATGCAGACCTTGGCGACGTCGGGAAAGCCGAGCACGCGGTCGGACGTGGCGTTGTTGAACTCGGCCGCATCGAGCAGGCCGCGATCCATCGCCGGCACGATCTCCGCGCCGGGCAATGCGTTCACCGCAGCGCCCATCGCGGTGAAGATGTCGATCGACAGGCCGACGGTGCGGAACTTCAGCCCCTTCAGGTCCTCGGGCTTGGTGACCGGCTTCTTGAACCAGCCGAGCGGCTGCGTCGGCATCGGCCCGTATACGAACGACACGACGTCGGCGTTCAGGCCCTGGTAGATCTCCTCGAGCAGCGCCTTGCCGCCGCCGTATTCGTGCCAGGCCAGCACCATGTTCGGATCCATGCCGAACGCAGGGCCGGAGCCCCACAGCGCCATCGCGGAATTCTTGCCGTACCAGTAGGCCAGCACGCCGTGGCCGCCATCGAGCGTGCCCTTGCTGACGCCATCGAGCAGATCGAAGGCCTTGACCACCGCGCCCGACGGCAGCACCTCGATCTTCAGCCGGCCGCCCGACATCGCGTTGACCTTGCCGGCGAAGTCGGTCGCGTACTCGTGGAAGATGTCCTTGGCGGGCCAGGTGCTCTGGAAGCGCAAGGTGGTGGTGGTCTGTGACGTCGCGATCATCGGAAAGCCGAGCGTGGCTCCGGCGGCCGCGCTGCCGGCGATGAACTTGCGACGGTTCGTTTCGGTCATGGTCGTCTCCTCCTGCCCATTCGACGAGGGAACATCTGCATCTGCATCAGTGCCATCTGCGTCAGTCTATCGTAGGGAGCGCAGGGGTGTTTGTCACTCGCGCACCGCTAGTGGTTTACCCGCAAGTCACCGCGCCTGCGAGCAAGCGCTCGGAAGCAAACGCTCAGAAGAACCCGACGTTGACCTGGAAGAGCTTCTCGACCTTCGCCATGTTCTGCTTGTTCTGCACGAACACGATCAGGTGATCCTCGGACAGGATCACCGTGTCGTGATGAGCGATCAGCACCTCGACGCGCTCGACGTTGCGGGCGTTGACGGTCTTGCGCACGATCGCGCCGATCGTCGCGCCGCGCGGCAGATCGATCTGGTCGATGCGGCGGCCGACGACCTTGGAGGACTTGGCGTCGCCGTGGGCGATCGCCTCGAGCGCCTCGGCGGCGCCGCGGCGCAGCGAATGCACGGCGACCACGTCGCCGCGGCGCACGTGCTTCAGAAGCTGGCCGATCGTCGTCAGCGCCGGCACGATCGCGATGTCGATCCGGCTGCCCTGCATCAGATCGGCATAGGCTCGCCGGTTGATCAGCGAGATGACGCGGCGCGCGCCCATCCGCTTGGCCAGCATCGACGACATGATGTTGTTCTCGTCGTCGGAGGTCAGCGCGATGAACAGGTCCATGTCGGCGACGCTCTCCTGCTCGAGCAGGCCCTCGTCGGTGGTGTCGCCGTGCAGCACCAGCGTCGACGACGGAAGCTGCGACGCGAGATAGTCGCAGCGGGTCGCGTCCATCTCGATGATCTTGACCGAATAGCGGGTGCCGAGCGCGCGCGCCAGCCGCAGGCCGATGTTGCCGCCGCCGGCGATCATGATCCGGCGCACCGGCGAATCCATCTTGCGCAGGTCGGACAGCGCGGTGCGGATGTGTTCGCTCGCGGCGAGGATGAACACTTCGTCGCCCGCCTCGATCGAGGTGTCGCCGTCGAACCGGATCGACTGGCCGTCGCGGAAGATCGCGACGATGCGCACGTCGACGTTCGGATGGCGCTTGCGCAGATCGCGGATCGGATGCTTGACCAGCGCGCCGCCGGCATAGGCGCGGACCGCGATGAGGCTGGCCGCGCCGTCGGCGAACTCCAGCACCTGCAGCGCCTCGGGGAACTCGATCAGCTTGTGCACGTAGTCGGTGACCGTCTGCTCCGGGCAGATGAGGTGATCGACATAGAAGCCGCCGTCGCCGGTGATCTCCGGCGCATCGAGGAAATCCGGCGCGCGGATGCGCGCGATGCGGGTCGGCAGGTTGAACTGGCGGGCGGCGATCTGGCAGGCGACCAGGTTGGTCTCGTCGCGGGTCGCGGTGGCGATCAGCATGTCGGCGTCTTCGGCGCCGGCGCTGCGCAGCACGTCGGGATGGGTGCCGTTGCCGGCCACGGTGCGCAGATCGAACTTGTCCTGGAGTTCGGCCAGCGCATGGATGTCGGTGTCGACCACCGTGATGTCATTGCGCTCGGAGACGAGGTTCTCCGCGACCGAGGCACCGACGCGGCCGGCACCCAGGATGATGATCTTCAATTGTTGTGTTTGCGATAGGCGCCGCGCGACAGATCGATGCCGAGCTGCTTGAGCTTGCGATAGAGGTGCGTGCGTTCGAGCCCGGTGCGCTCGGCGACGCGGGTCATGCTGCCGTGCTCGCGCGACAGGTGGTGCTCGAAGTACGCACGCTCGAACGCATCGCGCGCCTCGCGCAGCGGCAGATCGAGCGGCAGGTCGCGCAGCGAGACGCTGGCGCCCAGCGGCGCGGTGGCATGCTGCGTGAAGCCGCTGGCACCGACGTGCGGCGAATTCAGCGATTCGAAGCTGGGCGGGTTGCTGCCGACCATCGCCGACATCGTCGGCCGCACGCCCAGCGTGATCGGCGTCGGCCCGCCGTTGCTGGCCGGCGGCAGCACCACCGGCTTGGGCGGCTGCGGTGCCGCGCGGCCGCGGGTCAGCCCCTGCTCGACCGCCTTCAGCAGCTTCTGCAGCGCGATCGGCTTCTCGAGGAAATCGAGCGCGCCGATGCGGGTGGCTTCCACCGCGGTGTCGATCGTCGCATGCCCCGACATCATGATGACCGGCATCGTCAGCTTGCCCCCGGCGGCCCACTCCTTCAGCAGAGTGACGCCATCGGTGTCCGGCATCCAGATGTCGAGCAGGACCAGATCGAGCTTGTTGTCCTCACAGACCTGGCGCGCCTGGCTGGCGCTTTCGGCCAGCAGAACGGTGTGTCCTTCATCGCCCAGGATCTCGGAGAGCAGTTCGCGGATGCCGATCTCGTCATCCACAACCATTATTTCAGCCATACGCTGCCGACTGCCTCGTGTTCGTTATCGCGTCGCCGCCTCAAAACCTGGATTTTCCACGCTTTTCGCCAATTTCGTAAATAGGATGGCCAATTGGGCCCCCGAGGGGCGCCCCTCGGAGTCGCTCCAGTTGGCCAGGTCGATGCGCGCGCCGTGCTCCTCGACCACCTTCTTCACGATCGCCAGGCCCAGGCCGGTGCCCTTGGATTTGGAGGTCACGTAGGGCTCGAAGGCACGCGCCAGCATCGCCGGCGAGAAGCCCTCGCCGTTGTCGCGCACCACCAGCCGCACCGCCGGCGTGCCGTCGGGCAGCGCCAGCTTCTCGCTGCTGACGTCGATCCGCGGATGATCGCGCGATTCGATCGCGTCGAACGCATTCTGCAGCAGATTGTGGATCACCTGGCGCAACTGGGTTCGGTCGCCGAGCACCGCCGGCAGGTCCGGCGCCAGATACGCATGCATGACGCCGGACTTGCTCATGCCGGCGTACAGGTGCATCACGTCCTCGATCAGCGCGTTCAGATTCAGCGGCGCGAGCCTGGCCGACGGCAGGCGGGCGTAGTCGCGGAACTCGTCGACCATGATCGACAGCGCCTGGACCTGATTGATGATGGTTTGTGAACTCTTGTGGAGGAATTCGGCGTCGGTGCCGGCCAGCTTGTCGCGCAGCTTGCGTTCCAGCCGCTCGGCCGCCAGCCGGATCGGCGTCAGCGGGTTCTTGATCTCGTGGGCGAGCCGGCGCGCGACCTCGCTCCAGGCGACCGCGCGCTGCGCCGAGATCACCTCGCTGATGTCGTCGAATACGATCACGTAGCCGACGCGCCGTTCCGGCAGGATCGAGCCGCGCGCGAGGATGGTCTGGTCGGCCGAGCCGTCGGGCGCGCGCTCGCCGCGGGTCGCGTCGCGATGCAGCGAGAACTGGCGCTGCCAGCTCGACAGGCCGGCGGCGGCCTGCTCGTTGAACGCGGCGCGGATGTCGCGGGCGAGCTTGCCGAAGCGCGGGATCTCGGCGAGCGGCCGGTCGAGATGATCGGCGAGCGGCGCGCCGATGATCCGCTCGGCGCCGACGTTCGCCAGGGTCAGCTTCAGGTCCGAATCGAGCACCAGCACGCCGGCGTTCAGATTCGACAGCACGCTTTCCAGCCGCGCGTTGGCCTGCTCGAGCTCGCGCTGATTGCGGCCGACCAGCTCGCGCGCCTCCTGGAGCTGGCGCGTCATCACGTTGAACGAGCGGGTCAGCACCCCGAGCTCGCCGCGGCGCGCATAGTCCTTGACCTGCCGGAAGTCGCCCTCGGCGACCGAGCGGGTGGCCGCCGCCAGCTCCGACAGCGGGCCGGTCAGCCAGCCGGCCAGCACGAACGCGCCGGCCACCGCGGCGAACAGGGTCAGCAGGAAGATCAGCGACAGCGTGATGCCGTAGAGCTTCTTCAGCCCGCTGCGGGTGCTGGACAGCGCCTTGTAGCCGGCATAGCCCTGCTGCACCGCCTCGGCATGGGTGGCCAGCGCGGTCGGCACCGACTGCACGAGCTGCAGCAGCCGCACGTCGTCGACCCGGCGGCTGTCATCGGTGATCGGCACGATGACCCGCAGCCGCAGCCCCTTGTCGCGCTCGCGCGGGCTGGCGTCGTCGCTCTCGAAGGCGGCGTACAGCCGGGTGATGCGTGCCTGACGCAGCGCAGCGGCCGGCGGCAGATCGGGGATGAGCTGCAGGTACTGACTGCCGCTGGCGGTGATGATGCGGCCGGCGCCGGTGATGATCAGCGCATCCTGCGTGCCGGTCTGGTCGCGCAGCCGGTTCAAGGTCTGCGGCCAGCTTGCATGCGGCACTTCGGCCAGCTCGCGGGCCATCGAGCGGGCCCGCAGGGTCAGGTCCGACAACTGCGATTCGAGCGAGGCCCGGCCCAGGCTCAGGCCCGACTCGAGCGCCTGCTCGACCGGCACGTCGAACCAGGATTCGATCGAGCGGCCGAGGAACTGCACCGCGACCACGTAGATCAGCGCGACCGGCAGCACCGTCATCAGCACGAACACCGTGGCCATGCGCACCATCAGCCGGGTGCCGAACAGACCGCGGCGATAGCGGTCGATCAGCCGGCGCAGCAGCTCCAGCACCAGCAGGAACAGCGCCAGCGCGACGAAGCCGGTCAAGGTCAGCAGGACCGGGTAGTGCTCCTGGAACAGCGCGGTGTTCGAGGTCGCGGTGGCCAGGATCACCAGCAGGATCGCGGCCAGCGCCACCGCACCGATCAGCGACAGCCGCAGGGTGCGGCCTATTGCCCGCTTTTCAGAGTCTGCGGTGTGAAGGCGAACCGTTTCCATTCGGCCTGAAGATTCCAGTCGCGATTGGTGATCGCGTTGACCTGAAAAGGCTTGGGTAGCTGCGAGACGTCCAGCCGCATCCGCAGGAACGCGTCGTACGGCGTGCCGGGCGACACCTGGTCGGCCGCGATCACCTTCCAGCCCCGCAGCAGGCTCATCGTGCGCACCGCATCGGCCAGGCTCGGGTACTGCTGCTGATAGCCGTTCAGCGATACCCGATACTGCCGCGTCAGCGCATGATAGGACAAACGGTAGGTCTGGCCGGCCTGTACCACCTTGTCGTCCCACCAGTACCAGCGTGGCCGGTACAGCTCGAACTCGACGACGAAGTACAGCGGCACGCCGCGGTTCACCGCATCCTCGATCCGCGACGACAGCGGGATCGCGAAATCGGCCGACAGCGCCCAGCCGTCAGCCTCGAAGGTCGGCTCCAGGCGGACGTTGGCGGTCTCTATCGTGTCGGCGTGCGCCGCCGGGCTGCGGGCGGCCAGCCACGGACCGAGCAGCAGCGCCGGCGCGGCGCGCAGCAGGCGCCGCCGCGGGAACCCGGCCGCATCCGCCAGTGCCGCGACCTCGGGGGGCTGCGGCGGGCAGGCAGGAGGGGTCCGGGAAACGGTCACGGCGGTTTCTGCAGCAGAGCGTAATAAAAGCCGTCGTGGTCACTTGTGTCGCCGGCGGCGCCGGACGGGCTCGCCCGGGGCAGAAGCTGCGAAACCGGCTGGGAGGCCCCGCCCGGCTGCCCATGCCAGTTCAGGGGTACCCGCCGACAGTCCCCACAGGTCCGCAGGAACCGGTCGATGCTCTGATCGTTTTCGGTGCGGAACACCGAACACGTGGCGTAGAGCAATTTACCACCCGGCTTCAGCAGCGGCCAAAGCGCGGCCAGCAATTCGGCCTGGGTCGCCGAAAGTGTCGCGAGATCGCTACGCCGGCGCAGCCACCGGACGTCGGGGTGGCGGCGCACGATGCCGGAGGCCGAACAGGGGGCGTCGAGCAGGATCCGGTCATAGGGGCGGCCGTCCCACCAGTCCGCCGGCCGGCGGGCGTCGCCCTGGCGGACGTCGGCCGACAGGCCGAGCCGGGCCAGATTCTCGCGGACCCGCGCGAGCCGCGACCCGTCGACGTCCAGCGCGGTCAGCTCGCAGTCGGCGGTCTCCAGCAGATGGGCCGTCTTGCCGCCGGGCGCCGCGCAGGCGTCGAGCACCCGCTGGCCGTCGGCGACGTCCAGCAGCGGCACGGCGAGCTGCGCGCCGGCATCCTGCACCGAGAACAGGCCCTGCTCGAAGCCCGGCAGCCGGGTCACGTCGGTGCCGCGGGCCAGCCGCAGCGCCAGCGGGCCGGCGATCACCCCGGCCAGGCCGGCGGCCTCGAACCGGGCCTTCAGCGATTCGACGGTGGTGCGGCGCCGGTTCACCCGCAGGGTCAGCGGCGCCGGCTGGTCGCTGGCCAGCAGGATCGCCTGCCAGTCCCGTGGGTAGTCGCGGGTCAGTTCCTGCAGCCACCAGCGGGGGAAGTTCCACTGCGCCTCGGGATCGTCGGCGATAGCTGCCAGCAGCACGTTGCGTTCGCGCAGGAAGCGGCGCAGCGTGGCGTTGATGAACGACGCGGCAGCCGCGGCCGCGGCGGGCGATGGCGCGGTCCCGGCGGCGGATGGCAGCAGCCGGGCCGCCGCCACCGCCTGGTCGACGATGACCGCGGCGTGGCGCGGGCGGTGGGGGTCCCGGCCAGGGGGCCCGGCCGCCGCGCTCGCGGCAGCTTCCCCGGCGGGGGTCGCCGGGGCGGACGCTGCGGCTGCCCCGGAGGCTGTCACCGGAGCGGTCGCGATGGCTGCTCCGGCAGGAGGACCCTGCTCCGCGTCGACGGCGGCCTCTTCCGTCTGCAGAAGCTGCGCGAGCGCCACCTGCTGCAGCGCGGCCAGCGGCGGGGCGGGCGGCTTGCGGTTGAGCTGCCGGGCCAGCGCACGGGTGCGGCCCAGCAGCCGCACCGCGGTCGATGCGATGTCGCGCAGCGGGCCGCGCGACGCGCGCGGCAGCCGGAACCGCTCGGCTGCCAATTCCAGCCCCTCGGGCAACCGCCGGCCGCGCGCCAGCAG
>OEIU01001228.1_pt1 | contig 17564 bp, 16 predicted proteins | sample 1539221 | NCBI WGS metagenome assembly OEIU01 (sample SAMN03792071, study PRJEB22550) | activated sludge metagenome | feature: wastewater treatment plant; material: activated sludge; isolation source: Wastewater treatment plant of a petroleum refinery complex | place: Argentina: Zarate | collected...
ATCGCATGGATGCAGAATCCCGACGGTGCCTCGCGCGTCATCAGCCGGCTTACCGGCCTCGCGCGCGAGCGCATCGAGATCCGCCTGCCACGCTCCGGCGGCGGCTTCGGGCGACGGTTGGAGAACGATTTCGTGGCCGAAGCGGTGCTGATCGCAAAGCTGGCGGGCAAGCCGGTCAAGCTGATGTGGTTGCGCGAGGACGACCTGGCCCACGATTTCTATCGGCCATTCGGCGTACACGCGCTCGCCGCGACGCTGGACCGGCGCAACCGGGTGGCCGGCTGGTCGCACCAGTGCGCAGCGACGCCCCGGACCTACCGCACCTCGGGCATGCAGGACGATCCGCCCTGGACCGGCTGCCTGGAGCCTGACGATTTCCCGTCCGGGCTGATCGACGACCTCGAAAAGACCTTCTACCCGCTCGCCTCGGGCATGCCACGCGGCTGGTGGCGCGCCCCGCTGCATACCTTCCATGCCTTCGCCGTGCAGAGCTTCATCGACGAGATCGCCTTCGAAGTCCGGCGCGATGCCGTCGACCTGCGCCTGGAGATGCTCGGCGAACCGCGCGAGATCGCCTACCGGGGCCACGGCGGGCCGGTCTTCGACACCGGTCGCCTGGCCAACGTGCTCAGGCTCTGCGCGGAGAAGATCCGCTGGAAGGAAAAGCGCACCGACGGCCGTGGCATCGGCATTGCCTGCCATTTCACGTTCGGCGGCTACAGCGCCCATGCCTTCGAAGTCTCGATGCAGGGTGACGAGCTGAAGATCCATCGCGCCATCTGCGTCATCGACGTCGGCCGCGTGATCAATCCGCTCGGCCTCGAAGCGCAGATCATGGGCGGCACCATCGACGGCATCTCGACCGCGCTCAACCTCGAGGTCACCGTGCGCGACGGCCAGGTCGAGCAGAAGAATTTCCCGGACTACCGCCTGCTCAAGATGGCCGATGCACCGAAGACGGTGGAAGTGCATATCGTCGATTCGCAACGCGACCCGGTCGGCGGTGGCGAGATGGGCATCGCCAGCGTCGCCCCGGCGCTGGCCAATGCCATCTTCGCGACGACCACGGTGCGCATCCGCAAGCTGCCGCTGCTGCCGGAACTGATGCGCATGCTCTGACGGGTTGCCGCGTCGGGATCAGTCCCGTGGCGGCACGTAGGGATCGTCCGCCGAGTTCCTCGGCAGTGGCGGGCTGACCCGCATGGCCTTGAGTTCCTCGATGGAGACGCGCGGTATCGGTCCCCAGCCGCAGGCACTGAGGAACAGGAAGAACTGGCAGGTGATGCGGGTACCGTGCACGGTGTCGTAGGTGGTCTGCCGGCTGGCCTTGCGCACCCATTCGTCAAGCAGGGTTTCGTCGTCCGCAACCCAGTAGCGATCGAACGGCGTCGCCACGTAGGGCAGCGGCGACTGGTGCACCATCGGATCACGCGCGAAGGACTTGCTGCGCGGGCGAAGTCCGAATTTCGCTGGCGTCTCGTCCCCGGCCTGTTCGGGCAGCAGGGCGCTGCCATCGCGATCGAGCAGATCCAGCGGGCCGGCCAAGGCGCGGATGTCGTTGCGCTCCGCCGGCCGTGCCGGCGCCGCGACGGGTGCCACCGGCACCGGCGTCGCTGACGAGGGCGGCGGCTTTCCCGCGTGGCCATGGCCCGCCACCGGCATGGGGGCGGGCGGCAGCGGCACGGAAGGTGGCGCGGCCGGCGCGCGAGCGGGTTGCGCGTCGATCAGGCGCAGGTGGATGACATCGGTCTCGGGCGGAACGTCGAAGTGCAGTTGCGTCGACGATCGCAGGCCGAGGAAAAACAGCACATGCAGGGCCAGCGCCGCTGCCAGCGCGAGGCGCAATCGCCGGCGCGCGTCGTCGCCGGTGCCGCTGCCGGAGCGGCGCAGCCTGGCCACGCTGGCGCGTCGCGCGGCAAGCGCATCGTCGTCGCCGGCTGCCACGGGGCTGGCCGGATCATCGCGGAGCGCACGCTGGGCGAGGCTCAACCGGGATCAGCCTGCCGGGTCGCAACCGTCGGCGGCGCGCCGTGCCTTTTCGCCCGCCCTCTCGGCGATGCCGGCACCATCGGCCAGGCCTATCCATTTCAGGTACTTGCGCGAAACTTCGTCGCCGAGCGATTCATCCCGCTTGAACGCGCCGGCAAAACGCGTGCGCCGGCAGTCGAGCGGATTCTCGCCGCGGTTCTGGATCTCGGCCCAGCGCGCCTTGCCGGCCTCCTGCGGATTGGCCGGCGGCTGCGGCCCGATGCGGGTGGTCGCTTTCGGCAGGCGCAGCGAGCCATCGGCATTGAAGAGGTTGAGTTCGGGTTCGCCGGCGCTGCCGATGCGCGCCTGGGTCTGCGCGCTGGTATCCGTATTCAGCGGCGGCGGCGTCACCTTCGTTCGCGGAGGCTCGATGCGGATGGCCGACGCGCGCCGCCTGAACTCGACCGGCTCGGGTTGTGGCTCGGGCGGAATCTCGAATTCCTCTGGCGGCGTGATGATGCTGACTTCGATCGGCCCGCGCATGGCCTGCTCAGTCGTGATGCGTTGCATGACCCGGTCCAGGCCGATGATCCAGAGCAGGTTGGCGAGGATTGCCACGCCGACAAGAACCTGGATCGTGCGCCGCTCCAGGGTGGGCGATCGCCAGAGGGTGTCGCGCCTGAGCTTGCGACCAGCGAACCCGCTGCGCAACCGCGCCGATTCGCTCGCATCGATGACAAACGTCGTGGCGTGAGCGGCGGAGCGGTTCGACATTCAGTGGATTGCCAGGAAGGAGGAGGTTCAAAGGGCCGGCGCAGCATACGCAGTCGACGCTAAACGCTCGTTAAGAATCCCTCTGCGCCGGGTCGTCGCCGGTCTGCGCGGACGCCGATGCGACGTCCCGGGGTTGCGCGGGCCCGCCGGGCGACAGCAGCCAGTCGGCGGCGCGTGCGGCGATGCCGGCGGCACGCGCGCCGAGCAGCGGCCCGACGTGGCTGCAACCGGCGAGCTGTTCGAAATCGGCCGCATAACGCATCGCCACTTGGCGGCTGACCACCAGCGGCACGTCCGCATCGAGATCGCTTGCCATGACCAGTGCAGGGCATCGCGGCGGATCGACCGCCATGCCGAGGCGCGCCTGTTCGAGGGCCAAACCCGATTCATCACGCCAGCGCCTGAACGCGAACAGGCAGGCCGCATCGTCGGCATCGCGCATGGCCACGCGCGTACCGGCAATCGATCGATTGCTGCCCCAGCGAAGCACGGCCGGGTACTGACTGCCCAATGGTTTGGAGACGATGCCCCTGGGCGGCATCGGGTTGACCAGGATCAGCGCGGGGGACTTGACTGCCGCCGCCACCGACAAGGCCAGCAGGCCGCCGAGGCTGGCCCCGACCAGGATCGGTGGCTGCCCCGAACCGGCTGTTTCGAGGGCAGCCCATTCCAGTACCTGTCCCCGATAGTCCTCGAAGCGCGTCGCACTGAGTCCGGCATCGGCCGGGACCAGATCGGGGGTAAGTGTGCGCAGCCCCCGTGCGGCAAGTACCCGCGCCCAGATTCCCCACTCCCAGCCGCCCGCCCCGGCGCCATGAACGCAGAGCACCGTGGGTGGCGGCAGCGACGAATTCGAATGCCAGGAATCCATGGCCCATTATGACGCAGCAAGCCCGACCGCGGCCGAACCGGCCTGGCTGGAAGCCCTCGCCCAGGCCCCTCTGCCGCAGCGCCACTTGACCGACCCTCCCGATCGCGCAAGGCTTGGGGCGAACCATCCGCTCGCGGCTGCCTCGGCGCGCAGGCACTGCCAGTGCCGTGCAGGCTTGAGACCATGCCGCCACGACATTTGCGCACTCCATCCAAGGGAGCACATCCATGTCATACAGTACTGATGGCATTCGCAACATCGCCCTGGCAGGCCATGCCGGCGCCGGCAAAACCACCCTGTTCGAAGCCCTGCTGCATGCCGGCGGCACGATCCAGACGGCGGGCACCATCGAGCGCGGCAACACCTTTTCCGATTTCGATGCCATGGAGAAGGAGCGCCAGCATTCCATCCAGGCAACGCTCGGATCGATCGACCGCGGTGATTGCCATGTCAACCTGATCGACACGCCGGGCTACTCGGATTTCCGCGGACCGACGATTTCCGCGCTGGCCGCGGTGGAAACCTGCGCCGTCGTGGTCAATGCCGGCAACGGCATCGAGCACACGACTCGGCGCATGATGGACTACGCGCGCGAACGCGGCCTGGCGCGCTTGCTGATCGTCAACCGCATCGATACCGAATGCGACCTGGCCACCCTCACCGCGCAGCTGCGCGAAGAGTTCGGCCCGGAATGCCTGCCGATCAACCTGCCGGCGAACGGCGCCAGTGCCGTAGTCGACTGCTTCTTCAGGCCGGACGGCAAGGCCGACTTTTCCTCGGTCGCCGAAGCGCACCAGCGGATCCTCGACCAGGTCGTCGAAATCAATGAAAAGGTCATGGACCGCTATCTCGACCTCGGCGAGAAGGCCCTTGAAGGCAGCGAGTTGCACGATGCCTTCGAGCAGTGCCTGCGTGAGGGCCATCTCGTGCCGATCTGCTACGTTTCCGCGCGCACCGGCGCCGGCGTCGCCGAGCTGCTCGACCTGATCGAGCGCCTGCTGCCCAATCCGCTCGAAGGCAACCCGCCGCCCTTCGTCAAGGGCGAGGGCGCGCAGGCCAAGCCGATCAAGGCGGTTGCCGATCCGGCGAAACACGTGATCGCCGATGTCTTCAAGATCGCCAACGATCCGTTCGTCGGCAAGCTCAGCATCTTCCGCATCTACCAGGGGACCGTGCGCAAGGACACCCAGCTGTTCATCGACGACGGCAAGAAGCCGTTCAAGGTCGGCCACCTGTTCCGCATCCACGGCAAAGACCACGTCGAGATCGACGCTGCGATTGCCGGTGACATCGCCGCCGTGGCCAAGATCGACGAGATCCATTTCGATGCGGTCCTGCACGATTCCCACGACGAGGACCACATCCACCTCAAGCCGCTCGATTTTCCGCAGCCGATGTTCGGGCTGGCGATCGAGCCCGCGCACAAGGGCCAGGAGCAGAAGCTGGCCACGGCGCTGGCCCGCCTCGGCGAAGAAGACCCCTGCTTCCGCGTCGAGCACAGCAAGGAACTCAACGAGACCATCATCCGCGGCCTCTCGGACCTGCACCTGAAGCTCACCCTGGAACGCATGAAGGACCGTTACGGCGTCGAGGTCGTCTCGCACCGCCCCAGCATCGCCTACCGGGAAACCATAGCCGGCAAGGCCGAAGGCCACCACCGCCACAAGAAGCAGACCGGCGGCGCCGGGCAGTTCGGCGAGGTCTACCTGCGCGTCGAGCCACTGCCGCGCGGCAGCGGCTTCGAGTTCACCGACGAGATCAAGGGCGGCACGATTCCCGGCCAGTTCATCCCGGCCATCGAGAAAGGCGTGCGCCAGGTGCTCGAACACGGCGCCGTCGCCGGCTACCAGATGCAGGACGTGCGCGTCGTCGTCACCGACGGCAAGTACCACACCGTCGATTCCAAGGAAGTCGCCTTCGTCGCCGCCGGCAAGAAGGCGTTCCTCGACGCCGTCAGCAAGGCCAGGCCGATGCTGCTCGAGCCGATCGTCAACATGGACGTCAACGTTCCCGAGGACAACATGGGCGACGTCACCGGTGGCCTGGCCGGCAAGCGCGCGCGCATCAACGGCACCGACTCGGTGCGTGGCGGCGAGCTCGTGATCAAGGCCCAGGTGCCGCTTGCCGAGGTCGCCGATTACCAGACCGAACTGAAGGCGATGACCGGCGGCCGCGGCCGCTACACCATCGAATTCAGCCACTACGAACCGGTGCCGGCGAACGTGCAAAGGCAACTGGTCGACGCCTACAAGCCGCGCCCGGAGGAAGATTGAACACGGAAACCCGAAAGGAACCGGCAACAGGGACGACACCATGAGCCTGCAGCGACGCCGCTTCCTGCTCGGCCTGGGCACGCTGGCAAGCGCACCGCTGTGGTACCCGCTGCGCGGCGCGCTGGCGGCCACGGGTCCGGCCCGGCAGTGGCCCGGATATGCGTCCGCCACGGTCATCGACGCGCTCGGTGGCCCGGGCGAATATGGCGCCGGGCCCTTTGCGCCGCTGAGCGCCAGGGCACTCGACGACATCAGGGCCAGCGGACTGAGCGCGGTCAACGTGACCGTCAGCGGCGTCGGCAGCTATGCCAGCAACCCCGAGGAAACGATCCGCAACATCGCCTACTGGAACGGGCAGATCGCCGCCCACCCCGAGCGGCTGCTGCAGGTCCGCGATGCCGGCGACATCGTCGAGGCCAGGCGCAGCGGCCGGCTCGGCCTCATCTACGGCTTCCAGGACGCGACACCGATCGGCGAAGACCTCGATCATGTCGACCGCTTCGAGCAATTCGGCGTGCGTGTCTTCCAGCTCACCTACAACCGGCGCAACCTGGTCGGCGACGGCTGCCTGGAGCCCGGCAATGCCGGTCTCAGCAGCTTCGGCCGGGCACTGGTCGAACGCCTGAACGAACGCCATCTGCTGATCGACCTCTCGCATGCCGGCGAACGCACGACGCGGGAAGCCATCGCCGCATCGGCCGCGCCGGTGGCGATCACCCACACCGGCTGCGCGGCCCTGGCCCGACTGCCGCGCAACAAGACCGACGCCGAACTGCGCGCGCTGGCCGACAAGGGTGGCGTCGCCGGCTTCTACCTGATGCCGTTCCTGCGCGAGAAGGGACAACCCACCGCTGAAGACCTGGTCGCGCACATCGAACATGCGCTCAATGTCTGCGGCGAGGATCATGTCGGCATCGGCAGCGACGGCATGATTTCGCCAGTCAGGTTCGATGGCGAATACCGTCGCAAGCATGCCGAAGAGGTTGCCAGCCGCCGTGCCCGCGGCATTTCCGCGCCCGGCGAGGAACCCGATGTCTACACCTTCCTGCCCGATCTGAACTCGACCGATCGCCTCGACGTGCTCGCCGGCCTGCTGTCGCGGCGTGGCCACTCCGATGCGCGCATCGGCAAGATCCTCGGTGGAAACTTCGCGCGCCTGTTCGGCGAAAGCTGGGGCGCCGCGCGATAGGCAGCCCGATCGCTCAGGACTTGCCGAACGGCTTGCGCAGGCGCTGCAGGAACGATGGCCGCGACTTGTCCTGTTCGGCTTCCGCATGCCGCGAGGGCCGCGGTGTTTTCTTCAGGCAGCCGATTGCATCGTAGGCGTTTACCACGGCGAAAACCTCGCCCATCGAGCATGCGCAGGACGCGGCGAGTTCGTGCAGTCGCACCGGCTGCATCATCGCGGCCGATATTCGCGCGTAGTGCGGATAGTCTCGTGCGATCTCGAGCCAGCGAACCAGTTCATAGGTGCCGCCCGGGTCGAGGTTCGACGCCAGCTTGCCGGCGGAATGCAGCAACACGTCAAGCCAGACCAGCTTTTCGTAGGGCTGCGACGGCTGCGTCTCGCGGATTTCGGTGAGCTCGGCCGAGGTCAGCCGGCGCCAGTCGTCGCGCCGCGGTGATTGCCGGCAATAGATCTCCAGTTCGCGCAGGGTCTGCGCGCTGTGATAGACGCGGTTCTTGGGATCAAGCGTGAGGATGCCGGCGTCAGGCCAGGCAATCTGCACCGGGCCACCGATCAGGCTGCCTTCGAGGTACTCGCGCAAGCGGTGCGCCGAACGGTCGGCCGAGTCCGTTGTCTTTCCCGGATTCCTCGGCGGCGCCTGCTGCGACAGGGGCACGGCCTGGGACTCGCGCTCGCGATCCGCCCGCAGCTCGCTGCGCCGGGTCAAACCGCCCACATTGCCGATGCTGGTCGATTCGTCGAGTTTCGCCGGCTGAAGGTTGAAGAACGGATCGGCCAGCGGATTGCCACGGATCAGTTCATCGAGCCCCACCGCGACATGGGCATCCCTGCCGTGTGGTTTCGCCGGCTCTTCCGGGAATGCCGGGTCGAGAAGGCGCAGGTCACCGTCAGCGTCCGCTTCGGGAGGGAGAAACATGTTCTCCGCCGAGGACAGGTTTGCAGCCGGTGCGGGAGCCCCGGAAATCCCGTTGAGCAGGCCGATGACATTGCCGATCTTGAACGGCCGGTAGAAGGCGGGATCGCCTTCGGTCGAACTTTCCAGATCGCACACGACGGCGACGCGCATGCCGCTGGTCTTGGCCCGCGTGCGCGCCATCTGCCCGGCGAAATTGGATGGATCGACAACCAGGAGATCGGCGCCCGTATCGGAACCCCAGCGCCAGGGGCAGCTCAGCTCGGTGGCCGCCTTGCGCATGAGCAGGCGCAAATGGGCCATGTCCTCATCCGAGACGCCGATCGTGGCGATGACTTTTTCGTTTGGCAAGCTGACCTCGCGACTCTGCTGGCGCCAGCCGACACCGCAGCATCGGCCGCACTTCCGTTGCGCGCCTAGCGTGCAGCTTTGCGCCAATCATTGCAATGAGATGACATTCGTGAACGCCGTGTTCAGTTTTGGACTTTACCTTGCCTGCCGCGCGCGGCTGCGCTTCGGCTTGAGCATGGTGCCCAGGCAGTCGGCGTGGCCGCAGTGGCACTGCCAGATGCGCTTGAGGCGCGGCGTCAGGCGTTCGCCGAGGTTGATGCCGTAGTCGTAGGTCAGCTCCTCGCCGGCACGGATCTCGCGCAGCGATTCTATGAGCACGCGGTCCAGCCTGCGTTTGCCTTCCTGGTTTTCCTCGACGACGGCCCTGCAGTTCGGCGTGCAGCTGTGGTTGATCCAGCGCGCGACGTTGCCGTCCACGTTGGCGTCGATCACGTAGCGCTCGTTCAGCGTGAACAGGAACGTGTGGCCGGTATCGGTGCTGCCGTCGTACAGGCGATCGGCCTGCGCATGGGTCAGCAGGCGACCCTTGTATTCGATCAGTTCGGTCTGTGCGGGAATGTCGGCGGTGGCGAACACACCGTTGCCATGGATCGGCGAGCGGCGTTGCTTGAAAAGTCGTGGCATGTGCTGTCGGTTGATGGGGTCGTTAACCATTCATGATAACCGCAACCGGCATGCGCGGAACGACCCGCATCGCAATTCCTGGCGCTGCCGCGCCGCACGATTTCCTGCTAGCGTTGGCGCGTCTCGGTCGACCCGGCAAGGGCCCATGAATTCGAAGCGCCTGAAGGAGGGCATCGCCCTGTCCGCCCTGCTGGGTTTCGCGGCGATTCCCTTCATCCGCGAGCAGGCGGCGCCGCCGGGGCAGGATCCGGCCGCCCCGTCCGTGTCCGCCGGCAGGGTCGGAGCGGCCGGCGCGTTCGATTACTACCTGGTCGCGCTGTCATGGTCGCCGACCTGGTGCGAAAGCCATCCCGCCGACAACGAGCAATGCGCCCGTCGTGGCTACGGTTTCATCCTGCATGGCCTGTGGCCGCAATACGAGGAAGGCATGGGCCCGCGCGATTGCGCGACACGCCAGCGCCCGGATCGGGCCACCATCGAGCGCGCGCTCGCGTTCATGCCGAGCCGCGGGCTGATCGAGCACGAATGGCAAACCCATGGCACCTGTTCCGGATTGGATCCGGGCCAGTATTTCGCCCTCGCCGATCGCGCCTATGCCGCGATCCGTGTTCCGCCGGAGCTGACCGCGGGGTCCGCTGCCGTGGCGATGAATGCCGGGGATGTGCGCTCGGCGTTCCTGCGCGCCGACCCGCGCCTGCGCGAGGACATGCTGGCCGTGACCTGTCATTCCGGAAGGCTCGCCGAGGTGCGTGTCTGCGTCGACCAGGCGCTTGCGCCACGCACCTGCGGCCGCGGCGTTCGCATGGGTTGTCCGCACGGCGTTCCGCTGCGCATTCCGGCCGTGCGCTGACCCGGCAGTGTCCGCGTGCGGGCGGCGAACCGCCGCCCCTGGATCCGCTAGGTAGTCTTGCCGAACAGGACTTGGGTCTTGATCCGGCTGAAACCTTCGCGCTCGTAGAACTGGTGGGCGCGCTGCCGGGTCGTATTGCTGTGCACACGCAACTCGGCATAGTGATGGATGCGCGCCCAGTCCACCGCCGCCTGCAGCAGGAGCGCGCCGATGCCCATGCCGCGCAGGGCCTGGTCGACGACCAGGCCGGCCACTTCCGCGCGCGGCGCTGCAGTCAGCGAGTGCACCGATACCACCATGATCCAGCCGCAGACGTTGCCATCACCCAGCTCGGCGACGATCGCCGAGCCTTCGGTGCGGGTCTGGATGCGCTGCAGACGGCTGCGCATCTCCATCTCGGTCGTCGAATAGCCGAGCTGGGTGGCCAGGGTGGCGATCGAGGCGGCGTCGCTTTTCTGCGCCGTGCGGATGGTCACCTCGCTGCGCTTCCCTGCGTTCTCCGTCATGGACATGCTCTCAGCAGCAGCCGTCTTCACCGCGATGCGTGTGTGCATCGGTCGCGGCGACGCCCTCGGTCAGGCCCTTGCCACTGGCGAGGAAATGGTCGGCCACGACCTTGGCCACGCAGGCGGTGACGCGCTTGCCGGTCGGGATGTGCAGGAATTCGTTGGGGCCGTGCGCGTTAGAATGCGGGCCGAGCACGCCGGTGATGAGGAACTGCGCACCGGGAAACTTCTCGCCGAGCATGCCCATGAAGGGGATCGAGCCGCCCTCGCCCATGTACGCGGGCGGCGGCCCGAAATAGGTGCGCGAGGCTTCGTCGACCGATTTTTCCAGCCACGGGGCCAGTGCCGGCGCGTCCCAGCCACTGCCGGCCTTTTCAAGATGGAAGGTGACGGTCGAGCCGTACGGGGGATCGGTTTCGAGCAGCTTCTTGAGGAATTCGCCGCCCTTCACCGCATCGACCGTTGGCGGCAGGCGCAGGCTGAGCTTGACCGCGGTGAACGGGCGCAGCACGTTGCCCGCGGAATCCAGCGCCGGCAACCCGCCGACGCCGGTTATCGACAGCGCGGGCCGCCAGGTCCGGTTGAGCACCAGTTCGGTCACGTCGTGGCTGACCGGCTGCATGCCTTCGATCAGGGGGAACTTCGAGTAGATGTCATCGCCAAGGACTTCGGCACCTAGTTTGGCCTGCTCGATGCGTTGCGGCGGGATTTCCGCGTGCAATTCGCGCGGAAGGATCTCGCCGGTGTTTTCGTCCTCGAGCCGCGATAGTACCTTGCGCAGGATGCGGAAGCTGGACGGGACAACGCCCGATGCGTCACCCGAATGCACGCCCTCGCTGAGCACGTTGACGGTCAGGTTGCCGCCGGTCATGCCGCGCAAGGAAGTGGTCAGCCACATCTGGTCGTAGTTGCCGCACCCTGAATCGAGGCAGACGATCAGCGACGGCTTGCCGATCCGCGCGGCCAGGTGGTCGACGTAGTACGGCAGGTCATAGCTGCCCGACTCCTCGCAGGCTTCGATCATGACGACGCAGCGCGAATGCGGGATCTTCTGCGCCTGCAGGGCCATGATCGCGGCCAGCGAGCCGAAGATCGCATAGCCATCGTCGGCGCCGCCGCGGCCATACAGCCTGTCGCCTTCGATGACCGGCTTCCACGGGCCGAGATGTTCGGCCCAGCCGGTCATTTCCGGCTGCTTGTCCAGGTGCCCGTAGAGCAGCACGCAATCCTCGCCCTGCCCCGGGATCTCGATGAAGATCAGTGGCGTGCGGCCCTCCAGTCGGATCACTTCGAGCTGCATGCCGGGAATCGGCTGGGCCCTCGCCCAGTTTTCCATCAGCTGCACGGCCTGCTCCATGTAGCCGTGCTTGACCCAGTCGGCATCGAACATCGGCGACTTGTTCGGGATGCGGATGTAGTCGACCAGTTGCGGGACGATCTGGTCATCCCAGAGTTTGCCGACAAAGGCGCTGATAGCGTTTGAATCCATGCTTCTCTCCAGACTGGCGCGCTGCGAAACCGGCAGCGGATCGTCAATTCTAGCGTGTTGCCCTGAATTGCCGGCATGCGTGTAGGAAAAATAGTACAGGCGACCCATCGGGATGCTTACGAAACGGCGCCGGGAATTGCCATGCCGCGACCGATTCGATCCATGGAAACTGTGTCCACCGGGGACACAAGGACCCGGTCCCAACCAACACCCAAGGAGCGTCACCATGAACATCAAGACCATTCTGTCCAGCCTCATCCTGTCCCTCGCCCTGGCCCTGCCGGCATTTGCTGCCGGCCAGGTCGACATCAACAGCGCCGATGCCAAGGCGCTGGCCGAAGGCCTGACCGGCGTCGGCATGAGCAAGGCCGAGGCGATCGTCGCCTACCGCGCCGAACACGGCCCGTTCGCGAACGCCGACGAGCTGGCCCAGGTCAAGGGCATCGGCGACAAGCTGGTCGAGCGCAACCGCGACAACATCGTCGTCGGCGGCGCAAAGTCGAAGCCGGCCGCAAGCGCCGGCTCGGCCAAGGCCAAGGCCACCAGGGCCGCCAGCGCACAGTGACCGGACTGGCCAGGCCGGCGCGAGCTCCCGGGTTCGCGCCGGCCTGCCATCAGGCGGCTACTCCCGAGGCGTTTTCGCGCACCGGTGGCGGCCCGCCGCGGTGAAACTGAACGGCCGCTCGCGCCTGCCGAAAGCATCCTGGCGGGCTGCAGTCGACCGGATTCGACATGCTAAACTTCGCATCCCCCGTTGGTGCGAACATGATTCTTCCCCGCTATCACATCAGCCCGTCCAGCATCGCGGGTGCCGGACAAGGCGTCATCCTTGACGAAACAGTCGAAGCGGGCCGTATCCTGGTCGCGCCCGATGCCATTGGGCGCACCTGGACCTTCGAGGAAATCCTCTCGATGCCCGATGCGCAAGCCATGTTGCCGGCGACGGTGCGCTGGTTCGAGGATCGCTACACGATTTCTGCGGACTGGCCGGACGAGTGCTATGTGAACCACTCGTTTTCACCCAGCGGATTGTGGCATCTCGGTTTCATCTTCGCCTCGACCCGGCTGCAAGCCGGCACCGAGATCACCGTCGACTACCGCCACCTGCTCGCCCCTGGGCAGGAAGAAGACTTCCACGATGCGGAAAGCGGACAGCCGATCGTCGGATTCACCTGGAAAGAGAGCCTCAGAGCGTCCTCGCAGGCGTTGCTCGGGCTCCTCGGCTAACCAAATATCATGCTTGAGATCCCGGTCCTGATCACCGAACGACTGCGCCTGACCGCGTTGTCCGAGCGTCATTTCGAACTCTACTCGGCGATGCTGGCCGACGCGACCAGCACGCGCTTTGTCGGTGACGGCCAGCCGCTCGACCGCATGAACGCGTGGCGATCCATGGCCATGCTGATCGGTCACTGGGCGTTGCGCGGATACGGCATGTGGGCCGTCGAACTGCAGGATACCGGTGAATTCATCGGACGCGTCGGCCTGCACAATCCCGAAGGCTGGCCCGACCTCGAACTCGGCTGGATGCTGCGCCCCGAACATCGCCACAACGGCTACGCAACCGAGGCTGCGCGCGCCGCGCTGGCCTATGCGTTCAACCGGCTCGGCGCCGAGCGGGCGATCAGCCTGATCCGCACCGAGAACACGGCTTCCGAACGCGTCGCACGCCGCCTCGGCGGTCGCCAGTCGACGACCATCGATTTCCTCGGCAGCGCCACCCTGGTCTATACCTACCATCGTCCCGACAGTTCGAACTGAGCCCGCCGTCCATCATGATGCGACTGTTGCGGCAATGCGACTATCGACGAACACGATGGAAGAACGACGGCGGCTGGACCACCGAGATCGCGCATGATCCGCTGCCGGGTTCCGCCTCGGGCTTCCGCTGGCGCGTGAGCATCGCCGACATCGAATCGGATGGGCCGTTCTCGTCGTTCCCGGGCATCGAACGCGACCTGCTCCTGCTCGCCGGCAATGGCATGGAACTTGACATCAACGCGGCCCCGCCGATCCGCCTCGTGCAGCGATTCCAGCGCGTGCATTTCGCCGGCGAGGATGAAGTCACCTGCCGCCTGCTGGCCGGGCCGACGCGTGATTTCAACGTCATGGCAAATCGCGATTCGGTCTCGGCCGAGGTCCATGCGCGCCCCCTCAACGGCACCATGCTCGTGTTCGCCGAGCCCGGCGCGAGCTGGCTGATCCACGTGTTCGCCGGCCAGGCGGTGGCGCGCAGCGGCGAGCAGAACCTCACGATCGGAACCGCTGAGACGCTGATCGTCGATCCGAGCGCGGATTCTCGCGAACGCATCGTCCTCGAGGGCGGCGGCGAGCTCGTGCTGGGGCGGTTTGCGGAACTTTCGGCGCGCTAGTCTACAAACCAGATACCGATGGCAGGCGCGCGATTCGATCACACTCGCCGCGTTGCTGCTTCGTTGTTGGCCTTAGCCGCGATGCTTCGGCCCGCCTTTGTAGGAAGCGGCTTTAGCCGCGATGCTCTTCGTTGCGTAATCGAAAAGCATCGGGCATGAATGCCTGTCCTGAGCTTGTCGAAGGGCCCTTCCTGCAAAAGCCATCGAAATGCGGCGCGGATTTCGAGGACTTTTCCCTCGTTGCTGCTTCGGTGTTGGGCATGAATGCCTGTCCTGAGCTTGTCGAAGGGACCTTCCTGCAAAAGCCATCGAAATGCGACTCGGGATTCGATGGTTTTTCCCGCGTGGCTGCTTCGCTGTAGATTCAGCGGTCGTCGCGCGAGTAGACCCAGCCGTCTTCGACCTTGACCGGGAACTTTGCGGTCGGCTCGTAGGCCGGCGGACACAATGCGGCGCCGGTGCGCACGTCGAAGCGCGCGCCATGCCGCGGGCATTCGACTTCGTAGCCTTCGATGAGGCCGCCGGTCAGTTCGCCGCCATCATGCGTGCAGTTGTCCTCGAGCGCATACAGCTCGCCATCGACATTGAACACGGCGATCGGCGTGTCGCCGTCCCAGCCGGTCTGGCATTCACCGGGCAGCAGTTCGGCCAGGTGGCAGATGCGCACCCAGTCGCTCATGCCAGCCCCGCCAGCAGCGCATCGCTGGCGACCAGGTTGCAGATGCGCCGCACGTCGCCATCCATGGCGCGATCGCGCTGCATGAAGTCGATTTCTTCGCGGATGCGCGCATGCGCCTTGCGCACGGCCGCACCGGCGTGGAACTCGCCCGCCCCGTCGAGCGCCTTCATCAGACCCCGCACCTCGCCCTCGAACGTGGCATAGGCGGGGTGATCCCTGCCGGGCGCGCCATTGATCTTGGCCGCCAGCGCCGACCAGTCGCCGCGCTCGGCCAGGCCGCGCGCCGCGTTGAGCATGTCCTGGCGGTACTCGAGCGCCTGCGCGGCGGTATACAGCTCCATGGCCAGCACGTGGCCGAGATCTTCGGTCATGTCGAGCACGTGGCGCGCCTCGTTGGTACCCATCGAGACATGGTCTTCGGCATTGGCGCTGGTCGGAATCGAATACACCGATGCCGGATGCGCGCGGGTGGCCAGGTCGTTGACCAGTGCCGCCGCGGTGTACTGGACGATCATGAAACCCGAATCGGTCGCGTCCTCGTTGCCGATCAGGAAGGCCGGCAGGCCGTCGTTGTTGGCCGGATCGACGAGCTTGTTCAGGCGCCGCTCGGAGATCGAGGCGAGCACCGGAATCGCCGCCTTCACGTAGCTCATGGCCAGCGCCAGCGGCATGCCGTGGAAATGGCCGGCCGAAATCACCTGGTCCTCGATGTAGCGCGGGTTTTCGGCATCCGGGAACACCAGCGGGTTGTCGGTGACCGAATTCAGTTCGATGTCGATGATGCGGCAGGCCTGCTCCCAGGCATCGCGCACCGCGCCATGCACCTGCGGCATGCAGCGCAGGCAATAGGCATCCTGCGGCTGGTGCTTCTTGCCGCCCTTGAACGGCAGGAAGCGCTGGTAGAACGCCTCGCGGCCATGCCGCTGCGAGGGCGGCACATAGTCCCAGCCGATGTCGAAGCGGCGCTGCTGCTCGACCGGGTCGCTCCACGATTCGGCGGTCCAGGTGCGGAATCGCGGCACGAGATGGTAAGGAATATCGACCAGGGTCGAACCGTCCAGCAATTCGCGGATATGCCGCGCCGTCTCGACCTGGCCCGGATGCGGGCGCAGGGCATGGACTTCGGGGCGCAAGGCGCCGCTGCGGCCGGCAAACGCGTCGAGGGACATCGCCGCGGCGAGGTCGGCCGTGGCGATCAGGCTTTCCAGTCGCGACAGGGCCAGCACGGCCGTCGCCAGCATCTGCGTGGTGCCGTTGTTGAGCGCCAGGCCCTCCTTGAAGGACAGGCGGATCGGCTCGATGCCGGCACGCTTGAGTGCCTCCGCTCCGCTGACGCGCTCGCCCTCGTGGAAGGCTTCGCCGCCACCGAGCAGGACGATCGCCAGATGCGACAGCGGCGCGAGGTCGCCGCTGGCGCCGACCGAACCCTTGGCCGGAATGAGCGGGATCACGTTGCGGTTGAGCAGGGCCGCCAGCGATTCCAGGGTCGACACGCGGATGCCCGAGTGCCCGCGCAGCAGGGTATTGATGCGGATCGCCAGGATCGCGCGCACGACCTCGTGGGCCAGCGGTTCGCCGACGCAGACCGCATGCGTGATCAGCAGGTTGTACTGCAGTTCCTCGAGCAGGGTGCCGTCGCGCTGCTCGGGATTGCCGCCCGGCAGTTCGTCGCGCGCGCGATGCGCGCCCAGCAGCTTGTCGGCATTGCTGCCGAATCCTGTCGTGACGCCGTAGACCGGTTCGCCGCAGCTGACCTTCTGGCTAAGGAAATCCGCGGCGCGCTGCACGCGGACCAGGGCCGCCGGTGCCAGCGACACGCCGGTTCCATTGCGGGCAATGTCGACGACCTGCGCCCGCGTCAGCGAGGAACCATCCAGCACGATCGTCATGCGCGCACTCCCATGGCTGCGCTCTGTTCGAGCTCGACACGCAGGGCCTTGACCAGCTCGGCGCGGCCCACCTCGAACTGGTCCTCGCGACGCAGGTCCTTGACCGTGACCGTGCCATTGGCGATTTCGTTTTCGCCGAGCACGAGGACGAAGCGGATGCCGGCGCGATCGGCGTACTTGAACTGCTTGCCGAGCTTGGACGGCTCCATCACGACCTCGGTGTTGATGCCGGCCTGGCGCAGCTCGGTGGCCAGCGCCAGGTAGGCCGGCAGTTGCGCCTCCTCCATCTGCGTGACCAGTGCCTGCACGGAACTGGTCGCGGTGCCGATCAGGCCGGCCTCGCGCAGCTGCCAGTAGAGGCGCGTCGCGCCGATCGAAATACCGACGCCGGGCAGGCTCGATTTGGTGTAGTTGCCGGCCAGGTTCTCGTAGCGCCCGCCCGAGCAGATCGAACCGATCTGCGGGTGCTCGTTGAGCGTGGTCTCGTAGACCGTGCCGGTGTAGTAGTCGAGGCCGCGCGCGATCGACAGGTTCAGCGCAAAGTGCGATTCGGGCACGCCAAACGCCTTGATCAGGCCGAGCACTTCGCGCAGTTCGCGGCGACCCTGCTCGAAGGTCTCGCTGCCCGGACCGAGCGCGTCGAGCTTCTCGAGCGCATCGGCGAGCGAGGTCGAGCGCACCTGGACGAAGGCGAGAATGCGCTCGACCGCTTCCGCACTGAGACCAAATGCCGCACCGGCCAGGGTCTGCCGGACGTGATCCAGGCCACGCTTGTCGAGCTTGTCGACCTCGCGCAGCACGGCCATCTGCATGTCG
>OEIU01001229.1_pt1 | contig 17563 bp, 10 predicted proteins | sample 1539221 | NCBI WGS metagenome assembly OEIU01 (sample SAMN03792071, study PRJEB22550) | activated sludge metagenome | feature: wastewater treatment plant; material: activated sludge; isolation source: Wastewater treatment plant of a petroleum refinery complex | place: Argentina: Zarate | collected...
CCGCAATCCCTGCGCCATCATCGCGTCGTTCTTGCTCGATAATGCGATGGCCCTGGGGTCTTCGAGACTTCGCATGCAAATTCCTCGCCGACCGGGTCCATGATCCCTATAGCACTGGAGCCGGTCGGAAGCAGGTACTTGTGCTTCCAGTGGCTGGCCTGATACGTGTCGCCGCCGATCCGCGTTCCTTGCGAGAGCTTCTGCGACCACCCGGCATTGTTCAAGGACACGATGCCCACGGCCTGCTGCCCGGGTCGAAGTTCCCTGACCGCCGGACGGAAGTTTCCTCCAGGGCCGCCGGTGGCATTAGCGAGCGAGATGGGGACGCGAAAAGCGTCCCACTCCTCGATAGCGGTCGTTGGCTCGATTAGGTTGTCGCCGGAACTCAGGAACCCGAGGCCGTGAATGATCTCGTGGGCGATCGTGACGTCCAACATGTTGCGGACGTACCCGGTGCCGGTGGATGTGGCGCCACACTTTGCGGCGTAGACCTGCCAGCGAAGCGTGGTCGCGTCTGGCCCCGTCTCCGGTCGGACTCGCACAACCGCGTGGGTGTTTGGAGGCGTTCCGGGCAGGCCTCCGCCGCTGCCGTAGATGCCTTGTAGGTGAATCGCGAGCGCGGCGTGCACCCACAGCGAGGTAGCGGACCTTGTTGTGGTATCCCATACAAAGGGGACTGAACTCGGCGGCAACTCATTTGTCAACAGGTCTTCATAGTTCGCTTCCAATCCCGAGGTTGATCCCGCAATTTCCACTAAGAGTCGGTTTCGCAACAGCGAGACAGAGGGATTTACCACCATCGGAACGCACGACGCACTGGCGTTGGTCGCGCCCGACGGCGCCTCAAAGCGAACCTGCACCATCATCGTTCCGGTGGAATTCTGGAGCGCACGCGCGACATACTTCCCGCCGCGCATGATGGCATCCTTCACCCTTGCGTAGCGTTCCGCCGGTGGATGGCCCAAAGCAGGAGGAAACAAAGGGCCACCAACAGTATCGTCGGGAAACATCCACTGGATGGAAAAGCCCGGCGCACGCGGCACCGGCAACGCTCCGAGCGGGCTAGCGTCGTACTTTACAGGACATGTTCGCGGGGTCGAGAGCACATCGGTCCAGCCAGCGGGAAAGCGACTTGGACCGCCACCAAGGAAGTGCGTTCCGTATTCGGCCTTGTACGCGCCGTCGGCCGACAGCCTCACGACCTCGGGCTGGCGGAACTCGATCCGGCCGGTCTCGCTCTCCGAGCGATTGCAAACGATGACTCCAGGTTTTCTCGCCCCGCCCTGAACCACCGATTCGATGGGTATGGTGCTCAGCCGGGCCGACTCCAATGTGACTCCTGGCGCGAGCAGCACCCAAGCGCTTTCCACGACGACCTCACCATGGTCATCGATGACCACCGCCTTCGGAAGAAGCGCCTCGATGCCGCCCGCTGCGGTGGTCCGTGTGGGCTGTGCGACGACCGAAGAAGCGAGACACCCAATTACCAGTACGGCAAGCACTCGTTGCATGGCTGCTCCTGACCCTTACTCCCACGACGCCAGTCTGACAAGTTTTAGCGCGTATGTCAAATTTCGGACATGCGCAAACAAATTGGCCACACTATGTGGATATCTTGGCTTTCTTGATTCATGCTTCTCCCGGGAAGGCCGGGGGGGCATCGAATGATTCCGATTTTCGTCCCACCGAACGCAGGCGGGTAGCCTCGCCTTGTCGTGCCACTCCCTTCCGGCTCTGCGGAAGGGAATGCGGACGTGCAGGGGAGTCCGAGCACGAGACGGTTCGTGAACGATCACACCGTCGCGGTCGCCGCCCCCCCCACACCCAACCCGAACGCATCGTGCACCACCCTCACCGCCTTGGCCCCGTCGGCCTCGGGCAGGATGCACGAGATCTTGATCTCGCTGGTGGTGATGTTGGCGATGGTGATGCCGGCGTCGGCGAGGGCGCGGAACATGGTGGCGGCGACGCCGGGCTGGCTTTGCATGCCCACGCCGATGGCGGAGACCTTGACGAGGCCGAGGTCGATCTTGGCGCGCCCCCCCCCACCCTCCTGGCCGATGGCGACGATGACAGCGTCGATGATGGCCTTGACGTCGGGGAGGTCGGCTTTGTCGAGGGTGAAGACGAGGTTGCAGCGTTCGCCGGGGCGGCCTTCACCACGGGCAGACGAGCTGCCCGTGCCACCCGAAGCGGATGTCTCGATCTCGTGCTGGATGATGTCGTCGACGCTGATGCCGGCGGCGGCGATCTTCTCGAAGACATCGCGCTGGATGCCGGGGCGGTTGGGGAGGTCCTCGAGGGTGACGCGACCGAGGTCGGTCTTGAGGGCGACGATTGAGACGGCCTGACGGTCTTCCACGTTCTCTCCGGTCGATGTCGGGGCGTTGCAGATCAGGGTGCCGTGGTTGGGGTAGTCGAGGGGGCGTTGCGAGTGCAGGACGCGGATGGGGACGCCGGCTTTCTTGCCGAGTTCCACCGAGCGGAGGTGCATGACGCGGGCGCCCTGGCTGGCGGCCTCCATCATCTCATCATAGGAAATGCGGGCGAGGGGGCGGGCCTTGGGCTCGATGCGGGGGTCGGTGGTGAAGACGCCGTCCACGTCGGTGTAGATCTCGCACTCGTCGGCGCCGATGGCCGCGGCGAGGGCGACGGCGGTGGTGTCGGAGCCGCCGCGGCCGAGGGTGGTGACGTCGCCGCTGGGGGAGATGCCCTGGAAGCCGGCGACGACGGGGATGCGGCCCTGGGAGAGTTCGGCGAGGAGGCGGGTCTTGTCCACCGTCTGGATGCGGGCGCGGGTGTGGATCTCGTCGGTGTGCATGCCGCACTGGGAGCCGGTGAGGGAGACGGCGGGGAGGCCCATGGCCCGGAGGGTCATGGACATGAGGGAGATGCTGACCTGCTCGCCGGTGGCGAGGAGTTGGTCCATCTCTCGTTTGTCCGGCGCGCTGGTGACGGTCGCCGCGAGGGCGAGGAGGTCGTCGGTGGTGTCGCCCATGGCGGAGACGACGATGGCGACGCGCTCGCCGCGCTTGACGGCGGCCTGGGCACGCTCGGCGCACTTGCGCATTTTCTCGGCGCTGGCGACGCTGGAGCCGCCGAACTTCTGGACGATGGTGCGCGGGCGTGCGGCGCCGTGGGGGCCGGGCGTGGACTCGCGCCATTCGCCGATTCCCGGGTTGCCCGTGGACCCGCTCCATCCCGTGGCCCCGCCCATCCCTCGAACTGCGTGTCTGCTCACAACGCACCGTCCTTGTCTGTGTGCCCGTGGCGGCCCGGGGCGAGAGTCGCCCGGCTCGTCCCGATTGGTTTATCGACATTCCCCGCCTCGCCCGCCCAGCCATGCACCCCGCCCCCTGTCATTTGTGTTTGGGCGCGCTGTGCGAGGGGATCGGGGCGGTGGCGAGGACCTGGATATCCAGCCGTCCGGCCGGATCGACGGCGGCGAGGGCCTCGCGCCAGCGCATGCAGCCGGAGCAATGGGCGCAGGGGCGGGCGTCCTCGTTGAGGCACCACCAGCAGGCGTGCAGGGGCACATCCATGTCGAGGGCGAGGTCCATGAGTTCGGCGTCGGTGAGATCGGCGTAGGGCGTTTCGATGCGGACACTTCGGACGAGCGACGTGGCCTCGGTCGAGCCGGCGCGGGCGACGCCGAGGCCGATGAGTTGGCCGGCGAGGAGGGCGCGATCGCAGGTGTCGGCGAGGGCGTCGGTGTTGACGTCCTTGGCCGCGCCGGCGTGGATGGGCCAGATGACCCGGGAAATCCCGAAGGAGACGGCCTCGATGGCGGCCGAGAGGAGCATGGCGGTGGCTTTGGCGCCGGCGCCGATGGGTTCGGCGAGGCCAGCGCCCGGAGACTGGGGAGAGGCTCCGCCTGCGGCGAGCGTCGGGCACTCGAAGCGGATGGTGTTTCGCTCGCTCATGCCGGAGAGGGAGCAAAGTTCGACCTGGCGGATGACGGCCTCGCGGCGCTTGGCCCGGGCGGGGCGATCGTCGCCGGGGAACCAGGCCATGGCGCGGGCGGTTGGGTCGGGCGAGGCGGGGTGGGATGATCCGGTTCGCTGTGGGGCAGCGCCCGGGCGAACGACACCCTCGGACCAGCAGGAGATCAGGCCGGGAAGGGTGCCGGCGTTGATGATGAGCGTGGCGCCGGCGCGGGCGGGGGGGGCGGATGTGGGACGGGGAGTCGAGTCCACGGGAGAGGGTATCGGCGGGGGGGGGGGGGGGGGAGGAACAAAAAAGGAGCGGGGGCTCTCGGGGGGCGGGGGGGGGGGGGGCCGGGGCAAACAAGCGACAGGGCGCGGTGTTTGTTGGCCCACCGCCTGTCGGACGGCCGACGACTCATCCGGAGGATGACATGCGCGAGACTCTTCTTCGCCACAAGGCTGCGCAGACCGCGGCGGGATCGCCGGCGCGTGTGGAGGGGGTGTTCTTCATCGTGGGCTCGCCCCGATCGGGCACGACGCTGCTGCGGACGATGCTGGCCTCGCATTCGAGCGTGTGCGTGCCGCACGAGACGGAGTTTTTCATGCGGGTGCCGCGGGTGAGGGGGGCGTCGCTTCGGCGGGCGGTGGAGGGGTATGTTCGCAGCGGCCCGTTCGCCAACCAGGAGCTTGATGGGGCGAGCCTGGTGACGGGGGTGGTGCGCGGGGCGTTTCGGACCAGGGCGGAGGTGTTCGTGGAGATGCTGGCGCGGCATGCGCGGCGGTCGGGGAGGACGGTGGTCGGGGAGAAAAGCCCGCACCATTGCCGGCACGTGGAGGCGATCGCGGAGGAGCTGCCGGGGGCGCGGTTCATTCACATCCTGCGGGATGCGCGGGATGTGATCGCCTCGCGGCTGGGCATGGAGTGGTCGGGGCGGTCGGTGGCGTCGGGGGCGCGGAGTTGGGCGGGGATTGCGCGCGAGCATCGGCGGCTGGAGCGGGTGATGCCGGTCGAGCGGTACACGTCGGTGCGGTTCGAGGATCTGCTGCACGCGCCCGCGGCGGAGCTGCGGCGGCTGAGCGGGTTTCTGGGGCTGGAGTTCGAGCCCGCGATGCTGAACTTTGACAAGCGGGCTCGCGAGGGCGCTCGTGCCGGGGACCCGGCGTGGGCGGGGGTCACGGTTCGCGCCATTGAGGCCGACGCGATCGGTCGGTACCAGGGGCGTTTGGACGCGCGCGGGATCGCGTCGATCCAGCGGTTTGCCGGGGCGGAGATGGTGCGGGCGGGGTATGCGCTGGAACCGCGGCGGGCGCGGCCGGACTGGGTGGTTCGGGATGCGCTGGAACTGGTCGGGGAGCGGGCGTCGAGCCTGGGGCGGAGTGTTCGGCGACGGCTTGGGCTGCGGCATGATGCGCCGGCGGCGCATGCGTGGAACGGGGCGCACATCCGCGAGCAACCTGCGCATTGAGCGGGGTGGTCGGCGGAAGGGTGAAGAAGAGCAGATACGAAACGGCCCGCAGTCGTTGCGGACGCGGGCCGACTCAATCGGGGTGACAGGACAGGTCAGAACTTTTTCGGTTCAGGTGCAGCCGGATGGATCTGACTGCTCGGTGCTTGGTCGGATCTGAGCGGCGTGCCGTGCGCCAAAGTTCCATACGAGAAAGGTTGGGGAGGCCGACACTACGCCCCCTCCTCGATGTGAACATCGGACAGCGACACCCCGAGAAGCGCTGATCAGTTGTTCCCCGGCGTCGCGGGCTCGCCGGCGAGTTTGGTTTTCCATTCCGCGGCCTTGGCGTCGTAGCCCTTGCCGGGCTCGGCCTTGTCCCACGCGGTGTAGAGATCGACGAGTCCCTGCGCGCACTCGCGCGGGTCCTTGGCCGATTCGCCGTGGGCCTTGGCAAAGATCGGGTACGCATCGAGGAAGTTGGCCTCGGCGAGCGTGAAGCGATCCTGGTCGCCCCCCCGGGGCAGCCCCACACGGGCGCGGCCCAGGTACTTGAGGAATTTCGCCAACCGCCAGGGCTGTATCGCCGCCGCACGCGCTGTTGAGATATGCGGCCTGCTCGGAGAGCGGCAGGTTGCGGGCTTCATGGAATATGCCGGAGGCGGTGCGGGGCATCAATGGCCTCCATTCGGCGCGGCCTTTTCCTTCTCGGCCAGCGCGGCTTCAAACGCCGCGAGCGCGGTCATCAGGTCGGCCGTGTCGGCTTCGGGGATGGCTTTCGGGATGAGCGAGATGGCTCGCTTCTCGGTCTGGATCGCCTTGGCGGTGTCGCCGGTACGGTGCTGGGCGAGGGCGAGCGTATCGAGATACGTCCAGAGATTGCCCCCGCCGGCCGCGCTCTCCGCCTCGCACGCTCGCTGGGCCAACACCAGCGCCCGGGCCGGGTCGCGGACTTCTTCGACCTTGTGAGTCAACAGTGACCACGCCACCTTGTTGAGCATCGGGGCGTTCGCATCCGGCTTCTCCGCCGCCGCGACCTGGAGGCCAAGCAACTCGCGGTGCAAGGTCAGGGCATCGGCGTGGCGGTCGAGCTTCTCATAGGTCGCCGCCAATCCCTGTATCGCGATCACGGTAAACGGGTCTTGCATGCCCAGCACGCGGCGCTTCGCGGCCACGCTGGCCTCCAACAGTCGCCGCGCATCCTGATAGCGACCCATCGAGTTGTAGAGCAACCCCAGATCGGTGGTTACGCCGAGCGTTGTCCGGTGCTCCTCCCCCAGCACGCGCCGGCCCTTCTCCATCACCTCGCGGAAGTACGGCTCGGCCTCCGCGAACTTGCCCTGGGCCTCGAGCATCAAACCTATGTTGTAGATTGCGGCGAGCGTACTCGGGTTCTCATCGCCCTGAAGGCGCCGTCGCATATTCCGCTCTTCGATGAAGGACTGCTCGGCATCGGCGAAGCGGCCGAGAACATAGTTGACCCAAGCCAGATTGTTGAGGTTCTGGGCGATGTCGAGGTGATCCCCTCCGATCAATCGGCGGCGCATCGCCAACGCTTCCTCGAAGAGCTGCTTTGCCTCGGGCGCGTGATGGGTCAATTGGCGGATGTAGGCAAGATCGCTGAGCGTACCGGCCGTGTCGAGGTGATCCCCCGTGTACATCCGGCGGTACATGTCGAGGGCTTGGGTGCAGAACGCATCCGCCTCCTGGCCTCGACCCATGGCGATGCGGACATTCGCGAGGTTGCGCAGCGCCCCCGCCACTTCGGGATGGTCGCCCGGGAAGAGCCGCTTGACCATCTCGTACGCCCGGACGCAGAGCGAGTCCGCTTCTTCGAGTCTGTCGGGGTGCTGGGTTCTTCGCAGGTACGCGAGAAACCACATGCTCACCGCGGTCTCGACGCGGTCGCCTTTGTCCAGCCGCTGCCACATCTGCACGGAGCGCTCGGCCAAGGATTCGGCCTCCGCCCCCCTGCCCAGACACTCGCGCGCGACCGCCACGCATTTGAGATCATTCGCCACACGCGGATCGTCCCCGGGAAAGAGTCGCTCGTGCATCTCAAGGGCTTTCGTGAAGCACGCCTCCTCTTCCGCGTGGTGGCCCAGCCGCAGTTTGATCTCCGCCAGCCGGTTCAGCGCATCGGCCACGTCCGGGTGGTCGCCCGGGTGGACGGCGCGCAGGGTCTCGAGCGATTGCGTCGCGAGCGTCTCGGCCTCCTGCAGACGGGCGTTGTTCATGAGCACCGTGCCGATCACGCCCCGCAGGGCCGCCCGGGTCTCCGGATCTTCCTTGAATCGGCCCGCCGCGATGTCCCGCACCGCGTTGTCCATTGCGCCCAGCACCGTCACTCCCTGGGCCCCGCCCGCGCTCGGATCGCTCGATTGCAGCGCGGCCGTCACGAACTCGCTGATCGTCTCCGCCCGCTTCCGAGCCTTGGACTCGGCCTCTGCGGCGAACGTGGCCCTGGTTCTCTCTCGAAGCGCCCACACCATGCCCCCGCTCGTTCCGATAACCCCGAGCACCAGAACCGCCGCGACGGTGCCGACCGCGACGACCTGGATGCGATTACGAGCGACGAACTTCCGCACGCGGTACGTGCGGCTGGGCGGCGCGGCCACCACCGCCTCGCCCGCCAGATACCGCCGGATGTCCATGGCCAGCCCGTTGGCCGTCTCGTACCGTCGCTGCCGGTCCTTCTCCAGCGCTCGCATCACGATCCAGTCGAGTTCGCCCCGGACGATGACGCCCAGACGCTTGGGCTCGGTGTGGCGGCGTGCGGCCACACTTGCGATGGTGTCGGTGTTGTGGCTGATCCGCGTGCTCGGCTTTGGCGGCTCCACCTCGCGGATGATCCGCTGGATCTCCGCGTACGCCGCCGAACGCAGCTCCTTGCTCCCGAACGGCGTGGTGCCGGTGAGCAGTTCGTACAGCAGCACGCCCAGCGAGTACACATCCGTCCGAGTGTCGATGTCCATCGACCCCTCGGCCTGCTCCGGGCTCATGTACTCCGGCGTACCGATCAACTGGCGGTGCTCGGTGAAGAGCGTCTTCTCGGTGAGCTTCGATGCCGTCGCTTTCGCGATCCCGAAGTCGATGACCTTCGTGTGCGGCTTGCCGTCTTGCGTTGAAACGAGGATGTTGCTTGGCTTGATATCGCGGTGGATGATCCCCTTGGTGTGCGCGTGCTGCACCGCGTTGCACACCTGCGCGAAGAGTTCCAGCCGGTCCTCGATGCTCAGGTTGTTCTTGTCGCAGAATTCGACGATCGGATCGCCCTTGACCAGCTCCATCACGAAGAACGGGCGGCCTGTGTCGGTCGCACCGGCGTCCAGCACGCGGGCGATATTCGGATGGTCCATCATCGCCAGGGCCTGGCGCTCCTGCTCGAAGCGGGCCACCACCTGGTGCGTGTCCATGCCCAGCTTGATGATCTTCAGCGCGACCTTGCGCGCCACCGGCCGCTCCTGCTCGGCCATGAAGACGCTGCCGAAGCCGCCCTCGCCGATGAGTTGCAGCAACTTGTACGGACCGATGCGCGTGCCGGGGCCCTCGTGAAGCGAGCCGGCGATGGCCGCGCCGCCCATGGCGGTGGCGGCCTCGGCGGCCGAGGGGGCTGCCGCGCCGGTCGGCGACGCCATGAATCCATCGGCCTGCTGCTCGGCGCGGAGCAGGGCCTGAACCTCGGCGCGGAGCGCGGTGTCGCCGGCGCAGGCCCGCGTCAGTGCCGCGTCGCGCTCGGGAGCCGGAAGATCCGCGAGTTCCATGAACACCTGCCGGGCACGCCGTCGATCGTCGGCCATCCTGCACCTCACGATTCTTCGCTGAGCGCCCGGAAGAGAACTGCCCGGGCGTATGCCCACAGTCGCGCGACCGTCCGGGGCGAGAGCCCCAGCGCCTCCGCGGCCTGGCCTACGCTCAGACCCGCATAGAACCGGAGCCGAACGACGGCCGCGGCCTCCGGGTCCTCGACCTCCAAGCGTGCGAGAGCGGCATCGACTGCCAAGATTTGTCCGGAATCCGCGCCGGCAAGGGCGGCGACATCGCCCAGTTCGGTGAGTCGGCGCGGTTCCCCGCCGTGTCGGACGCGGTTTCGGGCGTGGTCCAGAAGAATCCGGCGCATGGCCTCGGCAGCGGCCGCGTAGAAATGGCCCCGACCGGCCCACGGCACCTCGCGGGGACCGACGAGTTTCAGGTAGGCCTCGTGGACGAGGGCGGTGGCGGAAAGTGAGTGGCCCGCGCCTCTCCCTCGCTCACCCGCGAGATCGAGCTGGGCCGCCTTTCGAAGCTGCGCGTACACCAGCGGCAGCAGCCGATCGGCCGCCACCTTGTCCCCTCCGGCCGCGGCGTTCATCAAGACCGTGGCATCTTGGGGTTGCGAGGGTGAGGGCAACACGGCCCGATGGTAACCCAAGGGGCCGGTGGGTCCGACTCCCCATTTTGGAAAATGAAATCTCGATCGCTGTCCTGGCAGCCAAGGTTGCAGCGATCATGTGAGCCGCTCCGTAAACGCCGATGGCCTCGGCACTTGCCGAGGCCATCAGGTCTGCTGAATCGGGGTGACAGGATTTGAACCTGCGACCTTTTGACCCCCAGTCAAACGCGCTACCAAGCTGCGCTACACCCCGGAAGTGTGGCCAACAGTAGGTCGGGTGGGGGGCGGGGGAAAGCCGGTCGGATTCGGGGCGGGCGGGTTGGTTATCGCACGTTGAGGGTCCGGAGGTACTCGGCCAGGTCGGCCCGCTGGTCGTTGAGTTGCTTCTGGAGCTTGGCCTGCTGGTCGCGGTCGTCCTCGAGCTTGGACTCCTGATCGGTGAGCTTGGTGACGTACCTGGCGTAGAGCTGGCTGGTCTTGTCGATGGCGCCCATGTTCTGGCGGATGCGGGTCTGGTCGCGGGAGACCTCGTCCATCTTGGCCGTGAGTTCGGCGATGGCGCGCTCGGTGTTGGAGATGGCGGCCTGCTTGTCGGCGGCCTTGCGGAACGCGGCCATGACGTCGTCGGAGACCTTGCCGTCGCGCTTGTATTGCACGAGCGTGGTGAGGTCGTAGCCGGTGACCGCCACGTCCTCGTAGCGGGTGCGCTCCTGGGAGACGCTGAACTTCTTGGCCTTGCCGGCCTCGATGGGGATCGTGAAGCGGTAGAGGTCCGGCGTGAGTTCGGAGGGCTTGTCGGTGTCGGCGAGCTCGTAGCCGCCGGCCTTGGGGTGCTCGAGGATGAGCGTGCGACCGTGGGAGGTGTCCTTGTTGGCGAACTCGTACTCGGTGAGCAGACGGTCCTTGATGAGCTGGTGGATGAGTCCGTTCTCGATGGTGATCCTGGTCATGGTGGAGCGGCTGTCCTGCTTGGTGAGCACGGCCATCTCGAGGTCGAGGGCGTAGGCGAGCATGCGTTTGTCGTTCTTGGGGATCTGGCCGATCTGGGCGTCGCCGGCGTAGGCCGCGCCGTCGAGGACGCTCAGGGGGCCGGGGAGGAGGGCGAGGCCGGAGTCGTTGGTGATTTCCACGCCGCGCATGGGGAACTGGGAGCCGTCGGCGGCGTTGAAGATGGAGACGCGTCGGCCGGTGACGGCGGCGGTCATGATGGGGATCATGGCGGAGCGCTGGCGTTCGATGGAGACGGGGGCGTCGACCTGGAACTGGAACATCTCGCCGACCGAGGCGGCGGATGCGGCGGCGCGGGGGGCGTAGTCGGCCATCTCGGCGGCGGTGACACCGGCGTACATCTCGTCGCGAGCGCTGCCCCTGGGACGGTTGGCGTCCATAGGCGCGGGTGCCGCGGCGGGGGCGGCCATCTTTCGGAAGGACTGGGCCTGCATTTCGTTGGAGAGCATCGCGTCCTTGGAACGACCGATCTTCTCGCCCGCGGAGAGCTGGTCGGCGTCGATGCCGAGGCCGAAGATCCGGGGAGCGACGCCCGGGATCGTGGGCACGGCGACCCAGGGGCGGGCGGAGAACAGCGGCTCGTAGAGGTCCATCTGGAAGCTCACGGGGCGGCCGGAGACGAGGGAGAGCTGGACGTTGTTCCAATCCTGGTCGGTGGTGTTTTCGACGATGGCCCAGCCTTGGACCGTCAACTGGCCGCGGGTCTTGCCCTCGGAGTCGAGTTCGGGGAGGAGGAGGCGGTAGGAGGTTTTCCAGACGGGCATCTCGTGGACGTAGCCGACGGCGACGCGGCGTTTGCCGGCGCCGGTGAAGCGGAGGTCGACGGTCTTGGTGCGGTCGGCGCGGTACTCGGCGAGGGCGCTGAGGGCCTTGTTGAGTTCGCCGGCGAGTTCCTTGTCCTGGATCTCGAAGGTGCTGATGTCGGGGACGGCGATGGAACGGACGCCGGTGCTGGTAACGAGGTTCAGGAAGGGGACATCCACCGGTGACTGGTCCTTGGAGCCGGGCATGCGGCGGGTTTCCACGCCGAGGACGGTTCCGACGATCTCGGCGCCGGCGACGCCGACCTTGAGGGTTGCGCCGCGTAGCTGGTTGAGCAGGTCGGGGACGCTTGGGTTGCTTGCGATGTTGATGCCGAAGGAGGCGAGTCGCTTGGCGAGGGGCTCCTTGGAGCCGTACTGGACGCTCTCGATGCGGCCGCCGTCGCGGTCGAGGAGGATCATGGACTTGAGGATGTCGTTGATCTGCTCGGTGCCGAAGCGGAGTTGGATCTCGGCGTTGTCGGCGATCTCGCCGGCGCGCTCGAAATAGCCGACGCCGGAGCGGTAGAGGGTGATCTTGCGGACGGGGAGGCCGTCGGCGCCCTTGGCGAGCGCGGCGTCGGCGGGGCGGGTTTCGAGGTTTGGAACGACGGGGCGGTCGTCCTGGGCGCGGGCCGTGGCGGCGAGGGAGGCGGCCATGCCGCACACGAGCAGCACTGCGAGCAGGGACCGGGGGGATTGGCGGGCGAGCATGGGTGAACTCCGTGAAAGACGGGATGATGCGCAAGGGTACGGGGCGCGAGCGGGGACAACTCGGGGCGGCGCCGGCTTGTGAGGATCGGCCCGTGCCCCCATCGGCGCGCACCCGCCCTTGGGGCCAATGGCCGCTCGAAGATGGGCGTCTCGGGTTTGGGTGGCTGAATGTGCCGATTGGGAGCCGATAAGCGGGTGGGGTGCGGCCCATACACTCGCCGACCATGACCGGGGGATCTGGAATCTCAGATTTCAGATTTGAGATTTGAGAGTTCGGACTCTGTCGCCGTATGCCGCACCTGCCTGTGCTCAACAACCCGTCCACGCCGCTCGATGCGGAGTCTGCTCGCATCGCGGCCGATCTGGGCGCGGCGATCGGGGATGGGGTGGATATTCGCTTTTCGCGGCATGACCGGGGGCTGTATTCGACGGATGCGTCGCTGTATCAGGTGGAGCCCCTTGGGGTGGTGGTTCCGCATTCGATTGGTGATGCGGTTCGGGTGGTGGGACATTGCGCGGCGGGGCGGATTCCGATGCTGGCGCGGGGCGGGGGGACGTCGCTGGCGGGGCAGTGCACGAATCGGGCGGTGGTGATTGATTTCACGGCGCGCTGTCGGGCGATTCGGTCGGTGGACGTGGCGGGGCGGACGTGCGAGGTGGAGGCGGGGATCGGGATCGATGAGTTGAACGAGCACCTGGCGGGGACGGGCACGGGGTTGTTCTTTGCGCCCGATCCGGCGACGACGCGGCAGTGCGCGATCGGGGGGGCGATCGGGAACAACGCGGCGGGGGCGCGGTCGGTGTTGTATGGGCGGACGAGCGAGAACATTCGGCGCGTGGAGGTGGCGCTGGCGAGCGGGGAGCGGTTGTGGCTGGGGCCGAACGCGGGGGCGGGGAATCCGACGGCGCGCCGGCTTGCGGAGGGCGTCATCGGGATCGTGACGGCCAATGCGCGGCGGATCCGAGAGCGGTTTCCGAGGACGATCCGGCGCAACGCGGGGTACGGGCTGGACATGATGCTCGATCAGGTCGAGGCGGGGGCGACTTCGGAGACGCTGGATCTGGCGAAGCTCTTGTGCGGGAGCGAGGGGACGCTGGCGGTGACGCTGGGTGCGACGCTGATGCTGCACCCGGTGCCGCGGGCGAAGGGGCTTGCGCTGGTGGCGTTTGAGTCGGTGGATGCGGCGATCGAGGCGGTGCGGCCGATTCTCGCGACCAAGCCGAGCGCGGTGGAGTTGCTGGACGATGTGGTGCTGGATGCGGCGCGGGGGAACGAGGGGTGTCGGCCGCTGCTGGCGATCATGCCGCGGGTAGGCGATGCGGAGCCGGTGGCGATCTTGTACGTGGAGTACTTCGCGTTCGAGTCGGCGGAGGAACTTCGCGGGCGGTTTGGCGCGCTGCGGGGGGTGGTCGGGGGGACGAGCGGGGAGATGATCCGCGAGTACACGGATGGGCCGAGCATGGCCAAGGCGTGGGCTCTGCGGAAGGCGGGGGAGCCGTTGCTGCACGGGATGCCGGGGCCGCGCAAGCCCATTACCTTTGTCGAGGACAACGCGGTGCCGGTGGAGCGGCTGGGGGAGTTTGTGCGGGAGTTTCGGGGGATCGTGGCGCGGCACGGGACGCGGGCGGCGTATTGGGCCCATGCGTCGGTGGGGGTGCTGCACGTCCGACCGATGATCGACATCCACGATCCGGCGGATCGGGAGCGGCTGCGGGCGATCGCGGTGGAGGTGGCGGACCTGGCGCGGCGGTGCGGGGGGATCATGTCGGGGGAGCACGGGGACGGGCGGGTGCGGGGGCCGCTGCTGGAGCGGTTCTTCGGGGCGGAGTTGATGAAGGCCTTCCGCGAGGTGAAGGCGCTGTTTGATCCGCACGGGCTGCTGAACCCGGGGAACATCGTGGCGCCGGGGCCGGTGGAGAGCATCACGGCGAATCTGCGGGTGGACGCGGAGGCCTCGACGAGCCCCGTGCGTCGGCGAGCGGGGGGGCATGGGCACGGGCCGGACCCCTCGCTTGCGCTCGGGGCTGGTATCGAGACGTATTTCGACTATGCGGACTTCGAGGGATTCGGGCATGCCGTGGAGCAGTGCAACGGGGCGGGGGTGTGCCGGAAGCGGGACGGGGTGATGTGTCCTTCGTATCAGGGGATGCTGGATGAGCGGCACTCGACGCGCGGGCGCGGCAATGCGCTGCGGCTGGCGATCACGGGGCAGTTCGAGAACATGACGGGGCCGGGGGCGCCGAACTGGAACGACGCGGAGACGATCCGGACGCTGGACCTGTGCCTTTCGTGCAAGGCGTGCAAGAGCGAGTGCCCGAGCAATGTGGATATTGCGCGGCTGAAGGCCGAGTACACGGCGCAGCGGTATCGGCGGACGGGACGCATCCCGCTGGCGGCGATGGCGACGGGGTATGTGCGGGTGCTCAACCGGGTCGGGTCGGTGATGCCGGGGGTGGCGAACGCGGTGGCTTCGTCGGGGCCGGCGCGGGCGATCATCAACCGGGTGATGGGGATGCATCCGAGGCGGACGCTGCCGCGGTTTTGCAGGTCGCTGTACGCGATCGAGGGGGGAGAGAGGAAGGCGGAGGGGGGAGGGAGCGGATCGTCCGGCCCGCGCGTGGTGGTGTTCGGCGATTGCTTCACGACGTACAACGAGTCGCACATCGGGGTGGCGGCGATCCGGGTGTTGCGGGCGCTCGGGTATGGCGTGACGGTGTCGGGGTCGCACTGCTGCGGGCGGTCGATGATCTCGGTGGGGATGCTCGAGCAGGCGATCGCGGCGATCGACCGGGCGGTGGAGGCGCTTCGACCGGCGATCGAGGATGACGGGGTGAGGGCGATCGTCGTGTGCGAGCCGTCGTGCCTGAGCGCGATGCGGGATGACTGGCTGGGCTTGAAGTGCCGCTCGCCGCTGGACCTGCGCAAGCGGCTGGCGGCCAAGGCGATGCTGCCGGAGGACTTCGTGGAGCGGCATTGGCAGACGCATCCCACATCACCCGCTCACCTGTTCACCTCCTCGCCCGCGCAGGAGCCCGTGCTCTTCCACGCCCACTGCCACCAGAAGTCGCTCTTCGGGGCCGACTCGTCGGTGCGGCTGCTGCGCCGGCTGGTGGGAGAGCGGCTGAAGGTGCTCGACACGGGGTGCTGCGGGATGGCGGGGTCCTTCGGGTTTGGCCGGGACCGCTACGACCTGTCGATGCGGATCGGCGAGCTCTCGCTGCTGCCGATGGTGCGGGAGGCGTCCGAGGGGGCGATCATCGTCGCGACGGGGACCTCGTGCCGGCACCAGATCCACGACGGGGTGCGCGGGAGGCGGGCGATGCACCCGATCGAGCTGGCGGCGGGGCTGCTGGCGACCTGACCGGATCAGGGGCTGGCGGGATCGACGTTCTCCCAGCTCATGATCGTCGGCTTGCCGCTGGAGGCAAGGGCGGCGATCTCCGCGGGGGTCAGGCAGCGGTTGTAGAATCGCACGTCGTCCTCGACGCCCTGGATGACGTCGGTCGAGCCGATTCGTCCTCCGAGGTAGACGTCGCGGGTGTCGGTGCCGATGGGCGCGGCGCGGGCGGCCGGGGTGTTGTCGGCGACGCCGTTGACGTAGATCCGCACGCTGGCCCCGTCCCAGGTGGCCGCGACGTGGTACCAGGTGTTGACCGCGAGCGTGGTGTTTCCGGTGAATCCTCCCCCGTCGCTAGCGTCGAGCAACAGTTCGACCCTGCCGCTCGCGACGTCGAGCTGCCAGTTGTTGGGATTGGAATCGCCCTTGCGGAGCACGGTCGCCACGGTGGTGCCGGTGTTCCACGCGGCTGTCGTCTTGACCCACCCGGCGATGGTCAGGGCATCGGTGACCTGGAAGGCCGTGGCGTCGTTGATCGAGACATAGTCGTTGGAGCCGTTGAAGCTCAGCCCGCCGGCGAGCTTGCCCGTGGTCCATGCGCCGCCGCTGCGGGTGCCGTGGTATCCGCCGGCCGAGTCGGCGGCGGTGCTGCCCGCGGCGTCGTCGAGTTTGTACCACGCCACGGGCATCAGGCACCACTCGATGGAGCGCTGCATGATGGTTCGGCCGCCGGTCGCGAGGGAGTTGATGTTCACGCCGGATCCCCACGGCAGGTTGACGCGTCGGCCGGCGGCTGTACCGCTGGGGGTCAGGGTGGCGGTTCGATCCATGACGGTGAGGACCGGATCGGTGGCCCCCACCTTGCGCGCCAGCGTTGTGAACCCACCGAGGGTTCCGGACTCGGCCCACATCCCCTGCGAGCCCTGGCTGGAGTTCCAGATCGTGAGGGTGCCGGCGACGAGCTGGCTGGTGATGTAGTGGCTCGTGTTGGTCACGTTCATCGCGGTGTTGTCGAACATTGCCGTCGATGTGGAGAAGCCGAACTCGTCGGAGAGCGCCTGCTCCTCGCTCACCACGCCGATGGTCACGCCCACGAGCTTCGTCCCCAGGTCTCCCGAGGTAATTGTTTCCGAGACATAGGCACAGCTCGAGGCTCGCACGGCGGCGTCGAAGGCCGCCTGCGAGGACGAGGCCGTGATCGGCGTGACCGTGTACCCCCAACCCTCCATGAGCGCTTTCTTGGCCGACTCTTGCGCGTTAAGGCTTGCGGAGTTGATCACGACAAACAGGATGGTGCCCACCGCCGAGGTCGCCGCGGGAGCGGTCGTCGCGGCCAAGGCACCGGCCAGCGCGACCATGGCGGCGAACAACGGCGCAGAGAGCGATGGTCGTGTGCGCCCTGCTCGCGTCATGAACTTCCTATCGGCCAAAGAGGGTCGGGGAAGAGTCGTACCGGCTGGGGGCGCGGACGACTTCGGGGAAAACAGTGCGATGCGAATCCCGCGATCCAGGGGGAGGAGGCGGTCGTTTGGGCCGCGGTAGCAGCGTTCACACCGGTGGTCCACAGACCGGCGTTGCCCCCGGGGTGAAGGTCGTGCGGGTGAAGACGCGTGGCGCGCCGGTCGGTGGCTCTGCGTGTTGAAATCCCGGGGCGTCTACAGGCCCGCCGCGCCCAGCCACACCGACGCCTTCCGGTCCAGCGCGGCGGCGATGGCCAGCAGGCTCTCGATGCTCGGCAGGTGGCTGCCGCGCTCGACGCTGGAGAGCTGGCTCACGCTGATGCCGCAGGACTCGCTGAGGTCCTTGAGCGTCCAGCCGCGTTCGGTGCGGGCGAGGCGGATCTGCCTGCCCAGCTCGTGGCGGAGGCGGTCGGGCGGTCGCTCGCCAAGGCCGAAGGCGGCCGCGGCCTGCCCGAGCGTGCGGCGGAGATCGGCCAGGGAGAAGGGCTTGGCGAGGTAGT
>OEIU01001230.1_pt1 | contig 17548 bp, 20 predicted proteins | sample 1539221 | NCBI WGS metagenome assembly OEIU01 (sample SAMN03792071, study PRJEB22550) | activated sludge metagenome | feature: wastewater treatment plant; material: activated sludge; isolation source: Wastewater treatment plant of a petroleum refinery complex | place: Argentina: Zarate | collected...
AGCGCGTATCCTCGCGACCAGACTTGCGGGGTAGAACATTTCGGCTACACCCTCTGAGCGCCGAGCTGCGTCAGGCCAGTGCCTGGCGCAGCGTCGCGGCCTGCGCTGCCCATGCTCGGCGGCGCAGTGCGTTTCAGCGCGGCCGCACGCAGGGCGTTTTCGACCCTTGCACGGCGCCGGCGCCACGCTTCGGTTACCGTCGCGCCCCATGACCGGATCCTTTCCACGCATACCGTCGATCGCCGCGCTGGCCTGGCGCCAGACGCGGCGCGACTTCCGCGCCGGCGAACTGCGGCTGCTGGCGCTGGCGGTGCTGCTGGCGGTGGCGGCGCTCAGCGCCGTCGGCTTTTTCGCCGACCGGCTGAACCGTGGCCTGGAGCGCGATGCCGCGCAGCTGATGGGCGGCGACGCGATCATCGGCAGCGACCAGCCGCCCCCGCCGCAGCTGCAGCGGCGCGCCACCGAGCTGGGCCTGCGGGCGGCCACCAGTGTCAGCTTCCCGAGCATGGCGCGCGCGCCCGACGAACTGGGCGGCGCCTCGCGCCTGGTGGCGGTCAAGGCCGTCAGCGACGCCTACCCGCTGCGCGGCAAGCTGCGCCTGAAGGCCGCGCCCGACGCGCCGGAGCGCGAGTTCGCCGGCGCGCCGCCCGCGGGCAACGTGTGGGTGGACGCAGCACTGCTCGATGCGCTGCGCTTGAGCATCGGCGACGATCTGCTGCTCGGCGACAGCGCGCTGCAGATCACGCAGATCATCGCCGTCGAGCCCGACCGCGGCGCCGGCTTCATGAGCTTCGCGCCGCGCGTGATGCTGAACCAGGCCGACCTGGCGGACACCGGGCTCATCCAGCCGGCCAGCCGCGTCAGCTACCGGCTGGCGGTGGCGGTGCCGCCGGGCCGTACGGCGGCGGCGGAGCGCGGCTACGTGGAGTTCCTGGACTGGGCGCGCCGCTACATCAAGGACAAGCCGCTGCGCGGCGTGCGTGTCGAGTCGCTGGAAAGCGGCCGCCCCGAGATGCGCCAGACGCTGGACCGCGCCGAGAAGTTCCTGAACCTCGTCGCGCTGCTGGCGGCGCTGCTGGCCGCGGTGGCGGTGGGCATCGCCGCGCGCGACTTCGCGCAGCGCCACCTCGACGACTGCGCGATGCAGCGCGTGCTGGGCCTGTCGCAGGCGCGCATCGCCGGCGCCTACGGGCTGCAGTTCGCCGGCGTCGGCCTGCTCGCCAGCCTGGCGGGTGTGCTGCTGGGCTTCGTCGTGCACTACGTCTTCGTCTGGCTGCTGGCCGGGCTGGTCAACGCCTCGCTGCCGGCCGCCGGGCCGTGGCCCGCGCTGTTCGGCCTGGGCGTGGGCATGACGCTGCTGCTCGGCTTCGGCCTGCCGCCGGTGCTGCAGCTGGCGCGCGTGCCGCCGCTGCGTGTGATGCGCCGCGATGTCGGCGCGCTCAAGGCCTCGTCGGCGCTGGTGCTGGCGGCCGGCAGCGGCGGCTTCGTCGCGCTGCTGCTGGCGGTGTCGTCGGACCTGAAGCTGGGGCTGATCGCGGTCGGCGGTTTTGCCGCGGCGATCGCGCTGTTCGCGCTGCTGTCCTGGCTGGCGGTGCAGCTGCTCAAGCGCGCGGTGCCCGAGGCCGGCGCACCGCGCTGGTGGACTCTGGGAGCCAGCGCGCCGCGCTGGCTGGTGCTGGCGACGCGGCAGATCGCCGCGCGGCCGGCCTTTGCCGTGCTGCAGGTGTCGGCGCTGGCGGTGGGCTTGCTGGCGCTGGTGCTGCTGGTGCTGCTGCGCACCGACCTGATCGACAGCTGGCGCGCGGCCACGCCGCCGGACGCGCCGAACCGCTTCGTCATCAACCTGCAGCCCGACCAGGCCGAGGCCTTCCAGCGGGAGCTGGCGGCGGCCGGCGTCACGCACTACGACTGGTTCCCGATGATCCGCGGCCGGCTGGTGGCCATCAACGGCCGGCCGGTCAACGGCGACGACTTCGGCGAGGACCGCGCGCGGCGCCTGGTCGAGCGCGAGTTCAACCTCAGCCATTCGGCCACGCTGCCCGCGCACAACCCGGTGGTCGCCGGCCGCTGGGTGGCCGACGAAGCCGATGCGCTCAGCGTCGAATCCGGCCTGGCCGAGACGCTGGGCGTCGGCATCGGCGACAGGCTGCGCTTCGACATCGCCGGTCAGCTGCACGAAGGCCGCATCACCAGCCTGCGCAAGGTGGACTGGTCGTCGATGCGCGTCAACTTCTTCGTCATGTTCCCGCTGGCGCAGATGCCGGGGCTGCCGATCACCTACATCAGCGCCTTCCGCGCGCCGGACAAGCCGGGCTTCGACAACCAGCTGAACCGCGATTTTCCGAACATCACCAACGTCGACATCTCGGCCTCGATCGGCCAGGTGCAGCGCGTGCTGGATCAGGTGGTGCGCGCGGTGGAGTTCCTGTTCGCCTTCACGCTCGCTGCCGGGCTGGTGGTGCTGTTCGCCGCGGTCAGCGCGACGCGCGAGGCGCGCGCGCGCGAATTCGGCCTGATGCGCGCGATGGGCGCCAGCGGCAAGCTGCTGGCGCGCGTGCAGCGCACCGAGCTGCTCGGCGTGGGCGCGCTGGCCGGGCTGCTGGCCGCGCTGGCGGCCATCGCGGTGGGCTGGGCGATGGCGCGTTACGCCTTCGATTTCAGCTGGAACCCTTCGCCCTGGGTGCCGCTGCTCGGCGCGCTGGCCGGCGCGGCGCTGGCGCTGGCGGCCGGCTGGTGGGGGCTGCGCGAGGTGCTGCGCCGCCCGGTGGTCGAGACGCTGCGCGCCACCGCCGAGTAGCCCGCGCAGCCGCCGCGCGCGGCGGGTGAAAGTTGGCACATCGCGCCGCGCCGGCACAGCGGCCGGGCAGCGGTGCTGGGCGATACTTTGCGCATGGCCGAACGCGCACTGCCGCGCACGCTGCGCGTGCTGCACCTGGAGGATTCCGACCTCGACCACGAGCTGGCGATGGCGCACCTGCAGCGCACGGGCCTGGATGTGCAGTCGCGGCGCATCGAGTCGCGCGACGAGCTCGCCGCCGAGCTGCGCGGCGGCGACTGGGACCTGATCCTGTCGGACTACAACCTGCCCGGCTTCTCGGGCCTGCAGGCGCTCGACCTGCTGCGCGCGAGCGGCCGGCTGTGGCCCTTCATCCTGGTGTCCGGCGAGATCGGCGAGGACACCGCGGTCGAGGCGATGCGCAACGGCGCCAGCGACTACCTGCTGAAGAACAACCTGGCGCGGCTGGCGCCGGCCATGGAGCATGCGATCGAGGCGGCCGAGGCGCGCCGTGCGCGCGCCGCCGCCGACGAGGAAGTGCAGGCCTCGCGCCAGCGCCTGGCCGAGCTGGCGCAGCATCTGCAGACCAGCGTCGAGCAGGAGCGCAGCGCGATCGCGCGCGAGATCCACGACGACGTCGGCGGCTCGCTTACCGCGCTGAACTTCGACCTGGCGTGGATCGCCCGCCATGCCGCCACCGAGCCGATCCGGGCACGCGCGCAAAGCGCGCTGGAGACGGTGACGCATGCCATCGAAGCCAGCCAGCGCATCATGCACAACCTGCGCCCCGCGATCCTCGAGCAGGGGCTGGTGGCGGCACTGCAGTGGATGACGCAGCGCCACGAGCGGCGTACCGGCATCGCCTGCGCGTTCCACACCAGCCACGACAGCCTGCAGCTGCCGGCCGGCGTGCCGCTGGTCGCCTACCGCACTGCGCAGGAGGCGCTGACCAACGTCAGCAAGCATGCGCAGGCGACGCGCGTGCGCCTGGACCTGATGCTCGCGCCCGACATGCTGTCGCTGGAGATCAGCGACAACGGCCGCGGCCTGAGCAGCCGCGACCTGGCCAAGGCGCGCAGCTTCGGCATCCGCGGCTTGCGCGAACGCGCCGCCACCGCCGGCGGCTGGATCGACCTGTCGAGCTCGGCGCGCGGCACGACGCTGATCCTGTCGATTCCGGTCGCGGCCGCGCCGGCCGACAGCGACGACGATGGCAGCGAGGCTGAAGCCGCCGCCGAGTCGCACGACCCGTCGGCCTGGGGGGACCTATGATCCGAGTGATCCTGTGCGACGACCACGCGCTGATCCGGCGCGGCATCCGCGACACGCTGTCCGACGCCGCCGACATCCAGGTGGTCGGTGAAGCGGGCGACTACGGCGAGCTGCGCACGCTGATGCGCAGCCTGGGCAGCGCCGGCGACGCCAAGGGCGCGCCCTGCGACGTGCTGGTGCTGGACATCAACCTGCCCGGGCGCAGCGGCCTGGACGTGCTGCACGTGTTGAAGGACGAAGGCGCGACGATCAAGGTGCTGATCGTCAGCATGTACCCCGAGGACCAGTACGCGATCCGCGCGCTGCGCGCCGGCGCGCACGGCTACGTCAACAAGGGCGGCGACCCGCAGCTGCTGGTGCAGGCGGTACGCACCGTGGCGCAGGGCCGCAAGTACGTGACGCCCGAGATCGCGCAGATGCTGGTCGAGAACCTGAGCACGCCCGCCGCCGGCCAGCCCCACGAGAAGCTGTCCGACCGCGAGCTGCAGACGCTGGTGCTGATCGCCTCGGGCAAGCGGCTGTCGGACATCGCCACCGACCTGGTGCTGTCGCCGAAGACGGTGTCGGTGTACCGCGCGCGGGTGCTGGAGAAGCTGCAGCTGGCCAACAACTCCGAGCTGACGGTCTATGCGATCCGGAATGGGTTGGTGGGGAGTTGAGCCGAACTGCATTTGCGTTCAAGGGCGATGCGCCTTATGGACAGACCGGATTCGCAAGAAGGCCGGATCGAAGGATCTTGCCTGTTCCTATTTGGTTGGCCTGACTGCCGGTCTTGCCAGCCGACCAGAGCTGTCGCTGCTGGCAATTGAGCAGAAGCGATACGAATCGCTGACGCCATCGGACGAAAGATAATTGTGCTGCATGGCCAGTGCAGCGGCACCCGGCCGAAGCTCGATGGTAGGCCAAAGGGTTGCCTTGAGCTACTACACCATGTGGCTACAATGGCCGCGTGCGTTTCTCATGGTCCGAGCGCAAACGAGCCATCAACCTCGAGAATCACGGCCTGGACTTCGTCGACGCGCCACGCGTTTTCGAAGGCCTGACCTTCAGCTACGAGGACGACCGCTTCGCCTACGGGGAGCAACGCTTCATCACGCTGGGCCTCCTGGCTGGAGTGCCGGTTTCGATAGCTCACACCGAGACCGAAGATGAAATCCGCATCATCTCCTTCCGCAAAGCGACTTCCCGCGAAGCGCGCCGCTTCTTCAACGAAGTCCAGGACTGACTGGACACGCCTGATGAGCACCGAGGTGAAGGCAAAGCCAACGCCTGAGCATCCTGAGTTTGATCCTGCTCACGTGGTCAAAGGCATCGTTCGGCGCGGCCTGCGACCGGTTCCGAACAAGGAACTCATCTCGCTGCGCATCGACCAAGACGTGATCGAGTGGTTCAAGGCGCAAGGTCCTGGCTACCAGACGCGCATCAACTCTGTCCTACGAGCATTTCGCGACGCGAGTGCGGTCTGACAGGTTGGTGAATCGGGTTCGCTTGGGTGGTACCTACCTAAGCCGGCAGAGCCGGAACCAAACAGGGAATACGATCACCGGCGGACAGTTCAAGCGGAATCAGAGGCGCCTTCTTCAGGACTCTGCGCCGCTCGCCGTGGCCGCATAGCCGCAACCTCGGCACGCCGCGATCGACGACGCAAGGGTGTCGTTCGCGGAACGCTTGCTTCACGCCCTCGCACGCCCAAGGTGTAGCATCTCCGCCCATGAAGCTCGCTGCAGGCAAGGTAGTCGGCGGCAAGGTGGTCGTAGAGGGCGGCGCTCTGGCTGAAGGCTCGTACGTGACCGTGCTCGCGCGCGAGGCGGACGAGCCGTTCGAGATCTCCCCGGAGCTTGCCGCTGAGCTTGACATCGCGCTTGCCGAGGAGGCCCGCGGTGAGTCGATTCCGCTGAACGAAGCCCTGAGACGACTGCGGTCTGACGTCAGTGCTCGAGATCGAGGTCGCACCTCGAGCGCTCATGCAGTTGAGGCGTGTCGCCAAGTGGTGGCGGGCAAATCGGCGCTCTGTGCCTGAAGCAGTGGCCGAGGACTTCGAGCACGCTGTCAAGTTGCTCGCCTTCGAGCCAGGTATCGGTACGCCGACCGTGAGCGAGCGATACCCGGACTTGCGCCGCTTCCAGATCGATCGAGTCCGCCACCACGTCTTCTATCACGTCAAGAAGGGCAGGCTCGTCGTCCTCGCCATCTGGGGATCCGAAAGGGAGCTCGGTCCGAAGTTGTAGGGATGAGGTCGTTCACGCTCTCTTGAATCATCTGAAGCCCTGCGTCCTGCACAAGGTGTCCGACCGACGCGCCTTCAGAAGTACGCCAGCATCCGCTCCAGCGCCATCGTGAACGGCTGCTGCATCAGCGGCAGCGTCAGCAGGATGCCGAGCAGGCCCACGCCGAGCGTGATCGGGAAGCCGATGGCGAAGACGTTGATCTGCGCCGCGACGCGCGAGATCACGCCCAGCACCAGGTTGACGAAGGTCAGCATGGCCACCATCGGCAGCGCGATCCACAGCGCGGTGGCGAAGATCATCGCGCCCCATTGATGCGGCAGCGCTTGGGCGAGGAAGGCGAAAGGTGCGTCGCCCGCCGGAAAGGCCTTGAAGCTGTCGACCAGCGCGGCGATCACCAGCAGGTGGCCGTTGATGACGATGAAGAGCAATCCGACCACCGCACCGAAGAAGCGGCTGGTGGCGGTGGTCTGGGTGGCCGTCACCGGGTCGAAGAAGCCGGCGAAATTCAGCCCCATCTGCAGGCCGACGATCTCGCCGGCGAGTTCGATCGCGGCGAACACCAGCCGCACCGCGAAGCCCAGGCTGATGCCGATCAGCAGCTGCTGCAGCACCAGGCGGAAGGCCAGCCACGAATCCAGCGCCACGGCCGGGGCGGGCGGCAGCGAGGCCTGTGCAGCCAGCGCGATCAGCGCGGCCAGGCCGATGCGCACCCGCGCCGGCACCACGCGCGTGCCCAGCAGCGGCAGCGCCGACAACAGCGCCAGCGCGCGCAGGAAGGGCCACAGCAGCGGCGTGATCCAGCCCAGCACCTGGGCTTCGGTGAAGGAGACCACCGCCGGCTCGGGCGCTAGCCGATGGCGCCGGGGATCGACTGCAGCGTGCGCTGCAGGTATTCGACCAGCGTGCTCATCATCCAAGGTCCGGCGAAGGCCAGCACCGCGACCGCGGCGACGACCTTGGGCACGAAGGACAGCGTGGCCTCGCTGATCTGCGTCGCCGCCTGGAAGATGCTGACCACCAGGCCCACCACCAGCACCGTCAGCAGCACCGGCGCGGCCACCGTCAGCAGCTGCAGCAGGCCTTCCTGGCCGAGGGTGAAGACTTGTTGGGCGTTCATGGCGCTTCAGTTGGCGAAGGATGCCGCCAGCGAGCCGAGCAGCAGGTTCCAGCCGTCGGCCAGCACGAACAGCATCAGCTTGAAGGGCAGGGCGACGAGCACCGGGCTGAGCATCATCATGCCCAGGCTCATCAGCACGCTGGCGACGATCATGTCGATCACCAGGAAGGGGATGAAGATCAAAAAGCCGATCTGGAACGCGCTCTTCAGCTCGCTGGTGACGAAGGCCGGCAGCAGCACGCGCAGCGGCACGTCCTCGCCCTTGACCTCGGCCGGCAGCTTGGCCAGCTTGGCGAACAGCTGCACGTCGGCCTGGCGCGTCTGCTTGAGCATGAAGGCGCGCATCGGCTGCTCGCCGCGCTGCAGCGCCTCGTCGAAGGCGATCTGGTTGGCGGCGAAGGGCTGGTAGGCGCGTTCGTAGACCTGGTCCAGCGTCGGGCTCATGACGAAGAAGGTCAGGAACAGGCTCAGGCCCAGGATCACCTGGTTCGGCGGCGCGGCCTGCGTGCCCAGCGCCTGGCGCAGCAGGCTGAGCACGATGACGATGCGCGTGAAGCCGGTCATCAGCAGCAGCACCGCCGGCAGGAAGCTTAAAGCGGTGAAGAACAGCAGCGTCTGGATCGGCACCGAAAAGCTCGTGCCGCCCGCGCCCTGGCCGACCAGCAGCGGCAGGCCCGAAGCGCCCTGCGCCAGCGCGGCGGTGCCGGCACCCAACAGCGCGGCGGCGACGAGCAGGCGGCGCATCTTCAGCCGCCGCGCTTCAGCCGCGCCAGCAGCTGCGCGAAGTTGGCGCCGGGTTCGCTCGGGTCGCCCGGCAGCTCGGCCTGCGGCTCCATCGTGTGCAGCGTCTGGATCGCCTGTGCGCTGACGCCCAGCACCAGCCAGCGCCGCGCGGCGCCGCTGCCGACCTCGACGATGGCCACGCGCTGCGTGGTCGACAACGGCAGTGCCGCGACGTGGCGCAACGGCCCGCTGCCGCCGCCGGCAGCCAGCGGCGTGCGCTTGAGCAGCCACAGCGCCAGCGGAATGAGGACGACGATGGCGCCGAACCACCACAGCGCCGTCCAGTTGACGGGCACGGCCATCTACGTCCTGCTCAGCCGCCGCAGCCGCTCGCTGGGCGTGACGATGTCGGTCAGCCGGATGCCGAACTTGTCGTTGACCACCACCACCTCGCCCTGCGCGATCAGGTAGCCGTTGACGAGCACGTCCATCGGCTCGCCGGCCAGCGCATCGAGCTCGACCACTGAGCCCTGCGCCAGCTGCAGGATGTGCTTGATCGGGATGCGCGTGCGCCCCAGCTCCACGGTCAGCTGCACCGGGATGTCCAGGATCATGTTGATGTCGTTGCCCGCGCCGGGCGCGCCGTGGCCGCTGTGCGCGGTCGGTGCGAAGTCGGCGAAGGTGGCCGGCGCCATGCTGTCGGCGGGCGTGGCGACTTCGCTGGCCACCTCGTGCGCGGCGGGCTCCTGTTCCAGCGCCGCGGCCCATTCGGCGGCATTGCGGTCGGCGTCGCTGTCGAATCGGCCGGCGGCAGGTTCAGCGGACATGGTTGTGTTCTCCGAGCCAACCCAGGCGCGAGCCGGTCAGCAGTTGGTCGACCTTGATCGCGTAGTGCTTGTTCGAGGTGCCGTAGTGGCAATCGAACACCGGCACGCCGTCGACCTTGGCCTGGATCAGCGATTCCAGGTCCAGCTCGACGAAGTCGCCGGGCTTGAAGGACAGCAGCTGCTCCACCGTGGCCGGCGCGCTGGCCAGCGTGGCCACCAGCTCGACTTCGGCCGACTGGATCTCGTTCTTCAGCAGGTGCACCCAGCGGCGGTCGGGCTCGCCGGCGTCGCCCTGGCTGGTCGAATACAGCACGTCGCGGATCGGCTCCAGTGTCGAGTACGGAAAGCACAGGTTGACCGTGCCGCTGGCCTCGCCGATCTCCAGCATGAACGAAGTCGTGACCACCATCTCGCTGGGCGAGGCCACGTTGGCGAACTGCGGCTGCATCTCCGAGCGCTGGTATTCCATCTCCAGCGTGTAGATGCCGTTCCAGGCCTTCGCGTACTCGGCCATGATGGTCTGCACCAGGCGCTGGATCACGCGCAGCTCGGTGGGCGAGAACTCGCGCCCCTCGATGCGCGTGTGGTACTTGCCGGCGCCGCCGAACAGCGCGTCGATGACCGCGAACACCAGGTTCGGGTCGCAGACGATCAGCGCCGAGCCGCGCAGCGGCTTGACGCTGACGATGTTGAAGTTGGTCGGCACCACGATCTCGCGCAGGAAGGCGCTGTACTTCTGCACCTTGATGCCGCCGATCGACACCTCGGGGCTCTTGCGGATCAGGTTGAACAGGCCCACGCGCAGGTTGCGCGCGAAGCGCTCGTTGACCACCTCCATCGTCGGCATGCGCCCGCGGACGATGCGTTCCTGGTTGGCCAGGTCGTACAGCTGCGGGCCGTCGCCGGCCGCGGCCTGCTCCTGTTCGAGGGACTGGCTCTCGCCGGTGATGCCCTGCAGCAGCGCATCGACCTCGTTCTGCGAAAGGATCTGCTGGCTCAATGGAGCCCCTCGTCCGGCGGGTACACCGGCCGGCCCATCGGCTTGCATGCCGATGGGCGCTTCAGCGGGCAGTTCCCGAGCAGTCGGGAACTGCTTGTCCGCCTACGCTCCCCCGAGGGGAACGACGGCCGCGGCTCCATGCTCGCCTGCGCGAGCATGGACGGCCGGAGTGCCGGCCTCGTCTCGGGGCCGGCGGGGGCCGGCTTGGGAGCGGCCCGGCGCTCGGCCCGCTCGCTGACTTGCGCAGCGGTCATTGGATGATGAAGTTCGAGAAGTGCACCGCGCGCACCGGGTGCGCCTCTTCGTCGCCCCGCTTCGGCGCCGCGCCGGCCGGCAGCGGCTCCAGCCCGAGCGCGCGTTCGGTCTCGCGCAGCACTTCCTCGGCGAGCTTTTCCTTGCCGGCGCGCTCCAGCAGGTCCGACGAACGCTTGTGCGCCAGCACCATCAGGATGTTGTTGCGGATCGCCGGCATGAACAGCTTGATGCGCTCGCCGGCCTTCGGGTCGGCCAGCTCCAGCGACATGCCGATCTGCGCGTAGCGCTCGGCCTCGCGGTCGGCCAGGTTGACGGTGAAGTTGTCCAGCGGCACGAACACCGGCACCGCCTTCGGGTCGCGCTTCGGCGCCGCCTGTGCCATCTCGGCCGCGCCTTCGGCGTCGTCGTCCAGCGCCGCCGCGTGCGCGCGCGCCTTGAGCCAGAACACCAGCCCGCCGCCGGCCAGCGCCACCAGCAGCAGCACGGCCGCGAGCACGAGGATCAGCTTCTTCTTGCCCGCCGTGACGGGCTCGGCGCCTTGGGCGGCCGCAGCAGTGGACATCGCACCTCCAGGTTCGGGGAGCCGCCGCGGCGCGGGCCGCCGCATCGGCTGAATCTTCGAGGACGATTATTGAAAGCCGCCGCCGTGCGGAAGGCGCGAAAAGCGCCCTAAAGCCGGGCCGTCTAGGTGCGGGCGCAGATCAGGCGTAGAGGTCGACGACGCCGCGCGCGCGCAGGCCGCGCGGTACCGCCGGCGCTGCCGTGGCGCGCTCCGCCGCGACGGTGTCGGCGCGGGCCGGCTGGCGGGCGGCGTCGGGCTGCGCATTGCCGCGCGGCTCGCGCGGCTGCTCGAAGACGCCGCCGCCGGCGAGCGTCAGCCCGCTTTCGCGCAGCGCGCTGGCCAGCGCCGGCAGGGCGTCCTGCAAGGCCTGGCGCGTGGCCGCGTGCGCGGCGCTGAAGTCGACCTGCGCGCGGCTGCCGTCGAGTTCGATGCGCACCTCGATCGGGCCGAGCTCGGCCGGATTCAGCTTCAGTTGCGCATGCTCGATGCCGTCGCGCACCAGCACGCTCAACTGCGCGGCCAGCGCCGGCGCGAATTCCCGCGAACCGACAGCGGGGCGCAGTTCGGCGTGCCACGCAGCGCCCGCTTCGGCGCCGCGTGCAGCGCTGCCCGGCGCGGCAGCGGCCAGCGCCGCGAGCGGCGCCAGCGCCTCGGCGGCGGCTGCCCCAGCGCCGCGCTCGAGCGGCGCGTCGTGCACGCCTACGGCAAAGAGAGCGCCGTTGGCGGACGAGTCGATGGCGGCAGTGCCGCTCGCTGCGCTGGCGGCCACCTCGGGCGGCGGCTGCATGGCGGCTCGTGTGGGCGAGGGCCGCTCGGGACCGGCGGTCGGCGCAATGACCGAGATGCTGCTCGCCGCGCCGGCGGCCAGCTCGGGCGGCGACGGTGTGGCGGCGCGTGCGGGCGAGGGCTGCCCGGTGCCGGCGGTCGGGGCAATCACCGAGATGCTGCTCGCTGCGCTGGCGGCCAACTCGGGCGGCGGCGGTGTGGCGGCACGTGCGGGCGAGGGTTGCTCGGCGCCGGTGGACGGGTCGATCACGGCGAGGCCGCTCGCCGCGCCGGCGGCCTCCTCCGATGGCGGAGGGGTGGTGGTACGCCCGGTTGCGGACCGTTCCCCATCGGTGGCCGCCGCGGCCGGGACAGCCACGGCATCGCCGCCGGGCGCCGCCTTCGCCGCGGATGCGCGCTCGTGGCGTTGCGCCGGCACGGCGGCTTGCTCGTGCGGCGCGGCTGAGGTGCGCGTGCTGCGCTGCGGCCGTTCGCTGCGCGGCTGCGGCAGAGCCGCTTCGGCGGCCGCGGCTTCCGAGGCCTGCGTGCCGGTGTCCGGCGCCCCATTGCCGGCTGCGGGCGCGGGCGGTTGGGGCAGCGGCAGCGCCGCGATCCAGGCCGCCAGCTCCTGTGGCGAGGGCTGCGCAGCGTCCGCCTCGGCGATGGCCTGGCCATCGCCAGCTTCGTGCGCTGCATCGGCCGCATCGAGCTTGTCGAATTCAGCCGCGGCAAGCCGCCCGGTGCCGGTGGTCTGCGGCCTGGGCGCCGCAGACGCATCCGCCGCGGCGATGTCGCCGCGCAGCGTCGGGCGCCGCGCCTCGGCGCTCGCGCCGCGCGCAGCGTGCTTGCTGTTGCCGTGCAGGCCGCGCTGCGGCGGCCTGGGGTCGCTGCCGTCCGCGCGAGCGCCGGCTTCGGCCCCGGCGGCATCGCGCTGCCGCGCTTCGGCCTGGTCCAGCGCCTGCGCGAAGGCCGCAGCGCCGCCGCCCGCGTCCGGCGCGGCTTCGGCGGCGGCCGCGGGCAGTGCGGCGGGGCCGAGCGGGCTCGTCGGGTTCAGCATCGTCGGCTCCGGCTCAATGCGGCAGCAGCTGGTCGTGCTGCGTGCGGTTGAAGCGCATGCGCTGCGCCTGTTCGTCGCTGTGCTTCTGCTCGCGCCGGCGTCCGGCGCGCTGCAGTTCGGCGTGGCGCCGCTCGATCAGCTTGCGCACCGACGCCAGCCGGCGTTCGCATGCCAGCAGCGCTTGCCGCGCTTGCGCCAGCTGGCGCTCGGCCGCTTCGGCCTGGCGCGCCTGCATCGCCACCGCCTGGTCCAGCCGCTGCATGAAGCTGCGGTAGCAGTGCAGGATGTCGATCGTGCTGCCTTGCACGAACTGCGCCGACCAGCGCGCCTCGTAGTCGCCGCGGTAGCCGAGCAGCTGCAGCTGCTGCTCGCGCGCGCGCCGCGCGGCGTCGCTGCACTGGCGCAGCGCCGCCTGGGCTGCGTCGCACTGCTGCTGTTCGCGCTGCTGCAGCAGCTGCAGCGCTTCGAATCCTTGGATCTGCATGCGCATCCGTCCGTGGTCTTCAGTGGTCTTCAGTGATCCATCAGTTCGGCGAGGCGCGCGAAGCACTCGTGCAGTGCCGCCGGTTCGTGCATGTCCTGCTGCAGCAGCGCGGCCAGCTTCGGCTGCAGCCGCACGGCGGTGTCGAGTTCGGCGTCGTGGCCGCTGACGTAGGCGCCGAGCTGGATCAGGTCGCGCGCCTTGTTGAAGCGCGCCAGCAGCTGGCGTGCGCGCCGCGCGGCGGCCACCTGTTCGCGGCTGGCGACCGCGCCCATCACGCGCGAGATCGAGCGCTCGACGTCGATGGCCGGGAAGTGCCCGGCCTCGGCCAGCTCGCGCGACAGCACCACGTGGCCGTCGAGGATGCCGCGCGCCGCGTCGGCGATCGGGTCCTGCGGGTCGTCGCCTTCGGTGAGCACGGTGTAGAAGGCGGTGATCGAGCCCACGCCGTTCAGCCCGTTGCCGCTGCGCTCCACCAGCGCCGGCAGCCGCGCGAACACGCTCGGCGGATAACCCTTGGTGGCCGGCGGCTCGCCGATGGCCAGCGCGATCTCGCGCTGCGCCATCGCGTAGCGCGTCAGCGAATCCATCAACAGCAGCACGTGCTTGCCCTGGTCGCGGAAGTGCTCGGCGATGGCCGTCGCGTAGTTGGCGCCCTGCATGCGCACCAGCGGCGGCGCATCGGCCGGCGCGGCCACGACCACGCTGCGCGCCCGGCCCTCGTCCTCGAGGATGTCCTCGATGAATTCCTTGACCTCGCGCCCGCGTTCGCCGATCAGGCCGACGACGATGACGTCGGCCGCGGTGTAGCGCGCCATCATGCCCAGCAGCACGCTCTTGCCCACGCCGGTGCCGGCGAACAGGCCCAGGCGCTGGCCGCGGCCCACGGTGAGCAGCGCGTTGATGGCGCGCACACCGGTGTCCAGCGGCTGGCGCACCGGGTCGCGATCCATGGCGTTGATCGGCCGGCGCACCATCGGCTCGGTGCGCACGCGGGTCAACGGGCCGAGCCGGTCCAGCGGCTTGCCGTGCGCGTCGACGACGCGGCCCAGCAGCCCGGCGCCCACCGGCAGATGCAGGCCGCGGTCCTCGCTGCGGCGCCATGGATGGTTGTCGGCGCCGAACAAGGGCGCGGCATGCGGCGCCGGGAGCGGCAGCACCAGCGCGCCGCTGCTCAGGCCCTGCAGCTCGCCGTTGGGCATCAGGAAGGCGCGGTCGCCGTGGAAGCCGACCACCTCGGCGAGCACGCCCGGCTGCCCCGGCGGCGCGGCGGCGTCGCGCACTTCGCACACGCTGCCCACCGGCACGCGCACGCCGGCGGCTTCGAGCACCAGCCCGGTGACGCGCACCAGCGTGCCGCTGCTTTCCAGCGGCTGCGGCAGCGCGGCGTAGTTCTGCAGGTCGGCCAGATAGCGTGTCCAGCGGGCGCTGCGTGCGCCGCTGTGCGTCGTATTCATCATGCGCCGCTGTGCGTCGTGTTCATCATGCGCCGCTGCCGTCCCAGGGCAGTTCGCTGCCCAGCACCGCCGCGGCCTGGCGCCAGCGCGCCTCGATGCGCGCGTCGATCCGGCCCAGGTCCGATTCGACCACGCAGCCGCCGCGCTCGATGCCCGGCTGCGCCAGCAGCCGCGCGCCGCGCGCCTGCAGCGCCTCGGCCGCGCCGGCGGCGACCAGAGCATGGTCGTCCGCATGCACCAGCACGCGGATCTGCTTCGCGCTCTGCAGCACCGCGTTGACCGCCTGCGTGGCCAGCTCGGCCACTTGCTCGGGGTGCGTGCGCAGTTCGGCGCGCACCACGCGCCGCGCCAGCAGCACCGCCGAGTCCGCCACTGCCTGCGCCATCTGCTGTTCCAGCGCGTCGAGCTGCGTCTGCAGCGCCTGCACCAGAGGCCCCAGCTGCGCCGTCATCTGCGTGGCGAACGACTGCTTGAAGCTGTCCAGCGCCACCAGCCCGTCGCGGTAGCCGTCCTGGTAGCCGGCCTGGCGCGCTGCGGCCACGCGCTGCTGCAGCGCTTCGCCTTCGGCCGGCGCGGCCGACGCGCCGGGCGCGGCCGGTGCCGCGTCCGATTCCGGGTTCAAGGTGTCGGGGTGCCAGGCGGCGAAGGCGCCCAGCTCCTCGCGCGGAATGAAGCGCGAATAGGACGACGCGGTGCGTCCCGTGCCCGTACCCTGGGCCTGCGGCGCCGCCGGGCGCGAGGCTCTAGAGGAACTCGTCGTCACTGCCGCCTCCGATCGAGATCACGCCTTCGTCGGACAGGCGGCGCACCACCTTGAGCAGTTCCTTCTGCTCGGCCTCGACCTCGGCCACGCGCACCGGGCCGCGCGCTTCCAGGTCCTCGCGCAGCGCTTCGGCGGCGCGCGTCGACATGTTCTTGAAGACCTTCTCGCGCAGCTCGGGGGTGGCGCCCTTCAGCGCAACCACCAGCGACTCGGTCTGGATCTCCTTCAGCAGCGACTGCACGCCCTTGTCGTCCAGGCGCTCCAGGTCGTCGAAGGTGAACATGTTGTCGAGGATCTTCTGCGCCAGGTCGTTGTCGGCACCGCGGATGTAGTCCAGCGCCGAGGTCTCCAGCGTGGCGCCGAGCATGTTGATGATCTCGGCCGCCGGCTTGACGCCGCCGAGGTTGGACTTCTTGGCGCGGTCGCTGCCCGCCAGCACCTGGTTCAGCACCTCGTTCAGGTCGCGCATCGCCGACGGCTGGATGCCGTCGAGCGTGGCCACGCGCACCAGCACCTCGTTGCGCTGGCGTTCGCTGAAGTGCTTCAGCACCTCGGCCGCGTGGTCGCTTTCCAGATGCACCAGGATCGCGGCGACGATCTGCGGATGCTCGTGGCGCATCAGCTCGGCCACGGCGGCCGGCTCCATCCACTTCAGGCTCTCGATGCCGCTCACGTCGTCGCCCTGCAGGATGCGGTCTAGCAGCAGGTTGGCCTTGTCCTCGCCGAGCGCGCGCTTGAGCACCGAGCGCACGTACTCGTCGTTGTCGTCGACCAGCATGCTCTGGCCGCCGGCTTCGTCGTTGAACTTCTGCAGCACCAGGTCGACGCGCTCGCGGCTGACGGTGCGCAGCTTGGCGATGGTCTCGCCCATGCGCTGCACCTCCTTGGGCGCCAGGTGCTTGAAGACCTCGCTGGCCTGCTCCTCGCCCAGCGACATCAGCAGGATGGCCGCGTTCTCGATGCCTTGTTCGTCCATCGTGTACGGGTCCGCGTACGGGTCCGCGTCCGGGTCCGGGTCAGGCGGCGGAGCCCGCCGCGGGCTTGGCCGGCGCCTGCGGCTTCTGCGGCGGGGCGTCGCCGCCGACCCAGCCCTTGACGATCTGCGCCACCGCGGCCGGGTTCTGCTGCGCGAAGGCGCGCGCGCTGTCCAGCCGCGCGCTGGTCTGCGGGCCGGTCAGCGCCGGCACCGCCGGAGCGGACGGTGCGGCCATCGCCAGCGGGTTGTCGGCCACCACGTCGAGTTGGCGCCCCAATGCCGCGGCCGGCCCCGGCGTCGCGGCTGCCGGCGGCTGCAGCACCGCGTTCAGCGCCGGGCGGATCAGCTTGAACACCACCACCAGCGCCACCAGCGCCAGCGCCAGCGGCGCCGCCGCGGCGCGCAGCAGGTCCAGCACCCAGGGCTGCTGGTGCAGCGGCAGCGGCTCGATCTTCGGCGCCGGCTCGACGCGGAAGGGCGCGTTGATGACGCGCACCGAATCGCCGCGCTCCTTGCTGAAGCCCAGGCTTTCCTGTACCAGCGCGGTGATCTTCTCCAGCTCCTCGCCGGTCAGCGGCGTGCTCGTGGTCTTGCCCTTGGCGTCGGTGGCCACGCGGTGGTTCACCACCACGGCCGCGTTCAGCCGCTTCAGCGTGCCGGTGGCGTTGCGCGTCACGCGCACCGTCTTGTCGACCTCGTACTGCGTGACCGCGTCGCGCTTCACGTTGCCGCCGGCGTAGCCGCCCTGCGCGGCCTGCAGCGGTTGTGCGCCGCCGGCCAGCGGCGCGCTGCCCGGCACCGGCGGCTGGTTGCTGGCCGCGCCGGGCACGCCGCTGGGCACGGCCGCGCCGGGGGCGCCGGATTCGTTGCGCTGCAGCAGCTTCACCGTGGCCGGGGCATCGCCCTGGTTGGGCTTGAATTCCTCGGACGTCGACTCGCTCTGCGTGAAGTCGACGTCGGCGGTGACCGTGGCGCGCAGGTTGTCGCGGCCGACCACCGGCTCGAGGATCTCGAGCACGCGCTTCAGGTACCCGGCCTCGATCTGCTGCACGTACTGCAGCTGCTGCGCGTCCAGGCCCTTGGCCGCGTCGTCGGCGCCGGACAGCAGCGCGCCGCTGCCGTCGAGCACGCTCACCGCCTTCGGGCTCAGTTCGGGCACGCTGCTCGACACCAGGTGCACGATGCCGGCCACCTGCGCGCGTTCCAGCGTGCGCCCCGGGTGCAGCGTCAGCAGCACCGAGGCGCTGGGCTTCTGCTGCTCGCGGAAGAAGCCGTTCTGGTTCGGCAGC
>OEIU01001231.1_pt1 | contig 17544 bp, 19 predicted proteins | sample 1539221 | NCBI WGS metagenome assembly OEIU01 (sample SAMN03792071, study PRJEB22550) | activated sludge metagenome | feature: wastewater treatment plant; material: activated sludge; isolation source: Wastewater treatment plant of a petroleum refinery complex | place: Argentina: Zarate | collected...
GGGGGCCCAGTGGTCGGTCATGCGGAAGCCGTTGGGGGCGGGGGCGTGCCCCGTCCCCGCCGCGCCCGCCGCGGCGACCACGCCGGCGAGCAGGCCGAGCGCGGCGAATTCGCCGAGGACGACCGCGTTCAATTGCCGGTAATCGGCGCCCAGGGTGCGCAGCAGGGCGATTTCGAAGCGACGTTCCTCGGCCGTCGCGGACAGCGCGGCGAGCAGCACGAGGATGCCCGCAGCCAGGCTGAAACCGAGCACCCAGGTCACCGCCGAGGAAACCCGTCCGATGATGTCGCGCACGCGATCGAGGATCGAATTGACGTCGATCAGCGAGAGGTTGGGCATCTCGCGCGACAGCGTGGCCAGGCCGGCATCGCCGGGCGGCAGGTGGAAGCTGGAAATCAGGCTGTGCGGCAGGCTTTCCCCGTGGGCCGGATCGAGCATCATGAAGAAGTTGACGCGAAAGGAGTCCCAGTCGATTTCGCGCACGCTGCTGACCGTGGCGCTGACTTCGCTGTCGCCGAAGCGCAGCGTCATGGTGTCGCCGAGCTTGAGCCGGAACATCTCGAACCAGCCCTTGTCCACCGACAACTGCGCGCTGGCGGGATCGGCCGCGGGCCAGCGGCCCTCGATGACACGGTTCGACGGCGGCAGTTCGGCGCTCCAGGAGACCCTCACTTCGCCTTCGATCCAGTTGCCGGCACGCGAGTCCTCGGCATAGTCGGCTGCGCGCAAGGGCTTGCCGTTGATGGCCACCAGCTTGCCGGCGGCCAGCGGAAGCAGGCTCAGGTTGCGCGCACCCAGGGCATCGAGCTGGCGCTCGAAACCGGCACGCTGGTCGCCCTGCAGGTTGAGCACGAAATAGTTCGGCGTGTCCGACGGCAGGTCGGCGCGCCAGCGGTCGAGCAGGGACGGACCGATCACGGCGAGCAGGTCGAGGGCGGTCAGGCTCAGGGCCAGGGCACCGACCTGGATCAGGGTCAGCGTGCGGCGCCGGCTCAGGTTGGCCAGTCCGAAGCGCAGCGCCCCCGGCAGCCTGCGCGAACCGGCGCGCAATCCCTTGAGCAGGAGCAGGGTGAGTACCAGGGTCGCCAGTGCCACCCCGGCCAGGCCCGCGGCGAGCACGCCGGCCAGTTGCGAGGAGCCGCTCTCGAGCAGGATCAGCAGGCCGCCGACAGCGAACGGCAGCAGGTACAGCGCGTCGAACCGGCGCAGGCGCGTCTGCAGGTCGCGCCGGAATACGCGCATCGGCTCGACATCGCGCAGGCGCAGCAGCGGGGGCAGTGCGAATCCGAACAGCACGGCCAGGCCAATGGCGAAGGCCGACGCCGCCGGAGCCAGCGGCAAGGCCGGCGTTGCGCCGCCGAGCAACTGGCTGGCAAACAGAAAGGCGAGCTGCTGCATGCCGATGCCGAGCAGTGCGCCGACCAGGCAGGCGGGCAGCGCCAGCAGGACCAGCTCCAGGCCCAGGGCCAGCACGATCTCGCCACGGCTGGCGCCGAGGCAACGCAGCAGGGCGACTTCCTCGGTCTTGCGCCGGGCGAAGCGCTGCGCGGCGAGCGCCACCGCGATGCCGGCCAGCAGGGCGGCGAGCAGGGCCGCCAGGCGCAGGAAATTTTCGCCGCGCTCGAACGAGGTGCGCAGGTTGGACTGGGCATCGGCGACCGTGGTCAGGCGCGCCTCGGCCGGCAGGTTCGCTTTCGCCCAGTCGGCGTAGCGCGCGATCGCCGCCGCGTCGCCGGCAACCAGCACCCGATAGGTCGCGCGGCTGCCGATGCCGAGCAATCCGCTGGATTCCGCATCGTCGCGATTCATCAGGACCGTGGGGGCGAACTGGAATACCGAGCCCCCGGGCGCGGCGATGATTTCGCCGGCGATGGCGAGGTCGCGACCGCCGAGCTGCAGGGTGCCGCCGACCTTGCCGCCGAGCGCGGTGAGCACGGCGCGATCGGCGTAGACCTGGCCGGTCGCCGGCGCCTGCGCCGCGCGCTGGCGGCCCCCGGCATCGGCGACGACCAGCTTGCCTCGCAGCGGGAACGTCGGATCGACCGCGCGCACTTCGCTGAACTGGCTTTTCTCCCCGGCGAAAACCACGCTGGAAAACTCGACGCTGCGGCTGCTGGCGAGGCCGAGTTGCGTCGCCTGCGTCGAGAATGCATCGGGCAGGGCGCTGCGCCGTGCACTGACGCCGAGATCGCCGCCGAGCAATTCGGAAGCCGAGGCGAGGATGGCGCTCTCGACGCGGCTGGCCAGGGTACCGACCGCGGCCAGCGCAGCCACGGCAAGCACGAGGGCAGCGGCCAGGGTCGCCAGCTCGCCGTGGCCGAATTCGCGGCGCAGGCTGCGCGCGGCAAAGCTCAGCGGCTTCATGCGTCGTCCTCGACCACGCGACCATCGCGCAGGCGCAACGTGCGTGCGCAGCGCGAGGCCAGGCCGAGGTCGTGGCTGACCAGGATCAGGGTGGTCTCGTGTTCGCGATTGAGCGCGAACAGCAGGTCGCTGACGGCGGCGCCGGTGCGCTGGTCGAGGTTGCCGGTCGGCTCGTCGGCGAACAGCAGCTTCGGTCCGTGCACGAACGCGCGGGCCAGGGCGACGCGCTGCTGCTCGCCGCCGGAAAGCTGATGCGGGTAGTGGTGCAGGCGCTTGCCGAGGCCGACGTCGGCAAGCACGCTGGCCGCGCGCTCGCGCGCGTCGTCGCGGCCTTCGAGCTCGAGCGGCAGCATCACGTTTTCCTCGGCGTTAAGGGCCGGGAGCAAGTGGAAGGACTGGAACACGAAGCCGACCATGCGCCGGCGCACGCGCGCCCGCGCTTCCTCGTCGAGGGAATCGAGCGGCTGTCCGGCCAGCACCACCGTGCCGCTGCTCGGGCGGTCGAGTCCGGCGAGCAGGCCGAGCAGGGTGGTCTTGCCGGAACCCGAGGCACCGACGATGGCGAGGCTCGCGCCGCGGTCGACGCTCAGGCTCACTTCCTCGAGAATGGTCAGCCGGCCATCGGGCCCGTCGACGGCTTTGCTAAGCTTCTCGGCACTGAGTACCGCTGCGGATTCGATCGTCATGTCGCGTATTGCCCTTCTGGTTCTGATTGTCCTGCTGTCATCGTCCGCGTTGCAGGCAGCGTCTTCGCCGGGCCCGGTGCTCGTGCTCGGCGACTCGCTGTCGGCAGCCTACGGCATCCGCCCTGAATCGGGCTGGGTCAGCCTGCTGCGTGAGCGCCTGCAGCACGCCAAACCCGTTCGCGACGTCGTCAATGCCTCCATCAGCGGTGAAACGACCTCTGGTGGCCTGGCGCGCCTGGACAAGCTGCTGGCCGATCACAGGCCCGCCATCGTCGTCGTCGAGCTCGGTGCCAACGATGCCTTGCGCGGCTTGCCGCTCGGCGTGCCGCGCGCCAACCTGACCCGCATCATCGAAGCCACGCGCAAGGCTGGCGTGCGCGTAATGCTGGTCGGCATCGAGATTCCGACCAACTACGGACCGCAATATCGCGACGGCCTGCGTAACATGTATCGGGACCTCGCCGCCGAATTCAACCTGCCATTGGTCCCGTTCCTGCTCGAGGGCGTCGCCCTTGACCCGCTACTGATGCAGGGCGATGGCCTGCATCCGACCGCGGCCGCGCAGCCGAGGGTGCTCGAAAACGTCTGGCCGGTCCTCGAAAAGGCCCTGAAACCCTAGGAGTTTGCCAGCCGGGTTGGCCGCGGCGACTGCGGCAACACGCGGACCGCAGGATTCAACGCGGCGGCGTTTCGCGCACGGGACGCTTGGCCAGCTTGCGTTGCAGGGTGCGGCGGTGCAGGCCGAGGCGGCGTGCCGCCTCCGAAATGTTGCCGTCGCATTCGTTGAGCACGCGCTGGATGTGCTCCCACTCGAGACGCTTCAGCGGCGGCGGCGCATCGGGCAGCTGGCCGCGGGGCGTCGGCTGCGCCGAGGGCTGGCCGAGCAGGTCCTGAACGACCTGGTCGGCATCGACGGGCTTGGCCAGGTAGTCATGCGCGCCGCGCTTGATCGCTTCCACCGCGGTGGCGATCGAGGCGTAGCCGGTCAGCAACAGGACGCGCACGCCGGGCCGGGCCGCGATCAGTTTCGGGATCAGGGCCAGGCCGCTCTCCGCGCCGAGCTTCAGGTCGAGCACGATGTATCGGGGCTGGAAATCCGCACAGCGGGCCAGCGCCTCGTTGCCGTTGTTGGCCCCGGCGACCTCGAATCCGCGCGCGGTCAGGGCGCGCGTGAGGACGTGGACAAAGATCGCATCGTCGTCGACGAGCAGTACGCGGCCAGTGGTTTCAGTGCTCATGGTGCGGATTGTCCAGCGTAGCGAGTGGTAGACGCAAACGCTGCAGCGTGCCGCCGCCATCGGCGGTGCGCGCGATCAGCGTTCCGCCGAAGCGTTCGGCCGTTGCGTTGGCGAGGGCGAGACCGAGCCCGAGGCCATCGTGCTTGGTCGTCTCGAAGCGCAGTCCGGCGGTCGGCCGGACGCCGGCGGACATGCCCCTGCCGTAGTCGCGCACGTCGAGTTCCAGCACCTCGTCGTTGCCGTCGATGGCGAGCTCGACGCGCGCGTCGCCATTGGCGAGCGAGGCATCGGCGGCGTTGTTGAGCAGATTGATGATGGCGTGATGCAGAGCCGGAACCACTGCGATGCGGCGGTTGGCCACGTTTTCGTCGATCGAAAAGCCGACCTCGATTTCCGGGCGCAGCAGGCCGAATGCATCGCGCGTCGAATCGGCAAGGGCGGATACGCTGATCCATTCGGCGGAACCGGCCAGCTGGCTGCTGCCGACCTTGACCAGCTCGCGCAGGATGTCGCGGCAGCGTTCCGCCTGGCTGGCCAGCAGACCGATGTCGGCGCTCAGGGCGGCATCGGCATGGTGCTCGCGACCGAGCTCGCCGAGCAGCGTGCGCATCGTCGACAACGGCGTATTGAGCTCGTGCGCCGTGCTCGCGGCCTGGGTGGCGATGGCGAGGATGCCCTCGTCGCGCAAGGCACGCTCGCGTTCGAGCTCCGCTTCGGCCTGTTGCGCGCGCAAGGCACGCGCAAGTCGGGCGATGAAATAGCCGAGCATTCCCGCGGTGATGGCAAAGCTGATCGCCATGCCGGTCAGGTGCAGGCTGAAAGGATGCAGCGAGTTTTCGCCGCTCAGCTGCGGCAGTGGAACGTGGTAGCGCATCAGCAGCAGGTAGGTACCGACCGACAGCGCGGCGACCATCGACACCGAGCGCAGTGGCAGGGCCGTGGCTGCGAGCGTGATCGGCATGACCAGCAGCGACACGAACGGATTGCTCGCGCCTCCGGTCAGGTAGAGCAGGTAGCCGAGTACGAGCGTGTCGACCGCGATGTGCGCCACCGGTTGCATCGCGCCGATCGGGCGCGGCTGGCGCAGCCGCCAGAAGGCGAACATGCCGAACAGCGCCAGTGTTCCGATGCCCGCGGCCAGGGCGGGCACGGGTATCGCGAGCTCCAGCACGCGGGCCACGAACAACACGGTCAGGGCCTGCCCGGCGACCGCACACATGCGCAACCAGGCCAGCGTCGCGACCAGTTGTCGTGGACCGTGGGGCCAGGTGCGACCTGGGTGCTGCATCGGCGTTCCGGAAATCCAGCGGGTGATCACGGATGGTAGCAGGGCCTGGCAACCGCGAAGACGCCTGCCGCCAGCCACGCGACGCCGGTGCCGGCAAGGCCTGCATGGTCCGCGCCCATAACGACGATGCCCGGCCGCTGGACGCAGGCCGGGCATCGATGTCCCGCGTCGCGGGAAACCGAACAGGCGCAATCCGCTAGAAAGCGGCAACCCCGAGCATCAGGCCGAGCAGGGCCAGCAGCAGGAGCACGAGGAAAATCCCGAAGATGATCTTGGCGATGCCGGCGCTGGCGCCGGATATTCCGGTGAAACCCAGTGCGCCGGCGACCAGCGAAACCAGGGCGAAAATGATGGCAAGCTTCAACATGGTGCTACCTCTTCTGTGCGGGGGACCGGGGTTGCGGTCAGGATGGGTACGGCAAGCGACCTCGGTCGATCAGGCGCTGGCCTGCTGGATTTTCTTCAGTGCACGCATGTCGTTGTGGTCGCGCGTCACTTCAGGCAGGTAGCGCAGCGCGATCTCGCGCACGCCGGCATCGTCGGAATGCTCGACCGACTCGCGGAACGCCTCGAGGATCCTGTCCTCGAATTCCTCGAGCTGTTTGACGAACTCGGCCTCCCTGTCCCCGGCGACCGAGGTCCTGGCCTCGGCATAGAGCTTGCGCATGGTTCCGGATAAGGTGCCTCCGCTGGCTGGCTTGCCGCCGCGCGAGGCGACCTTGCCGGAGAGATCGGCGGCAATCGCGCCCTTGGTCCGGGCCATCCGCTTGAATACGCTGGCGAGGTCGGATTTCACTTTGTTTGCGGCTTCCTCGTAAAAGGACTTGCCGTCGTTGAGTACTTCGATCAGGTCGTTGAGGTCTGCGGTCTCTTTGTTCCTGGTCATGGGGCCCTCCTTCGCTTCGGGGTTGCGCACAACTTCACAAATCATCGTGATTCATCAGGTGCGCAAACATCCTGCCACGGCGGCAGCGCGAAGTGGCGCGTTGAACGGGCGTTCATTCAGTTGGCGGTCCGGCACTGCTATGGAACCGTTCATGCCGGGACGGACAACGCCGTCGCTGGCGGTGCGGGCGCACGCTTGCATGACCGCGTCGGCAAGCGTGGCGGGGGGGGCGGGGAACGGGGCCGACACCGGCCGCTTACCCGGCGCTGCGGGCGGGCAGGAGAGCGTTCAGGAGGAAGCCGGCTGCCAGCGACGCACGAGGGCGACCATGAGCAGGGCCAGTGCCGCCGCCACCAGCGCGGAAGCGGATACGTCGGAAATGAAATGACGGTTCATGTCGAGGCGGGCCATAGCGACGAACACCGGGATGGCGACCAGCACGGTCCGTTGCCATGCGCGCGGCGCGCTGGCGGCGAGCGGCAGGAACAGGCCGAAATAGAACGACGCATGGCCGGACGGAAACGAACCGCCACCGGTGAACCAGATGGTCGTCCAGTCACCCGATTCGAACAGCTGCTGCGGACGCAGGCGACCGAACAGGTTCTTGCCGAGCATCATCGCGCCGATCGTTCCGGCCTGCACCACGCCGGCGCTGAAAATGGCCAGCCCGATTTGCCGAGGCAGGCGCGTGCGCGTGGCCAGCAGCATGCCGGCCAGGCCGAGAGGGATGCACACCGCCGCCGCGAGCCAATACCAGACGCGGATGCCGAAGACCTGGTCGAGCAGGCCGAGGCCGTGGACGAAGAACCCGGCGTTTTCGTATCCGCTCGCATGGATCCAGTGCGCCAGCGGGATGTCCAGGACGAGCAGGCCCGTGGCTACCAGGGTGGCCGCGACCAGCGCCACGGCGAGCAGAAATCTTTGGTTCATGGATACTCCCGGGAAGTTCTCGGCCACCAGCCCCCGCCAGCGCGCCGACGCACAAGGGTCGACGGCGGCTTTATGGCATCATAGCGCGCTGATTTTCCAGCCTTGCGGATCCGTTCATGCTGACTGTTGGATGCTTCCAGCGCAATCGTGCCGTCGAAAACCCGCTGCCAGCCCACGCCATGAAGCGCGCCATTCGCTGCAGGCACCGGCAGTCGCGCGCCGGATGCATCGCCCTGGAGCCGGCTTCGGCATGAACCACGATGCCAAGCACTGAGCCGCGCGGTCCGCGCCAGATTGTCCGTGCCCTGGTCTGGTCGGCCAAGGGCCTGCGGGCTGCCTGGTTGCACGAGGCTTCGTTCCGGCTCGAAGGCTACCTGTTCGTTGTCCTGTTCCCGGCCGGGTTGTGGCTTGGCCAGGGAGCTCTGGAGAAAGCCGTGCTGTGCGGCAGCCTGGTCCTCGTGCTCTCGGCCGAACTGCTCAATTCGGCGGTCGAAGCGGTGGTCGACAAGGTCAGCCCGGAATTCCATGAGCTGGCCGGTCGGGCCAAGGACATGGGCTCGGCGGCGGTATTCCTGTTGATGCTGAATGTCATGCTGTGCTGGGGCCTCGTGCTCTGGCAGCGTTTTTCCTGAACCCTGGCGCCGGTTGCATGCTGGAACTCTTCGTTGATCCCCATTTCTGGTTGGCCCTGTTCACCCTGGCCGCGCTCGAAATCGTGCTGGGCGTGGACAACCTCGTCTTCGTCTCGATCGCCGTAAGCAGGCTCGCTCCGCAGCAGCGACCGCTGGCGCGCAAGGTCGGTCTCGGCCTGGCCTGCCTGACCCGCATCGGCCTGCTGCTGTTCCTGTCCTTCCTGGCGGGACTCGACGACCGCCGCATGGGCCTGTTCGAGTTTGCCGGCCAGACGGTGTCCCTGCGCGACCTGATCATGGTCGGTGGCGGGCTGTTCCTGATGGTCAAGGCAGTCATGGAGATCCACCAGGAACTCGAGGGCTCGCGCGAGGGCGATCCCGAGGGACACGTGTTCGCCTCGTTCACCTTCGTCATCATCCAGATCGCCATCATCGACATCGTCTTCTCGCTCGATTCGGTGATCACGGCGATCGGCATGGTCAACGAGGTGTTCGTCATGGTCGCGGCGATCATCCTGGCCGTGGCGGTGATGATCTTTGCCTCCAATCCGGTCGGCGATTTCATCGACCGCCATCCGACCCTGCGCATGCTGGCGCTCGCGTTCCTGATCCTGGTCGGCGTGGTCCTGATCGCCGACGGCTTCGAATTGCACATTCCGCGCGGCTACGTCTACTTCGCCATGGGCTTCTCGATCGGCGTCGAAAGCCTGAACCTGTGGGCGCGCAAGCGCTCCCGCAGCGCCTGATTGCCGGCGCCCGGGCCACGGCTCGGGTCGATCACGGCAGTCCCGACCGCGTAGAATGGCCAGCCAGCAACGCCGACCGGAAAATCCACCGTGACTGACGAGATTCAACTGCCCGCGCTGTACCTCAAGCGCGGCGAGGATACGCGGCTGCGCGCCGGGCACCTGTGGGTGTTTTCCAACGAAGTCGACGTGCAGCGCTCGCCGCTTTCAGGTTTCGAGCCGGGCCAGGTCTGCGCGATCGTCGACAGCCGCGACAAGGCGATCGGCGTCGGCTATGTCAACCCGAACTCGCTGATCTGCGCGCGCCTGGTCAGTCGCGGGCTCGAGCACATGCTCGACCGCTCGCTGCTCGTGCATCGGCTCAATGTCGCGCTCGCCCTGCGCGAGCGCCTGTTCGACGAACCCTGGTACCGGCTCGTCTTCGGTGAATCCGACGGCCTGCCCGGGCTCACCATCGACCGCCTCGGCGGCGTGCTCGTCGCGCAAACGACGACCGCCGGCATGGAGCGGCTCAAGGATGAAATCACCGCGGCCATCGTCAAGGTGCTCAAGCCACGCCAGTTGTGGTGGAAGAACGATGCCGCGAGCCGCGGCATGGAAAACCTGCCGGAATACGCGGATCTTGGCCATGGCGAGCCGATCGACGGCCCGCTGATCGTGCGCGAGGCCGGCCTCGAGTTCGAGTGCGACCCGGTCGGCGGCCAGAAGACCGGCTGGTTCTACGACCAGCGCGGCAATCGCGACCACCTGGCCGGGCTCGTCAAGGGCAAGCGCGTCCTCGACATGTTCAGTTACCTCGGCGGCTGGGGATTGCGCGCCGCGGCGTTCGGCGCCAGCGAAGTGATCTGCGTGGATTCCTCGCAACCGGCGGTCGATGCGATCACGCGCAACGCGCAGCGCAACGGCCTGGCCGACCGCGTCAGCGCGGTGCGCGCCGACGCCTTCGATCATCTCAAGGCCCTGCGCGAGCAGCGCGAGCGCTTCGACGTCGTCATCCTCGATCCTCCCGCCTTCGTCAAGCGCAAGAAGGACCTCGCCGAAGGGCGCGTCGCCTATCGCCGGCTCAACGAGCTCGGCATGCAGGTGCTCAACCGCGATGGCATCCTGATCACCTGCTCGTGTTCGCACCACATGCCGCGCGCCCAGCTGCTCGATGGCGTGCAGCAGGGCGCGCGCCACCTCGACCGCCAGGCGCAACTGCTCTGGCACCTGCAGCAGGGGCCCGATCATCCGATCCACCCGGCGATCCCGGAAACCGAATACCTCAAGGGCTTCATCCTGCGCATCCTGCCGGCCTGAGGCGCTGGCATAATGTCGCGCGGACATCGGACCGAATCCGCCCAGCACCCCGCACGCGGAGCCCAATGCACTACTTCGTAGACATCGATCCCATCGCGTTCTCCATCGGCCCGCTCGCCGTGCACTGGTACGGCATCATGTACCTGATTGCGTTCGCCGCATTCTGGGTGCTCGGTGAACGCCGGCGCAGGTTCGGACGCCTGCCGGTCGGGCCCACCGCGTTCTCCGACCTCGCCTTCTACGGCATGATCGGCGTGATCCTCGGCGGCCGGCTCGGCTACATGCTGTTCTACGGAACAGCCGAGATGATCCACGACCCGCTGTCGCTGTTGCGCATCTGGGAAGGTGGCATGTCGTTCCATGGCGGCCTGATCGGCGTATTCGCGGCGATGTGGCTGTGGTCGCGGCGCAATGGCCTGCACTTCTTCGACGTCATGGATTTCGTCGCGCCACTGGTGCCGATCGGCCTCGGCGTCGGTCGCCTCGGCAATTTCATCGGCGGCGAGTTGTGGGGCCGGCATACCGATGTGGCCTGGGGCATGATCTTCCCGCGTGCCATCGACACGGCAGGCCACACCATCGAGCAGCTCAAGGCTATGGCCGCTGCCGGCCAGCTCGACAACGAGGTGCGCCACCCCTCGCAGCTCTACCAGATGTTCCTCGAAGGCGTTGTCCTGTTCTGCGTGCTCTACATCGTTTCGATGAAGCCGCGCCCGCGCTATCTGGTATCGGGCCTGTTCGCCCTGCTCTACGGCGTGTTCCGCTTCAGCGTCGAATTCGTGCGCGAACCCGATGCTCAGCTCGGCTATCTCGCCTGGGGCTGGCTGACCATGGGCCAGGTGCTGTCGCTGCCGCTGATCGTGCTCGGCCTGGTCTGGATCGCGATGTCGCGGCATGCGCCGACGCTCGCGCCACGCGTGGTGAACGACCCGCCTAAAGCGGAGGCCAGCTGATGCAGCAGTATCTCGAACTGCTCCGCCATGTGCTGGAGAACGGCACGCCGAAATCCGATCGCACGGGCACCGGAACGCATTCCGTCTTCGGGTGGCAGATGCGCTTTGATCTCGGTATCGGGTTTCCGTTGGTAACGACCAAGAAGCTGCACCTGCGCTCGATCATCCACGAACTGATCTGGTTCCTGCGCGGCGATACCAACATCGCCTATCTGAAGGAAAACGGCGTCGGCATCTGGGACGAGTGGGCCGATGCGCAGGGCGATCTGGGACCGGTCTACGGCAGGCAGTGGCGATCGTGGCAGTGTCCGGACGGACGCACGGTCGACCAGATCAGCTGGCTGGTCGAGGAGATCCGGCGCAATCCCGATTCGCGCCGCCTCGTGGTCAGCGCGTGGAACGTGGCCGATCTCGAAAAGATGGCGCTGCAACCCTGCCATACGATGTTCCAGTTCCATGTCGCCAACGGCAGGCTCTCCTGCCAGTTGTACCAGCGCTCCGGCGACATCTTCCTCGGCGTGCCGTTCAATATCGCCAGCTATGCCCTGCTCACGCACATGGTGGCCCAGGTGTGCGGACTCCAGGCCGGCGATTTCGTGCATACCCTGGGCGACGCGCACCTGTACCTGAACCACTTCGAGCAGGCGCGCGAGCAGCTCACGCGCACGCCGCATGCACTGCCGACCCTGCGCCTGAATCCGCAGGTTTCCTCGATCTTCGATTTCCGTTACGAGGACATCGCCATCGAAGGCTACATCGCGGACAAGGCGATCAAGGCGCCGGTGGCGGTGTGATCGCGCTGATTGCCGCGCTTGATCGCAATTTCGCGATCGGCCGCGAGGGCGCCATGCCCTGGCACCTGCCCGACGACCTGCGCCGCTTCAAGCGCCTGACCCTGGGCAAGGCCGTGCTGATGGGGCGCAAGACCGCGCTGGCAATCGGCCGCGCGCTGCCCGGCCGTGCCAACCTCGTGCTGTCGCGTGCCGGCGTCGCGCCCTTCGCCGGGCAGGTCGTCGTCGACTCCCTCGATGCCGCGCTGGCGCTGGCCGGCGACGGCGACCTCATGGTCATCGGCGGCGGCGAAGTCTATGCACTGGCCCTGCCGCGCGCGCAGCGCATGCACCTGACCCGGATCGACACCGTCGCCGCATCGGCGGATACCTGGTTCCCGCGCTTCGATGCAACGGAATGGACGATCGTCGCCGACGAGCCCCACGCGATCGACGCGAAGCACGCCAGCGCATTCCGCTTCGTCGATTACCAGCGCATGGAACCGCCTTAGCCAGAACTCCTGCGCCGCCGGGGTCGAACATACAAGGGCATTGATGCCCGATGCCCTTCGTCACGTGACGGCTTTCAACAGCCGAACGGCTGGTCAAGGCATCGCGGCCAAAGCCAACATCGAAGCGGCAACGAGGGGAACGCCATCAAAGCCCGCGCCTTCTGTTCGCGCGCTCCTCGCAGGAGAGGCCTTTAAGCCCGATGCTTTTTTGCACCACTGCCGAAGAGCATCGCGCATGAATGCCCCTGGCGCAGCGATGCGAAGCCCTTCACTCGACGAACTTGCCAGGCGGCGTCGGCCGGTCGGACTTGAGCACGACGAACTGGGGATCCTCGACATCGACGCGCAGGGCGGTCAGCGCGCCGCCCCACACGCAGCCGGTATCGATCGCATAGATGCCGAGGCCGGCGAAGCGACCGAGCGTGGACCAGTGTCCGCAGACGATGCGCAGGTCGCGGCGCGACTGGCCGGGCACCTCGAACCACGGATAGAGGCCCGGCTTCTGAGTTCCCGGCGTGCCTTTCTCGGAAAACGCGATGCGACCACGAACATCGCAGTAGCGCATGCGCGTGAGCACGTTGATGCCGGCGCGCAGGCGTTCGATGCCGCGCAGGCGCGGCGTCCAGGTATCCGGCTTGTTGCCGAACATCTGCTTTAGGAGGCGTGCGTGATCGTCGCTGCGCAGGCGCGCCTCGATCTCGCGGGCGACACTCTCGGCGCGGCCCACGTCCCAGGACGGGGCGAGCCCGGCATGCACGATCATCGTGCCAAGGCTGCGATCGCTGTGCAGCAGGGGTCGATGGCGCAGCCAGCCGAGCAATTCGTCGCGATCCGGTGCGAACAGGATTTCGCGCAGTTCGGGATTGACCTTGGCCTGGTCCTGTTCGCTGCGGGCACCGACCGCCAGCAGGGACAGGTCGTGGTTGCCGAGCGTGACCACGGTGCGCTCGTTGAGCGACCTGACCAGGCGCAACACCTGCAACGACTGGCCGCCGCGGTTGACCAGGTCGCCGCAGAACCACAGGGTATCGCTTGCCGGGTCGTAGCCGAGCTTGTCGATCAGCCGCGCAAGCTCGTCGTAGCATCCCTGGATGTCGCCGATCGCCCAGACTGCCATGTCAGTTCGCTGGCTCCCTGACGCGCCGGGGCACCTGCTTGCGGCCGCTCATCAGTGCAGGGTCCGCGGAATGGAGAGGACGAAGGAAGGAATGTCCGCGTCGAACCGCGTGCCGTCCTCGGCCAGCATCTGATAGCTGCCCTGCATGGTGCCGACCGATGTTTCGAGGATCGCGCCGGAGGTGTATTCGTAACCCTCTCCGGGGCGCATCAGCGGCTGCTCCCCGACCACGCCTTCGCCGCGCACTTCGCGGATGTCGCCATTGCCGTCAGTGATGACCCAGTGGCGACTGATAAGGCGCGCGCCGACGCTGCCGCGGTTGAGGATCCTGATCGTGTAGGCGAACACGTAGTGGTTGTCCTGCGGTTTCGACTGTTCGTCGATGAACTGCGTGGCGACCGAGACGGCAATGTCGTGGGGTTTCTTCGGGGTCATGGCTCGATTGTCGGGGAGTGGCCGGCACACGGCAAGTTGTGCAAGGCAAGAGCGATGCTTTCGCCCGCGCATTGCGGCATGGGGTCGGGACTCGCCGGTCGCCGTGTTCAGCGCCCGGCCAGGTGTACGGCGAGGCGGACGAAGGCCGCAGGCGCAAGCTGTTCGGCACGGCTGCGGGGATCGATGCCGACCGCTTCCATGTCGGCCACGCCGGCCAGGCCATCGAGCGAGTTCGACAGTGTCTTGCGGCGCTGGCCGAATGCCGCGCGAACAAGGCGGGCGATTTCCGCCTGGTGGGCAATGGGCCGCTCGCCGCGCGGCAGCGGCAGCAGGCGCACCACCGCCGAATCGACCTTTGGCGGCGGGCGGAACGCTTCCGGCGGAACGGGCAGCAGCGGCTCGACCCGGCAGGCCAGCTGCAGCATCACGCTCAGGCGTCCATAGACCTTGCTGCCCGGCGCGGCGGCCATGCGCTCGACGACTTCCTTCTGCAGCATGAAATGCATGTCCGAGATCGCATCGAGGTGGTCGATGCAGTGGAACAGGATCGGCGAGGAGATGTTGTAGGGCAGGTTGCCGACGATGCGCAGCTTGCCTTCAGCCGCGAGGGCGCTGAAATCGACGTTGAGCACGTCGGCATTGATGATCTCCACGTCGCCCGTGCCGGCACACAGCGCCGCGATGCGCGGCACCAGGTCGCGGTCGAGCTCGATCACGGTCAGCCGCCCGGCCTTGCGCAACATCGGCAGCGTGATCGCCCCGTCGCCCGGACCGATCTCGATGATGCGCTGGCCCGGTTTCGGATCTACGGCCTGGACGATGCGCGAAATGATCCCGGCGTCGCGCAGGAAATGCTGGCCGAAGCGCTTGCGCGTGACGTGCGCGGAGTCGGCGAAGGATTCGGAATGTCGGGTCACGGTGGTCGCAGGGATTGTCGGGGGCAGTGCGCGCCGGGTGCGGCGTCGCGGACGCACAGCATGCCGGAATCGGCGCCCTCGCGCAGCGTCGCAGCCCGTGAAGCCGGCACGCGGGCGTATCGGATTGGCGCTGGCGGCAGTACCATGCCGCCCTGGTTTGCCGCAATCAGCCTTGCATCGCCCCGGTAATGGGCGATGGCCGCTGCCCGGCCCAAGCGTCCGGCGCGGCTTTCGGGTATCGGTCCACGGCCTGCGGCTGCCGAGGCCCGGCGCGGAACACCCGGTGTGCCTGTACCCCGTTGCGGACTTTGCCGATGCCCATCTCCTCGCTGATCCGTCTGCTCCTGCTCGGCATGATCTGGGGTGCGTCGTTCCTGTTCCAGCGCATCACCGTGCCGGCGGTTGGCGCGCCGTTCACGGCGGCGATCCGGCTGGCCTTGTCCGCCATCATGCTGGTGATCCTGCTGCGCGTGCTTGGGCGCTCGCTCGACCTGCGCCGGCAGTGGCGCGCGTGGTTGCTGCTCGGCACGATCAGCGCGGCCATACCGTTCCTCTGCTTCGCCTATGCCGCGCGCATCCTGCCGGCCGGCTACATGGCGGTGATCAACGCGACCGTGCCGCTGCTGACCGTGGTGCTGGCGGCGGTCCTGTTCCGGGCGCGGCCTTCGTGGTCAAAGCGGATCGGCGTCGTGGTCGGCCTGGTCGGCGTCGCCGTGCTGGCCCGCTACGGCAGCCTTGGCATGAATACGCAGACCCTGGTCGCGTTCGGGTTGTGCCTTACGGCATCCGCGCTGTACGCCTACAGTTCGCTCTACATCCGCCAGCGCCACGCGGATACCAATCCGCTCGTGCTGGCCGGCTCCAGCCAGCTCGGCGCCAGCGTCGCGATCCTGCCGCTCGGACTCTGGAACATTCCGACTGCGCTGCCTTCAGCCGGCGTGGTCATCTCGCTGCTCGTGCTCGGACTGGTCTGCACGGGCCTGGCCTACGTGCTCTATTTCCGCCTGCTCAGCGACATCGGCAGCGAGAAGGCGGTGACCAATACCTTCCTCGTGCCGGTGTTCGCGCAGATCTGGGGCGCGCTGTTCCTGCACGAGCGCCTTTCCCTGGCCGGCGCGGCCGGATTCGCCCTGGTGCTGGTGGCGGTGGCCCTGGTACTCGAACTCAATCCCTGGCGTCTGCGCCGCAAGGGCGCTGCGGCCTGAGTCGCCGGTCGCGGATCAGGCCCGGCCGGCCGACAGGGTGGCGGCCAGGCGCGTCGCTGCGCGCAGGCTGCCCGCGTCGGCGCGGCCGCTGCCGGCGAGATCGAGCGCGGTGCCGTGATCGACCGAAGTGCGCACGTAGGGCAGGCCGAGGGTGACGTTGACCGCATGGCCAAAGCCGGCGTGCTTGAGCACGGGCAGGCCCTGGTCGTGGTACATCGCGAACACGGCGTCGTAGCCGGCCAGGTGCATCGGCACGAACGCGGTGTCGGCGGGCAGCGGTCCGACCAGGTCGAGGCCCTCGGCGCGCAAGCCGTCGAGCACGGGCGAGATCGTCTCGATTTCCTCGCGGCCGAGATGGCCGTCCTCGCCCGCGTGCGGATTGAGGCCGAGCACGGCGATGCGCGGGACGCCGAGGCCGAAGCGCGCGCGCAGGTCGTGGTCGAGGATGCGCAGCGACTGGCGCAACCCCTCGCGCGTGATCGCCGCCGGTACCGCCGACAGGGGCAGGTGGGTCGTGGCCAGGGCCACGCGCAGCGTATCGGCGACCAGCATCATGACCACCGCGCACCCGGCGCGCGCGGCGAAGAATTCGGTGTGCCCGGTGAAGCGCACGCCGGCATCGTTGATCACGCCCTTGTGCACGGGGGCGGTGACGATGGCGTCGAATTCGCCAGTTGATGCGCCGTCGGCGGCGTGGGCCAGGGTAGCGAGCACGTAGCTTGCATTGCGTGGATCGAGCCTGCCGGGTATCGATGCGGTCGCCAGTGGCGTGTCGATCACGGCCATGCGCCCCGGCCGCCACGAAGGCGGCTCGGACGAGTAGCCGCAGAGGTCGATGTCGATGCCGACGGCGCGCGCTCGCTCTGCCATCAGGCGCGCATCGGCGATGACGACGAGGTCGGCGCCGGTATCCTCGTGGGCCAGGGCCGCGACAAGTTCCGGGCCGATGCCGGCAGGCTCGCCGGCGGTCAGGGCGAGGCGGGGGGGGGGGGCCTCCGCCCGGTTTTTTCCCGGCACCCGCGGCTCCCGGCAGGCGGATCTCGATATAGGCCTCGGAGCGCAACTGGCGCAGGAAGCTGGCGTATTCCTCGTCGGCCTTGCGCGCACCGATGGTCTGGCGCGCCTTTTCACGCTCGGCTTCGGCGGTCTTGTCCTGGGTGCGCGTGTCGAGCAGCTCGAGGATGTGCCAGCCGGCGTCGCTCAGGAACGGTTCGCTGATCGAACCCTTCGGCGTACTGGAAACGGCCTCGGCCACCTTGGTGCCATAGGCATTCAGCGGGAACCAGCCGAGGTCGCCGCCCAGGTTCGCGCTGTTGGTGTCGTTGGAGTACTCCTTGGCCAGCTTGGCGAAGTCCTCGCCGGCAAGGATGCGCTGGCGCAATTCGCGCACGGTCTTCTCGGCCTGGGCCGAGGTCACGACTTCCGAGGTCCGGATCAGGATGTGGCGGGCAAGGGTGTTGGGGGACCGCGCCGGCGTGGTGGAGCGCCGCTCGGTAAGCTTGATTATTTGGGGGCCCGTCGGCCCCGCCGCCCAGCGGCTGTTTGCGGCCCGCGTGAATGGGGAGG
>OEIU01001232.1_pt1 | contig 17542 bp, 17 predicted proteins | sample 1539221 | NCBI WGS metagenome assembly OEIU01 (sample SAMN03792071, study PRJEB22550) | activated sludge metagenome | feature: wastewater treatment plant; material: activated sludge; isolation source: Wastewater treatment plant of a petroleum refinery complex | place: Argentina: Zarate | collected...
CGGTCGGCGGCGTGGCCGGCGACGAACACCAGCAGCGCCGTCGGCAGGAACTGCACCAGTCCGACCATGCCGAGCTGGAAGGCGCTGCCGGTGATGTCGTAGATCTGCCAGCCGATCGCCACCGCCGCGATCTGGCTGGCGAAGCGCGACAGGCTGCGGGACAGCAGGAAGAACAGGAACGGCCCGTGCCTGAGCAGGTCGCGGGCGCTCACCGGGGGTGTCGAGGACATGGTTTAGACGCGTGGCCGAGCAGGAAGCCGTTGTCAACGGGCCGCTCCGCAACACGGCATTGCACGGCGACGCGACGCTGGCATAATCGCGCGCCGGGGCATTCGGGGGATTCATGCTGCAACTGCAATCGGCGTTCGGCGTGCTGGCGCTACTGGCGATCGCGTGGGCGCTCAGTGAAAACCGCCGCGCGGTTTCGCTCCGGCAGATGGCGATCGGCCTTGCTGCCACCGTCGTCACCGCGCTGGTGCTGCTCAAGCTGCCGCCGGTCGCAAAGGCGTTCGGCGCCATCAACGACGCCGTCAACACCATCTCGGCTGCGACGCGCGCCGGCACCTCCTTCGTGTTCGGTTACATCGGCGGCGGTGCGCCGCCGTTCGATCTCAAGGCGCCGGGCGCGGATTTCGTGCTGGCGTTCCAGGCGCTGCCGATCGTGCTGGTCATGAGCGTCCTGACCACGCTGCTGTTCTATTGGCGCGTGCTGCCGCCGATCGTGCGTGGCATGGCGTGGCTCTTGGAGCGCACGCTCGGCGTCGGCGGCGCGGTGGGGCTCTCGACGGCAGCCAATATCTTTCTCGGCATGGTCGAGGCGCCGCTGTTCATCCGACCCTACCTGGTGCAGCTCACCCGCAGCGAACTGTTCCTGGTGATGACCGGCGGCATGGCCGGCATCGCCGGCACCGTGCTGGTGCTCTACGCCACTTTCCTCGTGCCGCTGATCCCGGACGCCGCCGCGCATTTCGTCATCGCATCCGTGCTGGGCGCACCGGCGGCGATCCTCGTCAGCCTGATCATGGTGCCGGAGACATCGGACAGGCGCACCGGCGGATCGCTGGAAGACCCCGACATGCACGCGTCCTCGACCATGGACGCGATCGTCAAGGGGACCACCGCCGGGCTTGAATTGCTGCTCAACATCGTCGCGATGCTGCTGGTGCTGGTCGCGCTGGTCTATCTCGCCAACGCCGTTCTCGGTTTGCTGCCCGAGATCGGGGCTGCGAAAATCTCGCTGCAGCGGCTGCTCGGCTATCTGATGGCCCCGGTGTGCTGGCTGATCGGCCTGCCCTGGCCGCAGGCGGTCACGGCGGGCAGCCTGATGGGCACCAAGACCGTGCTGAACGAACTGATCGCCTATCTCGAACTGTCGAAACTCGGCGCCGATGCGCTCGATCCGCGCTCGCGGCTGATCATGCTGTACGCGATGTGCGGCTTCGCCAACTTCGCCAGCCTCGGCATCATGATCGGCGGCCTCGGCACCATGGCACCCGAGCGGCGCGAGGAGATCAATGCGCTGGGGTTGAAGTCGATCGTGTCGGGCACGCTGACGACGTGCCTGATGGGCTCAGTGGTGGGGGTGCTCACATAAACCCGTAGCCCGGATGGAGCGAAGCGCAATCCGGGACACGTGTTCATTGATCGGCAGCGGCCCCCGATCTCGCTTCGCTCCATCGGGGCTACGAGATCAACCTGCCAATTCCACCGTCTTGAAATCCGCCGGCAGGATCACTTCCAGCAATTCCACGTCGTCGGAATAATCCATGATCAGGTGCTTGATGCGCGGCGGCTGGGTCCAGGCGCTGCCTTGCTGCATCAGCGTCTCGCCCTGCCCTTCCATGTAGGTCTTCACCCAGCCCTTGAGCACGTAGACCATCTGGAATTCGACGTCGTGGTAATGCAGCTTGGAAACTTCCGCCGGATTGCAGGGCCCTTCCAGGCGAATAACATGGGCCTGCGCCAGGCCATGTGTCGCATCCTTGATGCCGAGGTCGCGGTACTTTGCGTAAGTGCGCAGGCCGTCGGCCTTGAAGTCCTCTTCGCGGTGATGGCTGACGGCGATGGTCTGCTTCGGCCGCGCCTTCTTGGCCGGCTTGGCCTTCGACACGCGCGCCTTGGACTTGATGGTCTTGCGTGCCGAGGATTTGGCCGCCGTCTTGTGGCCCGACCATTTCTTCTTCACGGCGGGCTGCGCCGCCGGGCGTGACGCCACTTTCTTCTTGGCCATTGTTTCCTCCCTTTCCATCGTTGTTTGACGAGAGGCTAACACGAATTCAATTCGGTAGGGTGGGCAAAGGCGCACAGCGCCGTGCCCACCATCAAGCGCGAGATTTGCATCGGCAATGGTGGGCACGCTTGCGCTTTGTCCACCCTACAGCCTCGGCGCAAGCTTCAATGCAGCTGAAACACCCCGTCGACCGCCCGCAGCTCCGCCGGCTTGATCAGCCTGGAATGGGCAACGGTTACGGAAAACAGCGGGCCCTCGAGCTTTTCCTCCCAGAAGGCGAGGAAATCTTTCAGCGCCGGAAATTTCGGAAACAGATCGTAGTTCTGCCAGACATAGGTCTGCAGCAGCGAGGGATGATCCGGCATCCGATACAGGATTTGCGCCGTCGTCAGCCCGTAACCCAGCACCTGTTTCCGGAAGTCGTCGGAAACAACACCAACCCGCGAGACCATGCCAATACCTCCATTTCTGGAGCGCATTGTCGAGGTGGCTGCACACCGAGCCACCCCGGCGGAGATGCGCTCACATGAGAGAAATGTGACGCACGATACCAACCCATCACAAGCCTAAATGTTTAATGATGTGTTGAAAATTCACGCGTTAGCAGCAGCTTACCGCACGTGCTAATACGGGGTCCGGCGGTGACCGGCCGGTCGTTAATCATGCCCGACGAAATTGGCAGACCGGTTTTCCGAGTGCTAATTTTTCTGCTAGAAGCCCTTGTCCCCCAAACAAGTCTGGCCTAAATCAGCCGCAGCCGTGCTGGCACTCGCTGGCACGGACTGCCAAAACTACAAAATCGACAACATTCCCATACGTTTAGGAGGACTGCATGACCTTCCGTCCGCTTCACGACCGCGTCGTGGTTAAGCGCATCGACGCTGAAGAGAAGACCGCTGGCGGCATCATCATTCCGGACAGTGCCAAGGAAAAGCCGTCCCAGGGCGAAGTCGTCTCCGTTGGCCCCGGCGGCCGTGACGAAGCCGGCAAGCTGATCCCGATCGACCTCAAGGTCGGCGACCGTGTGCTGTTCGGCAAGTGGTCGGGCACCGAGGTCAAGATCGACGGCCAGGAGCTCCTGATCATGAAGGAGTCGGACATCATGGGCGTGCTCGACGCCCCCGCCTCCAAGAAGAAGGCCGCCTAATCCTTCGCCTGCACCGCTCACCCTGAGGAGCGCCGCAAGGCGCTTCCCCGCAAAGGGTGAGAAACAAAGATCAACTCAGGGAAACCAAATATGTCAGCCAAAGAAGTCAAATTCGGCGTCGATGCCCGCGACCGCATGCTGCGCGGCGTCGACATTCTCGCCAATGCCGTGAAGGTCACGCTCGGTCCGAAGGGCCGCAACGTCGTCCTCGACAAGTCGTTCGGCGCTCCCCGCATCACCAAGGACGGCGTCACCGTCGCCAAGGAGATCGAGCTCGACGACAAGTTCGAGAACATGGGCGCCCAGATGGTGCGCGAAGTCGCCTCCAAGTCCGCTGACGCGGCCGGCGACGGCACCACCACCGCGACCGTGCTCGCGGCTGCGATCGTCCGTGAAGGCGCCAAGTCGGTCGCCGCCGGCATGAACCCGATGGATCTGAAGCGCGGTATCGACCTCGCGGTGGAAGCCGTGGTCGCCGACCTCGAGAAGAACTCCAAGAAGGTCACCTCGAACGAGGAAATCGCCCAGGTCGGCACCATCTCGGCCAACGGCGACGCCGAAATCGGCAAGTTCCTCGCCGACGCCATGAAGAAGGTCGGCAACGAGGGCGTCATCACCGTCGAGGAAGCCAAGTCGCTCGAAACCGAGCTCGACGTCGTCGAGGGCATGCAGTTCGACCGCGGCTACATCTCGCCCTATTTCGTCACCAACGCCGACAAGATGCGCGTCGAGATGGAAGACGCCTACATCCTGATCAACGAGAAGAAGCTCTCCTCGCTGAACGAGCTGCTGCCGCTGCTCGAGGCCGTGGTGCAGACCGGCAAGCCGCTGATCATCGTCGCCGAAGACGTCGAAGGCGAGGCTTTGGCCACGCTGGTCGTCAACCGTCTCCGCGGTGGCCTGAAGGTCGCGGCCGTCAAGGCTCCGGGCTTCGGCGATCGTCGCAAGGCCATGCTGCAGGACATCGCGATCCTGACCGGCGGCCAGGCGATCTCGGAAGATCTCGGCATCAAGCTCGAGAACGTCACGCTGCAGATGCTCGGCCGCGCCAAGAAGGTGATGATCGACAAGGAGAACACCACGATCGTCAACGGCGTCGGCAAGAAGGCCGACATCGAGGCCCGCGTCGCGCAGATCAAGGCGCAGATCGAGGAGACCACCTCGGACTACGACCGCGAGAAGCTGCAGGAGCGTCTGGCCAAGCTCGCGGGCGGCGTCGCGGTGATCCGCGTCGGCGGCGCGACCGAGGTCGAGGTGAAGGAGCGCAAGGATCGCGTGGATGACGCGATGCATGCGACCCGCGCCGCTGTCGAGGAAGGCATCGTGCCGGGCGGCGGCGTCGCCCTGCTGCGCGCCTCCGAGCAGCTCAAGCGCATCAAGACCCAGAACGACGACCAGAAGACCGGCGTCGAGATCGTGCGCAAGGCGCTCTCCGCGCCGGCCCGCCAGATCGCGATCAACGCCGGTGAAGACGGCTCCGTCATCGTCGGCAAGATCCTCGAGAAGGAACAGTATTCCTACGGTTTCGACTCGCAGAACGGCGAATACGGCAACCTGGTCTCCAAGGGCATCATCGACCCGACCAAGGTGGTCCGTGCGGCGATCCAGAACGCGGCGTCCGTCGCGGCCCTGCTGATCACGACCGAAGCGATGATCGCCGAACTGCCGAAGAAGAACGCTCCGGCGGGCGGCATGCCCCCGGGCGGCGGCATGGGCGGCATGGACTTCTAAGTCCGGCCACTCAAGCCAACAAGAATGCAAAACCCCGGCAGCAATGCCGGGGTTTTCGTTTTGGGCCGGCGATGCAGACGCTTGCCGTAACGCAGCGAAAGTCGGCCGCGCGGACACACGGCAATGCTGACGAGATGGCTGCCCGATTTCCGAGATATCCCTGTTTTGCACAATGCGCCGTGGATATACGATCGTTTGTGTTGACAATCGCAGAAAAAATTCTTCGCGAGAGTCGCAATTCGAACCGACGTTCGACGTCTCCTGGCGCAAAGTTGCATCGGGTAAGGGGCTAAATCAAAGCTCATCCAAAATCTGGTCGGACACGGAGCGCGAGTTCTCGCGGCGCTGGTTAGCGTCGCGGAGAATGCTTTCGCCTGAATGGAGTAATGCTGCGTGAGTGAAAGCAAAATGAAAGCAACGAACGAAGCCAATGTTTTCGGACTGCCGCTGTTGGGCTTCTCGAACATCGGCTTGCCTGGCATCAACGGCAGCGAGCAGGCCCTCGCCCGCACCCGGGAACGCCTCGAGAAGATCAAGGCCGCGTCGGAGGAGATGACGGAAGCGCTGCGCGAGACCTATTCCAGCAACGCCAGGAGCGCCACCGACTACGGGCTGAAAGTGCTCGAGCTGTCGAGCGTCAACACCGTCTCTGCGCTCGATTTCATGATCCATCTCTACGGCAGCAAATCGGCGACAGACGCTTTTGAATTGTCCGCGAAGCAAACGCGCAAGGCATTCGACACCGCTTCCCACCAGACCAGCGAATTGTGGGCGCTTTCGCAGAAGCTTGCGAACGAAACCGGCGAGCCGATGAGGAAGCGCTTCAGCAAGGCTCTCCGTCAGGCAAACTGAGAGCCTGCCCGATACACGTCCAGGGACTTTCAAGGAGAGATCCGGCCGGTTGGAACTTGGCCCGTTGAGCACAGAGCCCCCACCAGCTCTGCTCGACCGACAAGGTGCGCGATGCCCCCCAAGTGACCCGCACCGACCACAGGCATGCTCCAACCGGCCGGTACTTTCCGCACAAAAGCAACGGGCAATTTGCAGGGAGAGTGACATGGGTATGGTAATGGTCAAATGTCCGCGAACCGGACACGCGATCCCCACCGGTATCAGGACTGATCGCGAGAGCTTCGGCCGTTGCTCGGTGTTCTTCTCACGCACGCGCTGCGTGATCTGCCACACCGATCATCCCTGGTTCGCGCGCGAAGCCTGGGTCGACGAGTCGAGCATCCGGTTGCAGCATCACGCCGGCTCTACGGCGTAATCGTTTGCGCGGGACGGAGGATGATTGCGGTCGAGGGGACGCCATGCCGCGCATGCAAATTTCAGATGAGACCTCCACCTGGCTGCTGCAGGCCAAGGACATTCTTGACGAGGCACGACGGCTGAAGCCGGGTCCTGAGCGCAAGGAGCTGCGCCAGACAGCGAAAGTGCTGCGGGAAATTGCAAAGCGCGAGGCGGTATCGCAGCAACCACCCGAACATGATTGGCTGCAGAGACGCTGATCCGGCGAGTTCTCTCCCCCGGGTTGGACTTCGCAGCAAATGCATCAGGAGATCATGCGGGGATCAAGGATCGCGCGAAAGCGCTCACAAGGCATTACCCGACTTTCTCCCAGGAGTGCGCTCGTGTTCGCGTAGAACCGGCGCGCGCGATGGGTCCCAATCCGCTGAAAAAATCTCCTCGACTTCACGACGCATGGTTCGATGGCATTCGCACGCCGCGACCGCGAGCCGTCTCGGATCGATCTCGATCAGGCCTCGCCGATCAGCCCTGATGCCTCCACGCGCACGCAGCTTGCGCATCAGGAGCGTCACGGTCGTGCGTCGCACACCGAGCATCTGCGACAGCGCATGCTGGGTGAGCGGCAGCTCATCGTGGTCGACGCAGTCGCGCAGTTGAAGCAGCCACCGCGCCATGCGGGCCTCGACGGGATGCAGCGCATTGCACGCCAAACCAAGCTGGAACTGAACCAACATCGTCTTGACGTGACTTTGAACCATGCGCCGGACCGCAGGATTCCGGTTGAACACCCTGTAGAACCGCGATGCCGGAATCCGGAACGCGGCGCCGGCCGCCCGAACGACGGACGTCGTTGCCGAAGGTGATGGCCCGAGCACCGAAAGCATGCCGACGGCTCCCTCGCGCCCGACCGCCGCGGTGGCGACCGTGTGTCCGTCCGCCATGTCGATCATCATTGTGATAGCGCCGCTGTGGGGAAAGATGACATATTCGATTTCGTCGCCTGCCCGGGAAAGGACGGCGTCCTGCTCAAGCGCGATCGTCTCAAGTTCAGGCCCCAGCAAATCGAGATCCGGCGCAGGCAATGCTGCAAGAAGGCGGTTGCCCATTGTGTCGCGACACTTCACTGCGGAAAACCCCCAGTGACGCGTCTGCGGCGTTCGCCATTCGGAACGTCGCGAAACGTCGGTTTCAACATCGATCAGATCTGCCCTCTTTCGCGCGTACTCCCATGAGACGCGCTCTCTCTACAGACGAACAAGCTTCCAGTGCTTGGTTGCAATACGGACCTTCCGCTCGCATGCCGTCGAGGGAGTTAGATGCAAATGAGATGCCCGAAGCAACCCTGAAATGCGCATGGGTAACAAGGAAGCAGTGCGCCGCAATTCGGTTCCAGCACCGGACTTTCGCTTGAGTGTTGTTCGCTAGCGTATCGCCGTTATATCCGCTCGTAACGAACATCCGGCTGCTAGAAGAGAGGCACCGATGTCCCGTTGGGCGCAGCGAAGCGAATTCATCCGTCCCGGAGCGGGCGCATGAATTGCTTCGCGGCTCCCAATGACAAGGAGGATGTTCTTGCCTGAATCGAAAGGCGTGCAGCCGCTTTCGCGGGGATCGACAACGCTCGCTCGCGAAGCAGTGTCGCGCGCTACCTACTGGACCTTCGCGAGCACCGCGAGGCGGCGGATGCCCTTGTTCTTGTAGGCATCGAGGAAGGCGTAGTAGTCCTTGAAGGAGACGCAGCCGTTGGACTGTCCGCTCGGCCCGAGCATGTAGGTGTGGGCGAGCAAGCCGTCGCGATTGAAGATCTTGTCCTGGCCGCCGATCGGCGTCAGCCGCAGCGCCGGCACGCCGTGAAACAGCGCCTCGCGCGGCTTCAGCTCGTAAATGTGCGGCGGCGTCACGCCCTGCATGCGCACATGCGAGGAGCGAACGTCATCCATCCTGGAGCCGAGTCCGGAATGCGCCTCCAGCCTGGTGCCGTCGGGCAGATAGACCATCTTCGCGGAAATGTCGTAGACCGCCGTCTGGCGATCATAGGGCGGCGCGCCGCCGAGCATCGGATTCTGGCTGCGCGTATCGATGATGCTTCCGGTGACGCTGGCGTCGGCGGAGGCATAGGCCAGCAGCGCGTTCGCCGGCTGCTTGCCCCACAGCTTTTCGACCATGTTCGCGCGGTCGCCCGAGCCGATCGACATCACGGCCGCCTTGGCGCGCTGCGCCATGTCGCGAATGGGATTGGCGGAGGCTTTCGCGGGCTCCTGCGGCGCCGGCGCCGGGACATTGAGCGCAAGCTGGGTCGCAGGCGCCGCAACCTTCGGCTTGGCCGCTTCGGCGCGCCTGGGCGCCTCGACAGCCTTCGGCGCTTCAGCCGGCGGAGCGACCGCCGCAAGTTTCGTTGTTTCGACTTGCCTCGCCTCGCCGGCTCTCGACGGCTCGCCCTGCGCGGCAGCCGCAGCGAACCGTTCGTTGAACATCATCGAGTTCGCGACGTTCTCCGGCGCGGGCATCACCAGCGGGCGCTGTTCCAGCGATGCGAAGACTTCGTCGAAGGCCGGCTGCACCGGACGGGCGGCAATGACAGTGGAGTTACTGCTGGCAACGGGCGCGTCGTAAGCGCCGCTGTTCACGGTCGGATAGATGCTGGCGCCGATCACGTTGGTGTAAACGGTCCAGGCGCAGCCCAGCACGAGGCCAGCGACCGCGACACCGCCGAGGAAATTTTGAGGAATAGCTTTACGGGAAGGTTTCCTGCGGTTGGAAGCCGCAGGGCCGAACGCACGCGTACGCTTACTCATTCACACAACGCCCAGAACAAATTCCACCAAGTCCCCCTTTGATGCCGCGTCCCGACGGGTACCCCGCAGCATCTCGCAGAGGCACAGAGCGTCATTAAGGCGAATTTTAGTTAAATCAGGATTAAACGCGGGCGGAACTAAGGCGCTTGCAAACATATGGAACTATTGGGAAAATCGGTTCTCGATCGATGCAGAAATCAGCTTGAATCGGCTGGGATCAGGGACATCCGGCGCAAAGCCCACACCGGATGTCCCATATTGGACCAAGTTCGGCCTCAATCCTTGAATGGGTCGAATGCGCTAATAGCTGAGCCGCGGATACCAGTCCTTGCCGCGCCCTTCCGGCGTGGTGTCGAGAATGGTCCAGAGCGGATCGATGTCGGGCGCGCCGCGCGGATCCTGTCCGGGATCGGCGGTCGCACCTCCCATTTCGCCGGACCAGAAATGACGGATACTACCGTCGCGCCGCGTGAACACGCTGTAGCCGGGCACGTCGGCGTCGGCAGCGCTGACATAGTCGCGCGTGTAGTCGCCCGACATATCCGAATAGATCCGGTGTTGCGTCCAGCCGCGCGCCTTCTTCGCCGCGATCAGCCGCGCGATCGGCGAGCGCGCCACGAATACGAAGGCGATGCGCTGCGCGATGTCAGGGAGCTTTCCTTCCCACGTGCTCATGAACGACGTGCACATCGGGCACGGCTGCTCGCGCTGCGGGCCGAACATGTAGCTGAAGATCACGAGCGTCTGCCTGTCGCCGAACAGATCCGGCAGCGTCGCCTTGCCGCCCTCGCCTTCGAACTCATACTTCTTCATCACCGCGCCGCCCGGCGGCAGCGCGCGGCGCAAGGCGGCGACGCGCTCGATGTGACGGCGAAGTTCTATTTCCTCCGCCAGCAATTGCTCGCGGGCGCGGCGATATTCGGCGCTCTCGTTGGGAAAGCGCAAGCTGCTGGCGCGGGCGAGTTCGGCGGCGGGCTTCAGGGTGGAACCGGACATGGGGACACCTCCTGTTGGACTGGTCGATTGGAAGAACGTCCATCGCCTCGCCAGGCCGACAGCGGCGAGCAAAAAATCGGTGATAAACTAGCGGTTTCGGCCTGTTTTGGCGACGTTTTTGGCCGATTTCTCGCATGGCAGCTATCGCCGAACCTAAATCCTCGCCCAGAGACACATTATCGCCGGCCATTGGCTTTGCATTGGCGACGGCAAGCGATACGGCACCGTATCACAACCCCTAATCGCTATATTCGTCCGTACCCAAGGGGAAGCTGCCATGACAATGACGCCGGCGCGCGCCGGATCGATCGCCTTCGCGGGGCTGTTGCTGTTCGCCGTGCCCGTTGCGGCCCAGCCGGCAATATCCGGCTGTACGTCCACATTGACCGCGCAGGCGACGCAGACCTTGCAGTGCGAGTCCGGGATCACGATCGTCGCGGAGAGCGGCGCCAGGTTTGAACTGCGGGATCGCAACCGCGACGGCCATGTCGATTCCGTCGAACTCAGCAACAGGGCGCTGCTGCTCGAAGTGCCGAAGAAGGCAGGCCGCGCGCGCTTCAATGTGATTACGCCACAGGCGATTGCCGCGGTGCGTGGCACCAAATGGGCTGTCGACGCCGAGGGCGGTAAGACCTCCGTCTTCGTCGTCAACGGCCGCGTGAGCGTCGCGCGCGCTGCCGGTCGCGGCAGCGTCGTGCTCGGCCCCGGCGAAGGCGTCGACGTCGAGACCTCGGGCAACCTCGTCGTCAAGCGCTGGGGCGCGCCGCGCGTTGCGGCCCTGATGGCAAGATTGGGACAATAGAAGCCGAGCCAATGAGCAGCCGACGTCTTCATATTGTGGTTGCGTTGCTCTGCACGGGATTATGGGCAGGCGCGATCTGGTTCGGCCATACGCGCGGTCATCTGCGCTTTCTCGACCGGCTGGAATCGGCGCTGACCGACGCGCGAACGCTGGCGCGGGGCGTCAAGGCGCCGCCGGACCTGGTCACGATCGTCGCGATCGACGACACCATCGTCAAGCTCGGCGGCGCCTATCCCCTGCCGCGCGCGGAGATCGCCAAAATCGTCGAGGCGATCGCGCGGCTGGAGCCGAAGGTCATTGCCGTCGATCTCCTGCTGGTCGACAAGGGTCCCGCGGATGGCGATGCGGCGCTCGCAAACTCTTTCACGCTCCGTCCGACCGTGCTCGCGGCGGCCGCCGTGTTCTCGGACACCGTTCAACCCTCCGCGGAGAGCGATGGGCCGCTGGCCCGGCTGCCGACGGCCAACCGCTTCCTGCGGCCGCTCCCGGCATTTGCCGAGCGCGCCGAAGTCGGCATCGTCAACGTGGCGACGGGCCAGACCGGCACGCCGCTATCGGTGCCGATGCTGTTCCGGTCGCGCGACAATATCGAATTGTCGTTTCCGCTCCGTGTCGCCTCCATTGCGATCGGCCAGAAGCTGACGATCGAGCCCGACCGCCTCAGGTTCGGCGGCCGGCCCGTCCAAACGGCCGCGGACTATGCACTGCCGATTTCCTTTTACGGCCCGCGCCAGACCATCCGCACGATCAGCGCTGCCAATCTGATCGACGGCAATGTCGACAGGGAAGTGATCCAGGGCCGCATCGTGGTTCTCGGCGCCACCGCGACCGGCGCCGGCGACTTCTTTCCGACGCCGTTCGACTCGCTGATGCCGGGCGTGGAAATCATCGCAACCGCGATCACGCACCTCGTGGCGGCGGACGACATCGTGCGCGACCGGCCGGTCCGCATCATCGAGGCGATCGCGACGATCCTGCTTCCGCTGCTGCTGATCGGACTATTGGCGTGGCGGCGAAACGCCGTCGGTCTCATTGCAGTCAGCGCCGTCGTGCTGGCATGGGCGGCCGCGAACGCGATCGCCTTCGCGCACGGCATCTGGCTCAACGCCGCGGTGACCATCGCGGCCGCAGCCCCGCCGCTGATGCTGTTCGGCGGCATTCAGCTATGGTCGGGCCGGCGCAGCGCCGAGCGTCTCGCCGCGCAGAACAGGCTGCTCGAACAATTCCACACCCCGGGCCTGCAGCAATGGCTGAAGCGCGATCCCGACTTTCTGCTCGCGCCGGTCAGGCAGAATGCCGCCGTGGTGTTCGTCGACCTGTCCGGATTTACCTCGCTCAGCGAAACGCTCGACCCCGATGCCACGCGCGGGCTGCTGCACGAATTCCACGCCCTTGTCGACAAGGAGGTGACCCGCTGCGGCGGCGTCATCACGAGCTTCCTCGGCGATGGCGCCATGATCCTGTTCGGCCTGCCGGAGGCTTCGGTGGACGATGCGACACGCGCCGCACAGTGCTCGATCGCGCTGTGCGTCAGGACCGAACGCTGGATCGAGGCCTTGCCGCCGCAGATCGCGGCGCGGATCGGCTTCAAGATCGGCGCGCATTTCGGCCCGATCGTCGCCTCGAGGCTCGGCGGCCGCAACCATCAGCACATCACCGCCACCGGCGACACTGTGAACGTGGCGAGCCGGCTGATGGAAGTGGCGGCCCGCCACGATGTCCGGCTGGCGGTGAGCGACACCTTGCGCGTTGCGGCTGAGAGCAGCGGGGCGCGGCTGAAGACCGGCAGCCTCTCCGGCCCCGTCGAAGCGCAGATTCGCGGCAGGTCCGGCTCGCTTACGGTCTGGCTGTGGCGGAGCGAATGCCTGACGCCGGATCAATGTGCGCGACACGACGCCGCCGAGTGACCGCCGCGCCGCCTACATCGCCGGCGGCGGCGTGCGGTCGAACACCTCGCCCTTCGGCCCGCGCAGCAGATACAGCGCATAAATCTCGATCACCAGCGGACCGCGCTTGCGCTCGACTTCGCCGATCTTCTCCGCGCTGGCGAACCTGTCGCTCAACGGGTCATCGCCGGGGAAGACCTCGCGGACGTAGAGCAAGGGGCCGGCAAGCTGCGCCGCGTCAGGCTCGGGCATGTTGACCCAGCGGATGCGCTGGCTCTGCTGCGCGACGCAGGTGCCCTTCGGCAGATGGAAGGCGAGCCAGCCGGTGGTCCCGTAGTCGGAAGCCAGCACGCAGGTAGCTCCGGTTCGCGCCCTCGCGGCCTCGATCGCGGCGGCCGTCTCTCGCCAGCCGACCCCGATGCTGCGCACGGTGGCATCACGGCGATAGCCCGACAGCAGGCCGGTGTCGGCCTGCACGACCAGCAGCACGAACATCGCAATACCGCTTGGCGCCGCCCAGCGGCGGCAGAAGTCCGCCAGACGCTGCCAGCGCGGCGGCCACTGCACCAGATGCGCGGCAACCGCCGCGGCGATCGCAAATGCCGGATAGACCGGCGCAAACCAGTTGGCCTCGACGCGGGCATGCAGCGAATGCCAGACGAAATAGGCGACGACGATCCAGAACATCGCATTGACGAGCACGCGCGCCGGCTGCGCGCCGGCGCGGCGGCGGAACAGCGCATAAAGCCCCATCGTCCCGAGCACCCAGACCAGCGGCGTCGCGAACGCGATCTGCGTTGGAATCAATTCGGCGATATAGGCCGGGCGGAAATGCTCGATCCGAGACCGCCCCATCTGCTTGATGAAGGACACCCAGTGATGTTCGGCATTCCAGAGGATGACGGGCGCAAACAGCAGCAGCGCAACGATCCCGCCGAGGTAAGGCCACGGCGACATCAGCCAGTGCCGCAGCTTGGGAACGGCAACCAGCCAGATCAGGATGGCCGGGCCGAAGAACAGCGCGGTGTATTTCGACAGCAGCGCGCAGCCGGCGGCAGCGCCGACCGCGAGCCACCACACGCCCTGACCGGTCTGCAGCACCTTGGCGAGCGCAAACAGCAGAACGCCGGTTGCCACCAGCAGCGGTGCATCGGGCGTGACGATCATGGTGCCGACCGCGGCCATCAGCGTGATGTTGAGCAGGATCGCGGACGAGGCCGCGACGCGGCGGCTGCCGAACAGGATGGCGGCGGCCTGATAGATCGCCCAGTTCATCGGCAGCGCGAGCAGGACCGACACCAGCCGCACGCCGAATTCGGTGTCGCCGGCGATCATGGTGCCGAGCCGGATCACGACGGCGACCATTGGCGGATGGTCGTAATAGCCGCCGGCCAGATGCTTCGACCACATCCAGTAATAGGCTTCGTCGAAGGTGATCGGCGTGAACCAGGCGGCGATCAGGCGCAGCGCCACCAGCCCCAGGATCACCAGACCGGTGTTCAGGGCAACCCGCGCCTCATTCGGGTTCATGTTCCGATTATCGCTTGCGCCAGACGAACAGGCCCGACATCGCGTAGTTCCAGACTACGCCCATCAGCGCACCGGCAAGTCCCGCCAGCCACCAGATCGGCTCCTGGTCGAAGACCGCAAAGGCAACGCCGACATTGGCGAGCAGCCCGACGCCGCACACCAGATAGAACAGCAGGAGGCCGCGCAGGATCGCAAATCCCTTCAGCCGCTGGTCGCGATAGGTGAGGAAATTGTTCAGGATGAAGTTGCTGGTCATCGCGACCAGCGCGCCGACGGCCTGCGCCTCGGCAAACGGCGCCCTGAAGATTTCATGCGCGACGAACAGCGCCGCGAGATGGACGACGAGGCCGGTGCCGCCGACCATCGCGAACAACAGGAAGCGCAGCGACACCACGTCGTGCGTCATCTTGGCCAGCACCAGGCCGAGGAAGTCCAGCGCCACCATGGAGTCGAGCTTGCTCTCGCCATGCTGGCGCGACCCGAAGGTGAAGGGAATTTCGATCGTGCGCAGCTTGCCCTGCGCGGTCGCGACGATATCGAGCAGGATCTTGAAGCCCTGGGTCGAGAGCTGCGGCGCCAATTGCTCAAAACGGTCGCGGCGGATCATGAAGAAGCCGCTCATGGGGTCGGCGATCTCGACCTTCAGCGTACGCCTGGCGACTTCGGTCGCCAACTGGCTGGCCCCTGCCCGCTGCTTGTTGAAGCTGTCGGCGCTGCCGCCCTCGATATAGCGGCTGCCGACCACGAGTTCGGCCTCGCCGCTGCGCAACAGCGCGACCATCTTCGGGAGCTGCGTCTCGTCGTGCTGCAGGTCGGCGTCGATCACCGCCGCATAGGGCGCACTCGAGGCCAAAATGCCCTCAATGCAGGCGCCCGACAGGCCGCGCCGTCCGATCCGGCGGATGCAGCGGACGCGGGAATCCTTCCGCGCCAGCGCCCGCACCACTTCCCAGGTCTGGTCTGGGGAATTGTCGTCGACAAAAACCACTTCCCAGGCGATGCCGGCCAGCGTGGCTTCCAGCCGCCGGTACAGCACGGTGACATTGTCGCGCTCGTTGAAGGTCGGGACAACGACCGAAAGCTCAGGCAAACCGGCCTGCGACGGGGTTAGGGAGTCCGGTTTGATGGCGTCATTCATGACCGGCAGCGTATATCCGCAGGCCGCTGACATGCCAAGGCGAGCTTGGCGACGAGGTGACCGGACCGTGAAAACCGGGACGAGATCGGCCGGCTGATTGTCCAGCGCGGACGAATCGGTAGCCGCGGCCGGATCGTCCCCCAGACCCTACATCGCTTGAAAATGCTCTGAAAATGCCAACGACCACGAACAGGGGGCGCGCGTACATCCGGCGCAGCCGAGCCATTCATGGTCGTCCCAGCGCCGGAGCTTTAACGCGTCAACGTCGCCGTTACATGCGAGATAGGAATGCCCAGGGCCTTCCGCAAGGGGTCCTAGTTCGGCACTTCGCGAATCACCGGCCCGCGCGGGGCCGGCGCCGCGGGAACCTGCTGCAGCGCCGACGCCGGTTGCTGGATGCTCGCCGGCCTGGCCGGCTTGCCGTACTGGCCGATCGGCCCGTAGGCAATCGCAACCACCATCACAACCGAAGCGACAATAGCGCCCAAAAGACCTGCGATCGATTGCGAATTCATGCTCAGCTATCCCCTGCCTGACCGGGAACTGATATCATGGAAAAAGCGCGTGACGAAATAGGCCGCGGCATCGGTTACCGGCAAAATCGGCCGAGCGGCGGATCTTCAAAATCTCACCACGCGAGTGCCGCGCGACGGACAAGCAAGAACCGCGATTCCATCGCAAACATGGCAGAGTTTCGACCTTTGATTTTGACAGGGATGAGGGAAAAGAATGCCGACGACAGATGTAACCAAACCGCCGGGAAAATCCGGGCGAAGCAAGGGGAAAGGCGAGCGCAAGAAGAAGGCGAACGTCAGGAGCCCCGCGCCGGTCCAGTTGCAGACCCCGGAACCTGTCGAACCGCAGAAGGCGGATCAGAACCTGCAATCGCAGCCGGAGCCCGTTGTCGTCGAGAGCCCCGCGATGGATCAGCCGCCGGCCGCAGCCGAGCCGGTCGAGGCCGTTGCAGCGGTAGAGTCCGTCGCCGCTTTGCCCGGGCCTGCGCCGGAAGCAGCGCCCTCGCCCGCTGCGCTGGAGCACGCCGCGCCCGAGCCCTTGGCGCCCGAGCCCTTGGCGCCCGAGCCCGTAGCCCCCAAGGCTGCCGAAGCCCCGCCGGCCGAGATCACGCTGGTAAGCCTGCAGACCATCGCCAACGCCTACCGCGACTACACCAGGAAATCACTCGAGGAGTTCGGCTCGTTTGTCGAGCAACTCAGCGGCGCGCGCTCGCTCGACAAGGCGATGACGGTCCAGAGCGAATTCGTGAAGCGGGCCTATGAAAACTCGGTCGCCGAGTCGCAGAAGATCTGCGAACTCCACACCCGCCTCGCGAGGCAAGCCCTCGATCCCTTCAAGGGACTGGCAGGCAAGGCGTCGCCAACGCAGGACAAGCGCTAGGGCGCACGCAACTCGAAACGAGTAGATTGACAGCAGCAAGAGGCTCCGGTTTCCGGGGCCTCTTTCGCAATCTGGCCAACCATGACCGGTTTGGCTAACATCATCAGGCCCCTTCTCATTCCCGACGAGTTCTCCCGTGAGCAAGCCTGCGAAATCGACCGCGAAGAACAGCGGCAGCATCTATATCGGCATCGGCGGCTGGACCTTCGAGCCGTGGCGCGGCGTTTTCTATCCGGAGAAGCTCGCGCAGGCCAAGGAGCTGTCCTATGCCGCCTCCAAGCTGACCTCGATCGAGATCAACGGCACCTATTATGGATCGCAGAAGCCGGAGAGTTTTCGCAAATGGGCCCGCGAGGTGCCCGATGGTTTCCTGTTCTCATTGAAGGGCCCGCGCTTCGCGACCAATCGCCGGGTGCTGGCGGAGGCCGGCGATTCCGTAAAGCGCTTCTACGATTCCGGCGTGCTGGAGCTTGGCGACCGGCTCGGTCCGGTGCTCTGGCAGTTCGCGCCGACCAAGAAATTCGACGAGGCCGACTTCGGCAAGTTCCTCGAACTGCTGCCGCGCAAGCTGGATGGGCACGCGCTGCGCCACGTGGTCGAGGTGCGGCATGACAGTTTCTGCGTGCCGGAGTTCATCGCCCTGC
>OEIU01001233.1_pt1 | contig 17538 bp, 16 predicted proteins | sample 1539221 | NCBI WGS metagenome assembly OEIU01 (sample SAMN03792071, study PRJEB22550) | activated sludge metagenome | feature: wastewater treatment plant; material: activated sludge; isolation source: Wastewater treatment plant of a petroleum refinery complex | place: Argentina: Zarate | collected...
CCCGCAAGGGGCCGCTACGAATTCAGACTTCTACACCACGTCCCGGGACGTGACCTTTTTCTGCAGATCCTCGATCTGGGTCAGGTAATCCTTGTAGCTTGTTGTCACCTTATTCTCTCCTTCCGGTCGAGTGGCTGCGACGATTATATCGTTCGAGGTAGATATATATGAACAATAATTCCAGAAAGGGCGCCTCGATGTTGCGCCTGATCCACTCGGGCAAGGGCGGCAGAAGGGGCCGGATTTAAATGCCGGAGCGGATTCCATTTGTGATGCAACATCGAGGTCCGGGGATTCGGATCAACGGTTTTTACGAATGTTGCGCCGGTTTTAAAACGGAATACTTTGTCAACTAGTTCATCGCATCCGGAGAATGCGATGGTGCATTGTCAGAAATATGTCGGCTGCTCTGTGGCATTGCTTGCGGACGGGCGCCGGAAAATGAGGGAGTCGATCGGCGATGGAGCCACAGCAGTTCGATGAGGTGGTGGCCGGCTTCTATGAAGCGGCGGCCGGCGCGCTGCCGTGGACGGTGGCGCTGGACGGCATGGCGAGCGCCACCGGGGCCTGCGGTACCCATCTGCTGGGGATCGACCCGCGTTCCCGGCGGCTGATGTTCGCGCATGTCGGCGGCGTGACGCCGGTGCAGTCGATGGTCGATTACGTCGCCTACTGGCATGTCCGCAATCCACGGCTGGCATCCACCCTGGCGCTCGGGCCCGAGGAGTGGCTGCATTGTCACGAGCACTTCGACGAGGCGTTCGTGCGCGACAGCCCGTTCTATCAGGACTACCTGCTGCCGAGCGGCACCCGCTACACGTCGAACACCCGCATCCTCGACGAGCCGTCGATCGTCGTGAACCTGTCGGTGATGCGCCCGCTGCAGGCCGGGCCGGTGCGGCCGGCGGAGCTGGAGCAGCTCGAGCGGCTGCGCGCCCATCTGCGCCGCGCCTATGCGCTTTACCACGCCAATCACTCGCGCACCCGCGCCTGGGACATCGGCCGCCAACTGCTCGAAGAGCTGCGCCTGCCCACCTGGGTCGTCGACCGCAAGCGTCAGGTGCTGTATCGCAACCGCGCGGCCGAGGGAATGATCGCGCGCGGCGACCTGCTGGTCGAACTGACAGGCAACCTGCGGGCGATCGACGCCGGGGATCAGCGGCGGCTGGAGGCGGCGGTCGATGCGCTGCTCGAGGAGATCGATCGGCCCGATGGTCGGCTGATGGCACCCAATGTCCGCGTGGTCCGTCTGTCGGATAGTCGCGACAGGCTGCCGCGGCCCCTGTTCGCCACGCCGCTGCAGCCGGGGCTGCTGCCGGATCGCTGGGGCATGTCGCCGGCGCTGATGCTGTCCCTGCACGAGCGCGACGAGCGCGGCGCGCCGGATGTGTCTGCGGTGGCCAGCGTGTTCGAGCTGACGCCGGCGGAATCACGGATCGCAGTGTCGCTGTCGCTCGGCCGTACCGTCGAGCAGATCGCCGTCGATCACGCGGTGGCGGTGGCCACCGTGCGCAGCCAGGTCAAGTCGCTGTTCCAGAAGACCGGTGCGAAACGGCAGGCCGACGTCGTGCGGCTGATCGCGAGCCTGCCGGACCTCGCCACCTTGGCCCCTTGGCGCTCGCCGGCGCCGCAGCCCTGGTGAAGGCGCCCCGGCCCGGGGCAGTTCCGCCCGGGGTTTTGCTGACGGGTGTTGCGTCTCGTTCTCACCCATTTGGCGTAATTTGATCGGCAAAGCCACAAATCGATTTCCGCGTCGGGGGTTACCGCATAGATTCGTTTCTGGATTGAAATGTTCCGCGTCCTCCAATGTCGATCAGCGATCCGAATGGCGACGGCGCAGTCCCGGAATCGCGGCCGGCATTGTTCGATGAGGTCATCGCGCGGCTGCATGAAGCGGCGGCCGGCGGCATCGAATGGCGGGGCGCGCTCGATGAGCTGGCCAGCTATCTCGATGCATGGCAGGTCCAGCTTCTGTGTCACGACAAGGCAAGCGGCCGGCTGCTGTTCGATCACAGCGGCGGCCCGGCGCCGCTGAAGGCCCGCTTCGACTACCTGCGGCTCTATCACCAGATGGATCCGCGCATCGCGCCGATGCTGGTGCTGCCGGCCGGCGGCTGGCTGCACGATCATCTGCTGTTCGACGAGGCGTTCGTCGCCGGCCATCCGTTCTACCAGCAGTACCTGATTCCGCATGGCGGCCGTCATCTGTCGGCCACCGGGGTGCTCGACGACGAGCGCACGCTGACACTGCTGGTCGTGCAACGCGGCGCCGACCGCGCGCCATTGAATGCCGGCGAGATTGCCGAGCTCGATCGGGTGCGGCGCTTTCTCGCACGGGCGCTGATCACGCAGCGGCAGCAGCAGCTCATGCGGCCGGCGCTGTCGGCCGGCCGCGAGCTGCTCGAACAGTTCCGCTTCGCGACGATGCTGATCGATTCGCGACGGCAGATCCGTTTCACGAACCGTGCGGCGCGGGCCCTGCTGGGGGTGCAGCGTCATCTGCGCGACGATGCCGGTCTGCTGGCATGTCGTCATCCGAGTGACGACCGGCGGTTCGGCGAGCTGCTGGACGAACTGGCGCTGGACCGGCCCTCCGCGTCGGGCACCGCGCCGGGGGTCGGCGGCCGCCGGTTCATGCGGATCGGTGATCCCGGCGGCGGCTCGATCGGCGTGTTCATCATGCCGATGCGGCCGCAGGCGACGCAGGGCGCGTTCGGCCATCAGGGGCTGGCGATGGTGGCGATCCACGATCCTGCGTCGCGCTCGGATATCGATCCGGAGATCGTGGCCGAAGCTTTCGGTCTGACGCCTGCCGAGGCCGAGGTCGCAGTGCTGCTGGCCAACGGCCTGACCGCCGAGCAGGTGGCGGCGCGCAAGGTCGTCGGATTGACGACGGTGCGCTCGCAGATCAAGTCGCTGTTCGCGAAGATCGGCACCAATCGACAGGCCGATCTGGTGCGCATCCTGACCGGGCTGCCGGAGGTCCGGGTGCCCAGCGGGACCGACGTTGCCGACACGCGGCCGCCGCAGGAGGGTGGGCCGCGCTGACGATCGGCCGCCGCTGCGCGGCAGCGGGTCAATGCGTCGATGCGAAGGCCGGCCGGGTGCCGGGCGCCGGGGCCGCCGCCTCGAGATCAGCCGACTGCCGGCATTCCGCCCGGCCGTGTCCGCCAGGCGTCGATCGCCGCCGGCCAGAACGCAGCGACCGTGACAGCCCCGATCGCCGGCAGGCCCAGGTGCGTGGCCGCGCGCTGCAGCTCGGCCAGCGCCGAGCGCGGATCGATCGCCTGCGCGCCGGTCTGCTTGGACAGCTTGTCGCCCGCGGCATCGAGCACCAGCGGCACATGCAGGTGGCGCGGCACCGGGCTGCCCAGCAGCCGGTGCAGCAGGATCTGGCGGGCGGTGGAGCCGATCAGGTCGTCGCCGCGGACCACGTCGGTGATGCCGCTGCGGCCGTCGTCGACGACGACCGCGAGCTGATAGGCCCACAGGCCGTCGGCGCGCAGCAGCACGAAGTCGCCGACGGTGTCCGCCAGCCGCTCGTCGAACGCGCGGCCGCTGCGGTCGCGCCAGCGGATTCGTGCATCGCCGACCCGCAGCCGCCAGGCCCGCGGCTGTCGGCCGGGCGCGAGGCCGTTGCGGCAGGTGCCGGGGTAGCTCAGTTCGGCATGGCGGGCGCTGGGGGCGCTCTGCGAATCGGCGATCTCGCGGCGGGTGCAGCCGCACGGATAGATCCGGCCCTGCGCGCGCAGCGCGTCGAACGCCTGCCGATAGTGCTCGTGGTGACGGCTCTGCCAGGTCACCGGCTCGTCAGGTTCCATGCCGAGCGCCGTCAGCGTGTCGATGATCGCGCGGGCCGCGCCCGGCCCCTCGCGCGGCGGATCCAGGTCCTCGATCCGCAGCAGCCAGCGGCCGCCGGCGGCGCGGGCGTCCAGCCAGGAAGCCATCGCCGCCACCAGCGAGCCGGCATGCAGCGGCCCGGTGGGTGAGGGGGCGAAGCGGCCGACGTAGCAGGACCCTGCAGGCCTGGGCGCAGCCGACCGGGCGGGGTCGTCTTCGGTCGACCGGCCCGGCTCGTTCTCGGTCGGCCGGAGGGCGGCACCGGCGCCCGGTACGGGCGGTGCGGGCGCCACGGGCTGGGCGGGCGGATCCATCGGGAAATAGTACGATGCGCCGGTCATGGTTTCGGTCGTCGTCGCCTATCACTCCGGATACGGGCACACCGCGCGGGTTGCGCAGGCGCTGCGCGACGGCGCGGCGACGCTGGCGGGCGTCGACGCGCGGCTGCTGGAGGTCGAGCGCATCGATGCGGCCGGCTGGGAGCTGCTGGCGGCGGCCGATGCGATCGTGTTCGGCGCGCCCACCTACATGGGCGGCGCCTCGGGCGCCTTCAAGCTCTTCGCCGACGCGTCGGCGCGGCCGTGGTTCGCGCAGGCATGGAAGGACAAGATCGCCGGCGGCTTCACCTGTTCGATGACGATGAGCGGCGACAAGTACGCGACGCTGATGTCGTTCGTGACCTTGGCGATGCAGCACGGCATGGTCTGGGTCGGCCCGGCGATGCTGCCGTCGGCGCTGGCCGGCGATCCCGAGGCACAGAACCGGCTGGGCAGCTATCTCGGCCTGATGGCGCAGGCCGACAACGTGCCGCCCGAGCAGAGCCCGCCGCGCGGCGACCTGGACGGTGCCCGCGCTTACGGCCGCCGTCTCGCTCACTTCGCTCGTCGTCGCCGCGTCGATTGATCGCCATTTCTCGTTGCTGACGTGCAACAAACGCCCCGGCGGGAGACTAGGATTTACCCCGATCGACAACCAATGAATCCAGGTCAAGACGTGCCGCGTTGCAGCAGCGTAGGCGAGGCCTGTCGGCTTTGCTTATGGACCGAAACATTTTTGGCGCTGGGGTTGACAGTCGTTTGCTCTTTTTGACGGTAATTTTGGCCGATTCCGGTAGTTCTCACCGGTTTTTCGTGGTTGCCCGGCCTGTTTCAGGGGGGTCGGGAGGGGAGTGCCGCCGACCGATTTGTCAATCACGAAACACGCTGCGGCGCCACAGGAAAAATGGGGGATGGGCGACGTCGAGGTGAATCGCTAGACTTTTTCGAACCTACCGAGTCCTTGCGATGAAGCCGACCTGCTCCCTCCTCGATCATCATGCCGCGTTGGCTGGATGCATGCGCGGCGAGCTGTGGGCCTTGCGGGCCATCGTCGAGGCCGAAGGCGGAGCGCTCAACGCGATGGTGCTGCGCATCGTCGGCGATGAGGCCGGCGCCCGCAAGGTGCTGAAGGAAGCGCTGCTTCAGGTCTTCCGCGAGGCCGAACGGTTCGACCCGCGCAACGGCACCGCCCGCGGTTGGATCTTCGCGGTCGTGCGTCAGCGGGCGCTGGCGGCACGGCGTACGCTGGAAGTCGAACGCCGGCTGGCCGCCAGCCGCAGCGCGGCGGCAGCCGCCGCTGCGGCATCGGCGGAGCCGTCGGCAGCCGCCGACGGGCAGCCCGACCCGATCTCGCTGGCCTTCTTCGACGGCTACAACCGCGAGCAGATCGCCGGGCGCTGCCATGCGCCCGCCGCGGCGGTTCGCCAGTGGATCCGCGGCGGGCTGACGAAGCTGATGGATCTGCCCGCGTGAACCTGCGCGATCCGAAGGAGCGCACCGCGCTCGCCGGGGAGTACGTGCTGGGAACCTTCGACGAGAACGAGCGTCGCGGGTTCGAACGGCAGTTGCAGGACGATGCCACGCTGCGCGCCGAGGTGTCGCGCTGGCATGACCGGGTGCTGGCGCTGGCCAGCCGCCTCGAACCGGTCCCGCCGGGCCCGTCGCTGTGGGATGAGCTGGAGCGCGAAATCCTCGATACCCGTGCCAGGCGCGAGAAGGCCGAGCGCAGCCTGTGGCAGCGGCTGGACGTCTGGCAGCTCATCGCCGGTCTGGCGGTGGCTGCGGTGATGCTGTTCGGCGCGGTGCTGCTGCTGACCTGGTCGGCCCAGCGGGATGCGCGGCTGGTGGCGCTGTTGCAGGATGGGTCAGGCGAGGCGTCGTGGGTCGTCGAAGGCCGGCCCCGGAGCGGACTGTCGCTGCGGCCGGTGATCCCGGCGGTCGGCATGTCCGTGCATCGCGCCAGCGGCGGCAGCGCGGAGTTCTGGACGCAGATGCCGGGCGCCCGCGAGCCGGTGCCGCTGGGCACGCTGGGCGTCGACGAATCCACCGAGATCGCCGCGTCGCGGCTGCCGGGGCTGGTCGAAGGGCAGATGTTCGGCATCACGCTGAAGCGCCCGTCGGCTTCGCCCGAAGACGCGACGCCGGCCACCAGCGTGGTGTTCACCGGCAAGGTCGTGGCGCTGCCGAACTGAATCGGCTGCGGTCCGCTGTTCCCCCGGGCCGCTGTCGCGCGGGCTTTTGCTACAGTCTGATTTCACTCTTCGACAACAAATCCGGAGACATTCCATGGTCCGCATTCCTATGGCCCTGCCGGCCGCGCTGGCGCTGTCGGCCGGTCTGGTGACGGTCGGCCTGCTGGGGGCCGGCGCCGCGCAGGCGCAGGACAACTGCCCGAACCGCGGCGATCTCGATGTGCAGTATTGCGATGCGAACAAGGACCTGGTGGCCGACGTGCCCACCGATCCGAAGAAGCTGAAGAACCCCTCGACGATCGTGTTCACCTACACGCCGGTCGAGGATCCGGCGGTCTACGAGAAGATCTTCTCGCCGTTCACCGAGCACCTGGCCAAGTGCACCGCGAAGAAGGTGGTGTTCTTCCAGGTGCAGAGCAACGCCGCCGAGATCGAGGCGATGCGCTCGGGCCGGCTGCACGTGGGCGGTTTCTCCACCGGGCCCACCGCGTTCGCGGTCAACATCGCCGGCGCGATCCCGTTCGCGGTCAAGGGCACCGAGAAGGAGTTCCAGGGCTACAACCTGATCGTCGTCGTCAAGAAGGACAGCCCGTTCCAGAAGCTGCCGGATCTGAAGGGCAAGAAGGTCGCTCACACCGCGCCGTCGTCGAACTCCGGGCACATGGCGCCGATGGCGCTGTTCCCGGCGCAGGGGCTGACGCCGGAGAAGGACTACAAGGTGCTGTTCTCGGGCAAGCACGACCAGTCGATCCTCGGCGTGAACTCCGGCGATTACGACGCGGCGGCGGTGGCCTCCGACGTGTTTCACCGGATGGCGGTGCGCGGGCAGATCAAGGAGGAGAACTTCCGGGTGATCTACCGCAGCGAGAAGTTCCCGACCTCGTCGTTCGCGATCGCGCACGATCTCGAGCCCACGCTGTCGAAGAGAATCACGCAGTGCTTCTACGACTACCGTTTTCCCGACGAGATGAAGAAGGCGTTCGACGGCGCCGACCGCTTCTTCCCGGTCGAGTACAAGAAGGACTGGGACGTGGTCCGCAAGGTCGCCGAGAGCGGCGGCGAGTCGTTCAACCGCGCGGCCTACGACAAGGAAGCGGCCAAGGCGAAGAAGTGACGGCGCGCGCATGACATTGGTCGTTGCGCGGCTGGTCAAGGAGTACCGGCGCGGTCAGCCGGTGCTCAACGGCATCGACCTGACGGTCGAGGGCCGCGGGCTGACCGCGATCATCGGCCCGTCGGGCACCGGCAAGTCGACCTTGATCCGCTGCATCAACCGGCTGGTCGAGCCGACCGCCGGCACGGTGACCCTGGACGGTCTGGAGCTGACGCGGCTGGCCGGCCGGGCGCTGCGCGACGCGCGCCGGCGCATCGGCATGGTCTTCCAGGAGTACAACCTGGTCGAGCGGCTGACGGTGATGGAGAACCTGCTGACCGGCCGGCTCGGCTATGTCGGCCTCATCGACGCCTGGCGGCGGCGGTTCCCGCCGGCCGACATCGACCGTGCGTTCGCGCTGCTCGACACGGTGGGGCTGGCCGGCTTCGCGAACCGGCGCGCCGATGCGCTGTCGGGCGGGCAGCGCCAGCGGGTGGGCATCGCGCGGGCGCTGATGCAGCAGCCCAATCTGCTGCTGGCCGACGAGCCGACGTCGTCGCTCGATCCGCGCACGTCGGTGGACATCATGACCTTGATGCGCGAGCAGGGGGCCAGCCTGGGCATCCCGGTGCTGGTCAACATGCACGACGTGGAGCTGGCCCGGCGCTTCGCCGACCGGATCATCGGCATGTCGGGCGGGCGCATCGTCTACGACGGTGCCGGCGACGGGCTGACGCACGAGATGCTGCGGCGGATCTACGGCGGCGAGAGCTGGATCGTATGACCTCCCCGAAGCGCCTGCGGCGCCTCCCCCAAAGGGGGCGGGCACTTACGGCCCGGCAAAGCCGGATCCGTGGTGCCCCCTCCAGGTGTCGGCGCCCTGGCGGGCGCGACTCGGTGATACCGACTTGCAGCAGCCTGACGACATGCAGCAGCCGGTTCACGTGAAGCCGTTTCGGGCGGGTGTGGGCGCGCGGCTGATCGGGGTCGCGGTATTCGTCTATGCGATCTATGCGGCCGCGCAGCTCGAGTTCACCTGGACGCGGTTCGAAGCGGGGCTGGGCAATGCGGCGAAGTTCGTCGCGCGGATGTTCCCGCCGAACTTCGAGCGCTGGGACGTGCTGCTGAAGGGGCTGCTGGAGAGCCTGGAGATCGCGGTGCTGGCGTCGGCGCTGGGCATCCTGGTGGCGCTGCCGGTGGGGCTGGCAGGGGCGCGCAATCTGATGCCGGCGGTGGTGACCTGGCCGGCGCGGGCGCTGGTGTCGCTGTGCCGTTCGCTGCATCCGGTGATCGTCGCGATCCTGTTCCTCAAGGCCGTGGGCTTCGGCGCGCTGGCCGGCATCCTGGCGCTGGCGGTGGCCTCGATCGGCTTCATCGGCAAGCTGTTCACCGAGGCGATCGAGGAGATCTCGATGAAGCAGATCGAGGCGGTGCGCGCCACCGGCGCCTCGTTCGGCAACCAGATCGTGTACGGCGTGCTGCCGCAGGTGCTGGGCCGCTTCGTCGGCTTCGCGACCTACCAGGTCGACTCGAACCTGCGCAACTCGACGATGGTGGGCATCGTCGGCGCCGGCGGCATCGGCGGCGCGCTGTTCTCGGCGTTCCAGCGGTTCGACTACGACTTCGTCTGCGCGATCCTGCTGACGATCATCGCGATCATCATGGTCGGCGAGGTGCTGGCCAATCTGGTGCGGTCGGTGTTCGTCGAAGGGTTGGGCGTACGCGAGCTGCTGACGCGCCGCCACGATCCGCGTATCGATCGGCTGCGCGCGGCGACGATGCAGGCGCAGGCGCGGGCACGCGATGACTGAGGGCGCTGGCGACGCCGGGGCGACCGGCGGGAAGAACAGGGCTGCCGGCGCGGCCGGTGCTTCCAGTGCTTCCGGTGCCTCCGGTGCCTCCGGTGCCTCCGGTGCCTCCGGTGCTTCCGGTGCTTCCGGTGCTTCCGGTGCGCCCGGCACGGCCGGTGCAGAGTCCTTGGCCGCGCCGCGTCGCTGGCACCGTCACACCCGCGGGCAGCGGCTCGCGCGCTTCGGCGTCTGGCTGGCGATCGTCGCCGCGGTGGTGCAGGCGCTGCGCTCGGTGGAGGTGATCCCGGAGTTCCTGCTCGATGCGCCCGAGCAGATGCAGGACATGCTGTCGCGGATGTGGCCGATCGACTGGGCGCACTATCCGAAGGGCGTGCATGCGGCACTGGTCGAGACCCTGCACATCGCGACGCTGGGCACCTTGCTGGCGGTGGCGATGGCGATTCCGTTCGGGCTGATGGTCGCGCGCAACTTCACTCCGCATCCGCTGGCGAACTTCGTCGCGCGGCTGGTGCTGGTGTCGTCGCGCTCGGTCAACTCGCTGGTCTGGGCGCTGCTGTTCGTCGCGATCTTCGGGCCCGGCGCGCTGGCCGGCACGCTGGCGATCGCGTTCCGTTCGATCGGCTTCGTCGGCAAGCTGATCGGCGAGGCGATCGAGGAATGCGGCGCCGGTCCGATCGAGGCACTGCAGTCGGCCGGCGCCGGCAAGAGCGCGCAGCTCGTCTACGGCTTCTGGCCGGCGGTGAAGCCGGCGTTCTGGTCGGTGGTGCTGCTGCGCTGGGACATCAACGTGCGCGAATCGGCGGTGCTGGGGCTGGTGGGCGCGGGCGGCATCGGCATGGCGCTGGACACCGCGCTGAACCTGTTCCAATGGGACCGCGTGGCGCTGGTGCTGTTCGCGATCTTCGCGGTGGTGGTGCTGGCCGAGCTCGGGGTCACGGCGCTGCGGCGGCGGATGATCTGAACGCCGCTGCATCGGATCCGCTCGCCGGCGCGGGGCGCCGGCAGCGTGATTTATGTCACGGAGGAGGGCTGCTCGTGGGACGGTTTGGCAACTATTCCACAGCAGGGCGCGACGTCGGTTTTCTAGACTGCCAGCAGCGATTCGAAGCAGTTTCCCGAAACCACCAAGAGGGTCGAAATGGCCAACTCGAACATCACCTACCTGACCGATGCCACCAAGTCCGCCGCGCTCGAGCAGCATCGCAAGCCCTGGCTGTCGGTCGTGCCTCGTGAAGAGGTCGTCGAGGCCGGTGACAAGCTGCAAACCCACCGCCTCAGCGATCCGGTGCTGATGGTCTCCGATGCATCGGCATCGAGCTTCGTCTTCGAGCTGCGCTCGCGCGTCAATTCGCGCGTGCTGGTCGGCGGGCCGATCGCCCATGCCGGCGACGTGAAGGCGAAGGTCGCCTCGCTGCTGGAACTGTGCAAGCAGGAGACGTCGTTCCGCATCGATCGCCAGGCCGACGGCAACGTGGTCAAGCTGCTCGACGACAAGGGTCAGGAGGTCGGCGCGAGCGAGGCGATCGCCAGCGAGGCGATGACCAAGGCGATGTTGAAGCTGATCGCCAGCCAGGCGCGCCGCGCGCGCATCGTTCACCGCGCCTGACCGCGCCTGACCGCGCCGGGCGTGCGCTCAGGCAACGGTGGCCGGGGCAGGGCGCCGGTCGCGCAGGGCCCAGGTGCCGACCAGCAGCAGTGCGGCGGCGAGCAGGCTGGGCGCGATGATCGGGTCGCCCAGCCGCGCGCTGGCGCTGACCGCCAGCGGGCCGAGCAACTGGCCCAGCGCGAAGGCCGAGGTCAGTGCGGCGGTGAGCCGTGGCGCCTGGGCGCCGCCGATGCGGCGGGCCTCCTGCAGGCCGGACATCGTCGCGACCATGAAACTGCCGCCGATGCAGACGGCGGCCAGCAGCAGCGCCGGGATGCCGCTGCGCAGCACCGGCAGCAGCACGCCGACGGTCATCAGCAATTGTGAGGCTGCCCACAGGCGGCGCGGCGGGAAGCGGTTGAACAGCCGGGCGCCGAGCACCGTCGACGCCGCCGCCGCAACGCCGAACACCGGCCACACCCAGCCGAATACCAGCGGATCGGCGATCACCTGGCGGGCCTGCGCCGGCAGGAAGGTCGCCGGGATGATGTAGCCGAAGCCGAACGCGCCGTAGCACAGCGTGATCCGCAGCGCATCGGGGATCGCGAGGACAGAGCCGGGCGGCCCGGCTCCAGGCGACCTGGCTTCAGGCGACCCGGCTCCGGGTGGCCCGGCTCCAGGTGGTCCGGTACCAGCCGGTGCAGAGCCCGGCGCGTTCGCCGCCGGCGCGTCGAACGCCCGCCAGCCGAGGATCGCGACCACCATCGCCAGCACGCCCAGCACCAGCCAGCCGTGCGCGCTGCGCTGTCCGCTGTGGCCGATGACCAGGCCGACCATCCCCGCTGCGACGATGCCGATGCCGACGCCGGCGAACACCCAGCCCGACAGCGCCGGGCGTCCGGCGGCGGCCAGCCGCGGCAGCGCCCAGCCGCTGACGCCGACCAGCACCCAGGCGCTGGCGACGCCGGCCAGCAGCCGCAGCAGCCACCAGCTCTCGAACGACGTGGTGAACGCCATCGGCAGCGTGCATGCCGCCACCGCCAGCAGCCCGATGCGTGCGGCGATGGCCGGCCGCGGCGGACGCAGCAGCAGGCTCAGGCCGCCGAGCAGATAGCCGAGGTAGTTGGCACCGGCCAGCCAGCCGCCGTCGCTGATCGACAGACCGTGCTGCGCCTGCATCAGCGGCAGCATCGGCGTGAACGCGAAACGGCCGATGCCCATCGCGGCGGCCAGCCCCAGCAGACCGACGACGGCGACCAGCAGCGGAGATTGGCGGGAGTGTTCGGCGTCCACGGGCCGCTATCGTACGCGCGGTACGGCGACCCAGCCGTCGTCGAGCGGCAGCACCCGCACCGCCTGATCGAACACGTCGGCGAGCGCGGCATGCACGCGGGGGTCTGCGGTATCGCCGGTGGTCACGATGCGACCGTCGCGCATCACCACCAGCCGGTCGGCGGCCAGGGCCAGCGACAGATCGTGCAGCACGCTGACGATCGTGTGCCGACCGGCGAGCCGGCGCAGCAGCGTCATCAGCGCCACCTGATGCGGCGCATCGAGGTGGGTGGTCGGCTCGTCGAGCAGCAGCACCGGCGCCTGCACCGCCAGCAGACGGGCCAGCAGCACCCGCTGCCGCTCGCCGCCGGACAGCGCGGCCAGCCGGCGCTCCGCCAGCGCCTCGCACTCGGTCTGCGCCATCGCCTGGCGCACCGCCGCCTCGTCGGCCGGCCCGGCCGTGCCGAGCAGGCCGAGGTGCGGCAGCCGTCCCAGCCGCACCACGTCGATCGCGGCGACGTCGCCGGTGGTCTCCGCGTTCTGCGACAGCCAGCCGATCCGCGTCGCGCGTGCACGTGCCGGCCAGTCGGCCAGCGGCCGGCCGTCCAGCGCGACGTGGCCCCCGGCGGGCGCGAGCAGTCCGGCCAGTGCGCGCAGCAATGTCGACTTGCCCGCGCCGTTGGGGCCGATCACAGCGGTCCATCCGCGCGCGAGCGTCAGGTCGACCTGGTGCAGCACCTCGCGGCCGCCGAGCGCGACGGTCAGCGCGTGAGCGGTCAGCGTCGATGCGTCGCCGTCCGTCGCGGCACCGTCCGCCGCGGCACGGCGGGGGGGGCGATCGCGCGCGCCATCGCTCATCCCGCGCCCGGCCGGTTGAGCAGCCACAGCAGGTAGAAGCCGCCGAGCACCGCGGTCAGGATGCCGACCGGCAGTTCCGCGGGAGCGATCAGGCTGCGTGCAGCGACGTCGGCCACCAGCAGCAGCGCGCCGCCGATCGCGGCGCTGGCCAGTAGCTGCGGGCCGTGGGTGGCGGTGATGAAGCGGCGCGCCAGATGCGGCGACACCAGGCCGACGAAGGCCACCAGGCCCGCCTGTGCGACCGCGGCGCCGGTGGCCAGCGCGAGCAGCGCGACCAGCAGCACGCGCATCCGGCCGACCTGGATGCCGAGGCTGGCCGCGCCGTCTTCGCCGAGCGTCAGCGCATCGAGCACGCGCGACAGCCGCCAGGCCGGCGGCAGCGTCGCCGCCAGCGCGCAGGCCAGCAGCAGGCAGGCGGGCCAGCCGAGGAAGCCGGTGGTGCCGAGCACGAACACCTGCCTGCCGCGCAGTGTTTCGGGCGCCAGGTTGGTCACCAGGTCGCTCAGCGCGCCGAGCACCACGCCGACCACGACGCCGGCCAGCAGCAGCCGGGTCGTATGCTCGGCACCGCGCGACAGCAGCAAGGTCAGCCCCACGCCGACGAACGCGCCGACGAAGGCGGCGCCGACGATGCCGGTGCGCAGCAGCCAGCCGGCGTCGACGAACGACAGCGGCGTATGCACCAGGCTCGCCGAGGCCAGCACCAGCACCACCGCGAACGATGCGCCGGACGCCGAGCCGAGCAGGAACGGATCGGCCAGCGGGTTGCGGAACAGGCCCTGGGCGATCGCCCCGCCCAGCCCGAACAGCGCGCCGGTCAGCCAGGCTCCCAGCGTGCGGGGCGCGCGGATCTCGGCGACGATGAACGCCCCCTGCGGATCGTCACGCAACAGCGACCAGCCCTCGCTGCCGGCGGCGAGGCCGGCGAGCGCGGCCAGCGCGGTGATCAGCGCAAGGCCGATCGCCAGCCGACGGCGGCGCGCGGCTTCGGAGCCTCGTACGGTGCTCACCGGCGCATCAACCCGGCTCGCCTGCGCGGGTTCATCGGCCGCCCGCCAGTCCGGCCACGCAGTCGGCCAGGGTCAGCGCTGCTTCCCCGAGCCGCGGGCCGGGCCGGATCAGCATCTCGTAGCGCGCCGGATCGAAGCCGCATGCGCGGTGTTCCTGCAGCGCCCGCAGCCGCGACCAGCCGGGCCGCGATCGCATCCGGGCGAGCTCGCGGTCGGCGGCCATCACGATGTCGGGCTGCGCGCGCACGACGAACTCGGGATTGAGCCGCGGGAACGGCCCCATGTCGGCCGGCACGATGTTGGCGAGGCCCAGCCGCGCCAGCGTCTCGCCGATGAACGATGCGCTGCCGGCCGCATACGGCGCGGACGCCACCTCGAAATACACGCGCTTGCCGCGCATCGCCGCCGGCACGCGGGCGGCCGCCTGCTCGAGCTGCGTCTCGATCGATCGCCACAACGCGTCGGCGCGGGGCCGTTCGCCGAGCAGGTCGCCCAGCAGTGCGAGCGATCGCCGCACGTCGCGATGATCGCGGGTGTCCAGCACCAGCACGCGCTGGCCGAGCGCGCGCAGGCGATCGATGACCCGGGCCGACGGCGCCGCCAGGATCACGTCGGCGCGCAGCGCCACCACCCGTTCGACCTGGGTGTCCTCCAGGCCGCCGAGCCGGGGCAGGGCGGCGGCCGCGGCGGGGCTGTTCGAATGCTGGTCGACCCCGATCAGCCGGTCACAGGCGCCCAGCGCGCAGACCGCCTCGGTCAGCGACGGCAGCAGGCTGATCAACCGGGCCGGCGGCTCGGTGAAGGTGAGCCGCGTGCCGCGGTCGTCCTCGATCGTGACCGCGGCATGGGCCGGCGCGAACAGGCCGATCAGGCAGATGAGCAGCGCGATGGGCGATGCAAGCGGCAGTGGCCCGCACCGCAGCCGGAGGCCGACGACCCGCCGCGCGCCGCATGCGCCGCCCGCCCTGCGCGGCTCGACGGCGCAGGTGGCCCGCGATGCGATGCGCCCGGCGCCGCCCGCCCGCCGCTCACCCCCCCGCGTATCTGAGCGTGACATACACCTCGCGACCCGGCTGGTTGAAGCCGAACGCGGTCTCATAGGCGCGGTCCGCCAGATTGTTCAGTCGCAGGCCGAGTGTCCATTGCCGGTCGATGCGCCAGTCGGCGCGCAGATCCATCGTCGCATACCCGGCGAGCCGCAGGGTGTTGGCGGTGTCATCGTAGCGATGGCTGAACGCGACCACGGTGGCGCCGACGCTGAAGCGGCCCATGCTGTGATCGGCGGTCAGCCGTGCCGCATCCTTGGCGCGGCGCGGCAGCAGCCGGCCGTAGCCGGCGGTGCCGTCGGTGTCGTTGCGCGGGTCGACGTGATCGTACGAGGCGCCGATGCGCGTGCTGCTGCCGAGCCGGGTCTCGTAGACCAGCGAGATGCCGTCGATGCGCGAACGCGGGATGTTCACCGGCGTCGAGCCGCTGGTGATGTAGCCGCGGATGCGGTTGTCGAACCAGGAGGCGCGCACCGTATGCGGCCCGCTCGTCCAGTTGACGCCGAGCTCGCCGTGGCGGCCTTCCTCGGGCAGCAGGTTGGGGTTGCTGAAGAACGGGAAATAGAGCTGATTGAAGCTCGGCGCCACGAAGCTGGTGCCGATCGAGCCCGACACCCGCCAGTTCGGATCGATCCGATATGCGTAGCCCAGCCGGCCGGTGTTCTGCGAACCGAACTGCGAATTGCTGTCGTGGCGCGCGCTGAGCTGCCAGGTGTGGTTGCCGGCCTGGCCGTTGAGGCCGGCGGCCACGCCGTTGATCGTTCGCGCGGTGACGTCGTACTGATCGCCGGACTTGCTGACGTCCTGGTGCACCTGCTCGGCCAGCAGCAGCAGCGAGCCCAGCGGCGTGGCCACCGTGTTCTCCCAGGTGAGCTGCCGCTGCGTCGTGCGGATCACGCCGAGGTCGGTGAACGGCGATGCGGTGGCGAGCGTGTCGTACTCGTCGGTCGAGCGGCCCAGCCGCAGCACGGTGCTCCAGGCCGGCGTGACCCGGCCGCTGACCTCCACCGCGGCGACCTGGTTGCGCAGCTTCGCGTGCGAATCGATGCCGGGGCCGTCGTCGTAGCGGGTCCTGCCCTCGGACTGCAGGAAGCGGGCGTCGGCGCGCCAGGCATCGTTGAAGCGGAAACCGCCGCGCAGGTTGGCGGTGGTCTGGCGGAAGGCGTCGCGATCGTCGTTGAAGCTGCCGAACGGCTCCCGTGCGTTGGTCGCCGAGAAGCCCTGCGTCGTCGTGCGCTGCACGTGGGCGGCGAGGTCCCAGCGCTGATCGGCCGCGGTGACGCCGCCGGCGATCTGGCCGAAGCGGTTGCTGCCGCCGGTAACGCTGGCGTACGGCTGCACGCCCTGCGTGCCGCGCCGCGTGAACACCTGGATCACGCCGCCGACCGCGTCGCTGCCGTAGAGGCCGGACATCGGGCCGCGGACGATCTCGATGCGGTCGATCACGCCGACCGGGAGGTTGTCCAGGCTGGGCGCGCCGACGGTGGCCGAGCCGAGCCGCACGCCGTCGACGATCAGCAGCACGTGCCGCCCCTCCAGGCCGCGCATGAACACCGAGCTGAAGGCGCCCGGCCCGCCGTTCGACGACATCTGGATGCCCGGCTGCTGCGCCAGCACCTCGCTCAGCGTGCGGCCGCTCGTGCGTTCCAGCGTCTCGCGGTCGACCACCGTGACGTCGGCGACGAGCTGGTCGACACGGCTCTGCTGGCGGGTGGCGGTGACCACCACGCCCGGCAGGTCGCCGGACTGCGCGGCGGCCGGCCAGGCGATGGCGAGCGCCGCGGCGCCGATCAGGGACTTACAAGCGGAATTGCACACGGACCACCTCCTGCCGCACTTCCCCGCGCGGTTTCTCTGGTTGGATATCGCGGGGGGAGCGGAGGTGAAGGCCGGTGCGTTCGTGCGGGACGAAGCTACCGGCCTGCCCACCGCAGCGCCTGCGTCGATGCGATCGGGCCGGTATCCGGGCTCGCGAGTGCAGGGCGCACGCCCTGCCGCGCCCGATGCCTTCCCAGGCGGATGCCCAGTGGCATGGATCGGACGACGGACTCGCTTACCGTTGCGGGGGCAGCGTCGGCTTGGCGGCGGGCGGATCAGCTTTCCGCCCGTTCGCGCACCGACTTCCCGTTTAACGGTGCCGCCGGAACCGGCGGCACCGCACCTGAAAGCGTCGCGATGCTAACACGGGCGGCGAAAGCGCGTAGGCTTACGGAGGATGATGCCTACCGCGATTCCCGACGACGCGGCGCGAGAGCGCCGCCGCCTGCTGAGGGCCGAGCTGCTGGCGCGCCGGCTGGCGATGTCCGCCGCCGAGCGCGCCCCGCGTGATGGCGCGATCACCGCGCTGCTGTCGGCGGTGCTGACCATCGATCGCGCGCCGTCGGCGTTGCCGGCGTCACCGGCATCGCCCTCGTTTCCGTCATCGGCGGTGGCATCGCCGGCGTTGCCCGCGACACCGCCGCCCGTGCTGGGCTTCTGCTGGCCTCATCGGGGCGAGTTCGATGCGCGGCCGCT
>OEIU01001234.1_pt1 | contig 17533 bp, 22 predicted proteins | sample 1539221 | NCBI WGS metagenome assembly OEIU01 (sample SAMN03792071, study PRJEB22550) | activated sludge metagenome | feature: wastewater treatment plant; material: activated sludge; isolation source: Wastewater treatment plant of a petroleum refinery complex | place: Argentina: Zarate | collected...
CGAGGCGTTGTCGTCACTGAACGTCTCTGTGAAAGGTCTTCCGTCCGCCGGGAACAGCGCACATTTATCCAATATCGATCTGATAGCTCCCGGCATCACAGCGGTACGTGGAACGACGATATTCCAGCAATGATTTGTCCATCCCATACGTCAGTCGCTGGACGAGCATGATCGCATCGCCGGCGGTTATCTCCAGAGTTGAGGCGATCTCGCTATCTGCCGCGCCGACCGACAACGTGTCCTGCGCGTGGGTGGCAAGCAGCCCATAATCCGCCAGAAGCGGATAGAGGTCCTGTCCAAAATTCATCTGAGACTTGAACTTCGGCAGCCATTCGGTTCGCAGATAAGATACCTCCAAACCGGCGATAGCACTCTTGATCATGAGACGCTGGCGGACTTCGAAAACCTCAGCGCCTTGAACCATGCCGAAGGCTTCCAAGACCTGATCCGGAGCCGTCTTCTTCTCGACGGCAATCAGTTCGTGGCTCAATGCCAGCGGTCCGCCGTCTGTCGCGCGCAGCCGGTTGAACTTCTCCTTCAAGACATGCGAGCCGACGCCTGCAACGTAGGTGCCGCGTCCTTGTATTCTCTTGACCAACCCGCTGGTCTCAAGGCCCTCGATCGCTTTGCGGATTGTGCCAACGCTCACCCCGAAGCGTTGCGCCAGGAATGTCTCGTTGGGCAATGAATCGCCGACAAGCCATTCGCCATTGCGGATATGATCGAGCAAGGCCCGGCGCACTTGACTGTAAAGCGGCTGTGGCGTCAGAGGTTGAGTGTTGGTACGGTGCAGCGGCTCAACAACCGATTGATATCTCACGGTGATGACCTATTTGATGCATGATCGATGATGCATCTTTAGCGTGTGTAATTGTACTTTTCTACCCGTATTTGGTGTGGTTGCTAATTATCACAAGAGCCTGTGGCTTGGCGCAAACAGTGACACCGCCTCGCGCCCATCAGCCTCATCCCGGCTTGCGCGGCGGCGCGAACATGAATTCATTGATGCGCACGTCCTTGATCGTGCTGCTTCCGATCCGCTTGCCGATGCGTTGTCCGATTTCACTGAGCAGGGCGCTCAAGTCGGACTTCCTGGCATCGCGAAAATCGGCAGCCGACTTTTCATAAACCGTACGGAAGGCTTCATCGACCGCGATGCTCTTCATCTTGCTGGCGAAGGCAGACGCGGTATTCGCGTCATAATCGATGCTCAAATCAAGCAGCACATAGCCCGAAGGCGTTTCATTGGCCATGATCGGCACGCGCATGATGCCCGTCACGACGGTTTCCACCTTGGGAGCGTCGGGGTTGGACGAGTGGGTTGGCGAAAACAGCTCCATTTTGACAGCCAGGAAATTGGCTCCGGACGCCACCAAAACTCCCCATAGGCCCGCCGCCAACATCCGGATCATTAAGACCTGTCATTCCATAGACGGGACTGCGCATAGGTGCCATCGGAACGCGCTGCCTCGATGGAGCGCACAATCATCTGGGATACCTCCGACACCGCGTCAATATTGATCTGAAGGTAACGGCTATTTCGCTCAAGAGCGTCACGCAAGATCTTGAGCCGGTCGGCCAACGCGCCCTCATGGCGAAGCCGGCCCGCTGACTTCATCTGGCGATCGAGATTGACAAGGACCTGGCCCTTGCGTTCGATGAACTTGTCAAGATCCTTGGCGCCATACTGCCGGATGGCCTCGGTCTCGTCATCGACGATCTTCACGGCGGAATCGATCAAGTCGCATAACCGCTTCTCGACTTGCGTCGCCGAAACCAAATCGCGCTCACCGTTCATCCCGTCGCGCCCCACCAGGAGATGCATCCCGCGTTGCTCCACCGGGCAGCAAGTTCAATGCGGGCGCAACAGCTTCGGCAACGTGATCGGCCAGAAAGTCCCGCCAGGTATCGGCCGCCAGACCGCAGGAGGACGTTTGTTCTCGCGGCATGATCAACCTCAACGTCTGCGCCAGCATGAGTTGCGTCAGCTTTTGCTCTGTTACATTTCCCCTGTCAGGCGCCGCTGCACGCTCTACTGCATGGGCTTGCGGGCTTAGAGCGCGCGACCAAGCCTCGGCATTGCCGGCATCCTGCTGCCCGGCGCGTTTCGTCACCCGCCCGCTTTGCCGAAGGCCAAGATCGTGGATCTGCATGTCGTGCCCCGTTATCATACCAGGCACTAATTAGACACCGATGGGCTTACCTCAACCTTGTCTTGCTCGCGGAACTTGCCGCCAATCCAGCAAGGTCGCTTGCCGCTTTCTCATCCTCCTTGCGGGCTGCGCTTTGACGAAGTTCCGCAAGACGATTCCCGACGACATCACCGGCTTGGCGCGCACACTGCGCTTTCGCCACGGCGCCTGTCTTTTGCTCCTGCAAGACGCGCAAACCTCGATCGAGAATGCCGATCGTTCGGGTGACCGAACGCATCGTCAGATCGGCAAATTCCGCCCGATGTTCGCGCGCCATAAGATCGGCGCGCAGGGCGCTACCCGCAGCAATGCCGCTCGCCAGACGTGCCGCCTCCTGGTTTGCGCGCCGCTCGCGCAATGCCAAGATCTTCGCCAGCCGATTGAGTTGACCTTCCCTCGTAGCGTCCATCAATTCGCGCTCATCCAGTCAGCCAGAGAGCCAAGGAACACTTGAGCTGCAAGACCAAGTGTGAACATGGCTATGAACAGCCCGCCCAGCATCATCAATGGCGCTGACACGAGTTGAATCGGCACCTGCGGAACCAGCCGGTTGGCAAGCCCCAGAACAATATTGCAAACCATGACGTAGATGACAAAGGGCCCGCTGATCTGAAGAGCCGTCATGAACGCCGTGCTCAATGCGCTTGCGAGTTGATCGAACGACTGAAAATGATCCAATCCTGCCCCTGGCGGCATGGTTGCGTAGGACGCCATGAGCTTCTCGATCAGCAACAAATGCAGATCCTGAATAAAGAACACGACGGTTGCAAATATCACGAGCAGGTTAGCGAGGGGTGTCGCCGGTTCTCCCTCCATGACGCTTGGCGCCATCATCCCCGAATAACCCGCCAGCTGGCTGATGAAGTCACCTGCAAACGCGAGCGCCACGAAGAACAATCGCACGAGAAATCCGAGAAAAAGACCTTTCACGACCTCAGCCGACACCAGACCGATGAAATCGCCGCCGGCAGTCTTCGTCACCACGCTCAAGATCGATGGGTACAGGTTCACCGTCACTGTCAATGACAGCACGAGCGCCAGATGCGCGCGCACAAGGGGGGGCACGCGCAGAGTGGAAAGAACGGGGACGACGGCCAGGAAGGACGAAACACGCGCCAGAACAATAGCCGCGACATAGACGTGCAGTTTCAGATCCTCGGTCACGCGATGGTTCCAAGTGTGGCGATGCCGGTCGTTCGCCCGATCTCCGCGTGCGAAATCACACTGATTGTCGGAAATAGGCGCTCCACCACCAAGCGCACGTAAGGTCTGGCTTCGGCGCCGCAGACGATCGCGAAGCGATGCCCCTGATCGAGTAGCGCATGAACCGCCGTGCTGCACTCCACACCGAATGCTTCAACCATGCGCGGATCGAGATCAAACTCGATGACCTCGCCCTTGGCGTCTCGCTTGAGCGCCTGGTGAAACGCCATTTCCCAGCGATTGCTGAGGCGCAATACCTTGAGCTGGGGACCATCCGCCAGATCTCCACAAATCTGCTGGGCAATGCGCGAACGGACATGTTCTGCTATGGCCTCGATCTTGCGCGTGAACGGCGCGACTTCGGCCACCGCCTCGACGATGAGATGAAGGTTCCGGATGGACACGCGCTCCATGAGAAGGGCCTTCATCACCGCCTGAAGACCTGAATTGGAAATCTGGCTTGGGCAGATCTCATCGACCAGCTTGCGATAGTCGGGATCGAGCCGCTCGATGAGAAACCTCAGATCCCTGTATGAGAAGACCGTCGCAAGGTTCGTGCGCACGACCTCCGCCAGATGCGTGAGGAGAACGGACGCATTGTCGACAGGCGAGAAGCCCTCCTGGCGCAGCCCGACGGTAAACATCTCGGGAACCCAAACCGCCGGCATTCCGAACGCCGGATCAGTCACGACATCGCCAGGAAATTGCGGTTTGCGCCCAGAGCCGCAGACAACCAGCACTTCTCCTGGACGCAGCTCTCCGATGGCCACGATCGTTCCATGTATCTTGATCTGATACGTCTTGGACCCGATCGAAAGATCGTCGCTTATTTTGACTTCCGGAATAACGAAGCCGTACTGGAGCGCAAATTTTCGCCGGATGCGGGCAACACGTACGGCGATCTCGCTGCTCGCATGCAACAGCAGGCCAGCCAGCTGACCGCCGAAAACCAACTCGAGCTCGGCCGGCGGCAAAAGCTCCTTGCCGCTGACTGCTTCCGATTCCGTAGCCGCCCGCCGGCGGGCTTCCCCGTCCTCCACGAGCTTGCGGGCAGCAACCCGGCGCGCGGGCATGATCACCGCAAGCGCCAACAAAGCGCCGCTCAACAGCACGAAGGGAGCCATCGGCAGACCAGGAGCGAGACCGAGCGCCGCAACGACGAGGCCAGCGATCATGATCGCGCGCGGCTGCGAGCCTATTTGACCGAAAACCGCCTTATCGGCCGATTCCCGGGTTCCACCCTTGGAGACAATCAAACCAGCAGCAAGCGAAATGATGAGAGCCGGTATCTGCGTCACCAGCCCGTCTCCAATCGACAGACGAAGGAAGACATCCAGCGATCTGTCGATGGGGAGGCCATGCCTCACCACGCCAATCACGATCCCGCCACCTATGTTGATAGCGGTTATGATCAGCCCGGCAATCGCATCCCCGCGAACGAACTTCGACGCGCCATCCATGGCGCCATAGAATGCGCTCTCATCCTCGACTTCCCGCCGTCTGCGGCGCGCCTCATGTTCATCGATAAGGCCAGCCGACAGATCGGCATCGATGGCCATCTGCTTGCCCGGCATCGCATCGAGCGAAAAGCGGGCGCCGACTTCGGCAATCCGGGTTGCGCCCTTCGTGATAACCAGAAAGTTGACGGTGATGAGGATCAGGAAGACGATGACACCGATCAGGAAATCGCCGCCCATGATGAAGCTCGCAAAACCGGCGATCACATGCCCGGCGGCATCGCCTCCCTCATATCCCTGAGATAGAATTAATCTTGTGGTCGCTATATTGAGGGCCAATCGCAACATCGTGGCGATCAGCAAAACGATCGGGAAGGCGGTAAAATCCAGAGGCCGCGAGATCCACAATGCCACCATCAGAACAAGAACCGACAGGGAGATGGAGAACGCGAGACCCAGATCGATGATGAAAGCGGGCAGCGGCACAAACAGGATCGTGAGGATGACGACGATGCCGAAGGCAAACGCAACGTCATTGCCCGCCCCGACGGCCTCGATCCGCCCGTCATCCGTGCCGGAAACCCGCAGATGCGTGCCCTTCGATTCAGCCATGATCAGCTTTGGGTTTTCCTGCCGGTACGGTTCACCGCGAAAGGCCCTCTATTTTGCTATAGACAGTGTCGGCGAACATACCCACCTGCGTCCCCATATAAGGGGCACTCACGATCAACACCATGAGGGCGACGAGGATCTTCGGGACGAACGTCAACGTCACCTCTTGAACCTGTGTGAGAGCCTGCAGAAGCGAAATCGCGACGCCCACCACCATGACGGCGATCACCACCGGTGCGCACACCACGAGCGAGGTCCAGATTGCCGATTGCAGCAATTCCGCTGCGTCCGCCTGGTTCATGCCCCGCTCAGGCTGACGCCCTCCCCCAGCAAGATCTTCTGACCGTTCTGCAATGTCGCCCAAGCGCCGTCGGCCAGGATTTCCACCGCCGCGACGACTCCGGAAATATTGCCCTCCTTGACGCTCAAGGTCTTGCCGAGAAGAGAAGCGCTTTGTTGATAAGCCGCCCGGTTCAATAGCTGATCCAGCTTGTCGCTTTGCTTGATGGTCTGTTCCAGCTGCGACAGGGTCGCCAGTTGCGACACGTATTGGGTTGCGTCCATCGGCTTGGTGGGATCCTGGTTCTTCATCTGCGCCAAAAGCAATTTAAGGAAGGCATCGTAGCCGAGATCCAAGCCGCTCTTGGCGATACTCGTTCCCTCGGCGGCGTTTAGGTTGCCTGTTGGCGATGTTCCTTCTACCTGCATGCCGCGACCTCCGGTTTCCGTCTTGATTCCAATTTGCGGTCATCGTGCCCCAAGAGAGCATCGCTGACCGTCTCCCGCCCCATCAGCCGATCCTCGATCGCAAACAGCTTTCGCAGGATGCGCAGGCATTCATAGTAGCGATGGCGCTCCAACAACTCTTCGACGCCCGAAAGATCGGCCAGGATTCCTGGATTGACGAAGACTGTCTTCAAGGCGCGAAGGGAACAATTCGCGATGGCTATCGCGTCGTCAGACGACTTCGGGTCCATGATCGCCGACTGGATCATGAAGTAGAGTTGGCGCAACGGTGTCACCGTATCTTCGGGTTTCATCACATGCTGCTCGAGAAGAAACGTGACGCTGTTCAAGACCTCCAGCGTCACCTTGCGATCCGCCCGCAGCACCGCACCGTTGACGAAAATCCGCTCTCCTGCCCGCAAGGAGATCTTGAGCGTGCTCATCCCTTCAAGCCCTCTGCGATACTGGTGGTGATGTCGATCATCGGTCGAAAGCTGTCTTTCGTGCCGCTTCTGATCTCATCTGCCGCCTTGATCAGAAACAGGCCGATCGAGATCAACTGGGCGCGCAACTCAGGCGCGAGAACATTATCCGCACAGCCTAAATCCTCAATGAGATGGCACCACAGGCGCGTCACGAAGACCGCCGCTTCGACGGCTTCTGGCGACATCATGCCCGCACGTTCGGCGCGATCCATCAGCGCGATGGACTTCAAAAGAACCTCTCGCTCCGAATGACGGTGCTCCTGCCATCCCTCCGACGCCATCTCCAAGTAGTCCGACCGGTACATGCGCGTTCCTCCGCACAACAGCTTTTCTCGTGCACGTCACTTGCATCAAATCGTATTGAGCAGGCTGAGCTGCTGCAGGCGTCCCGTCACCATGTACGTCGCCTCCAATTGATTCATAAGCGTAGTGAGCCGCACGGAGAGTTCGGCAAAATCGACCTCCTCTGTCCGGCTCACCTGTTCGTTGGCGAAATCAAGACGGCGCGTCATCACGCTTGTTGCATCCGTGGTCTGCTTCTGCACAACGCCCAGCTCGGACTGCAACCCACCCATCAAGGCAATGCCCTCGCTCAGGCCTGTCACGGCCAGATCGGCAACGGAGTCGAATACCGCGTCGTTCACGGACGCGGCCCCCAATTCCGCGACCATGACCAACGACGAGGCGATCTTGCGAAATGCTTCCGCGTGAGCGGAAACGCTTGCGGTGGCTGTCTGGCGCATCGAGATCAGGCTGGTTGGTCCTTTTGACGTGGCCGATGTCCAATTCGATTCCCAGCCTGCATCGTCAAACAGGCTCGCAAAATCGCTATCGAGAAACGCCTGCATGGAACTTACCGGAATGGTCTGCGCGACCGGATCGTCAAGGTCGAACCCGAACGCGCCTGAAAAAGCAGCTTCGACAGACGCTTTTGAAGATGGTGCGGGAGTTGAGAAATAGTCCTCGAGCGGCGCCGTCTGCACGTTGAGACCGGCAAAAATATATATGCCGTCGTAACTCGTGTTCGTGGCTTCGATGAAGGATTGAAGCGCTCCCCTCGCCTCCTTTACGGCCGCATCCCGCGCTTGCGGATTGCCACGCGCCGACATGACCGCCTTCAGGGCCTCCTGTGCATTCGACACGATGCTCGAAAGCGCGTTCTGAGACGCGTCAAGCCGGCCGGCGATCTGGTTGTTTGCATCAATCGCCGTCTCGAGGACCGAAACTTCCTGCCGGAAGGTAACCAGCGCCGCGCTTGCCGAGCCAATCTGCAGTCCGATGTCGGCGCGGCGCCCGCTCGCAACCTCAGCTTGGATCCTCGCCATCTCGCCTTGCGTGCGCTGGATGGTAGACGAAAGCAATACGCTCGTGGCGGAGAGCGTGAATAGCGATTTTGCCATCATGCGCCACCTGCCGCTTCCAGAATGGTCCTGATCATCTGATCAACCGTGGCGATGAGCCTGCTCGCGGCCTGATAAGACTGCTCGAACCGAAGCAGATCGGACATTTCCTGATCGAGATTTATGCCGGTGGCGCTCAGAAGGCTCTGGGTGGCGCGATCGCGCACCGCTGAATTGACCTCATAGCGCTGATCCGTCGACTCGCGCAGTTCTTCGAGCCAGCCGACGCTTTGCGAGGCAAACGCCTTGAGACTCGCACTCTGATCGAGTTGTGCGCGCCCATCGAATGGCCGCGCGGCCGCCAGCCCATCGATCAGTTCGAGAAGTCTTGCCGGAAAGCCAGGCAACTGACTCTGGTTGGCACTGTAGTCCGGATCCGCCGGTGCCGATGCACCGCCATCACGCAGATAGCGAAGATCTCCGCCCTGCGCGGGGTCGATCCCGGCATTCACCGTAATGCGCGCGGCCAATCCGGCGACTTGGACGCCGGCCGGCAACACCGCGTTGCCCGACCAGGTAAACAGTCCCGGAATATCCGGCTTACCGCTTGCGCTGCGGTCGCTGTCCGCAAACGCCTCGATCAGGCCACGGGCAATCTCGTCTGCTTGCGTCTGGAAAACCGGCGCGATGACATCGCGAACTTGTACCAAGCCTGCCATCCGTCCCGTTCTCAACGGCATTACCGCGTTGTCCCCGGTAACCTCGACGCCGTCGATCATGACGCTTGCCCCTTGGCTGCCGGGCCCGAGCGTCACGCTGCGCGAGAAGGTCACATCGCGCGCTACCGTTTCGAAAAGAACGACGCCGCCATCGGTATAGACCGATATATCGTTGCCACCGCGGGCCACCGTGCGAATGCCGATCTGGGATGACAGATCCTTGAGGATCGCATCGCGTCGATCCAGTTGATCGGTGATATCCGCCGATGGCGACGCGCTCAGGATCTCCTGATTGACTTTCTCCAAGCTGGCCAGCGAGGTGTTGATACTGTCAACTGTATCCGCTATCGCCTGATCCGCGCTGGATCGCACTTTGAGGATGGTGTCCGACATTGCGTTCAGGACCGTTGTCAGATCCTTTGCCGCCAAGACGGTCTGTGCGGCGGCGGTACGATCCGACGGGCTGTTCGCCAGGAGCCTCAACTTCGCCTCCAGATCTGCAATTTGTGCAGCTGCAGATGCATCAAGCGTCGGATCGAGGACGGTGGATTGAAGCTCATCGAGCGATTGCGCCACAACGCTCTCTTGGCTCGCTCGTGCATTCGCGATCAAGCTGCCTTCGAGGAGTGCCGAATCGCCGGCACGCGAAACGCGCGAGAGCCGAACCAGCCCGTCCGTAGTGGTGACCTGCTCGCCCATCTTGCGAACAGAATTGGCATCCCCGGCCCGAGATACGTTTCTGGAAACAAGCGCCAACTGGTCCGCTGCGGCCGAAAGACCCGAAAGAGACACCGACCATGCCGACCCAAGCGACATCTACCGCTCCGCTTTGCGCAACCCCTAGCTTCTGAGGTTGACAGCCACTTCCGCCAAGTCTGCTCCGGTCTGGAACACGCGCGAATTCGCCGTGTAGTTTCGTTGCGCTTCGATCATCGCCGTCATCTCGCTTGCGATGTCGACCTTGGACTGCTCGAGCGCACCGGAGACCACCCCGCCCAATCCTCCCTGGTTGGCGAAACCGATCTGAAGGTCGCCCGATCGTGCGCTCGGCAGGAACATGTTACCCGAGACCGAGGTGAGGTTGTCCGCGCTGTTCACATAGCCCAGAGGCACTTGATAGAGAGCCGCACGCGAACCATTGGCGTAAACCGCAGAGAGGATGCCCTCCTCCGACATCTCGAAAGTCTTAACCGGCACCGCCGGCGTTCCGTTGATCTTGGCGTCCGCGACGGAAAATTCCCCGGCAAACTGGGACAACTCGCTAAGATCGAGAGAAGCCGTCACGCCGCCGGGAATTGGAACGGAGAGCGCCGCAGGCGTACTGGTCAGCCGGCCGGTTGCTGGGTTGAAACTCAATGCTGTCGTGACAAGCGGCCCTGAGGCATATGGAAACGAACCGCTGCCCACAGCCGCCGAGCGGTCGAACACTGAGACTTCCCACGCATTCGGCGCGGTCTTGGCGAAATACAAATCGAGCGTCACCTCCTTGCCCAGAGAATCGAAAGATACCAGAGATGTTCGCGCCGAATAGGTGACGGCCGCGCCATTGGCCGATGGCAAATTGGCCGGCGCGACGATGCTTGCGTCGGCCGGGAGGTTTGCAGCCAATGATCCTGCGTCCGAAGGCACCGCTCGAATGGCAAGCTGAGACATTTTTACCGGCTCCAGGCCAGCCGTCCCATTGGCGACGACCGAGCCGCGACCCGATTCAATATTGTACCCTAAGAGCGTCCCGCCCGCCGCGTTCACCAACTCACCTGCCGCGTTGGGCGTAAAAGCACCGGCCCGCGTCATCGCAATTCCAGATCCCGGGGACACGACGAGAAAGAAGCCGCGCCCATTGATCGCAAGATCGCTGGCCGAACTTGTGTAATTGAACGTGCCCTGCTCCTCATTGAGATGACGAACGGTCGTCTCGACAGCGCCCGACTCATAAATCGTGCCGACCGCCTGATGCAGCAACGTGGAGAACTCGGTCGAAACCCTCTTGTATCCCGTGGTGCCGACGTTCGCTACGTTATCGCCGATGGTGCTCAGCCTGTCCGACTGCGCCGCCATACCGGAAACACTCGTGCGCATTGTCCCGTAGATGCTCATGACCGCCTCGACATCTCAATTCATCGCTTGCGCGACAATACCGCGTTGCGATTGCCTCGGGCTTGCGGCCACGTGCGTGATGCAGGTCTGCTGAGAAAGTTTCAGGCGGTAACCGAGATAACGCTGCGACTCCACCGGATCGTATTCAAGCTCAGCCTTCAGACGCCTGCGAAGACGGCAGATGTGACTTTCGATGACGCTTTCATCGAATTGATCATTGAACACGCCATAGACCCTGTTGAAGATCTGCGCCTTGGTGACCCAGGCGCCCGCGGATTGAAACAGGCACTCCAGGATGCGCCGCTCCCTGCGCGGCAAACACAGCACGGCGCCGTTCACGATCGGATCGCGGCCATCGGTGAAAACCGACAGCTGGCCCGCCGCTGGCAGAGCCACCGCTTCCTTATTTCGCTTTCCGATACGACCGGCCCGGGCCAGGATCTCCTGAACATGCACCGGCTTGGCGATGACATCGTCAAAACCGGCGGTGAACAGCGCCAGCGTGTTCTCCAGAGCGCGCCTGTCTACCAGTGCGATTGCTGCGGCGGGCGCCACACCTTGCAACAACCGGGGAATTGCCTCGCGGCCTTCGAAGTCTCCGGCGATAACGGCTTCGAGCGCCGAGGCCTCCCCAGCGCCGCAGGAACGAATCCACTCCTCGAACTCCTGCGGCTCCAAATGCAGTCCAATAACCCCCAGCCGTTCGAATCCATCAAGGTAAGCTTGAGCTACCGACGCTCTCGTCTCGATCAGCACGATCATCATGCCCTCCAAGCGAATCATTTGCTTCTGCCTGAAGGTTAAATCGCCAAGGCAATTCGGCCGGTCACCATGAGAGCACAAACGAGTTTTATTCCGTGTACTTATGTTCATGCGACTTTTATTTGTCGTCTTTCGTCATTTGTCATTTGGATGACCGGGCTGGATAGGAGCCGTTGCCTCAGCTTAACGCCGTGTTCACGACGTGCGTCGCAGCATCAGAACTTCCAAAATTGAGGTCGCTTCAGCCGTGAACAGAAAAGCCAGTACGCATACTTTCGCGCCGGCGGATGGCCGCTCGCATGTTCGCCGGAACTATCACGCGATGTGCCGCCTCGGCACGCGCCATGCCAACACATCGGGGGTTCTCCTCGATGCGTCGGTCGCGGGCGTGCAATGCGAAATTTCCTGCGGGCCTCTGCCGGGCGTTGGCGAGTGCGTGCTTCTGGAGTGGCCGGATGCGACAGCCTCATTTGCCGATGTCGTCTGGACGAAGGACCGCAGGATCGGCCTTCGGCTTTGTTACATGGCTGTCGACTTTCAGGACCGGATCGATACCGCAAGCCTCGGATCAGAATCCTATAGCAGGATACGATTATTGCAGGCGGAACACGCCTCCGAGCCGTTGATTGAGATATGACAATAAACATCGTGCGGCGACGGCCTTGACAGACGGCTTCGCATCCACGCTCGCCGAACTTGAACGCGAGACAGCGGGGCGCAGCCGATCCGTTGTCCAATGCCATCTGGCACTCGCAAGCCTCAACGAACGTCCTCAATCTTCTACAGAACCCGGGCCACTTTACGCCAACATTGAACCCTCGGCGCGCCCATGGACAGGGGGCAGCGGTTTCCCGTGCGGGTCAGAGCTGTCCCAAATCGAAGAGTTCATTTCGCGTCACCGCGGCAATTTCGCAGCGTTGCGGGATCTTCGCCGCCGGCTTGCGCCACGCATTCATCCTCATGCTGTGGCTTGCGCATTTGCCGATGAAGCGGAAACACTGATGAAGAAGCTCAACGTTGCGATAGATGACTCCCGCCGCGCGCAAGGTCTTAATCGGTGCTGAAAATACCGGGCCGAATTTGCCCCAGGCGCTTGGCGGTATTTCAAGGTCGCTGTGCCATGGTAATGGACAAGCCATGATAAGCGGAATGAGCCATGCTGAAGAAGCGCGCATTAAAGAGCATCGCCGAAAGAATAGAACTTCTTTCAAGGCAACTGGACGAACCTCGCGTTCGCGCGCTTGCCGAGCAACGCCACCTCGACCGCGAAAGCAACGAGAGTGCCTACTGGCATGCAGGCTATCGTTCTGCTCTCATCGACGCCTTGCAATTGCTTCAGGCCGCCGAACGGATGGATCACAGACCGGACAGCGAAGCCGGCTCCCTTTTGGCCTTTCAGGGTGAAAAGGGTTTCCACTAGGATGAAAGGCATGGAAGAGTTTGCACAGTTCCAGGAAGGCCACCTCTGGATCGGCGAATGCCTTATACTTGAAGTGCGGTGCCGTCCCGATCTTTGCGCAAAGATCCTGGTTTAATTCATCGTAGCTGGCGCCAATGAATGACACGGCGAACAGGCCATCGCTGCGAAGCGCCCCCAGGGCATACACGCCGCACGTTCGTCCACGCGTCGCCGAGCGCACATCGTCGACCATCAGCCGGAACGGCCCCTCGAGCCTTGCTTCCTGCATCCGCCTTCTCCTTTAAACATAGACTCCTGCCCTCGTCGCTATGAATTGCTGCTCGGGCTCATGACCGCGCCGCGCAGAACTCTGGTCTTGCCTGTCGTGTTCTTCATTTCGCCCGTCATGACGACCATTGCCTTGGGTAGTCTCCGCCCCGGCACTGTCGCGAGGTGCTCCAGGCGTTGCGCTATCGCGCCGCGACTCTCCAAACGGATTGTGAGGAAGAGCGCGCTCGATGCCAATGGCCGTCAGGTCGTAACCTGCGGTGGTCAAACTAGCTCTCAGGCTATCGAGCTGCCCTTCCAGAAGATGGCGGGCTTTCTCTGTTTGCGGCGTGAGCAGGACAGAAAGGCGATCCCCAGCGAGCTTCATCTTGATCTCGATCCGGCCGAGATGCTCCGGCTTCAGCACAATGTCCAGAATACGTAACTGCGCCTTGGACCAGGCCGGCTCGACATCTGGGCCCGTCATGGCGGGTAACTGGCTGTTGTCGGAAGGCGCCAGCGCCTCCCGCAGGCTCGAGACGACCTGGGCTGCTACGCTTCCTGGTGCGATCCCTGATACTGAGTCGCGATCAATGAGCGAGACGGTGAGATCGGTTTTGCCTTCTGCAATTTCGCGCCCAACGCCGGACAACGTGGTTTTATCGCTTGGTGCCTCGTTACCTTTCTCCGGCATGGAGGACTTCAGCATGTCTTCTGCTTCGTCGCAGACGGCCGGAGATGCGTCTGCCGTTTGCCCGACCGGTGAAGGTGGCGGCCGATGCGTTGCCGACTCCACGACAACAGCCCCCGGCGGTAAGACAGACTGCTCGGCTCCGCACGGCTTCACATCCATATCCGGCGCGAGTATCGCACCTGGCTTCACGGCTTTCTGCGGTGCTGCATCGATACTGACGTCACGTGCGCCGCCGGTGGATAGTGGCGCGGGGTTCATGTCCGGTTGCCGCGCGGTTGGATGCGGCGTCACCATTGCCACCACCAGCAGTGGCCACATCAGCCTGACGTCATCATCGGCGCCGGCACTTTCCACAATGCCATCTTGAGACGGCGTCGCGGCATCTCTCGGCTTCTCGTCGCTGTTCTTATCCATCAATGCCGCAAACAGATCGCCGGGAATCGACGTGGCGGCGGCGGGTGTCGAACCTGGCGGTTCGCACGCAGGCATAGGCGTGATCCGGCTGTTCAACGGCACGGTCATGGGCCAACCCCGCGCAAGCTTTTCTGCGCCTCCTTCAGAGATTTTTCGGCATGCGCCGCGAGATTGCCTGCCAGCGGGCTCCCTGCTGCCGGATCCATTTCAGCCTCGCGCGTTGCGGGATGTGCAGCCTTACCATTGGACGCACTCGCCTGAGTGAACCCGGCTCCAACATCTTGTGCCACAGCGATCGCTGCCCGAATAAGTTGCTGCTCTGCCGGCGTATAACGGCGGACATCGAGTGCCTCGAGGTCGGCAATAGAGGCTTGCGCCGTCTGCACGCCAATACCCGCAACGCGCTTGTAGAGCTCCGCTCGCCGTCTGAGATCCGACCCCTCGGGCTCGATCTTGCAAACAAAGTCCGCCAAATTGGCAGATTGCGACAATGCTCCGGTCAACAGCAGCCGCTCGCTCAACGCGACGAGAAGAGCCCGGTAGCGGTTCGCAGCTTCCGGCACATTCACCGCGCCCGATGGAACCAGAAAATCCGCCGCAGTGACCGTGCTGTGTTTGCCTGCCATCCCGATGATGAGTGCCTTGAAACTGTCCCAGTACGCCGATTGGGGAAAGCGCCGAAGGTAAGCCGACAACCGTTCGCCTGCCTGCTTGGAATCGCCGAGCCTGAGCAGGACGATGATCTGCTGGCGCAGTGCGGCCTCCTCCAGGCCCGTCCCCGGCACGCCGATCCGCGCCTCCTGGAGCAATGCGATTGCGCGCTTTGGATCGCTGTCGGCAAACATCTTCGCTTCGACAAGCGCCAACGAAGCACGCACGGCCCCCGGCAAGACTTGTCGATCGACCTTCGCGAAATAGCTCTTTGCCTCGTCGAAATTCCGGACCGAAAGAGTCAACAGACCGCGCCCCAGAGCGCGATCATTTTCGATCCAATGATCATCCTCGAGAACGCGCTCCAGCGTCTGTGTTCCGGCGCCGCACAGCACAAGAGCTAACAAACCTGCCGCGTTCTCCGGCCGGCGCAAGACGTTGATATCCGCGGCGGCGATCCGGGTCGCGACCATCTTGAGCGTGTCTCGACGCAGCGCTTCGGCATTCGGCGTTCCGAACGCCGAAGCATCGATGGCCTTGTGAAGCTCTCGACTTAAGTTGGCGAATTCGCCGACGTGATAATGGTGAGGCGCATTTTCCTCTGCTGTGGCGCGGGCGTCATTTGCCGCATAGGGCGACAAGAGAGCCAGAAACGCCATGCTACTTCTCTTCATGACTTCAGCGCCCTCAACAATATTTCGATGCGCCGATTTTGCGCGGCGTAGGGATCGGAGGGAACGCGCAAGGCCTTATCGGCCAGCCCCTCGATCTTTTCCAGCTGCTCGTCGTGCAATCCAGCACGCCGCATCATGTAATGCGCCATATGCGCCCTAGCGGTCGAAAGCCGCCAGTTATCGTAGCTCGACGTCCGGAAGTTTGCCGCATCGGTATGACCCCGGATGACGACGTTCCCTCCGGCGGCGCGCAGGACCGGAGTAATCCGTTCCAGTAGCCTCAGCGTGTGCGGTTTGGGCTCGGCTGAGCCCCGGCGAAACATCTCAAACCCGTCGTGATCCATGACCGACACCAAGATCCCGTCTCCCGTATTCGCGACGCTAACCTGGGGGCCGATCCCACGAATGCCTTGTGTGGCTTTCAGAATTTTCTCGGCCACACTCTGGTAGCGTTTATCCGCCTCGCTCCTGAGCGCCATGTCTTGCGCAGCATCCGTAGCCTCGCTGCTGGATGTCGATGGCTGTGTGACTGCTGCTCCCGGCGCGACCCTGCCGTCGCGCGATTCCTCACCCGGTGAACCTGCGCTGTCGCCGCTATCGAAAGCATCCGTTGCGACCCGCTGCTGACCTCGTGTGCTTGGGTCGGCCGGTATCAGTCCAAATTCTTCGATCGATTGCTGGCTCGCCCCAACATCGAAGGCCTGGCCGGCAACGGTCTCCAAGGCCTTCATCGGGTCAACGAACATCTTGGCTTCCGCCACTGCTGCCTTTTCTTTGCGTGCTTTGTCGTCGGCCTTGCGGGGTGAAGGAGGGGCCGCTGGCGTTTCCTCCTTCCTGTCCCCGTGCGAGGCGTAAGGTGCTTTGGGATCGGCATCCCTCAGGCCTTTTTTGGTCGCCGCTGCATCCGTAAGCTGAAGCGGATTGAAGTAGTTCGCAATCTGCACGATGGTCTTGTCATCCGTCATGCTGACCAGCCACATCACCAGAAAGAAAGCCATCATGGCGGTCATAAAGTCCGCATACGCGATCTTCCAAGCGCCTCCGTGATGCCCATCATCTCCACCACCCTTGCGGCGGCGCACGATGACGACTTCCTTGGCGAGATCGAATTTGGCATCACTCATTGGAGCAATGCCTCAAGTTCAGCGAGCCAGTGCGGCAGCTCTGATTGCAAGGAGGTCTCAGAAATCTCTATTGAGATGGTCAAACCGTTGGTGACCTCACATTCCACTGGCACGCCTCGCTCCGACAAAGCCTCAGACAACGGCGCGACAAGTTCGGTAGGTCCCCGCACCGTTAGCGGCAGTATTCCTCGCAGCGCTGTGACACGCTCCACGGCGTCGACAAAACTCTGCTGCACAGCCTGGGTCATCCGGCGCGCCACCAATGGACCTAGAGCGCCCGCAAGCGCCTCGCGCAGACCGGTCTCGATATCCGTCAACCTGCTGCTGAGCGCTTCCGCAAGACGTTCAAGGCCGTCGAGCGACGCGCGACGTTGCGCGTTTGCCAAATCAGCCTCGAACTCTAACCGCATGCCCCTAAACTCAGTGTCATGCTGTGCTTGCGCGGCGCGCATTCCATCATCAAATCCCCGTTGATAGGATTCTTCGATCTTGCCCCGCTTGGCCGGCGCCTCCTCATCATGCGACACAGGCATCCTCGCGACACCCCAAAGGCTTTCAAACCGATGGACAGTTCCTTCACTCCCGCAGACCGTTTCACCGCCAGTTGGCATTGGGTTTGCGAGCATCGCTGAGGCTTTTATTGTGGCCATGTTTCGCTTATGCGCTTTCTGCCTTGATCCATCGGCGGACAACGGCAACCGCCTGTTCGGGATCCTG
>OEIU01001235.1_pt1 | contig 17523 bp, 19 predicted proteins | sample 1539221 | NCBI WGS metagenome assembly OEIU01 (sample SAMN03792071, study PRJEB22550) | activated sludge metagenome | feature: wastewater treatment plant; material: activated sludge; isolation source: Wastewater treatment plant of a petroleum refinery complex | place: Argentina: Zarate | collected...
CGCGCTCGAACTGCATGGTGATCTTCATCAACCAGATCCGCATGAAGATCGGCGTCATGTATGGCTCGCCGGAGACGACGACCGGCGGCAATGCGCTGAAGTTCTACGCCTCCGTGCGCCTCGACATCCGCCGTATCGGCTCGATCAAGGACCGCGACGAGGTCACGGGCAACCAGACCCGCGTCAAGGTCGTGAAGAACAAGGTCGCCCCGCCGTTCAAGCAGGTCGAGTTCGACATCATGTATGGCGAGGGCATTTCCAAGGTGGGCGAGCTCGTCGACCTCGGCGCCAAGGCCGGCGTGGTCGAGAAATCCGGCGCCTGGTTCTCCTACGACAGCCAGCGCCTCGGCCAGGGCCGCGAGAACGCCAAGAACTTCCTGCGCCAAAATCCGGAAGTCGCCCAGCGCATCGAGCAGGCGATCCGCGAGAACGCCGGCCTGATCGCCGACAAGATTCTGGACACGGCCGGCGAGGACGACGCCGACGGCGACGAGGATTGAGATCGCAGGTCCTGCAGGCGCGCGCCGCACCCGGGCGCCGGCGGGACCTTGACGCGGCGCCGTGAACCGCCCCGCGATCGAAACCGGTCCGCCATCATCGCGTTTCGCTCGACAGTTTCATGGCGCCCCGTTAGAAAGGCCCGGTTCCGCCGGGCCTTTCGCTTGTCCGGCGTCAGCATGCCCGCCGGGATCGCCGGCCTCCGGCCGGCTGCCGGCCGGAGGCCGGCGCTCCCGGAGCGGGCTCCCGTGACAGCGCAGACGCGCTACCTGAAACAGGCGGCCCCGCGGCTGCGAGAGTTGGGCGATAATGAGCGGCGTCAACGAAATCCGTGCGACCTTTCTCGACTATTTCGCAGGCCACGGCCACGAGAAGGTTCCGTCTTCCCCGCTCGTCCCGCGCAACGATCCGACGCTCATGTTCACCAACGCGGGCATGGTGCAGTTCAAGAACGTCTTCACCGGCGTCGAGAAGCGGCCCTACTCTCGCGCAGCGTCTTCCCAAAAATGCGTGCGCGCCGGCGGCAAGCACAACGACCTCGACAATGTCGGCTACACCGCGCGCCATCACACTTTTTTCGAGATGCTCGGCAATTTCTCGTTCGGCGATTATTTCAAGGACGGCGCGATCGAGCTCGCCTGGAACCTGATCACCAAACACTTCGACCTGCCGAAGGAGCGCCTCCTCGTCACCGTCTATCACGATGACGACGAGGCCTACCGCCTCTGGAAGAAGATCGCCGGTCTCTCCGACGACCGCATCATCCGCATCGCGACCTCCGACAATTTCTGGTCGATGGGCGAGACCGGCCCCTGCGGCCCCTGCTCCGAAATCTTCCTCGACCAGGGCGAGCATGTCGCGGGCGGCCCGCCCGGCTCCCCGGACGAGGACGGCGACCGGTTCCTGGAATTCTGGAATCTCGTCTTCATGCAATACGAGCAGATCTCGCCGACCGAGCGCGTGCCGCTGCCGCGCCCCTCGATCGACACCGGCATGGGCCTCGAGCGCATCGCCGCGCTCCTGCAGGGCGTGACCTCGACCTACCAGACCGACCTCATGCGCGCGCTGATCCGCGCGGTCGCCGAGGAGACCGGCGTCGATCCCGACGGCCCGCAGGCCGCCAGCCACCGCGTCATCGCCGACCATCTGCGCGCCTCCGCCTTCCTCGTCGCCGACGGCGTCACGCCGCTCAACGAGGGCCGCGGCTACGTGCTCCGCCGCATCATGCGCCGCGCGATGCGCCACGCGCAGCTCCTCGGCGCGAAAGACCCGCTGATGTGGAAGCTCGTGCCCGCGCTCGTGCGCGAAATGGGCCAGGCCTATCCCGAGCTCATCCGCTCCGAGCCGCTCATCGTCGAGACGCTGCGCACGGAAGAAACCAAATTCCGCACGACGCTCGCGCGCGGCCTGTCCATCCTCGAGGACGAGACGCGCACGCTGGTCGCCGGCCAGTCGCTCTCCGGAGAAACGGCGTTCAAGCTCTACGACACCTACGGCTTCCCGCTCGACCTGACGCAGGACGCCCTGCGCGCCCGCGACCTCTCCGTCGACACCGCGGGCTTCGACGCCGCCATGGAGCGCCAGCGCGCCGAAGCGCGCAAGGCCTGGGCCGGCTCCGGCGAAGCGGCGACGGAAGCGGTGTGGTTCGGTTTGCGCGAAAAGCTCGGCGCGACGGAATTTCTGGGCTACGAGACGGAGACGGCCGAAGGCGTCGTGCAGGCGATCCTGATCGACGGCGCCGAAGTCGCGTCCGCGCCGAAGGGCGCCAGGGCCGCCGTCATCCTCAACCAGACGCCGTTCTACGGCGAGTCCGGCGGCCAGACCGGCGACACCGGCTGGATGCGCGCGGCGGGCGTGGGTTTCAAGGTCGAATCCACGGGCAAGAAGCTCGGCGATCTCTTCGTGCACGAGGGCGTCGTCGAGGAGGGCGAACTGAAGGTCGGCGACGCCGTCGAACTCCAGGTCGACCACGCCCGCCGCGCCGCGATCCGCGCCAACCATTCCGCGACGCACCTGCTGCACGAGGCGCTGCGCCTCGTGCTCGGCGATCACGTCGCGCAGAAGGGCTCGCTGGTCGCGCCCGACCGCCTGCGCTTCGACTTCTCGCATCCCAAGCCGATCGCCGACGACGAGCTCGCGCGCATCGAGGACATCGCCAATGCCGTCGTCCTGCAGAATTCGCCGGTCGAGACACGCCTGATGGCGGTGGACGACGCCATCGAATCCGGCGCCCGCGCCCTGTTCGGCGAGAAATACGGCGACGAGGTCCGCGTCGTCTCGATGGGCCGGCAATTGAATGAAAATCGGGGCGCCAACCGCGCCTTCTCGGTCGAGCTCTGCGGCGGCACGCATGTCGCGCGCACCGGCGACATCGGCCTCGTCACCATCGTCGGCGAAAGCGCGGTCGCCTCGGGCGTCCGCCGCATCGAGGCCAAGACGGCCGACGGCGCCCGCCATCATCTCAACGCGGAGAGCCGCCGCCTGCGCGAGATCGCGAACCTGGTGCGCGCGCCGGCGGACGAGGCCGCCAACCGTCTCGCCGCGCTCATCGAGGAGCGCAAGAAGATGGAGCGCGAGCTGGGCGAGGCCCGCCGCAAGCTCGCCATGGGCGGAGGTTCGGCGGAGGCCGCGCCCTTCCGCGAGATCGCGGGCGTGAAATTCCTGTCGCGCGCGGTCGCCGGCGTCGAGATGAAGGACCTGAAGTCGCTCGCCGACGAGGCGAAGAAGACGATCGGCTCCGGCGTGGTGGCGATCGGCAATGCGAGCGCCGACGGCAAGGGCGGCGTGGTCGTCTCGATCACGCCCGATCTCGCCGGCCGCTTCAACGCCGTCGATTTCGTGCGCATCGCCTCGGAGAAGCTCGGCGGCAAGGGCGGCGGCGGCCGGCCCGACATGGCGCAGGCCGGCGGGCCGGACGGCTCGCAGATCCCCGCGGCGCTCGAGGCGATCGAAAGCGCGCTGCGCCAGAAAGCCGCGGGATGATCGCCCGCCGGCGCGCGCGCATCGCGCGCCTGCGCCGGCGCGTTCATTACGTTCTCGACGGCGGCGTCAACGATCGCACGGCGCGGCTCGCGCACGCCGCCATCATCGCCCTCATCATCCTGTCCGTCGCATCGGTGGTCCTGGAGACCTCGCCCGAACTGCAGAAGCGCTATGCGCTCGTGTTCGACGCGATCGAGATCGTCGCGCTCGTCGGCTTCTCCATCGAATATGCGCTGCGCATCTGGAGCGCGCCCGACAGCGCGCCCTATTTCGGCATGACGCCGCTGCGCGCGCGCCTGAAATACGCGCGCACGCCCTACGCCATCGTCGACCTCGCCACGATCGCGCCCTTCTATCTCGGCCTCTTCCTGCCGGGCGATTTTCGCGTGCTGCTGCTGCTGCGCCTCGCGCGCTTCTTCAAGCTCGCGCGCTATTCGCCCGGCATGCGCTCGCTCGCCGCCGCGCTGAAGGCCGAACGCAAGGCGCTCGGCGCCTCGGCGGTCATCATCTTCGGCGTCGTGCTGGTCATGGCGTCCGCCATGCACATCGCCGAACATGCCGCGCGGCCCGACAAGTTCGGCTCCATTCCCGAGGCCATGTGGTGGGCGGTCGTCACCATCACCACGGTCGGCTACGGCGACGTGGTTCCGGTGACGGTCGTCGGCCGCGTGATCGCGGGCGTCACCGCCTTCATGGGCTTCCTGCTGCTCGCGCTGCCCGTCGGCATCGTCGCCACCGCCTTCGCCGAGGAAATCCATCGCCGCGAATTCGTCGTCACCTGGTCGATGATCGCGCACGTCCCGCTGTTCGCCACGCTCGACGCTTCCGAGATCGCCGAGATCATGCATTACCTGCGCGCCCAGACCGTGCCCGCCGGCACGATCGTCGTGCGGCGCGGCGAGGAAGCCCATTGCATGTATTTCGTCGCCGCCGGCGAAGTCGTGGTCGAACTGCCGCACGACGCCGTGCGCCTCGGCGAGGGCCAGTTCTTCGGCGAGATCGCCATCATGCGCAGGACGCGCCGCGCGGCGACGGTGCGCACCACGCTGCCGTCGAAACTTCTCGTGCTCGACGCCGGCGATCTCGGCACGCTGATGGCGCGCAATCCCGAGATCGGCCGCCGCATCGAGGAGGCGATCGCCGCCTACGATCATATTCCCCCGCTCGCGCCGCGCGGCGACATGACGGCGGACGAGGTCGGCCAGACCCCGCCCGAGCCGTAACGCGGCAAAGCTTGCGCTTCGCCGCCGGCTGGCTTACCGCAGGCGCAGGGTCTCGGGAGTCCATCCGATGCGCGCGCTCGCCACGCTGTTTCTTCTGCTCGTCCTGTCCGGCTGCATGAGCGTGAACGAAAGCCAGATGCCCGATCCCGCGGCGCGCGGCGGCGGCCTCGCCGGTGGCGAGCCCGGCGGCTCGCCCTACGAGAAGCCGACCCGCTGAACGCTCAGCGCGCGCAGATCGCCCGCAGCGCCAGCCATTCGCCGGCCGACATCAGCGGCTCGCCGTTCGCCGCCGCCGTCTCGCTTTCGAGCCGGTCCCGGCGGTCGCGCGTCAGCGGATGGTCGCGCAGGAAGTCGAGCGGCGTCGCGCCTTCCGCCTGCGCGATGCGCGCGAGAATGTCGCCGAGCGCGCGGGCCGGACGCCCGGCCCTGGTCAGGGTCGCGGCGGCGAAATCGTCGGCCTCCCGCTCGGCCTCGCGCGAATAGGCCGACGACAGCGAAGCGCGCGCCGCCGCCGCGATCGCGCCCGCGCCGAAGGCGCCGCCCGTGACGAGCCCGATCGCCAGCGCCGCGCCGCCCTGCTTCAGCGCCGCGCGCAGCGAATCGCGATGCGCGACATGGCCGAATTCATGCGCCAGCACGCCCGCGATCTCGTCCGGCGATTGCGCGGTCTCGATCAGGCCGCGCAACAGGTAGACGCGGCCGCCGGGTAGCGCGAAGGCGTTCTGCACGGGCGAGGCGATGACGCCGACGCTGACATCGAGCGGCGCGCCGGCGGCGGCCTTGAGACGATCGGCGAGCCGCGCCAGCGCCGCGGCGCCTGCGGGCGAGGCGCACAGGCCGCCCCTGAATTGCGCGCGCGCCTGCGATTCGGCGGCGGCGCCGAGCCGCTTCTCGACGCGCGCCGGCACAAGCGGCGCGAGACGATCGGCGATCGCGGGGATCACGAACCAGACGAGCGCGCGATGGAGGCGGCCGCCCGCCGTCGCCAGGGCGGCGAGCCGCCACGACGACTCGCGCTTCTCCTGCCCCTCGCCGTCGAGCAGCCGGCAGCGCCGCCGCACGGCGGCGGCGAGCGCGGGATCGGAAATCTCGCACCAGGCTTTCGGCGGCGCGGCCAGCGCGCGAATGCGCAGCGCCCCCGCCCCGGCGACGCGCCTGATGTCGGCGAGCGCCCAGGCGGACAGAAACGCGCCGTTCTCGAAAACCTGCAGCGTGTCGCCGAGCCGCACATCGACCCGGCGCGCGGCGGCGCCGTCGAAATAGGTCTGGTTGCGCGCCTCGATCGCGCCGGATGGTTGCGGCGGACGGGTCAAATCGGCGATCCTCCCGGCGAAGGCCGGCGTGAACGGATCGGATCGCAGCGCGTTTCAGCGTCACGCCAGCCCGCGGGCGCGCGCGTTGATCCGCCGCAACGCGCCGGCGCCGGGCAGCGCCTAGCCTCGCCGCGGATCTTGGGTAACAAGGAAGGACCGGCCATGTTCAAATCCATTCTCGCTCCCGTCGACCTCGCCGAGCCCGCGCCCGCGCAGCCGGCCATCCGCGCGGCGGTCGAGATCGCCAATGTCGCGGGCGGCCGCGTGCGGCTCATCAACGTGCAATCGTTGCTGCCGGCGACCTTCATGGACTACGTGCCCGCCGATTTCGACGCGATGCAGAGGGCCAACGCCGAAAAGGCGCTGGCCGACATGCTGAAGGATATCAAACTCCCCGCCGACCGCCTCTCCAGCATCGTGCGCATCGGCGGCATCTATCCCGAGATTCTCGCCGAGGCGAAGGAATGGGGCGCGGACCTCGTAGTGATCGGCTCGCACCGGCCGGCGATGTCGACCTATCTTCTGGGCTCCAACGCGACGACCGTGGTGCGGCACGCGACGTGCTCGGTGCTGGTGGTGAGGGAGTAGGGAAGCCCCGAGTCTGATCCCCTCCCCCCTTGCGGGGGAGGTCGGCGGAAATCGGCAAAGCCGATTTCGCCTGAGGGTGGGGGTCGCGCGATCCTGCGACATTATGGTGCCGGGGATGCGAAATACGTCGCAAGATTGCGCGCCCCTTCTTCCTCCCCTCCCCACAAGCCTGCGCCCGGACGCGCGCAAGCGCGATCCGGGGGTAAGGGAGAGCGGGCGCTATCGTGAACGCGCTTGCGACGATTAGGATGCGTGAATGGGCATCCTGACAAAGGCGCTTTCGATCGTTCGTCCTGGCGGCAGTTTGATCGCGGCCGGAAAAAAGACATTGGAGATCAGGCGCTGGCGGCCTGATCTGATGCCCGACGAAGACCTCGTGATCGTCGAGAACGAACGCTTCCTGAAACGTGGGGACGAGGACGTCGGCGCGGCTGTCGCCCTTGTTCGCGTCGGGGCCGTGCGCCCCTTCGCGCGGCATGACATGCTCGCGGCCTGCGCGAACTCGTTCGAGGAAGGATGGCTCGCGTGGGAACTGGGCGCGGTTCGACCGTTTCCTGAACGGCTATCGATGCCCGCGAAGCGCAAGATCTATGAGGTTGTGTTGGCGAGCAATTTCGAAGGCACGTGATTTAACTGCATTTCATGGCATATATTCACACGCCGTAAATAATAGAATTATATTGGAGTGCTGATGAGATAATATTGAGAAAACGGACTATGCGCTGGATTCTGATGATCCTCGTGAGCGCCATTTGCTTGGCGGCGGCCGCAATAATAACGGCGGCATCATCCCTGCCTTTCTGGCTGAGCTTGATCATGTCAGTTGCTGCTATGATTTTAAATGGATTTTTCGCTGAATGGGAGGATCGTCAGCCGGGCGGTTTCTACAATCCATGTTTGGAGAAAACCGAGGACAAAAAGGACTGAATGCCGCGAGGGCGCGCCTGCGAGAATTCCACTTCGTCCTTCAAATTCGGCCCGATAAAAGCAGGCGACGACAGCATTTACCGCCGAAGCAAATCGCCACTTTGCGAAAATCTTGAATTCTCCTTCGAATTGAGATATCTTAGAGATATCTCAGGATCGCAAGCCATGTCTCACGCGACGATCGGAAAATGGGGCAAGAGCCTTGGCGTCCGCCTGCCGGCGGATGCTGCGCGCGCGCTCGGCCTCGAAGTCGGCAGCGAAGTCGAGATCATCGCGGGAGACGGCGCGATCGTCGTCAAGCCGGCGGCGCGCAAGCTGACGCTCAAGGATTTGTTTGGCGACGAGCCCGACGAATATTGGCGAGCCGAATATGCAAAGGCTTACGACTGGGGGCCGGACGTAGGCCGCGAGATCATCGACGATGACTGATCTGCCCTACGTCCCGGACGCAGGCGATTTGATCTGGACTGATTTCGATCCGCCGACAGGTCGCGAGCAAGGGGGCAGACGACCAGCGTTGGTGTTATCTCCAGACCTCTTCACGCGAAAAACCGGCTTCGCAATTGTCGCCCCGATCACGTCTCGCGTTCGGCCCTATCCGACGAGTGTCGTGCTTCCCGAAGGCTCAGCAGTTCAAGGTGAAATTCTGCTGAGCCATTTGCGAAGCATCGACATACTTGCTCGTCCAATGAAATTCGCCGGCGGCAAGATTTCAGTCGACATGCTGGACGATTTGCGCACCAAGCTCGGCGCGTTGATCACCATCTGAAACCAGCGCGCGGCGACGATCGCGCTGTCGAACGTGCGTATTTTTCGTTTCGCGGTCGAATCGCCCCTCACCTCTCCCGCCGGTTCAAAAACGCCAGCCGCTCGAACAGGTGCACGTCCTGCTCGTTCTTCAAGAGCGCGCCGTGCAGCGGCGGGATGAGTTTCTTCGGGTCGCGCTCGCGGAGCGTCTCGGGGCCGATGTCCTCGTTGAGCAGCAGCTTCAGCCAGTCGAGCAGTTCCGAGGTCGAGGGCTTCTTCTTCAGGCCGGGCACGTCGCGCACCTCGAAGAAGATGCGCAGGGCCTCTTCCACCAACCGCTTCTTGATGCCGGGGAAATGCACGTCGACGATCTGCTCCATCGTCTCGGAATCCGGGAATTTGATGTAGTGGAAGAAGCAGCGGCGCAGGAAGGCGTCGGGCAGTTCCTTCTCGTTGTTGGAGGTGATGACCACGATCGGGCGCTTGGCCGCCTTGATGTTCTCGCCGGTCTCGTAGACGTGGAATTCCATGCGGTCGAGTTCGAGCAGGAGGTCGTTCGGGAACTCGATGTCGGCCTTGTCGATCTCGTCGATCAGCAGCACCGGGCGCTGCTCGGAGGCGAAGGCCTCCCACATCTTGCCGCGCTTGATGTAATTGTGGATGTCCGACACGCGGGGATCGCCGAGCTGGCTGTCGCGCAGGCGCGACACCGCGTCATATTCGTAGAGGCCCTGCTGCGCCTTGGTGGTCGACTTGATGTGCCAGGTGAGCAGCGGCGCGCCGATGGCCTTGGCGACTTCTTCCGCCAGCACCGTCTTGCCGGTGCCGGGCTCGCCCTTCACCAGCAGCGGACGCTCGAGCACGATGGCGGCGTTGACGGCGACCTTGAGATCCTCGGTCGCGACATAATCCTTGGTTCCGGTAAAACGCATTTGAGCCCCTCAAAGATCGCGTTCCTCAACGGAAGCGCGATCGTTTCGAATTCTTGAGGGCGGAATATACGCGAAAAACCGGCGTCCACTTTTTCGCATTCCGCTCTGATGTTTAATCGCCAAGTTAAACGGGCCGGCGGGGCGGGGCAAGCCGGGCGCGGCCCCGCGCATGGTAGGAATGCGGAATGAAGAACAAGGACGCCGCCGGCCCGGGACGCGCGAAGGGGCTGCAGTTTCTGCTGATCACGGCGATCGGCTGGGGGCTCAACTGGCCCGCCATCAAGTTCCTGCTGCAGGAATGGCCGCCGCTGTTCGCCCGCGGGCTGGCCGGCATTGTAGCGGCGGCGCTGCTGGCGGGCGTGGCGGCGATGCGGGGCGAGCGCCTGCGCCTGCCGCCGCGCGATCTGCCGCGCATGGCTGTGGCCGCCTTCACCAACGTCTTCGCCTGGATGGGCTTCGCCACCATCGCGATGCAATGGCTGACCGTGAGCGAAGGCGCGATGCTCGTCTACACCATGCCGATCTGGGTGACGCTGCTCGCCTGGCCGCTGCGCGGCGCGCGGCCGGGCCCGCTCGGCGTCGCCGCGCTCTGTCTCGGCTTCGCCGGCGTCGCGCTGCTGCTCGGCCTCGACGCCTTCCATCTCGGCGCCGACAAGCTCGCCGGCGTCGGCCTTGCCCTGTTTTCCGCGATCGCCTTCGCGCTCGGCGTGATTCTCAACCGGGCGCCGGTGGCGCTGTCGCCCGTCGGCGTCGTCGTCTGGCAGGTCGGACTGGGCTGCGCGCCCATGCTGATCCTCGGCCTCGCGTTCGAACATCCGCACATCGGCGCGCTCTCGGCCGCGGGCGCGGCCGCCTTCGTCTACATGGCGCTCGTGCCGATGGGCGCCTGCTATCTGAGCTGGTTTGCGGCCATCGAAGCGTTGCCGCCCGCCATCGCCTCGACCGGCATGCTGCTGGTGCCGGTCATCGGCGTCGTCTCGGCCGCGCTGCTGCTCGGCGAGGGGCTCGGGGCGCGCCAGATTCTCGCCTTGACGCTCACCATCGCCGGCGTCGCGCTGGCATTGCGCGAGAACCGCGCCAGCTAGCCCTCGGCGCCGCGCGCCGCCGCCACGCTATTTGCGCTGGATCGCCTGGAGGTAGCTCAGGAAATCCTCGATCTGGCGCGGCGTCATCTTCACCCGCGGCATGCCCTGCGCATGGCCGACCACGATACCCTCGGCAAGAGATTCCTGAAGGTTCTCCAGCGGATAGCGTTGAGACAGCGTGCGGAAGGGCGGCGCGGCCGGATTGGGGCTCGCGCCGCGCGCGCCGACCGAATGGCAGGCCTTGCAGCGCTGCGCGAGCCGCCGTCCGGCGACGCTGTCGGGCGCGGCGCAAGCCGGCGCGACGAAAACGGAAGCGGCGGCGAAAACGAGCGAGGCGAGAATCAGGCTGGCGCGCATGGCGGCAGGATGGCGGCGCCGCCGCGCGGTGGCAATGCGGCGCGTCAAGCCGAGGGGCGGTCGCGCCCGCGCGGGTGCTATGATCGCGCGGCCGCCCGATTCTTCGCGAGGGCGCACATGACGAGGGCGCGCATGGGGTCGATCCGCATCGTGTTTCTGGCGGCGCTGCTGGCCTTGGCCGGCCCCGCCGGCGCGCAGGAGGCCGGGCGCGTCGATCTCGCCAGGACTTTCGCGGCCTCGCTGACCGCCGTTCCCGCCGGCGCGCTGCCGGCGCGCGGCTCGTTCTACGTGCCCGCCTATTCGCAGGTCGTGCGCAGCGCCGGCGGCGTCACCATCGCCTTCTCGGTGACGCTGACCATCCACAACGTCTCGGAAACCCGCCCGCTCGTCCTGAGCCGCATCGCCTATTTCGACACCGCCGGCGCGCTGGTGGATTCTTTCCTGGCGGCGCCCGTCGCCCTCAAGCCGCTCGCGACGCTGCAGCTCTCGATCCCCGTGACCGACGCGCGCGGCGGCGCCGGCGCCAATTTCCTCGTCGACTGGGCGGCCGAAGGCGCGATCGCCGAGCCCGCCGTCGAGGCGCTGATGCTCGGCGCGATCGGAAACGCCACCTATTCCTTCGTCAGCGTCGGCAGGCCGACGCGCGAGACGGGATCGCGCTGAGGGCGCATCTGCCCCGCCGCCGGGACGCTCGACCTGCGGCGCGACCCGTGGCACATTCGCCGCCATGTTCCTGCAATTCTTCTCTTCCCTGCGCGAGGCGCAGGTGCCCGTCACGCTGCGCGAATACCTCACCCTCATGGAGGCGCTCGACAAGGATCTCGCCGACAAGTCGGTGGAGGATTTCTACTATCTGTCCCGCGCCTGCCTGGTGAAGGACGAGCGCAACCTCGACAAGTTCGACCGCGTGTTCGGCTCCACCTTCAAGGGGCTCGAAAGCCTGCTCGACGCCATGGAGAAGGCCGAAATCCCCGAGGAATGGCTGAAGAAGCTCGCCGAGAAATACCTCACCGACGAGGAGAAGGCGCAGCTCGAGGCCATGGGCTGGGACAAGCTGATGGAGACGCTGAAGAAGCGCCTCGAGGAGCAGAAGGAGCGCCACCAGGGCGGCAGCAAATGGATCGGCACGGCCGGCACCTCGCCCTTCGGCGCCTACGGCTACAATCCCGAAGGCGTCCGCATCGGCCAGAAGGAGAGCCGCCACCGCCGCGCGGTGAAGGTCTGGGACAAGCGCGAGTTCAAGGATCTCGACGGCGACACCGAGCTCGGCACGCGCAACATCAAGATCGCGCTGCGCCGGTTGCGCAAGTTCGCGCGCACCGGCGCGCCGGAAGAGCTCGACCTCGAAAACACGATCAAGGACACGGCCAAGCAGGGCTATCTCGACATCAAGCTGCGCCCCGAGCGCCGCAACGCCGTAAAGGTCCTCCTGTTCTTCGACATCGGCGGCTCGATGGACTGGCACATCAAGCAGGTCGAGGAATTGTTCTCCGCGTGCAAGACCGAGTTCAAGCACATGGAGCATTTCTATTTCCACAATTGCCTCTACGAAGGCGTGTGGAAGCAGAACACGCGCCGCTTCACCGACAAGACGGCGCTGTGGCAGGTGCTGCACACCTATCCGCACGACTACAAGGTGGTGATCGTCGGCGACGCTTCGATGAGCCCCTACGAGATCACCCAGCCCGGCGGCTCGGTCGAGCACATGAACGAGGAGCCGGGCTACGTCTGGCTCGAGCGCGTGACGCGCACCTATCCGCACACGGTCTGGATCAACCCCGTGCCAGAGAACCAGTGGAGCTACACGCAGTCGATCAAGATGATCCAGCGGCTGATGACCAACAGGATGTATCCGCTGACGCTGGAAGGGCTCGATGGCGCGATGAAGGAACTGGTGCGGTAAGGACGGCGCGCGCGAACCGCTCCCGCTTGCCGAAACCTGACCGGAAATCGCTCGCGATGGCCAGCCTGTCATCCGGAGAGTCTGGCCCATAACACGAATCCTCATCCTGAGAGTCTGATTCGGAATCCGCTGCAAACCCACGTCCCTCATGCTGAGGAGCCTGCGCAGCAGGCGTCTCGAAGCATGATCCAGAATTTCGTGTCCCGGCCACCCTTCGAGACGCCGCTTCGCGGCTCCTCAGGGTGAGGGGTCGAGTTGTGGACCAGACTCTCAGGGCGAAGGTTCTTGAATTTCGAGCCGGGCTCTGAGCAATTTTCGGCCAGAGTCTGATGAGCGATGCGCGGCGTTTGGCCTCTCACGACCGCCGGAACGGAGGCGGCGCGTCGGTGGCGATCTACCGTTCCGAATTGCGCGCGCTGAAGACGAAGATCAGCGCGCCGGCCGCAAACACGGCGGCGATCGCATGTCCCGTCTCCCATTTCGCGCGATAGGAATCCCAGTCCGCCGGCAGGCTCGCCGCCGTCCATCCGCTGAGCGCGGCGTCGATCGGCGCGTTGAACAGGAAGAACGCGATCAGCATGACGGCGTAGCAGGCGGCCGCCGCGATCCACAACGCCCGCGCCCGGCGCGCGCCGGAAAACACGAAGCAGACGAGCGTAAGCGCGAGGCCGCCGATCTCCGTCGGCCCGTCGACGAATGCGCTCCAGCCGCGATAGAGCGATTGCTGCACGGAAAGCCACAGCGGCCCATCGAGCTTCAGCTTGTTGGGCGTTTCCAGCACATGCGCGGCCGGCGGAAGCAGGGCGAGAACGGCGACGACGAGGGCGAGGAGCCTGACGAGATGCATCCGCGATGATCCACCGGAGGGACGCGCGCAGCAAGCTTGGCCGCAGACGGGTCGCGCGCGGGCCGCACAAAAGCGAGCGAACGGATCAACACTCCGGCAACCCAATTCTCAATCGCGATGAGTCCTTTCGCGTTATCGCGCGTTAAATACGAAAGACATGAGACGCACCATGGACCACGGTTCGGAAAATCGCTCGTCAGGCGCGTGGCGCACGCCGGCCTATGTCGTGTTCGCGCTGTTCTGCGCGCTCGTCCTGGCGGCGTTTTCGCGCCTTCTCGCCGCAGCCGTCGCCGCGCTTGCGCTTGCGCCGCTCGTCATCGCCGCCATGCGCGCCACGCGCGCGCGACTGGGCGAGGTCCCGCCGGAGTTCGCGACCTCTCCGGAGACGAGTCACGCGGGCATGCGCGAATTCGCCAGCCTGCCCTTCGACAATCCCTTCGATCCCGCGCACTCTGACCTGCCGCTGGACGCCCGCATAACCATGGCGGCGGAAGCGTCCGCCGAATTCAGCCGGGGCGCGAGCGTCCTTTATCTGCGCACGCCGCCGAACGTGGATGCGGCGGGAGTTCTCGCGATCCTGCGCGCCGCGGTGCGGCCGACCGATCATGTCGAAATGATCGGCCCTGGCGAGATCGTCGCCTGCCTCAACCTGATCCGCGATCTCTCCAATGTCGACGGCGTGATCGCGCGGCTCACGCAGCGCCTGCACGACAACGGCTGGCCGCAGGGCGCGCCGCCGCGCTTCGGCCGCGCGCTCTATCCCATGCACGGCTATAGCGGCGCCGATCTGATCGCGGCGGCCCGCGCCCAGCTCCAGCCGGCCGCCGCGCCCGCGGCGCGGCGCGACGGCGCGCGAAAGGAAGCCGCGGGGGCGAGGCCGCGCCGTCAGGGCGTCGCCAACGGTCGCTGACATGGACTTCCGCATGTCGCGCGCCAGTTCCTCTTCATGCAGACGATCGCCCTCATCGCGCACGATCTGAAGAAGGACGCGCTCGCCGCCTGGGCGAAGCGCAACGAACAGGCCCTCGGCCGGTGCGCGCTGGTGGCGACCGGCTCGACCGGCGCGATCGTCATGCAGGCCTGCCCCACGCTCGACGTCAGGCGCATGAAATCCGGCCCGCTCGGCGGCGACCAGCAGATCGGCGCGCTGATCGCGGAAGGCGCGGTCGACGCGCTGATCTTCTTTCCCGATCCCCTGACGCCCATGCCGCACGACGTCGACGTCAAGGCGCTGCTGCGCCTCGCGCTCGTCTACGACACCCCCTGCGCCTTCAATCCGCGCACGGCGGACCTGCTGGTGCAAGGCGGGGTGCTGGCGAGTTCCGCCCCTCTTCCGTGAAACGCGAAGAAGGACTTACCCCTCCCGCTTCGTCGCGCCCAGCAGGTGATAGAGCAATATCGCGCCGAAAGTGGCTGAGCCGATGCCGCCGAGCGTGAACCCGCCGAGATGCGCCGTCAGATCGCCCGCGCCCGCGACCAGCGCGGCCGCCGCCGTCACCAGATTGCGCGGATCGGAGAAGTCGACCTTGTTCTCCACCCAGATGCGCCCGGCCGTCGCCGCGATCAGGCCGAAGACGACGATGGAGAGGCCGCCGATGACGGGACCGGGCAGCGTCAGGATCAGCGCGCCGAATTTCGGCGAGAAGCCGAGCAGCAGCGCGACGCAGGCGGCGGCGACGAAGACCAGCGTCGAATAGATGCGCGTCACCGCCATCACGCCCATGTTCTCGGCGTAGGTCGTCACGCCCGTGCCGCCGCCGGAGCCGGCGATGATCGTCGCCAGACCGTCGCCGAGAAAGGCGCGGCCGAGCAGCGGGTCGAGATTGCGGCCGGACATGGCGCTGATCGCTTTCACGTGGCCGAGGTTTTCGGCGACCAGCACGACCGCCGCCGGCGCGATCAGCGCCATCGCGGCGCCGGAGAAGACGGGCGCGGTGAATTTCGGCAGGCCGAACCATGAAGCCACGGCGACGGAGGAAAAGTCGATCGGCTTGCCGAGCCCGAATCCGTTGGCGCAGACGAGATAGGCGAGATAGCCGCAGAGGCCGCCGAGCAGGACCGGCAGGCGCCGCATCATCCCCGCGCCGCGCACCGCGAACAGGCCGACCGCGAGCACGGTGAGAAGGCCGATGGCCGTGTCGAATCCCGAGGCCGACACGCCCTTCACCGCGATCGGCGCGAGGTTGAGGCCGATCGCGCCGACGATGGCGCCGGTCAGCACCGGCGGCATCAGCCTTTCCACCCAGCCTGCGCCCGTCGCGATCACGATCAGGCCGATGATCGCATAGACGACGCCCGCCGCGACGATGCCGCCGAGCGCCACCGGCAGATTGGCGTTGGCGCCGGAGCCCGCATAGCCCGTCGCCGCGATCACCACCGCGATGAAGGCGAAGGACGAGCCCAGATAGCTCGGCAGCCGCCCGCCGGTGACGATGAAGAAGAGCAGCGTGCCGACGCCCGAAAAGAAGATCGACACATTCGGATCGAAGCCCATCAGGATCGGCGCGAGCGCCGTCGAGCCGAACATGGCCACGACATGCTGTACGCCGAGCGCGATCGTCTGCGGCCAGGGCAGGCGCTCGTCGGGCGCGACGTCGCCCGATGTCTTCAGGGTCCACTCGGGGAAGTATTTGTCGGCCATGCCCGCCTCCACGCGCGCATCAGCATGTCATGATGCGCGCGAGCGTCAACGCGCCGCGATTTGGCGGCGGGCGCGTTTTGTGATAGTTGTGTACAATCGAATTGCAGATGAAGACGCTTTTGCCCGGCGGCTGCGCAGCAAACCGCCCGGCTCCTGCAAGAAAATCTCCCTTGATTCGATCGAAAATGGACGCAAATTCGCGGCCATCGAGCCCACGTGGTTCAATTCAGGAAGTCAAAATGTCGACAGGCACTGTCAAGTGGTTCAACGCCCAGAAGGGCTTCGGTTTCATTCAGCCCGACGACGGCGGCAAGGATGTCTTCGTCCACATTTCCGCCGTCGAGCGCGCCGGCATGGCCGGCCTGGCCGAAGGCCAGAAGATCGCCTACGAGATCGTCGCCGACCGCCGCACCGGCAAGTCCTCGGCGGGCAATCTCAAGGCGGCGTAAGCGGCCACGACTCCCCCGGACGGCGGCGCAGCCGTCGTCCGGGAACCGGTTCGCGGGTGTCCGTCCGCATTCGCGCTACGCCAGAAATTCCCGGATCGCCGCGTTCACCTCGTCCGGCGCATCCTGCTGCACCCAGTGCGACGCGTTCGGCAGGCGCACGATCTTCACGTCGCGCACATATTGCTCCACGCCGTCGAGCGTCGCCACCTCCAGCGCCACGTCCTTCTCGCCCCAGCAGATCAGCGTCGGCGTTTCGATCTTCCCGCCGAGATCGGTCGCGGCCATGAGATCGTTCATCGCGCGGCGATACCAGTCGATCATCGCGCGCATGCCGCCCGGCCGCGCGGCGTTGGCGGCGTAGATCGCCAATATGTCGCGCGGGAAATTTGCGCGGTTGGCGCTGGTGTCGCGCAGCATCTTCGCGATCGGCGCGCCGCCCTTGCGCGCCAGCAGCGTCTCGGGCAGCCACGGTATCTGGAAGAAGCGCGTGTACCACGACTTTTTCCGCTGCTTCGGATTGCGCTGATATTCGCGCTTGAAGCAGAGCGGATGCGGCACGTTGCAGATGACGAGCTTTTCGAGCGGCCGCATTTTTCGCGCCGCGAATGTCCAGGCGACGAGCGCGCCCCAGTCGTGCGCGATCAGCGTCGTCGTTTTCGCGGGCTTTTCGGCATGCGCGGCGTCGATCAGCGCGGCGACATCCTCGGTCAGATTCTTCAGCGAATAGGCCGAGCGTTCGGCGGGCGTCGTCGTGCCGCCATAGCCGCGCTGGTTGACGACCCATACGCGATAGCCGAGCGAGACCAGCAGCGGAACCTGGAAGCGCCAGGAGATCGCATGCTCGGGAAAGCCGTGCAGCAGCAGCGCGAATTTCTCGCCGGCGCCGCTTTCCCACAGTTCGAAATCGATCCCCTTGGCGGAAACGATTCGGCGCTGGCCGAGCGGCGCGAACAGGTCGTCGGTCATGGGGCTCCCTCCGGACCGCGAGCCTTCAGGCTCGCCTTTTTTCTGCGAGCCTGAAGGCTCGCGGT
>OEIU01001236.1_pt1 | contig 17517 bp, 17 predicted proteins | sample 1539221 | NCBI WGS metagenome assembly OEIU01 (sample SAMN03792071, study PRJEB22550) | activated sludge metagenome | feature: wastewater treatment plant; material: activated sludge; isolation source: Wastewater treatment plant of a petroleum refinery complex | place: Argentina: Zarate | collected...
CCAGCCCATCAAATGTAAAATTCTCCGGGCGAGAGCGAAACATTCTCCCCCTCTCAGGATGAGGATCGTCGTCCACTCGAAAGCCCGCGATGCCCCTTCCGGCCACCTTCACGATCGACAGCCCCGGCGACGCCGCGCGCGCCGCCGAGCTGCGGCGCGTGAAGCTGCTGGCGACGTCGGTGTTGGCGGCGACGTTCGCGGTCTTCCTCGCCGCAAGGGCGATGCTGCCGGTGCATCCGGTCTTCGGCTTCATCGCAGCCTTTGCCGAAGCCGCCACCATCGGCGGCCTGGCCGACTGGTACGCCGTGGTCGCGCTGTTCAGGCGGCCGCTGGGCCTGCCGATCCCGCACACCGCGATCATCCAGAGCAACCAGCACCGCATCGCCGACAAGCTCGGCGAATTCATCGAGCAGCATTTCCTCGAGGCGGCGCCGGTCGAAGCGAAACTGCGGCAGATCGATTTCGGCTCGTTCATCGCCGACTGGCTGCGCGACCGCAAGCGCAGCGAGGATCTCGCGCGCTTTGCGCTGCGGCTGTTGCCCGAGGCGATCGCCGCGACGGAAAACTCCGGGCTGATGACCTTCGTCAGCCGCCGCATCACCGCGCAACTGATGGCGATCGATCTCGCGCCGCTGGCCGCCGGCACCTTGCGCAATTTCGTGAAGGAGGGCCGCCATCAGGGCCTGCTCGACGATCTCCTGCGCGGCGCGCACGAGACGATGACGACGGCCGAGACCATGGCCATGATCCGCGAGAAGATCCGCGACGAACTGCCGACGCTTCTCAAATTCTATCGCGCCGACAGGTTCCTCGTGAACAAGATCGTGGCGTCCGCCGGCGCCTTCTTCGAGGAAGTCCGCAACGATCCCGCCCATCCGTTCCGCGGCGAGTTCGACCGTATGATACTGACCTTTGTCGATCGCCTCGGCACCGATCCGGCCTATGCCGAGCGCATCGCCGGGTTGAAGCGCGATCTCCTGGCGCGCCCCGAACTGACCAGCCTGGCGCGCCACGTCTGGGAGAACATGCGTTCGTTCTTCGAGCGCAGCGCCTCGGGCGAGACACAGGTGCTGCAGCAATATCTGGTGCGCGTGTTCATGGAGGCAGGCGAGGCGCTGGCTGGCGATGCCGAGCTGCGCACCGAGATCAACCAGGGCCTGGTGGCGGTGCTGCGAACCGTCGTCGCCGATCAGAAGAGCGGCGTCTCCACCTTCATCTCCGACCAGGTGAAATCCTGGGACATGGGGCAGTTGATCGCGCTGATCGAGATCAACATCGGCCGCGACCTGCAATACATCCGCTTCAACGGCTCGCTGATCGGCGGGCTGGCAGGGCTGGCGCTCTACACCCTCGAATACCTGCTGCGGCTGCTGTGACCAATTGATCACGTCAACGCCTTTACTTTTGCGAAGTGTGATCCGGTCGTCTTGCCAGACCAGGAGGGGTTCCCTAGCTTTTTAGAGAAATGATGTTGCGTTGCGGAACGATTCTATTGCGGTCGCGTCAATCCAATTGAACCAGTGGCCGGCTGCCGAGACGTAAGGGGCCGTGCCCGAGAGGAGACATGATGTCCGTTGCTGCGCAGACGCTTGCCCCGCCGTCCAAGACCCTGATGTTTCTGGAGGGGCGGGCCATTTCCGAATTGGGCGCCTTTCTCGGCGCGCTGCCGCTCCTGAGCCTCGCGCCGCGTGGCGATGGGCATCCGGTGCTGGTGCTGCCCGGGCTCGTTGCCTCCGACGTCTCGACGCGCCCGCTGCGCGCCTTCCTGCGCACGCGCGGCTACGCCGTCAGCGGCTGGAAGCAGGGCCGCAATCTTGGCCTGCGCCATGGCGTGCAGGACGGGATGGTCGATCTGCTGCAGGAAATGAACGATATCCACGGCCGCAAGGTCTCGCTGGTCGGCTGGAGCCTCGGCGGCCTCTATGCACGCCAGCTCGCCAAGATGATGCCGGAGCGCGTGCGCTCGGTGATCACGCTCGGCAGTCCGTTCGCCGCCGGCCCGAAGGCCACCAACGCCTGGCGCGTCTATGAGATCGCGAGCGGCCGCCGCGCCGACGAAGAGGATGCGCATTTCGGCGGAGCCTTGTCGGGCACACCGCCGGTGCCGACCACGGCGATCTTCAGCCGCACCGACGGCGTCTGCGCCTGGCAGGGCTGCATGGAGAAGACCACGGCGACGTCAGAGAGCATCGAGGTCGAAAGCAGCCATTGCGGCATGGGCCATCACCCGGCCGCCGTCTACGCCGTCGCCGATCGCCTGGCGCAGCCGGAAGGCGAATGGGCCCCGTTCGATCGCGGCGGCTGGCGCGGCATGGTCTATCCGAACCCGCATCGGTAGGCGCTCGTTCTCTTGACCTCGCCCCGCTCTTGCGCGCTCTTGCGGGGAGAGGTCGGCGCGTAGCGCCGGGTGAGAGGGGCTCGCTCCGCGCACTCTGCTTTATCGAATTCGCGGAAGCAGCCCCTCATCCCGACCTTCTAAGAGCGAGCTTCGCTCGTCTCGACCCCGTGAAGGACGGGGAGAAGGCGAAGCGGCCGGCATTGTTTCATCTCCGCAAAACGCGCTATGCGTTGACGTATGTCGCCGCCGCTTGCCCGTATCGTTCAGCAGCTCAAGCGCGAACCTTCGCGCACCGGCTCCATTGTCATCACCGTGTTCGGCGACGCGATCGTGCCGCGCGGCGGCTCGGTCTGGCTCGGCACGCTGCTCGAATTCTTCGAGCGGCTCGACGTCGACGCCAGCGTGGTACGCACCGCGATGTCGCGGCTCGCCGCCGACGGCTGGTTCGAACGCAATAGACTAGGCCGCAACAGCTTCTACCGCCTGGTACAGAGCGGGCGGCAGACCTTTGATATTGCGACGAAACACATCTACGGCCCGCCGGTCTCCGACTGGACCGGGCGCTTCGAACTGCTGCTGATCGGCAACGGCGAAGATCGCGATGCCGCGCGCGAGGCATTGAAGAACGCCGGCTTCGGCAGCCCGCTGCCGGGCGTCTGGGTCGCACCATCCGGGGTGCCGATACCGGAGGAGGCCTCCGCTGCCATCCGCCTGGAAGTCTCCGCCGAGGACGACAGCGGCCGGCGCCTGCTCAGCGAAAGCTGGCCGCTGCACCGCACCGCCGACGCCTATCTGAAGTTCATGAAGACCTTCGCGCCGCTGCGCGAGTGGCTGGCTAAGGGCGGGCGGCTGGCGGAGGCCGACGCCTTCACCGCGCGCGTGCTGCTGATCCACCATTACCGCCGCGTCGTGCTCCGCGATCCCCTGCTGCCGACTGCGCTGCTGCCGGCGGACTGGCCGGGCAGGGCGGCCCGCGCGCTTTGCGGCGAGATCTATCGCGCGCTGCTTCCGGCGTCCGAACAATGGCTTGACCGCCACGCGACCAACGAAAACGGCCCGCTGCCGAAGCCCGGCGCGGAGCTGTTCCGGCGGTTCGATGGTGCCTGAATATGTTACAGAATTATATTGCATATCCATAATTGTGTTATATGTTGACTCCCAACAAACAGGGGAGGTCCGCCATGTACACGCAGGCGCTCAATTCGTCCGAGGGCGAAGACCGCCATATTGAGGACGCGGAACGCGCTGCGCAGTTTCAGGCGCGCATCGATGCCGAGGAACGCATCGAGCCGAACGACTGGATGCCGGCGGCCTACCGCAAGACGCTGACGCGGCAAATTTCCCAGCATGCGCATTCCGAAATCGTTGGCATGCTTCCCGAAGGCAACTGGATCACCCGCGCGCCGTCGCTGCGCAGGAAAGCCGCGCTGCTCGCCAAGGTGCAGGACGAATGCGGCCACGGGCTCTATCTCTACGCCGCCGCCGAGACGCTCGGCTCCTCGCGCGAGGAACTGGTCGATCTGATGCTGGCGGGGAAGGCAAAATATTCCTCGATCTTCAACTATCCGACGCTGACCTGGGCCGACATCGGCACCATCGGCTGGCTGGTCGATGGCGCCGCCATCATGAACCAGATCCCGCTGTGCCGCTGCTCCTATGGCCCGTATGCGCGCGCGATGATCCGCGTCTGCAAGGAAGAGTCGTTCCATCAGCGCCAGGGTTTTGAGATCATGCTGATGCTGTGCCGCGGCACCGAGGAGCAGAAGGCGATGGCGCAGGATGCGCTGAACCGCTGGTGGTGGCCGGTGCTGATGATGTTCGGTCCGCCCGACGGGGCCAGCCAGCACAGCGACACCTCGACCAAATGGAAGATCAAGCGCTTCTCCAACGACGAGTTGCGGCAGAAATTCGTCGATGCCACCGTGCCGCAGGCGCAATTCCTCGGGCTGACGCTTCCCGACCCCGGCATGAAGCAGAACGCCAGCGGAAACTGGGAATACAGCGCGATCGACTGGGACGAGTTCAAGCAGGTGCTGGCCGGCAACGGCCCCTGCAACCGCGACCGGATGGCGGCGCGGCGCAACGCGCATGACGAGGGCGCCTGGGTGCGCGAGGCCGCGATGGCCTATGCCGCCAAACGCAAGCAGCGCGCCACGCTGCAGGCCGCCGAGTAGGGAGATCCGCGATGGCAACGCCGAACATTCCGCTCTGGGAAGTCTTCATCCGTAGCCGCAACGGCCTCGCGCACAAGCATGTCGGCTCGCTGCACGCCACGGATGCGACGCTGGCGCTGCAGGCCGCGCGCGACATCTACACCCGCCGCGGCGAGGGGCTTTCGATCTGGGTCGTGCCGTCGAGCGCGATCACCGCGTCCGATCCGTCCGAGAAGGGCATGATGTTCGAGCCGGCGGAATCCAAGATCTACCGCCATCCCACATTCTACGACGTACCCGACGAAGTCGGGCACATGTGACGCCGTCATTGCGAGCGCAGCGAAGCAATCCATCGCGCCGCAACAGAAGAATGGATTGCTTCGTCGCTTCGCTCCCTTGCGCAAACGCTTCGCGTTTGTCGCAGGCAATGACGACCGCTAGCAGGTGATTGACATGACCGCAGCCAACATCACCGTCTCCGAAACGCCGCTGGTGCTCTGCATCCTGCGCCGCGCCGATGATGCGTTGATCCTGGGTCACCGGCTGTCGGAATGGTGCGGCCATGCGCCAATGCTTGAAGAGGACATGGCGCTCGCCAATATGGGCCTCGATCTGCTTGGCCAGGCCCGCGAACTCTATACCTACGCCGCCAAGGTCGAGGGCAGGGGCAACGACGAGGACAAGTTCGCCTACCTGCGCGATGTCAGGCAGTACCGCAATCTCCTGCTGCTGGAGCAGCCGAACGGCGATTTCGCGCGCACCATGGTGCGCCAGTTCTTCTACGCGACCTTCGCCGATCTGTACTGGCGCGCGATGATGCGCTCCAGCGACGCCACGCTGGCGGCGATCGCCGCGAAATCGGAAAAGGAAAGCGCCTATCATTTGCGCCATTCTTCGGAATGGATCATCCGCCTCGGCGACGGCACCGAGGAAAGCCACCGCCGCGCGCAATCGGCCGTCGACGAGTTCTGGGCCTTTACCGGCGAGATGTTTTCGGTCGACGACAGCGAGCGCGGCCTGATCGATGCCGGCATCGCGATCGATCCTGCGGCGTTGCGTCCGCAATGGCTCAGGATGATCTCCAGCGTCGTCAACGAGGCGACATTGACGCTGCCGGACAACGACTGGATGCAGCAGGGCGGCAGGAGCGGCCGGCACAGCGAGCATCTCGGCCATCTCCTCAGCGAGCTGCAATCGATGCAGCGGACGTTTCCGGGGGCGACATGGTGACGCTTCTCAGCGATACCGACCTGCGCCGCCGCGCCTGGGAGGCGGCCTCGACGGTCGTCGATCCCGAAATTCCCGTGCTCACCATCGCCGATCTCGGCGTGCTGCGCGAAATCGAGGTGCATGACGGCCGCGTCGAGGTCGCGATCACGCCGACCTATTCCGGCTGTCCCGCCATGAACATGATCGCGCTGGAGATCGAGCTGGCGCTGGAGCGCGCCGGCATCGGTCGGCCGACCGTTCGCACCGTGCTGTCGCCGGCCTGGACCACCGACTGGATGAGCGAGGACGGCCGCAACAAGCTCCGCGCCTACGGCATCGCACCGCCGCAGGCCTCGGGCTCGCGCCGCGCGCTGTTCGGCGAACAGCAGGTGGCCTGCCCGCAATGCGGCTCTGCCAATACCGAGCGGCTCGCCGAGTTCGGCTCGACCTCCTGCAAGGCGCTGTGGCGTTGCAAGGCCTGCCGCGAACCCTTCGATTATTTCAAGTGTCATTGATCATGTCCTCGTCTTGCGTAGCCCAACAGGGAGTCCCGTCATTGCGAGCGAAGCGAAGCAATCCATGGCCCGGCGTAACGAGAGATGGATTGCTTCGTCGCTTCGCTCCTCGCAATGACGGGGGGAGATAACAGATGTCCCACGCGCCGCGCTTCCATCGTCTTGCCGTCAACGACCTCCGCCGCGAGGCCGCCGACGCCGTGTCCATGACTTTCGCGATTCCGAAGGAGCTGGAAGGCGACTACAGCTTCAACCCCGGCCAATACCTCACGCTGCGTACGACCATGGACGGCGAGGAAGTGCGCCGCTCCTATTCGATCTGTTCCGGGCCCGATGACGGCGAACTGCGTATCGCCGTGAAGAAGGTCGATGGCGGCGCGTTCTCGAACTGGGCCGCCGACGAACTGAAGGCCGGCGACGAGCTCGACGTGATGACGCCGACCGGCCGCTTCGGCGTCGCGCACGCGCCCGGCGAGGGGCGGGTCCATGTCGGCTTTGCCGCCGGCAGCGGCATCACGCCGATCCTCTCGATCATCAAGGGCGTACTGGCCCGCGAGCCGGATGGCCGCTTCTTCCTGTTCTACGGCAACCGCTCGACGTCGAGCATGCTGTTCTTAGAAGAGCTGGAGGAACTGAAGGACCGCTTCCTGCAGCGGCTGTCGCTGTTCCATGTCATCTCGGGCGAAGAGCAGGACATCCCGATCCTGCACGGCCGGCTCGACGGCGCGAAAGTGCGCGTCCTGCTGCGCTCGCTGGTGCCCGCGTCCAGCGTCGATCACGTCTTTGTCTGCGGCCCGATCGGCATGAGCGAGGATATCGAGGCGACCTGCCGCGACATCGGCATCGCAGAGGATCGTATCCACGTCGAGCGCTTCGTCTCGGAATTCGGCGGCAAGCCGCGTCCGAAGAAGGTGGTCGAAGCCTCCGCGCCGCCGAAGGCGGTGGCATCCCTGATCATCGACGGCAAGCGGCGCGAGGTGCCGGTTGCCGAGGAGGAATCCATTCTCGATGCCGCCTTGCGCGCCGGTATGGATTTGCCGTTCGCCTGCAAGGGCGGCATGTGCTCGACCTGCCGCGCCAAGCTGGTCGAGGGCGACGCGCAGATGGAAGTCAATTATTCGCTGGAGCCGTGGGAGCTGAAGTCAGGATTTATCCTGACCTGCCAGGCCCGGCCGTGCTCGGACAAGGTCGTGGTGGACTACGATCATGTGTGAGTGAGCCTCGTCATTCCGGGGCGCGTCTTAGACGCGAACCCGGAATCTCGGGATTCCCCGGTGCGCAATTGCGCACCTGAGGTCTGGTGCTTACGCACCATCCCGGAATGACGGAAGTGGTTGAGGCTGCAGAAGAAGGGATCGTTGACACCGCAGGTGCTTCGACCCGACACTGAGACTTACGTAAAGCGGCCGAACCGGCCCGTACGCAAAAGGGAGAGAACGTCGTGAAACCGTCTCGCCGGGCGGGTAGCCCGTTATGAACGTCGCGCTGTCGCCGGATGAAGTCGCCCGCGCCTGCGCGGATGCGATGTGGAGAGAAGACGACGCCAGCAAGGGCCTCGGCATGACAATTGTCGAGGTCAAGCCGGGGCAGGCGACGCTGACGATGACGGTGGCGCCGCACATGGTCAACGGCCAGCGCATCGCCCATGGCGGCTTCATCTTCCTGCTCGCCGATTCCACCTTTGCCTTTGCCTGCAACTCCCGCAACGAACGCGCGGTCGCCGCGCAGTGCGACATCGCCTTCATCCGGCCGGGGAAGCTTGGCGACGTGCTGGTGGCGACCGCGCGTGAGATTTCGCGCAGCGGCCGCTCCGGCATCTACGACGTTCGTGTGACCGCAGGCGACGTCGTGATCGCCGAGTTCCGCGGTCACTCCCGCACCATCGCCGGCACCTGGCTGCCGGTGGTGGACAGCGCAGCCGCACAAAAATAGCGACAAGGGAAACGCGTCATGGCCATGGCCAAATTGAAGTCCAGCGGAAGCGGCTACCACCCTGAAATGGATGAATCCGAGCGCGCCTCGCGGGACGAGATCATGGCGCTGCAGACCAGGCGCCTCGCCTGGTCGCTCAAGCACGCCTACGACAACGTCGCGCATTACAAAAAGGCGTTCGATGCGGCCGGCGTGCATCCGTCCGATTTCAGGCAGCTTGCCGATCTCGCCCGATTTCCGTTCACCGCGAAGACGGACCTTCGCGACAATTATCCCTTCGACATGTTCGCCGTCCCCCGCGAAAGACTGGTCCGCGTTCATGCCTCCTCGGGCACGACAGGCAAGCCGATCGTGGTCGGCTACACCCAGGGCGATATCGACATCTGGTCGGAGGTGATGGCGCGCTCGATCCGCGCCGCCGGCGGCCGCACCGGCATGATCATCCACAATGCCTATGGCTACGGCCTGTTCACCGGCGGGCTCGGCGTGCACTACGGCGCCGAGATGCTCGGCTGCACGGTGGTGCCGGTGTCCGGCGGCATGACCGAACGGCAGGTGCAACTGATCAACGATTTCAGGCCTGATATCATCACGGTGACGCCGAGCTACATGCTCGCGATCCTCGACGAGTTCAAGCGGCAGGGCCTCGATCCCCGAAAATCGTCGCTGAAGTTCGGCATCTTCGGCGCCGAGCCCTGGACCAATGCGATGCGCGCCGAGATCGAGCAGGCCTTCGACATGGACGCCACCGACATCTACGGGCTATCAGAGGTGATCGGCCCCGGCGTCGCGCAGGAATGCGTGGAGACCAAGGACGGCCTGCACATCTGGGAAGATCATTTCTATCCGGAAGTGATCGATCCCGAGACCGGCGCGGTGCTGCCCGACGGCGAGAAAGGCGAACTGGTCTTCACCTCGCTCACCAAGCAGGGCTTTCCAATCATCCGTTACCGCACCCGCGACCTGACGCGGCTGTTGCCGGGCACGGCGCGGCCGGGGATGCGGCGCATGGAGAAGGTGACGGGCCGCTCCGACGACATGATCATCATGCGCGGCGTCAACGTCTTCCCGACCCAGATCGAGGAAGCGCTGCTGGCGACCGACTGGTGCGGCGGCCATTTCATCATCGAGCTGACGCGGGAAGGGCGGATGGACGAAATGACCGTGCTCGCCGAAGCCCGCCCGGAAAGCTGGGACGGCAGCGGCTTGCCCGCGCATACCGAAAAGGTCTCGGTCTTCATCAAGAACACCATCGGCATCACCGCCCGCATCAGGGCCGTCGCGCCCGACACGCTGGAACGCTCGCTCGGCAAGGCCAAACGGGTTTACGACAAGCGGCCGAAAGGGTAACTCCTGCCTCACATGAGTGAGCAGGAACGACGTGATGCCGGTTGCGAAAGAGCAAGACGCCAAGCCCGTAACAGTCCAGGCCCGCTGCGTGCGCCTGCCTGCGAAGGCCGCCGATGCGGCTTCGCTTGCGCCCGTCATCGAGACGCATGCGCTGTCGCGTGGCGCGAGCGATCTGCTGATCGAAATCAGGGCCGCGGCGGTCAATCCGTCCGACGTCAAGGCCGCGACCGGGCTGATGCCCTACGCGGTCTTTCCGCGCACGCCGGGGCGCGACTATGCGGGCGTCGTGATCGACGGGCCGCAGGGCTGGATCGGGCGCGAGGTGTTCGGCTCGTCGGGCGATCTCGGTATTCGCCGCGACGGCACCCATGCCACGCATCTCGTGGTCGAGGCTGATGCGGTGGTGGAGAAACCAGGCAGCATTTCCTGGGAAGAGGCTGCCGGCATCGGCGTGCCGTTTGTGACCGCGATGGAGGGCCTGCGCCGCGCCGGCATCCCGAAAGCCGGCGAGACCGTGCTGGTGATGGGTGTCAATGGCAAGGTCGGGCAGGCCGCGGTGCAGATCGCGAGTTGGCACGGCGCGCGCGTGATCGGCGTGGTGCGCAAGGCCGAGCCGTACGAAGGTCACAGCAATTCCGAGGTTGAAGTCATCGATGCCTCGGTGACCGACGTCGCATCGCGCGTGCGCGAACTGACGGATGGCAAGGGCGCCGACATCGTCTTCAACACCGTCGGCGATCCCTATTTTCAGGCGGCGCACAAGTCGCTGGCGTTGCGCGGGCGGCAGATCCTGATCGCGGCGATCGACCGTATCGTGCAGTTCAACATCCTCGAATTCTACCGGGGACAGCACACCTATGTCGGCATCGACACGCTCGGCCTGTCGTCGGTCGCGACCGGCGCGGTGCTGCGGGAGCTCGCTCCCGGCTTCGCCAGCGGGCATCTCAAGCCGTTCCCGATCAAGCCGAACGCGGTCTATGGGCTGGAGCAGGCAAAGGCGGCCTTCATTGCGGTCGCCGGCTCCTCGCGGGATCGCGTGATCTTGCGGCCGGCTTAGGGTCTTCGGCAGAGCTGCCCTCCGTTTTTGCACGGAAAACAAATCTCTCCGCTTTTGGTGAACGACAGTATTTCTGTTCCCTGATCGTGCCGTCACGCGAGAGATTAATTCTTTGCGCGGAGAAGCCGTGGACGCACCCATGCTTCCGACGTATTAGCAGCACGGAAATTGCCTCCTATTTGAGCTCTGACGGCCGCTTTCGCGGCGTTTGGTGCGGAGATATGCCGGTGCTGGACGGTAGCAACATCATTGTCATCAGCGGATTGCTGATCGGTCTTATCTATGGATCGGTGGCCTTGTTGAGCAGCTTCTGCCTGCTCAGCAGCCTGCGCGGTTTTTGGGCCGGCGGTGATGGCCGGCTGGTGCGGACCTACGCGCTCGCGATCGGCGTAGCTGTTGCGGCGACGCAATTGCTGGCGGCGGCGGGCCTCGTCGATATCGGCAAGTCGATCTATCTGCAGCCATCCTTCTCCGCTCCCGTGATGTTCTTCGGCGGCCTCCTGTTCGGCTACGGCATGGTGCTGTCGAACGGTTGCGGCTCGCGCGCGCTGGTGCTGCTCGGCCGCGGTAACCTGCGCTCCTTTCTCGTGGTCGTCGTGCTTGCGATCTTCGCCCAGATGGCGCTGAAGGGCCTGATTGCGCCAGCGCGTATCGCGATGGTCGGGGCATCGCAGACCACGACAAGCGCCAACTCCGTGCCCGCGCTGCTGGCGTCCGCGGGCCTCAGCGCCACGGCCGCGCGCATGCTGGCGGCCTCGATCATTTCGGCGGCGCTGATCATCTTCGCCTTTGCGCACCCGGCGTTCCGCCGTTCGCCGGGCCAGATCGCCGCCGGCCTTGTGATCGGGTCGTTGGTGGCCGGGGGCTGGTTCGCGACCGGCTATCTCGGCGCCGACGATTTCAACCCTGTGCCGGTGACTTCGCTCACCTTCATCGCGCCGATCGCGGACGCGCTGCAGTACATCATGCTGTCGACGGGCTCGGCGCTGAATTTCGGCATCGTCACCGTATTCGGCGTGTTCGCCGGCAGCCTCGCGACCGCGCTGCTCACCGGCCGCTTTCAGCTCGAAGGCTTTCAGTCGCCGCGCCACATGCTGCGCTCCGGCGGCGGCGCAGCGCTGATGGGCATCGGCGGCGTGATGGCGTTCGGCTGCTCGATCGGGCAGGGACTGACCGGATTTTCGACGCTGGCGCTGGCCTCGCTGATCGCCTTCGCCGGCATCCTCGTCGGAAGCGCAGTTGGCCTGCGCGGCGCGCTGCGCGTCAGGCCGCTGGCCGCGGCCTAATCCGCGGCCTTCGTCACGATCCTTATCTCCGACTTCAGCGTCCGGTGCACCGGGCACTTGTCGGCGATCTCCATCAGCCTTGTGCGCTGATCGGCGTCCAGCGCGCCCTCCATCGAGATCACGCGCTCGATCTGGTCCAGCATGCCCTCGCGTGTCTCGCACTCCGCGCAATCCTCCGCGTGAATCTTGCCATGCTGGAGCGTCACCGTGACGCGCTCGAGCGGCAGCGACTTGCGGTCGGCATACATCCGCATCGTCATCGATGTGCAGGCGCCAAGGCCGGCAAGCAGGAAATCATACGGTCCGGGTCCGCTGTCCTGGCCGCCGACGGCCACCGGTTCATCCGCCAGCATTTCGTGCGGACCGGTGGTGATGACCTGCTCGAATTTGCCGTTGCGGGTTTCGCGCACCACGACGTTGCGCGGCCCCTCGCTCACTGCGGGCTTCGCTGCGGCAGGCTCGATATAGCGCTCGGCCCAGGCCGCGATCACGTCGGCGACATAGGCGCCGTCACGCCTGTCGCTCAGGAGATGATCGGAGCCCGACAGCGATACGAAGCTCTTGGGATGTTTGGCGCCGACAAAAATCCTTGTCGCGTTGTCGATGCCGACCGTGTCGTCGGTCGGCGAATGCATCACCAGCAGCGCCTTGTGCAGCTTTGCGATATGGGCAGCCAGGTTGTGCTCGGCAACGTCATCGAGGAATTCGCGCTTGATGTGGAAGGGACGTCCGGCGAGTTGCACCTCCACCTTGCCCTGCGCGCGGATATCCTCGATGCGGTCCTTGAAGAGGTGCGTGACATGGACGGGATCGGAGGGCGCGGCGATGGTGACGACCGCCTTTGCTTCCGGAATCTGCCCGGCGGCGGCGAGAATCGCCGCGCCCCCCAGGCTGTGTCCGATCAGCAGCGCGGGCGCGGCGCGGGTTTCACGCAGATGGGTTGCGGCGCGGACGAGGTCGGCGACATCAGATGAGAATGTCGCATTGGCGAATTCGCCTTCGCTGGCGCCAAGCCCGGTGAAATCGAAGCGCAATACCGCAATTCCCTTGATCGCCAGCGCGGCCGCGATGCGCTTGGCCGCCAGCACGTCCTTGCCGCAGGTGAAGCAATGCGCGAACAGCGCGTAGGCCCGGACGGGGCCATCAGGCGTATCCAGCGCGGCGGCAAGCTGATGGCCGCCTTCGCCGGTGAATTGAAAGCGTTCAGTCGGCACGGCTGATCTCCCTGCACCTGAAACTAGTCGTTCGAATAGCGCTGCTCGGCCCAGGGATCACCGCGGTTGTGGTAACCGCGCACTTCCCAATAGCCGGGTTGGTCCTCGGCCAAAAACTCGATGCTCTGCAGCCATTTCGCGCTTTTCCAGAAATAGAGATGCGGCACCACGAGCCGCACCGGGCCGCCATGCTCCTGCTCCAGCGGTGCGCCGGACCAGCTATGGACGAGCAGCGCGTCCTCGGCGGCGAAATCTTCCAGCGAAAGGTTCGTCGTGTAGCCGTCATGGCAATGCAGCACCACGAAGCGCGCTTCCTCGCGCGGCCGGCAGGCGTCGAGAAGATCGCTTGTCGCGAGCCCCTCCCATTGATTGTCGTAGCGCGACCAGGTGGTGACGCAGTGAATGTCGGATAGAAATTTGCTCTGCGGCTGCGATGTGAACTCCGGGAAATCCCAGAACAGCGGCGCTTCGACCGCGCCATAGACGTCCAGCCGCCAGCGCTGGCGCGAGATGTTCGGGGTCAATCCGAGATCGAGCGTCGGCCAGTCGTTCGTCAGGTGCTGGCCGGGCGGCAGGCGTGTCTCCTCGGGGCGCGCGATCCTGCCGGTGAGGAATTTGCCTTCGCGCGCCCAGCGCCGCTTGCTGCGCGTCAGCTTGCTTTCCGGCGGCGGCTCGTTCTCGTCTGCCATATCTGCAACAGTTACTCGTGGCGATGCATGGCGGATGCATGCTTGGTGTCGCGCATCGTGGCATAGATGAGGAGCGAGAGAAAGATCATGCCGCTCAGATAGTAGTAGAACCACTGCTCATGGCCCAGCGTCTTGAAATAGAGCGCAACCGCGGGCGCGGTGCCGCCGAACAGCGAGACCGTGATCGCATAGGGCAGGCCGACGCCGAGTGCGCGGACATTGGTCGGGAATAGCTCCGCCTTCACCACGGCGTTGATCGAGGTATAGCCGGCGACGAACAGCCAGGCGCCGCAGATCAGCAGGAACGCGGTGAATGGCGATTTCGTCTCCTTCAGCGTGGTCAGGATCGGGACGGTGGTCAGCGTGCCAGCTACCCCGAAGAAGATCAGCAGCGGCTTGCGGCCGATGTAATCGGAAAGGCCGCCATAGATCGGCTGCAGCAGGGTCGCGAACACCAGCGAGCCGAAGATCACGAAGGTGGTCTGGTCCTCGGTGAGGCCGACGGAGAGTTTGACGAAGGTCTGCATGTAGGTGGTGAAGGTGTAGAACGCCGCGGTGCCGCCGGCGGTGAGACCGACCACGAGCAGCACCTCGCGCGGATATTTCAGGAGGCCGCGGATCGAACCGGTCGGCTTGGTCACCTTCCTGGCTTCTTCGAACGCTTCCGTCTCATGCAGGTTACGCCGCATCACGGCAGCCGAGCGCGGTTCCATTTCAGGAACCGGAGAATGTCGCGTCAGGCGGAGGCGATAGCGCTAACGATCGCTGCTATTTGGGCGGCCTTGGATCGATCGGCGTCGTGCCGCGCACGCCAAGGATGTCCTCCAGCACCTTGGCGCCGGCCAGCAATTGCGCCTCGCCGCGCGGCGGCGCCACCATCTGCAGCCCGACCGGCAGGCCGGAGGCGGTGAAGCCGCACGGCAGCGACAGCGCGGGGCAACACGCCAGCGTGATCGCGTAGACGATGCCGAGCCATTCGACGTAATTGTCGAATTTCTTGCCGGCGCATTCGGCGACATAGCGGTTCTCGACCGGGAAGGGCGCCACGATCGTCGCCGGGCAAAGCAACAGGTCGTATGTGTCGAAGAATTCCAGCGTGCGCGCGGTCATCGCGACACGCTGCGCTTCGGCGCGTTCGATCTGCTCGACGGTGAGCTTGAGGCCTTCCTCGATATTCCAGATCACTTCAGGCTTGAGCAGGTCGCGCTTGGTGCGCAGCAGCGCCGCCTTGGAGAGCGCGAAGTCGAACGCGCGCAGCACGTGGAAGCATTCATGGGCCTCGCGCAGGTCGGGATGGGATTCCTCGACGATGACGCCGGCCTCGGCAAAGCGCTCCGCCGCCTTGCGGGTGATGGCGGCGACTTCGGGGTCGACAGGCGTGATGCCGAGATCGGGCGAATAGGCGACGCGCTTCGGCTTGTGGCCGGAACGCGCGGCGGAGAGAAACGAATTGGGCAGTACCGGCAGCGACAGCGGATCGCCGGGATGTTCACCGCTCATGGCGTCGAGCAGCAGCGCGACGTCTTCGACATTGCGCGCCATCGGGCCCTGGACGCCGAGATTGCGGTCGACGGCCGCCGCTATCGTATGCGCGACACGGCCGATGCTCGGCCGCAAGCCGACGATGCCGCAGAAGCTCGCGGGGTTGCGAAGCGAGCCGCCCATGTCGGAGCCATGCGCCAGCCATGCCGTGCCGGTCGCGAGCGCGACCGCCGCGCCGCCCGACGAGCCGGCGGCGGAGCGCGAAGTGTCCCAGGGATTGCGCGTCGGGCCGAACACTTCGTTGAATGTGTTGGCGCCGGCGCCAAATTCCGGCGTGTTCGATTTCGCGTAGATCACCCCGCCATTGTTTTCGAGGTGCTCGACGAGAATGTCAGACTTGGCCGGGATATTGTCCTTGTAGATCGGCGAGCCCTGCGTCGTCAGCACGCCCTCGACATTGGTGAGGTCCTTGATCGGGATCGGAAGGCCGGCAAGCAGCCCGCGCTCGCTGGCCGGCTTCTTCATCAGATCAGTGGCGTGCTTGCGGGCACGATCGAAGCGCAGCGTCGGCAGCGCGTTGACCTCGCCGTCGACCTCGGCAATCCGCTTTTCCAGCACGTCGAGCAGGTCGAGCGGGGTGACTTCGCCCGACTTCAGCTTGCCGACAATGGCGATTGCCGTCTCACGCACCAGCCCCTGATCAGCCACTTCGCTTTCTCCCGCTTGTTGCAACTTGTTGGTTACCGATGGTGCTGTAGACCATTTTGCGGCACAGTGGAAACGCATGGAAGTTGTGGCCGACCGGAGATAATGCATGACGACATTGTTTTCTGCGCTGGACTGGCGTGCCCTGAGCCAGGAGGAGCGCGACCTCGGCCTCAACAACGGGGCCGCGGTATCCGGCAGCGTCGACATGGTCGCCGGCTGGGAGCAGCGCTCCGCCGAACTGCGCAAGCGGTTTCCCGCGCATATGGATCTGAGGTACGGGCCGCGCGAACGCAACCGGATCGATTTCCTCAAAGCGGCCGACAATGCGCCGACGCTGCTGTTCATCCACGGCGGCTACTGGCAGGCGCGCGCCAAGGAGGTCTTCACCGTCGTTGCCGAGGGCGCGATGGCACATGGCATCAACGTCGCCCTGACCGGCTACACCCTGGCGCCGGAGGCGAATCTCGACGAGATCGTCGCCGAGATCCATGCCGGGATCACATTTCTCGCCGGGCAATTGCCCGCGCTCGGCGCCGCCGATGCCGGCATCGTGGTGTCGGGCTGGTCCGCCGGCGGGCATCTCACCGCGATGTCGCTGTCGCATCCGAAGGTGAGGGCGGGCATGGCGATATCAGGCATCTACGATCTCGAGCCTGTCAGGCATTCCTACCTCAACGAGAAACTCGGCGCTGATGAAGCGATGTCGCGGCGCAATTCGCCTCTCATGCAGGAAGGCGGTCCGTCGAAGCCGCTGTCGCTGGTGGTCGGCAGCGCCGAACTGCCGCTGCTGCGCAGGCAGACCGCCGATTTCGCCTGCCACCGCGCGAAGCATGGTTTGCCGGTGACGTACGAAGAAATTCCCGGCGCCAACCATTTCACCATCCTGTACGAGATGATGTCGCCGAAGGGACGGATCACGACGCTGATCCGTCAGTTGTTCGAGCGGACGACGGGGTAGGCGCTATCGCCGTCATTGCGAGCAATCCATGCTTCCTCGCGGGGACAATGGATTGCTTCGCTTCGCTCGCAATGACGGTGGAGACTGATGAACTAACCCCACCCCGACGTATGCCCGCCGTCCACCGTGAAGATCACGCCCGACGTATAGCCCGACCGCTCCGACGCCAGGAACGCCATGAGATCGCCGATCTCGCGCGCATGCGCGGGCCTGCCGAGCGGCATGCCCTTCTGGAATTCCCTGTAGCGGTTCTCGTCGCCGAACTGGTTCTTCGCCCGCGTCTTCAGCAGCGTGACGTGGCGATCGGTGCCGACGGGACCCGGATTGATGCCGACGACGCGGATGTTGTCGGCGAGGCTCTTGCCGCCGAGCGCGCGGGTGAAGGCCATCAGCGCGGCGTTGCCGGCGCTGCCGCAGATGTAGTTGGCGTCGAATTTTTCGCCGGCCGCGCCGATGTCGTTGACGATCACGCCGCCGCCGCGCGCCTTCATCCGGGCGTAGATCGTGCGGGTGAGGTTGATGTAGCCGAACACCTTCAGTTCCCAGGCGTGCCGCCAGGTCGCCTCGTCGATCTTCTCGACCGAGCCGCCGGGGATGTCGCCGGCATTGTTGACGAGGATGTCGAT
>OEIU01001237.1_pt1 | contig 17493 bp, 14 predicted proteins | sample 1539221 | NCBI WGS metagenome assembly OEIU01 (sample SAMN03792071, study PRJEB22550) | activated sludge metagenome | feature: wastewater treatment plant; material: activated sludge; isolation source: Wastewater treatment plant of a petroleum refinery complex | place: Argentina: Zarate | collected...
ATCCCGGCATGGTCTCCTGGTTCGTCAAGCGCGCGCTGGTCAATCTCGCCGCCGATCTCGGCGACAGCCATCCCGAGCCGAAAACGCGCGCCGAATGGGCCGCGCTCGCCATGCGTCTCGGCGTCAAGGGAATCCATATCGCCGAGCGCGACACGCAGCGCGCCATTCATCCCAAGCCCATGGACGTCTTCGTCAACACCTGGTCGGTCGAGGGCTTTCTCTCCGAGGGCATGCAGCCGGCCGAGCTCGGCTGGGGCACGCACGAGACATGGACGCCCGCCAACGCCGGAACGCATCCGCAGGGTTGCGGCGCGGCCATCTATCTCAACCAGCCCGGCGCCAATACCCGCGTGCGCTCGTGGTGCCCGACGCCAGGCGCGCAATATGGATTCCTGGTCACGCACAACGAGGCGATCTCGATCGCCGATTATCTCACCGTGCGCGATGCAAGCGGCAAGGCGATCTACCGGCCGACCTGCCACTACGCCTATCATCCCGCCAACGACGCGGTGCTCTCGCTGCACGAACTCTTCGGCCGCGCCGGCCGCGCCCAGCCCGCGCACCACATTCTGACCGAGCACGAGATCGAGGACGGAATCGACGAGCTCGGCGTGCTGCTCTACGGCCACGCCAACAACGCCTACTGGTATGGCTCGCAGCTCTCGGTCGAGGAGACGCGCCGCATCGCGCCCTATCAGAACGCCACCGGCCTGCAGGTGACCTCCGCGGTGCTCGCGGGCATGGTCTATGCGCTGGAAAACCCGAAGCTCGGCATCGTCGAGGCCGACGAGATGGATTTCCGCCGCTGCCTCGAAATCCAGTCGCCCTATCTCGGCCCGCTCGTCGGCCGCTATACCGACTGGAACCCGCTGCAGGACCGGCCCGGCTTCTTCCCCGAGGACATCGACGAGAGCGATCCCTGGCAGTTCCGAAACATTCTGGTGCGGTGAACCGGACCGCGAGCCTGCAGCGCGCGACTGCGAGCCTGAAGGCTCGCGGTCCTAAAACCAGCCCTTGCGCTTGAAATACCAGACCGGCAGCACGGCCGTGATCAGCATCAGCGCGAGCGCCATCGGATAGCCGAAATCGAAGTCGAGTTCGGGAATGTGCTTGAAGTTCATGCCGTAGACCGACGCCACCAGCGTCGGCGGCATGAGGCACACGGCGGCGATCGAGAATATCTTGATGATCTGGTTCTGCTCGAGATTGATGAGCCCGAGCGTCGCGTCGAGCAGGAAGGCGATCTTGGAGCCGAGATAGGACGCGTGATCGGCGAGCGCGGAAACGTCGCGCTGGATCGTGCGGATGCGCCCATCGGTCTCGATCGCGCCTTTGGCGATATGTCCCATGCCGTGGTGGTAGGACACGAGCCGGTTGAAGCCGACGAGCGATTCCCGGATGATCCCCAGCATGTCGCCCGCCTGCCCCACGCGCTCGATCGTCGCCTGCAGATCGTGGTCGCGTTTTCCGACATTCTCGTTCATGGAGCTCGCGCGGAACACGCGGCGCGAAATCTGGTCGATCGTGTCGCCGGACTTCTCGAGCGCGTCGGCCAGCCGGTCGACCATGGCCTCGATCAGCGTCAGCATCAGGTTCTCGGCGTCGGACGACTGGCAGCCGCCCGGCCGCGACGAACGATCGATGACATTGGTGAAGGGGCGCAGCTCCACATAGCGCACGGTGACGAGCGCGCCGTCGCCGAGAATGAACATGACCGGCGAGCGCACCGGCTCCTCCGTGTCGAGCTTGGCGGCCGCCGTCACCGTCATGTATTCCACGCCGTCCTCGTTGTAGAGGCGGGAGGAAACCTCGATCTCCTCGATCTCCTCGCGCGTGGGCGTCTCGACGCCGGTCGCCTTGTCGACGAAGGCGCGCTCTTCCGGCGTCGGATCGATCAGATCGTACCAGGCGCCCTTCGGCGCGGTCGCGGGATCGGGCGCGCCCTCGAAACGCGTGGCGACGAGCCGCGAATTCTCGATGGAGCGGATGAAGAGCATTCAGACGCCGGCGATCTGCAAGGTGTGGCCGCCGTCGACCACATAGGTCGCGCCGGCGATATAGGCGCCCGCGCGCGGCGAAGCCAGCAGCAGCAGCACGCCGTCGAGTTCGCCTTCGGCGCCGAAGCGGCGCATGGGAATGTGCTTCATCATCTCCGCGCCGCCGCCGGCGAGCCAGTCGGCGTTGATCTCGGTCGAGAAATAGCCCGGCGCGATCGCATTGGCGCGGATGCCGTGGCGCGCGAATTCGAAGCCGAGCACCTTGGTGAGTTGCATGACGGCGGCCTTCGACACGGCGTAGGCGCCGTTCCAGCGGCCGACGCCGAAGGACAGGATCGAGGCGATATTGACAATGGCGCCGGGCTTGCCGGCCTTGACCATGCGCTGCGCGGCTTCCACCGCATTGGCGCGCACGGCGTCGACGTTGATCTCCATCGTCTCGCGCCAGCCCTGCACGTCGCCCTTGATCAGGTTCGACGCGCGCGAGATGCCGGCGTTGTTGACCAGGATCGTGACGACGCCGAGCTGCGATTCCGCGGCGTCGAAGGCGCGCGCCATCTGGCCGGCGTCGCCGACGTCGGCCTCCAGCGCGATCGCCTTGCCGCCGGCCGCGACGATCTCCTGCGCGAGCGCGTCCAGCCGGTCCTTGCGCCGCGCGACCAGCGCGACGGCCGCGCCATTGGCCGCCAGCGTCCGCGCGAACCGCTTGCCGAGGCCAGAGGACGCCCCCGTCACCAGCGCGACCTCGCCGGTCAGGTCGAACAGGTCCGCGGCTTTCATCGGGGCGATTTCCGTCATGGCTTTCCTCCAACCCGCGCGCTGCGCGCGAATATGACGCGCCTTTCGCGCTTTGCTTTCTTGTGACCGCTTGTCTATCCAGTAGCCGGCGAAAGCGCAATTTGCCGCGCCGCGCGCCGCGTTTCCACGGCACGGAACCGGATATGACGGGATCGCAGAGACTGGCCCTCATCATCGCCGCCGCGCTCGCCCTTCTGGCGGCGCTCGGCTTCGCTTCCGGCCACGACGGTTTCGGCGCGCCGCTGCGGCTCAACACCGACACGGCCGCCGTGCAGGCGCCGGCTGCGCTGTTCGGCTTCATCGCGGCGCGCATGGGCCGGCGCGCGTCCGATCTTTTCCTGGTGGCTGTCGGCCTGCTGCTCGTCGCCGACGCCTTCGCCGGGGCCACGCGCGGCATGTTCTACCTGTCCTTCGCCTCGCTGCGCGGAACGGTGGAGCCGCTGGCCAGGCCCGCGCGCTACATCGCCACCCTGCCGCATGCGGTCCTGGGGATCGTCGCGCTGGTCGCGGGGTTGCGTTCGGCGAACGCGGCGGCTGCGCAGCGCCGCGACCTGCCGCCCGGCTGAGGGCCCGCGCCCGTCCGCGAGCAATCCATCCATCAACCTGGGAAGGTTGGGGGATGGATTGCTTCGTCGCTTCAGGTGAAACCGCGTTGCGGTTTCACCGAGCTCCTCGCAATGACGGCCGGATGAGTCTCCTTCACCGTGAACCGCTCAAGAGCGCGGCTCACCGCTCCGCGAAGGCCTTCTCGATCACATACGAGCCGGGCGCGCCGCCCGAGCCTTCCACGAAGCCGCGCGAACCCAGCAGGTTCTGCAGGTCGATCAGCACCTGCGGCCCGCCGCAGATCATGACGCGATCATGCTCGGGATCGAGCGCGGGAACGCCGAGCTTCTCGAACAATTGCCCGCTCTCGATCGCCGTCGTGATGCGCCCGGTGTTGGCGTAGGGCTCGCGCGTCACGGTCGGATAATGCACGAGCTTCTCGCGGGCGTATTCGCCCAGGAACTCGTGCTCGTGGGCGCCCTTCACGATGTCGGCGCCATATTGCAGCTCCGAAATCTGCCGGCAGCCGTGCACGAGGATGATCTTCTCGTAGCGGTCGTAGACGTCGGGGTCCTTGATGACGCTGGCGAAGGGCGCGACGCCCGTGCCGGTGGAGAGCAGGTAGAGGCGCTTGCCCGGCAGCAGGCTCGACTGCACCAGCGTCCCGGTCGGCTTGCGCCCGACGAGCACCTTGTCGCCCACCTTGATGTGCTGGAGCCGCGAGGTCAGCGGGCCGTTCTCGACCTTGATCGAATAGAATTCCAGCTCTTCCTCGTAGTTCGCGCTGGCCATCGAATAGGCGCGCAGCAGCGGGCGGCCGTCGACCTCGAGGCCGATCATCACGAACTGGCCGTTCTCGAACCGGAAGGAGGGATCGCGCGTGGTGCGGAAGGTGAACAGCCGATCGGTGAACTGGCGGACGAAGGTCACGGTCTCGCGGTTGAAGGCGCCCTGCTTTTTGACGGGCGCGACGGCGGCGGCTTCGGCTTTCTCGACGGCGGCGGAACGGGTCATGCGGCGATCTCTCTTCGCGGGCCGTGGCGAGACCACGGCGACATCCTGAGATTTCATATGCCTTTCGCAGGTGCGAAAGGTCAATAATTCAATTTTCCGAATATAAGGCCTTCGTCAAAAACTGGTTCTCCCGAAGGCCCCGGTCGCAGCAGGCTATTCTCCGGCCGGACGCCGGGACCGCCGGCTTCGAGCCTGAAGAGGCCGGCTGGAAGCCGGCGGTCCCGGCTGGCCCGTGACAGCGCGGAACCCGCCGCCTAATGTGACGCCATGCCGCATGACCACGATCATCACGACCATGAGCATGGCCACGATCACGACCACGAATTTTCGGAACTGAGCGACGTCGCGCTGCGGGTGCGCGCGCTGGAGACGGTGCTGGCCGAAAAGGGCCTGATCGACCCCGCCGCCCTCGACGTGATCGTCGACACCTACGAAACCCGCGTCGGCCCGCGCAACGGCGCGCGCGTGGTGGCGCGCGCCTGGAGCGATCCGGCCTTCAAGGCGCGGCTGCTGGAAGACGGCGCGCAGGCCATCGCCGAGCTCGGCTACGGCGGGCGCGGCGGCGAGCACACGGCCGTCGTCGAGAACACGCCAACCACGCACAACATGGTCGTGTGCACGCTCTGCTCCTGCTATCCGTGGCCCGTGCTCGGCCTGCCGCCGGTCTGGTACAAGTCCGCGCCCTACCGCTCGCGCGCCGTCATCGATCCGCGCGGCGTGCTCGCCGATTTCGGCGTGAGCCTGCCCGAGGCCGTCGACATCCGGGTCTGGGATTCGACCTCCGAAATGCGCTACCTCGTCCTGCCCATGCGGCCGGAAGGCACGGAAGGCTGGAGCGAGGAGCGGCTCGCCGATCTCGTCACGCGCGACAGCATGATCGGCGTCGGCCTGCCGCTGAAGCCGGGCGCGCAGGCATGAACGGCGCGCAGGACCTCGGCGGCATGATGGGTTTCGGCCCCGTCGTCGCGGAGAAGAACGAGCCCGTCTTTCACGGCCGCTGGGAATCCCGCGTGCTCGCCAATGTCGTCGCCACGCAGGCGCTGGGCTGGTGGAGCGGCGACGCCAGCCGCTTCGCACGAGAATCGCTGAACCCCGGTTACTACCTCACGCACGGCTATTACGAGATCTGGCTCGCCGCGCTCGAAAAGATTCTGGATGCGCAAAATCTCGTCGCCGGCGACGAGATCGCGGCAGGCCATGCGTTGCGGGAAGCGCGCAAGCCGGAGGGCGTGTTCGAGGCGGCCGGCGCTGCCGCGGCGCTCAGGCGCGGCTGGCCGTCGGAGCGCGAAGCGGCAGCGCAGCCCCGCTTCGTCCTCGGCCAGCAGGTGCGCGCGAAGAACATGCATCCGACGACGCATACCCGCCTGCCGCGCTATGCGCGCGGCCGCGTCGGCGTCGTGGAGGCGATCCGCGGCTGCCACGTTTTCCCCGACGCCAATGCGCACGGGCGCGGCCCCGATCCGCAATGGGTTTACAACGTGCGCTTCACGGCGCGCGAATTGTGGGGCCCCGACGCCGACCCGCGCAATTCCGTCTCCATCGACGCTTTCGAGCCCTATCTTGAACCCGCCTGACCTCTCGATCCTGCCGGGCATCCCGCGCGAAGACACGGGGCCGCTGTTCCGCGAGCCCTGGGAGGCGCAGGCCTTCTCCATGGCCGTGCATCTGCGCGACAAGGGCCTGTTCACCTGGCGCGAATGGGCCGAGGCCATCGGAGCGGAGATCAAGGCGGCGCAGGCAAAGGGCGATCCCGATCTCGGCGACACCTATTACCTGCACTGGCTGGCGGCGCTCGAAAAGCTGGTGATCGCCAAGGGCGCGGCCAGCGCAGGCGCGCTCGACGAGACGAAGGACGCCTGGGATCGCGCCGCCCGCGCCACGCCGCACGGCCAACCCATCGTGCTCGGCGCGGAAAAGAGCGCTTAAGCCATCCCGCGCGTGACCCAGGCGCCGCCGAGCAGCGCGACGCCGACCGCCAGCACGATGAGCGCGGCGAAGAATTCCGCGCCGCGCGCGATCAAGGCGCCGCGTCCCTCCGCGCCGCCCGACAGCCGCAGCGCCAGCCCCTTAGCGAGCACCGCCACCGCCGCCAGCGCGCCCGTCGTCACCGCCGTGCCGAGCGACATGGCCGCGACCGCGCCGACGCCGGCCAGAAACACGCCCTGCGCCAGCGTGAAGACCAGCACGAGGATCGCGCCCGAGCAGGGCCGCGCGCCGGCCGCGACGATGGTCGCCAGCGCCGAACTCCACGAAAATCCGTCGCCGAGATCAGCGGGATCGGGCGCATGGAAATGGCCGCAGCTCGCATCGTGCACATGGCCGGGCTCGACGGCGTCGCAACTGAATCGGCTCGACGTCGGCGCGCCGCCGGCGGTCGCAAAGGCCGGCGCCGGCGCGCGCGCGCGCAGCGCCTGCGCCAGCGCGCCGCCCTTGGTCCAGACGAGATAGAGGCCGAGGCCCGCGACCGCCGCGTAGCTCGCCATTTCAATGGCCTCGGCGGCCTGCGTCATGCGCGTCGCCGTGGCGTTGAACACGAGCGCGGCGACGCCGACGATGGCGACGGCGACCGCGCCCTGCAGCACGGCGGCGAGAAAGGTCAGCGCCAACCCGCGCTTCAGCGCGCGCTCGTTGGCGATCATGTAGGAGGCCATCACCGCCTTGCCGTGGCCGGGGCCCGCCGCGTGAAAGACGCCATAGGCGAAGGACAGACCGGCGAGCAGCCAGAAGCCCGCCATGCTCTCCTTCGCCTCGCGCGCCGCGCCGGTGAGCGCGCGGTAGAAATGCGACTGCTGGGCGAGAAGCCAGGCGACCATGGCGTTGCCCGCCCCCACGCTGCCCTCGTTGGCGCCGACCGCGAAGGGATTGCGCTGCGCGAGCGCGGGCGTGGCGAGGAGAAGGACGGCGGCGACGAGCGCGAAGGCCGGAAGGTACGAGAGGGCGGCGCGCCGCTCCCCTCTCCCTTGCGGGGAGGGGCCGGGGGTGGGGGGCGACTGGGTGAAATCTCGCGAGATTACCGGCGCGGCTACCCCCACCCCCCCCTCCCCGCAAGGGGGAGGGAGAAATTGCGACCCGGCCCGCCCGCTCACGGACACGCCACCACGACGCGCGGCGCGAGCCGCGACGACAGGTCCGCGCCGGGCGAGAAATTCTCCGACGCCGCCGCGCTCAGCTTCTGCGATTCGGCCGCCAGCAGCGGCGCGGGGTCCATCACGCTCGCCGAACAGCCCGCCGGCCCGTCCCTGAGCGTGACCGGATCCGTCTTCTCGAAGCCGAAGGCGACGAAATAGGTGGGATCGTAGACCTGGAACGAAAACACCTTCTTCGCCGCGATCGGCTGCTTCAGCAGCAACGTGAAATGCAGCGAGACGACCTTCTTCTCGTCGGCGTCGAGCCAGTAGTCGGACGGCTCCTTGAAGGCGAGCTTCTTGCCGGCCTCGCGCGCGAAAGTGAAATTGTCGAATTCGGCGAGCGATTCGATGTTGGTCTTGGCGAGCGGCTGCAATTCCTCGCGCGTCGGCGGCTTGCCGTCCTGGCCCAGGCCCTGCGTGGCGAAGGCCGAATACATTTCGTCGAACGTCCAGTCGTTGCGGATGCCCGCGATCCGCCCCTCCTTGTCGAACAGCACGGTCGCGCGCGCCGCCACCCAGACATGCGGGTGGGCGAGCGCGGGGCGGGCGAGGAGCGCGACCAGCGCGGCCGCGGCAAGGCAGGAAAGGGTCAGGCGAAACAGCATGGTCGCTCGTTCACTCGCAGATTCGGCGGCGCCCATTGTAGGGCCTGCTTCGTTCTTTCCGATGCCTTGCGAAGGCGGCGGAATTTGGAAGGCGCGCCTTGATTTTGGTCAGCATTGTTGACATATTCCAAAGTCGAAAACAGGCTAACATGCCTGAGAGCAACGGCCGGCCTGCGCCGGCCCGGAGGAAGCACGATGGCCGAGCCCCTTGAAGGTCGCGCCGACCAGGCAGCCGTAAAAGACGGCGTCTCTCTCGACGACAAATTCGATCTGACCAAACAGCGCATTTTTTCGACCGGCACGCAGGCGGTCGTCCGCCTGCTGCTGATGCAGAAGGAGCGCGACCGCCGCGCCGGCCTCAACACGGCCGGCTTCATCACCGGCTATCGCGGCTCGCCGCTCGGCTCCGTCGACATGCAGATGCATTCGGCGAAAAAGCTGTTCGACAAGAACGACATTCTCTTCCAGCCCGGCCTCAACGAGGATCTCGCCGCCACCGCCGTCTGGGGCGCGCAGCAGGCCGAAATGCGCGGCGAAGGCAAATACGACGGCGTCTTCTGCATCTGGTACGGCAAGGGCCCGGGCGTCGACCGTTCGGGCGACGTTTTCCGCCACGCCAATCTCGCCGGCACATCGAAGAACGGCGGCGCGCTCGTCCTGATGGGCGACGACCACACCGCCGAATCCTCGACGACCGCGCATCAATCGGACTTCCATCTCGTCGACGTGATGATGCCGATCCTGGCGCCGGCCGGCGTGCAGGAAATCCTCGACTACGGAATCTACGGCTTCGCGCTGTCGCGCTACGCAAGCGTGTGGGTTGGCGTCAAGTGTCTCAAGGACACGATCGAATCGACATCCTCGGTCGACGGCTCGCTCGACCGCGTCGAGATCGTGACGCCCTCCGATTTCAAAATGCCGCTCGGCGGCCTGTCGATCCGTCCGCGCGACGGCATTCTCGATCAGGAAGCGCGCCTGCAGGAATACAAGCGCGACGCCATCCTCGCCTTCCTGCGCGCCAACAAAGTCAACCGCATCGTCACCTCCGGCGGACCGGCGCCGAAGATCGGAATCATCACGTCCGGCAAGTCCTATCTCGACGTGCGGCAGGCTTTCGACGATCTCGGCATCGACGAGGTCAGGGCCAACGATCTCGGCGTGCGCCTCTACAAGCTCGGCTGCGTCTGGCCGATCGAGCCGCAGGGCCTGAGGGACTTCGCCGAAGGCCTCGACATGATCATCGTCGTCGAGGAGAAGCGCTCGCTGATCGAGGTTCAGGTGCGCGAGGAATTGTTCGGCACGCCCAACCAGCCGATCGTCGTCGGCAAGAAGGACGAGAAGAACAACTGGCTCTTCCCCGTGAAGGGCGCGCTCGACACCAACGAGATCGCCATCGCCATCGCCGAGCGCATCCTGCGTTTCAAGTCCGACCCGAAGGTCGAGCAGAAGCTGCGCTCGCTGCAGCAGGCCCAGGCCATGCTCGCCGACACGAAGGACGCGGCCTTCCGCATTCCCTATTTCTGCTCCGGTTGCCCGCACAACACCTCGACCCGCGTGCCGGAGGGCATGCGCGCCTATGCCGGCATCGGCTGTCATTTCATGGCGCAATGGATGGACCGCTCGACCGAGGGCTTCACCCACATGGGCGGCGAGGGCGCGAACTGGATCGGCGAGGCGCCCTTCTCGAAACGCAAGCACGTCTTCCAGAATCTCGGCGACGGCACCTACAATCATTCGGGCGTGCTGGCGCTGCGCTGGGCGGTCGATAGCAAGACCAACATCACCTACAAGATCCTGTTCAACGACGCCGTCGCCATGACCGGCGGCCAACGCCACGAGGGCGGGCTCACCGTCGACATGATCGCGCGGCAGGTCGCCGCCGAAGGCGTGAAGAAAATCGCGCTCGTCACCGACGAGCCCTACAAATATCCGGCGGGCTCGCAATGGCCCGCCAACATGACCATCCACCATCGCGAGGAGCTGGATCGCGTCCAGCGCGATCTCTCCGAGATCGACGGCGTGACGGTCCTGCTCTACGACCAGACCTGCGCGGCCGAGAAACGGCGCCGCCGCAAGCGCGGCACGTTCCCCGATCCCGACCAGCGCGTCATCATCAACGAACTCGTCTGCGAGGGCTGCGGCGATTGCGGCGTGAAGTCGAACTGCGTCTCCGTGCAGCCGCTCGAAACCGAATTCGGCCGCAAGCGCAAGATCGACCAGTCCTCGTGCAACAAGGACTTCTCCTGCGTCAACGGCTTCTGCCCGTCCTTCGTCACCGTGCACGGCGCGACGCCTCGCAAGGCGAAGCCGCGCGACATGCAATCCTCCACCGCGCTCTCGACGCCGGCCGAGCCGAAACTGCCGACGATCGGCGCGCAGCCCTATTCGATCCTGATCTCGGGTGTTGGCGGCACCGGCGTCGTCACGATCTCGGCCATCCTCGGCATGGCCGCGCATCTCGAAGGCAAGGGCGTCGGCGTCATCGACATGGCCGGCCTCGCGCAGAAGGGCGGAGCCGTCTACTGTCACGTCAAGATCGCCAACAGGCCCGAAGACGTGCACGCCATCCGGGTCGCGGCGGGCGAAGCCGATCTCGCGCTCGGCTGCGATCTCGTCGTCGCCGGCACGAAGAAGGTGCTCGCGGCGATCGAAAAGGGCCAGACCGGCGTCTTCGTGAATTCGGCGGAAGTCTATCCCGGCGAGATCACGCGCATCGCCGACTTCTCCCTGCCCGGCGAGCGCGTCAAGGCCGCGATCCGCGACGCCGCCGGTGAGAACTACGGTTTTGTCGACGCATCCGCTGCGGCGACCGCGCTGCTCGGCAATTCCATCGGCGCCAACATGTTCATGCTGGGCTTCGCCTGGCAGCGCGGCTTCGTGCCGTTGGGCGAAGCCTCGATCCTCGAAGCCATCCGCCTCAACGGCGAGGCGATTGCGATGAACACGGAGGCCTTCCACTGGGGCCGCCGCGCGGCGAGCGACCCGAAGGCGTTCGAGGCCTTCGTCGCGCCACTGCTCAAGCCGACGGAATCGCGCGAACTTTCCACGTCGCTCGACGAGATCATCGCGCGGCGCGTCAAATTCCTCACCGCCTACCAGAACGCCGCCTACGCGCAACGCTACAAGCTGCGCGTGGAAAAGGCGCTCGCCGCCGAACACGCGAGGACGCCCGGCAAGACGGATTATGCGACGGCGGTCGCGCGCTATCTGTTCAAGCTGATGGCGATCAAGGACGAATACGAGGTCGCGCGTCTCTATTCCGACGGCTCGTTCCGTCGCCAGCTCGACGCGGCCTTCGAGAATGTCGGCAAGCTCGAATTCCACCTCGCGCCGCCGATCCTCGGGCGTAAGGACGCCAACGGCGTCGCGACCAAGACGACCTTCGGGCCGTGGATGATGAGCGCCTATCGCGTGCTGGCGGGACTGAAATTCCTGCGCGGCGGCGCGCTCGACATTTTCGGCAAGACGGCGGAGCGCAGGCAGGAGCGGCAATTGCTCGCCGATTACGAGAAGCTGCTGGACGAGCTGGAAGCCAGCATGACCGAGGGCTCGCATGCGCTCGCCGTGCAACTCGCCTCGATCCCCGAAAAAATCCGCGGCTACGGCCACGTGAAGGACAGCCACATCGCGAAAGCGAAGGCGGAAGAGGCGAAGCTGCTCGCCAGGTTCCGCACGCCGCAGACCCCGCTGCCGGTGGCGGCGGAGTAGCCGTCACTGTCATTCCCGCGAAAGCGGGAATCCACAGCAGCGACACAACAGGGCCCTCATTGGCTCCTGGATTCCCGATCGCGCTTCGCGCGTCGGGAATGACATTTCACGAACCCTCAGGCCGAGAGTCTGGCCCATAACGCGGCTCCTCAGGGTGAAGAGTTGAGTTATGGGCGGACTCTCAGGAATGAAGATGCAGAGCGGCCCCCTCTAAATCCCCTCCGCGCCGCCGTCGCTGCGCGGATCGTGCGCCGCCTCGATGCGCCCGTCCCTGTGGCGCACCAGCATGCCGGCATGGCCGAACTGGTCGCCATAGGCCTCGCCGGTCATCTCGATCTCGTGGCCTGCCGCTTCAAGCCGCGCGACGATCGAGGGATCGAAACGCGTCTCCAGTTTCAGCGTCGCGCGCGGCGCGCCCCAGCGCTTGTCGAAGCGGAAGCGGGGCGCGTCGATCGCGCCCGCGACGCCCGGGCCGAACATGTAGCGCGAGAAAATCTGCGCCTGGAATTGCGGCTGCCCGTCGCCGCCCATCGAGCCATAGCTCATCACGCAGCCATCGTTGAAAACGCAAAGCGGCGCATTGAGCGTGTGCATCGGCTTCTTGCCGGGCGCGAGCGCATTGGGATGCGCCGGGTCCAGCGAGAACGACACGCCGCGATTCTGCAGGAGAACGCCGGTCGCGGGCAGCACGCAGCCGGAGCCGTATTCCCAGAACAGCGACTGGATATAGGAGACGGCGAGCCCCTTTTCGTCGATCGCGCCCATCCAGATCGTGTCGCCTTCTTCCGGCGGCAGCGGCCACGGCGCGGCGCGTTTCATGTCGATCTTCGCCGCCTCGCGTTCGAGAAATCGCAATGACAGGAAAGATGCGGGATCCGGCCGCGGACAATCGAAATCAACGCAGGCGTTTTCGCGCAAGGCGAGCGCGCGCTTGGAGGCTTCGACCAGTCCGTGGATATGCTCGAACGTTTCGGCGCGCCGAACGCCGAGCCGCTCGAACAGGCCGAGCGTGACCAGGGAGATCAGCCCGACCGTCGGCGGCGGCGTGTTGATCTGCGTGCGCCCCGGCAAGTCGAGCCGCAGCGGGTCGCGCAGCACGGCGTTGCAGCGCGCGAGATCGTCGCGCACGACGGGCGCGTCGATGCGATCGAGATCGGCCGCGATCTCGCGCGCCACGTCGCCGCGATAGAAATCGGCGAAGCCTGCATCAGCCAGGTGCGCGAGCGTATCGGCGAGCCGCGCGTTGCGCCGCGTTTCGCCCGCGACGGGTATCTTGCCGTCGACGAAGAAGGTTTGCGCGAAGTTCGGCGCGGCGTAAAGCTGCTCGGCCTCGCGATGCTTGTAGCGCGCCTCGGATTTCGATTGCGCATAGCCGCGCGCCTTCTCGATCGCATCATGCAGCAACGCGCGCGGCGTCAGCTTGCCGCCGAGCGATCGTGCGAAGTCATGGGCGACGATCCATCCGCCGATCGCGCCGGGCGCGGTCAGCGCCGCCAGCGGCCCGCGCCGCGGAATGATCTCGTGACCGGCGTCGCGATAGCTGGCGATCGTCGCTTTGGCGCCCGCGAAGCCGCAGGCCTCGATGACGCGCACGCGGCCGCCCGGCTCGCGGATCGTCCAGAACCCGTCGCCGCCGATCCCGTTCATGTGTGGATAGACCACGGCGATTGTCGCGGCCATCGCGAGCATGGCCTCGATCGCATTGCCGCCTTCGGCGAGGACGGCCCTGCCGGCGCGCGCGGCGTCGATATGCGGCGCGACGGCCGCGGCTTTCGAAAAGGTCGGCGTTTCCATCGCGCCACGATGCGAGGCGCGCGCGCGAAAATCAATCGGGGTTCAGGCGTGTGTGCGCTTCGCGCCCTAGGATTGCCGCTGCGCCTGTCCCTGCACGATCGAAGCGCGCGCATCCACGCTGCGCGTCGCGCTCAGCAGCGGCGAGACGCGCAGCGGCGCGGCGCCGAGATAATCGAGCGCGACCGCCAGGCGCACATGGCCGTCATGCATGCACAGGCAGATAGACGGATCGAAGCCGATCCAGCCGAGGCCGTCCACGAAGGCCTCCGCCCAGCCGCGCAGGTCGCTGGCGTCGGCCGCGCGCTCGGCGCCGTCCGATTCGCTGGCGAGATAGCCGCTGACGAAGCGCGCGGGAACGCCGACGCACCGCGCCGCGGCGATGAAGACATGCGCGAGCTCGCAGCTCGCGCCTTTCTTCGCCTTGAAGGCTTCCACGGCCGACGCCGGCTCCTTCAGCGACGGCTCGAACGCGATCGCTTCGTTGACCGCGCGCATCAGGAAATGCGGCCGGTCGAGTTCCGTCTTGGCGCCCTTCGCCGCCTCGCGCGCGAACTTGCGCAGCGCCGGGTCGGCCTCGGTCAGATCGGTGTCGCGCAGATAGACGTCGGGCGAAAACCGCTCGCGTTCGCCGCGCAGCACGCCCGACGTGTCGAACGTGTCGATATCGCCGCGGGCCGTCACGGTCAGTTTCTGCAAGGGGCCGCCGGCGTCCAGCATCTGCACGGAATTGCCGAACGCGTCCTGCTGCTCGCGCACCTGGCAATCGACGTCGCAATCGATCGACCAGAACGAGACCTGCTGGCTCTCGCAGGCGCGCGGCCTGAGGCGCATCTGCTGAATCACGGAGCGCGCGGGCGGCGCAAACTCCTGCACGATGGTGTGGCGGACTGAAATTCTCATGACTCAGTGAACCAGATATTGCTCCGCCATGACAATGTCGAGCCGGTCGTTGTCGGCGATGAAACCCTCGATGAACTCATGCAGGCCGCTCTGGAAGATCGACTTGAGATCGGCCGCCTGCAGCTTGGCCAGTATGGCGTGCGCATGGCGTTGCGCCTTGCCCTGCCGGCCGTAGTCGCGCGCGAGAAGATCGAGCCAGCGCACGATGTTTTCGTAGCACGCGGTCAGCGAGCGCGGCATGTCGGATTTCAGGATGAGAAGGTCCGCGACGAGCCAGGGTTTTACACTCTGCCGGTAGACCCAGTGATAAGCGGTATTCGCCGACACCGCGCGCAGAATCGCCGACCACTGGAAATAGTCGAGCGAACCGCCGACCGTTTCGCTATCGGGCAGCAGCACGTGATATTTCACGTCGAGCAGCCGCGCCGTATTGTCGGCGCGTTCGACAAAATGGCCGAGGCGCATGAAATAGAAGCCGTCATTGCGCAGCATCATGCGATAGGCCGAGCCGTCGACGTCGAGCGCCATCTTCTTCACGAGCGCGAGAAACCGGCCGAGATCGTCGCGGTCGAGCGCCTTGCCCTTGGCCCGCTCGCGCTCGTAGCGCAGAAGCTCGAGCCATGCGGCGTTCACCGCCTCCCAGGTTTCGACCGTCAGGGCGGTGCGCACGGCGCGCGCGTTGCGGCGCGCGGCTTCCATGCAGCGATGGATCGAGGACGGATTGTCGGTGTCGACGACGAGAAAGGCGATAGCGTTGGCTTCGTTGATCTCGCGGCCGGTCTCGTTGAAACGCTCGATGACGCCGGACGAGATGAGCGCGCTCTCCCATTCCGACGTCGCCCCGCCATAGGCGCGCGGCAGCGCGGCCAGACGCGACGTCGCCTCGATGATGCGCGCGACATGGTCGGCGCGCTCCACGTAGCGCGCGAACCAGTAGAGATTGTCTGCGGTGCGCGCGAGCATCAGCAAAGGCCTTGCAGGAATGTGCGGCAAGAGGCGATTTCCCTTCCCGCTTGCGGGGAGGGTGGCCGCCGAAGGCGGTCGGGTGGGGTTCTGGCCGAAAAGGCGCAAATTGGCGGCGCTCGAAGGACCCCACCCGCAATGCTTCCGGCATTGCGCTTCGCGCAAGGCCGAAGCATTGCGACCTCCCCGCGAGCGGGGAGGTAGGCGCGCGCCATCGTTGCAGATCGTTCTGCAAACTTGCGGGAGCGAGACACGGACATCTCACGCATCGTCGATCACCCACGTGTCCTTGGTTCCGCCGCCCTGGCTGGAATTCACCACCAGCGATCCTTCCTTCATCGCCACGCGCGTGAGCCCGCCGGGCGTCAGGCTCACCATGCCGTTGGCGCCCGACAGCACGAAGGGGCGTAGGTCCACGTGGCGCGGAGCGACGCCCGATTCGACCGCGACCGGACAGGTCGACAGCGACAGCGTCGGCTGCGCGATGAAGTTGGAGGGATCGTGCTTCAGCTTGCTGCGGAATTCCGCGATCGCGTTCTTGCTGGCGTGCGGACCGACCAGCATGCCGTAGCCCCCGGAGCCGTTCACTTCCTTCACCACCAGCTCCGGCAGATGGTCGAGCACGTAGGCGAGCGCCTCGTCCTCGCGGCAGCGCCAGGTCGGCACGTTCTTCAGGATCGGCTCCTCGCCCGTGTAGAAGCGGATGATCTCGGGCATGTAGGTGTAGATCGCCTTGTCGTCCGACACGCCCGTGCCGATGGCGTTGGCGAGCGTGACGTTGCCGGCCTGATACGCCGACACGAGACCGGGGACGCCGAGCACCGAGTCGGGACGGAACGCGAGCGGATCGAGGAACTCGTCGTCGATGCGGCGGTAGATCACGTCCACGCGCTGCGGCCCCGTCGTCGTGCGCATGAAGACGACATTGTCGCGCACGAAGAGGTCGGAGCCCTCGACCAGCTCCACGCCCAGCTTGTCGGCGAGAAACGAATGCTCGTAATAGGCCGAATTGTATTGGCCGGGCGTCAGCACCGCGACCGTCGGCTCGGCCGGCGCCGAATGCGGCGCGACCGATCGCAGCGTCGACAGCAGGCGATCGGGATAATCGTCGACCGGCGCGACGCGATGGTCGACGAACAGGTCCGGGAACAGCCGCAGCATCGCCTCGCGATTCTCCAGCATGTAGGAGACGCCCGACGGCGTGCGCGCATTGTCTTCCAGCACGTAGAAATCGTGATCGTCGACGCGGATCACGTCGATGCCCGCGATATGCGCCCACACGTCGTGCGGCGCGCGCCAGCCCGCCATTTCGGGCCGGTATCCGGGATTGCGCAGCACCAGGTCGCGCGGGACGATTCCCGCCGCCAGAATCTCCTGCTTCCCGTAGACGTCGGTGAGAAACATGTTCAGCGCCTTCACGCGCTGGAACAGGCCCTGCTCGAGCCGGTTCCATTCGCTGCGCGCGAACAGGCGGGGGATGATGTCGAAGGGAATGAGTCGCTCGGCCGCGTCCTTGTCGCCGTAAACCGCGAAGGTGATGCCGATGCGCCGGAACAGAAGCTCGGCCTGGGCGCGGCGCGACGCCAGAATCTCCGGCGGGGTTTCCTGCAGCCAGCGCGCGAGCCGCGCATAGACGTCCCGCGGCGCCTCGCCCGCGCCCATTTCGTCGAAGAAACCCTTGTCGTTCAAACTCATCTGCCCCGCAGCGTCCGCTCTCGAAACTTCACCACGTCCAAATCGCAAAGACCATACCACGCGTCCCGGGCGACGGTCTCACGCGGGCCGCGCAATCCGGAGGCGCCATTGCCCAAAAACTGGACTGGCGAAGCCCGAGGGACGTGCAGAATCGCCCGTGGCCTGCCGCGGATCGCGCAATCCTCTTTCCCGCCGCCCATTTTTCCGCTATGGCACGACCGCAATGGACCCCGGCCCTTGCGCCGGGGTTTTATTTTGCGCGCCTGTTTGATTGCGAGGAAAGCGCGGACCGATGGCGAACGTTGTGGTGGTCGGCGCCCAGTGGGGCGACGAGGGCAAGGGCAA
>OEIU01001238.1_pt1 | contig 17492 bp, 13 predicted proteins | sample 1539221 | NCBI WGS metagenome assembly OEIU01 (sample SAMN03792071, study PRJEB22550) | activated sludge metagenome | feature: wastewater treatment plant; material: activated sludge; isolation source: Wastewater treatment plant of a petroleum refinery complex | place: Argentina: Zarate | collected...
CGTCTCCTCCCAGAGGAGGAGGCCATTCAACACCACCTGGCGGCTGTGGCCGCCGAGGGGCACGAGGATGCGGCGGGGGATGCCGGGCGCCTCCTCCCCGCCGAGCCCGAGGAGCTTCGGCGCCGAGGGGCCGTAGATGTCGGCGTCGAGCAGCCCGACCCTCAGCCCCTGGGCTTGCAGCGCGAGGGCGAGATTCACGGCGGTGGTGGATTTGCCGACCCCGCCTTTGCCGGAGGCGACGGCGAGGACGTGTTTCACGCCCTCGATCGTCTGGGCTCGCGGCATCCGCGCACGGCCCCCGGGTCCCGCCGGAGGGCGAGGGGAGGGCGCGCCGCCGGCCCGCTCGGCCGTCAGGCTGACGAGGGCTGCGCTGACGCCCGGGAGCGCCTTGATGGCGGCTTCGGCGGCGGCGCGCGCGGGCTCGCTCGCCAGCGCCTCGGACGGATCCACGGCGATCGAGACGACGACGCGGCCGGACGGATCGACGACGACCGGCGACAGGCGGCCGGATTCGGGCAGCGTCCTCTCCCCGAGCCGCACGCCCGCGAGGGCCTTCAGCACGTCGCTTTCGGATATCGCCAAGATCCGTCCCTCTCTCCCTAGCCTATCGCTCGGCGAAAGCCTTCTCGACGACGAACTCGCCCGCCTCGCCGTGGTTGCCCTCGACGAACTCCGCCTCTTCGAGGAGGGCGCGCATGGATTCCAGCATCTGCGGCGAGCCGCAGAGCATCACGCGATCCTCTTCATGCGCGAGGGGCGCGAGGCCGAGGTCGGCGAAGAGCTTCCCCGAGGTGATGAGGTCGGTCACGCGACCGCGATTGCGGAAGGGCTCGCGGGTGACGGTCGGATAATAGAGCAGCTTCTCGCGGACCAGCTCGCCGATCAGTTCGTCCTGCGGCAGCGTTTGGGTGATGAACTCGCCATAGGCGAGTTCATTCACGTGGCGGCAGCCGTGGATCAGCACGACCTTCTCGAAGCGATCGTAGGTTTGCGGATCCTTGATGATGCTGAGGAAGGGCGCGAGCCCGGTTCCCGTGCCGATCAGGTAGAGATTGCGCCCGTCCTTGAGGTTGTCGACGACGAGGGTGCCGGTCGTCTTCTTCCCGAGGATGATGCGGTCGCCCACCTCCAGGTGCTGGAGGCGGGAGGTCAGCGGCCCGTCCGGCACCTTGATGGAGAAGAATTCGAGCTTGTCCTCGTAATTGGCCGAGGCGATCGAATAGGCGCGCAGCAGCGGCTTCCCGTCCACCTCGAGGCCGAGCATGACGAACTCGCCGTTCCGGAACCGGAAGACCGGATCGCGGGTGGTCGTGAAGGAGAACAGGAAATCCGTCCAATGATGGACGGAGAGAACCTGCTCCGTGTTCCTGGTGCTCATCGGCGACGATCCGCTGCGAAAGATGCCTGTGGCGTGCTGGATTTCTCCCGTGACGCTGTCGGCCAAGGGGGCGGGCAGGTCAACCGTCGCGGTGCGCAAAACCAGGACGATCGGGTGAGGCGCCCCCGTGTCATCCCCTTCCCGGCCCTTCGGGCCGCCGGGGATGACAATCCGAGGGCGCCCTCAGTGATAGGGGTCGGCGGCGTCGCGCATGCCGTCGCCCATGAAGCTGAAGGCGAGGACGATCACGACCACAGGCACGATCGGCGTCAGCAGCCAGGGATGGAGCTGCACCGCCGCGAGGTTCTGCGCCTCGTTCAGCAGCACCCCCCAGCTCGTGATCGGCGGGCGCAGGCCGAGCCCCAGGAAGGAGAGGGCGGTCTCGCCGAGGATCATCGAGGGGATCGAGAGCGTCGCCGAGGCGATGAGATGGCTCATGAAATTGGGAATGAGATGGCGGCCGATGATGCGCGCCTTGGAAGCCCCCATCAGCTCGGCCGCCTTCACGAAATCCTCCTCGCGCAGCGCCAGGAGCTTGGAGCGCACCGCGCGGGCGAGGCCCGGCCAGTCGAGCATCCCGAGGATGATGGTGATGCCGAAGAAGACGAAGAGCGGGCTCCAGTTCGGCGGCAGGGCGGCCGAAAGCGCGAGCCAGAGCGGCAATTCGGGAAGCGATCGGATGATCTCGATCACCCGCTGGATGACGTTGTCCACCCAGCCGCCGAGATAGCCGGCAAGGCCGCCGAAGAAGAGGCCGAGCGCGAAGGAGACGGCGATGCCGACGAGCCCGATCGTCAGCGAGACGCGCGTCCCGTAGATGATGCGCGACAGGAGGTCCCGGCCCAGCCGGTCGGTTCCGAGGAGGAACATGGTCCCCCCCTCCGGCGGGCAGACGAAATGGAAGCTCGCCGGCAGGAGGCCCCACAACAGATAGGGATCGCCGGAGCAGAAGAAGCGGATCGGCTGCGGCTTCGTCTTGTCGACGATGTAGTCGCGCTGGAAGGTCTCGAGGTTGAAGGTGAAATGGTAGGGATAGACGAAGGGCCCGACGAAGCGCCCCTCGTGGAAGAGATGCAGCCTCTGTGGCGGCGCGTAGAGGAAGTTCCCGTCGCGCTTTCCCTGTCCGTAGGGCGCGACGATCTCGACGAAGGGCACGAGGAGATAGAAGCCGAGCAGCACGAAGGCCGCCGCGACCGCCACCCGGTGGCGCTTGAACTTCCACCAGGTCAGGCGCCAGGCCGAGGCGCGGTAGAAATCGTCGCCCTCGCCCCCGATGGGCTCGCTGCGGCCGGGATCGAAGGGCGCCTCGTCGACATAGTGCCGCGGCAAGGGTGGCATCCCGGCGCCGACCGGACGGGCGGTCATACCGACCTCTCCCCGAGGCGGATGCGGGGGTCGAGCATCGCGAGCAGGAGGTCGGAGACCAGCATGCCGACCACGGTCAGCACGGCGACGAACATCAGGATGAAGCCGGCCAGGAACTGATCCTGGCTCTTGAGCGCGGCGAGCAGGATCGGGCCGACGGTCGGCAGGCTGAGCACCAGCGAGACGAGCACCGATCCCGAGACGAGATGCGGAAGCAGGTTGCCGATATCGGCGATGAAGGGATTCAGCGACATCCGGAAGGGATATTTCAGAAGGGCCCGCGTCGGCGGCAGGCCCTTGGCCTTGGCCGTCACGAAATACTGCTTGCCCAGCTCGTCGAGGAGGTTCGCGCGCATGCGCCGGATCATCGCCGCCGTGCCGCCGAGGCCGATCACGATGGTCGGCACGACGAGATGCGACATGAGGGAGCGGATCTTCGGCCAGGTCCAGGGCTGGTTGGCGAATTTCGCATCGTAGAGCCCGCCGATCGAGATGCCGAACCAGCGGTTCATGTAGTAGAGAAGGATCAGAGCCAGGAGGAAGCTCGGCATCGCGAGCCCGATATAGCCGATGAAGGTCGCGATATAGTCGCCCACAGAATATTGCCGCGTCGCGGAATAGATCGCGATCGGGATCGAGACCACGTGGACGAAGACCACGACGACGAGATTGATGAGGAGCGTCAGCCAGAGCGCGTCCCCGACCACCTCGGCGACAGGCCGGTCATATTCGAACGACCAGCCCCAATCGCCCTGGAGCAGGCCCGAATAGCCGCTCGGCCCCGGCCAGACGCCGAGCCAGACGAGATATTGCTTCCAGACGGGGAGGTCGAGCCCGTATTGCCTGATCAGGAACTCGGCCTTGGCGATCGAGGCGGCCTCGCCCTGCGAGCGCAGCTCGGCGATCTGGTTGGTGAGGAAGTCGCCCGGCGGCAGCTTGATGATGGTGAAGACGAGCGCCGAGATGATGAGGAGCGTGACCGCCATCGTCAGGGCGCGCCAGAAGAGGAAGCGGATCACTGGCGCACGCCCCTCTGCGCGTCGGACATCCGCGCGGCCGGCGCCGCGGGCTGCGTCGCCGTCTTCCTGAGGCGGCGGCGGATCCAGGTCTCGCGGCCGGGGCCGTGGTCCCAGTAGAGCTGGTCGATTCGATAGACGCCGAGCATGGCGGTCGGGTCCCAGGAATAGATGGCGCGCTTGGGCAGGTTCTGGAGGCCGGTCCGCAGGACGATCGGCTGGATCGCGCCGGCGACGGTGCCGATCGACCATTGGTTCTCGGCGTGGTTCTCCAGCATCTCCTTCCAGACCTGGGTCTTCTCGGCCTCGCTCGTGGACGACATCCAGCGCTCGTAGAGGGTGGCCAGCGCCTGCGCCTCGGGGATGTCGACGGGCTCGCCCGCGGTCCCGCCCGTCTCGCGATACTGGCCCCAGCGCGGCCAGGCGTAGTTGTCCTGGCGCATGGGAGCCAGTTCCGAGGGCGGCATGGCCTCGGTCGCCAGGGCGAGGTCGAGGCCCTGGGCGGCGACCATCACCGTCGAGCCGCTATAGGCCCTGTTGCGGAGCACCGTGCGGTCCTGCGGCTTCACGAAGAGCTTGACGCCGATATCGCGCCAGAACTCGGCGATCAGCGTCAGGCCGTCCACGATCAGGGTGCTGTCGCCGTCCGTCTCGACGATGATCTCGAGTTCGCGCCCGTCCGGCAGGAGGCGAATACCGGCCCCGTTGCGCTTTGTGAGCCCGATCTCGTCGAGAAGGCGCGAGGCCGCCGCCGGATCGAAGCCGGCATTGAGCGTGCGGAAGCGCGGCTCGAAGAGGACGCTCTCCTCGGCGATGGTGTTGTTGCCCTCCCGCCCGAGCCCGAACAGGAGTGCATTGTCGAGCATGCGCCGGTCGATGGCGAGCGACAGGGCCCTCCGGAAGCGGACGTCGCGGTTCAGCTTGCGCCAGACGGGATCGGTCGTGGTCAGGTTCGGATAGAGGGCAAGCTCGCTTCCGCGCGCGGTCGGCCACAGGAGCGTGCGGTAGTTATGGGCCTTCTCGCCCTCCTTCAGGATCGGGATGTCGCCCATGGCGAGTCCGCGGAAGAGAAGGTCCGCATCGCCCGAATTGGCCTTGGCCGCCATGAGTCCGCTCGCCGCGACGTCGAGGATGATGCGGTCGAGATAGGGAAGCTGCCGCCCGGCCTTGTCCACGCGGTGATAGAAGGGGTTCCGCTCGAAGACGAAGCGGTTCGCGGGTGCCCGGGTGGTCGGCATCCAGGGCTGGAGCGTCGGCAGGTCCGGATTCGTGTTCTCGAACATGTCGTCGAGGCGATTGTGCAGGGCCGCCCAGGATTTCAGCTTTTCCTTCTTCGCCATCTCCTCCAGCGCCGCCTTGTCGGCGTAGCGGGCATGGAACTGGCGCAGGTAATGCGCGGGCCGATAGATGAAGGGATCGCGCGGCTGCGCGAGGGTCGGCAGGAAGCGTGGATTGGGCTTGTCCCAGGTGAAGCGGACCGTGCGCTCGTCGATCACCTCGAAAAGCGGGCCCTTTCCGTCCACCAGGAGGAAGTCCGGCAGGCCGCCGGGGCTCAGATCCTTGTCGAGCGCGACATCCTCCCAATAGTAGCGGAAATCCTCCGAGGTGAAGGGATGGCCGTCCGACCAGCGATGCCCTTCGCGCAGGACGAGGGTGAAGACCCGCTCGCCCTGGTTCTCGACCCGCTCCAGGATGTCGGGTCGCAGCCGCAGCTTGGGGTCGTAGCCGACGAGCCGGGCATAGGAGACGGCCGACAGGTAGCGGATGTCGCGCGCCCGCGGGACGAGCGACACGATCTCCCCGCCGGACTTGCCGAGCGTCCGCCCGCTCTCTTCGAGATCGGCGACATAGGGCGTTTTCGGAAGCCGCCCGGCGACAGGCGGCAATTGCCCGTCCGCCACCTTGGCGGCGAGACTCGGCGTCTCGACGAAGTCTCCCGCCCGCGCCGCCGCGGCCCCCGCGAGGAGCGCGAGGACGAGCAGGATTCTCCGCGCCCAAGCCGCGTTCATGCCGCCTCCTCGAGCGCTCCGGCGCTCATCAGCCGCACATTCTGGTCGGGCCCGACCGCCGTCATTCGTCCCGGATCGCCCGGCAGGAGGCGATAGGGCTCCGGCCAGCTCGCCGGATCGGAGAGCCGGTCGCTCCTCAGCCGGGCGAAATCCAGCGGATGGTCGAGATCGGGCTCGGGCACGGCGGCGAGGAGGGCGCGGGTATAGGGATGGACGGGATTGCGGAACAGCGTCCCGGCCGCCGCCTCCTCGACGATATGGCCCCGGCACATCACCGCGATGGTGTCGGCGACGTAATCCACCACGGCGAGGTTGTGGGACACGAAGACGTAGGAGAGGCCGAGCGCCTTCTGCAAATCCTTCAGGAGGTTGAGGACCTGCGCCTGGACCGACACGTCGAGGGCGGAGACGGGCTCGTCGCAGAGCAGCACCTCGGGCTCGAGCGCGAGCGCCCGCGCGATGCCGAGCCGCTGCCTCTGGCCGCCGGAGAAGGAATGCGGGTAGCGGCGCAGGCTCTGCCGGTCGAGCCCCACCATGTCGAGCAGCATCTTGGCCCGCTCGTATCGCTCGTCGCTCGTGCCGATGCGGTGGATCACCATCGGCTCGGTCAGGATCTCGTAGACCGTCATGCGCGGGTTGAGCGAGGAGAACGGGTCCTGGAAGACGAACTGCACTGTCCGCCGGTAGCGCGTCAGCGCTGCGCCGGAGAGTTGGTGCACGTCGCGTGGGCCCGACCCGTCGTCGAACATCACGCGTCCGCGATCGGGGGCGAGCGCGCGCGAGATGATCTTCGACACCGTGGTCTTGCCGCAGCCCGATTCGCCGACCAGCCCGAGCGTCCGGCCGCAGCGGAGCGCGAGGCTGACCTCGTCCACGGCCGTGATCGTGCGGACCCGGCCGCTGAAGAGCCCGGCCCGCAGCGTGAAGGTCTTGGAGACGTTTTCGACCGACAGGATCGTGCGATCCGGCGGCGGCGCAAGCCGCGCGGCGGGCACCGCGCTCGCCGCCTCGCGCAGCGGGGTCAGGCGCTCGCCCGGCTCCATGTTGAAGCGGGGAACTGCCCGCATCAGCGCCTTGAGATAGGGATGCTGGGGGCGGCGGAAGATGCTCTCGCGGTCGCCCGCCTCCATGACGCGCCCGCGATACATGACCACGACGTCGTCGGCCATGTTCGCGACGATGCCGAGATCGTGCGTGATCAGGAGGACGGACATGCCCGTCTCCTCCTGAAGCTCGCGGATCAGGTCGAGGATCTGGGCCTGGGTCGTGACGTCGAGGGCGGTCGTGGGCTCGTCGGCGACGAGGAGGGCCGGGCGCGTGATCAGCGCCATGGCGATCATCGCCCGCTGGCGCAGGCCGCCCGACAGCTCGAAAGGATAGGTCGTCAGCGCCCGCTCGGGATGGGGAAAGCCGACGCGGCGGAAGACCTCGACGGCGCGCGCCTTCGCCTCGGCCGCGGTGACGTCGGCATGCAGCCGGAGCGCTTCCGTCACCTGGTCGCCCACCGTGTGGAGCGGCGAGAGCGAGGTCATGGGCTCCTGGAAGATCATGGCGATGCGCCCGCCGCGGATCTGCCGCATCGTCTCGCTCCCGGCCGGCAGCGCCGTGATGTCGAGGGGAGGGTGGCGGTCCTGGGGATCGTCGAACAGGATCGAGCCCGAGGTGATCCGCGCCACCTTCGGCAGGATGCGCATGATCGCCTGCGCGGTCACCGATTTGCCCGACCCCGATTCGCCGACGATCGCGACCGTCTTCCCCCTCGGAATGGAGAAGCTGAGGCCCTGGACCGCCGGGAACCGGCCGCCGTCGGAGGCGATCTCGACGCCGAGATTCTGCACCGAGAGGAGCGGCAGCCGCGTCATGTCCGCGCCGGCTCCGCCCGGGGCGGCATGTCGCGCAGGCCGATCGGCCGGATCGCCGGATGATCGGCGGCGAGCGCGGCGATCCCCTCGCAGAAGGACCACAGCCGCTCGTCGTGCACGAGATGATGCGTCAGGAAGCCGAAAGTCTCGACCCCGCGGGCGAGGGCGCGCCGCATCATGGCGACGAGCGCTTCCGGCGGGAGGAGACTGCGCGTGCCCGGCCAGTCGATCGGGTCGAAATGCGTGTCGATCCGGTCGATCTCCCCCGTTCCCCGCGGCTCCCCGAAGCAGGAGAGGGCGCGAAAGCCGAGGACCGGCAGGCGTGGGACGAGATCGGACGCGATGTTGTTCCAGGGCGGCACGAAGACGGGGAGCGCGCGCGGCCCGAAGGCTTCCATGATCGCCGCGAGCCCTTTTCCGGCTTCCCCGGCTCGCTCCGCCAGCGGGCGGTGGGAGCCGAACTCGGCCTTCTTGTCGGAGGGCGGCGCGTGATTCGCATGCCGCCAGCCATGCACGAGAACCGTGACACCGTCTTCCCCCCGCAGGCGCTCGGCAAGGGCCGGCTCGGCGCGGGACGGGATGACCGCAAGGGAGACGGGCAGGCCGCAGTTCGATAGCGTACCGAGAAGGCGGTCCAGGGTTGCGCCCGGCGCGACCGCATCGTCGTCCCGCCACCAGAAGCCGATGCGGCGCCCTTCGGCCGCGAGGCGGTCGAATTCGCCCCGCAGGGCCGCGATCGCCGCGGCGCTCATTGCGCCGACTCGGCGCCGGATCCGGTCCGGGCGGCCGCGAATGTTTCGACGAGGTCGGCGCTGCGCTCCTGTCCGTCGAGGCCGATCGCGAAGGCGGGACGCGGGCGGGAGGCCGCGGCGGCGACGGCGGCCAGCAGGTTTTGCGGCGTCAGCTCGGCCTCGGGCAGGAGGGTGGCGAGGCCCTCTCCTGCGAGGCATTCGGCCCGCAGCCGCTGCTCGGTCTCCTGTCCCAGCTCGAAGGGCACGAGCACCGCTCGGGCGCGCGTCGCGACGATGTCCATCACGGTGTTGTAGCCGGCTTGGCCGACGAAGACAGCAGCCCGCGCCAGGAGGGACTGAAAGTCGCGCCGGGCGCGCTCGACGGCGGCGCCGGGCGGCGCCTCGGCGAGAAGCTGCCGGAACACCTCCTCCTCGACGGCGGAGCCGACCAGCACCCGCCAGGGCCGCGAGGCATCGAGGCGGGCGGCGGCGAGGGCCGCCCGATAGAGCGGCAGGGCCGCGGCGCTCGAGCCGCCCGAGACCAGGATCGAGCCGTCGTCGGGTCCTGCGGGCAGGATCGCCGCCTCGCCGGGGCCGACATAGCCGGTATAGGCGAGCTTTCGGCGCAGTGCCTCGTCGACGGGCCAGGAGCGCCCGAGCGGCACGACGGCCTCGTCCCCATGGACCAGGATGGCAGCATAGCGGCGGGCGACGAGGGCGTGGGCGCGCTCGATCTTCTCGGGCTTGGCTGGTGCGACCAGGATGTCCCTCACCGAGCCGAGGAGCACGGGCGGCGGGACCTGTGCCGCCGCGGCGTCGAGAAGCGCCTGGAACTCGCCCGCGAGATTGCGGCGGCCGAAGGGAAACTGCTCCGTGACGACGACATGCGGGCGCAGGCGCGCGAAGGTCGCGAGGAGAAGCCGGCGGCGCCGGTCGAGATAGGCGGGACCGGCCGGCTGGCCGTCCTCGCCGAGGAGCACCGAGAAATCGCCGAGCGGCGCTCTCACCGGCGGCAACTGCACGAGGTCGAGCCCGCTCGCATCCGCGAGAGGCATCGGCGCCCCGCCCGAGGCGAGCGTGACGTGGTGGCCGCGGCGCGCCAGGGCCCGGCCGATCGCGCTCGCGCGCACCAGATGTCCCGCGCCCAGGAGATGCGTGACGGCGATGAGGATGCGCAGGCTCATGATGCCGCCTGCGCTGCGTCGGCGAGTGGCCCCAGCGCCGACCGGAGGATGGCCGCGGCCTGGGGCAGGTCGCGCTCCGAGCGGACGAAACGGAGCGCCGGCTCGCGCATGGCGCGCAGGCGCGCCGGATCGGCCAGGAGGCCCGCGAGCATCGCCGCGAAGGAGCCGGCATCGCGCGGGGGCGCCAGCAGGCCGGTCTCGCCCTCGCGCAGGATCGCCGGCACGCCGCCTTCGCGCCCCGCGAGGACCGGGCAGCCGCAAGCCTGGGCCTCGAGCAGCGTCATGCCGTAGGCTTCGCCGATGGCGGGCCAGACGAGGAGATCGGACGCGCCGTAGAGGGCGGCGAGGGCTGCCGGTTCGAGGACGGCGCCGCGCAGGCAGGCCCGCTCCCCGAAGCGCGCGAAGAGGCTTTCCACGGCCTCCCGTGCCGGCCCGTCCCCGACGATGTCGAGACGCCAGGGCGCCTCCGCCGGCAGCCGCGCCAGGGCTTCGGCGAGAAGCCGGTAGGAGGCGAGCTTGTCTCCCTCGCGCATCATGGCGACGGCGAGGAGGCGAGAGGGATCGCCGTGCGGCGCCTCGCGGGGAGGCGGTGTCCAGGCATCCGCTTGCAGGAAGGGCGGCAGGGAGACGAGGCGCTGGCCGGGACGGAGCGCGGCTGCGAGGTCTTCCTCGTCATGGGGCGTCATCACGAAGAGACAATCCGCGCGGTCGAGTGCGGCTTCCGATCCGGCATGGCCGAGGGCGAAGGCGCCGAAGGCGCGCCGCGCTGACCGCGAGCCTTCCGCCACGGCATAGGGAATGCCGAGCGCCTCGGCGACGGGGGGGCCGATCCAGTCCGGTGCCTTGTAGTAGCAATGATAGGTGAGCCAGAGCCGGGGCCGGCTCTCGCGCGGCCGGGTTTGATAGACGGCGGCGAGCCGGCGGGCCTCGGTCTCCCCCGCCGCCCGGATGCGCTGCTGGGCTTCGGCATCGCCCGCAAGGTCGAGGCTGCGCAATTCGCTCGCGAGTTCCGGCCCGAACCCGGCAAGGCGGAGCGCCGAGAGGAGAAGGCGGCCCATGGCGCGGTCCCCCGAGGGGACCGGGTGGTTCGGGCTCTTGAGAGGAGCGTAGAAGGCGAGCGGGATCATGCGCCGGCGGCGCCGCGCGCATCCTCGTCCTCGCGGCGGGGCGAGGCTCCCGTCTCGGCGAGAAGGCGCGCCGCCAGCCGGTCGAGCCCGGCCTGCGCGCCGAACGCTTCGCGTAGGCGCTCCCCCGCCGCGCGGCCGAGCGCTTCCCGCTGTGCCGGGTCGCGGATGAGCAGGTTGAGCGCGTTGGAGAGCGGCTCCCATTCGCCCGGCGGCACCAGCAGCGCTTCCCGGCCGTCCCGGAGGAATTCGGGAATGCCGGAGAAATCCGTCGCCACGCTCGCCAGATGCTGGGAGGCGGCTTCCATCAGCACGTTGGGCAGGCCGTCGCGGTCGCCGTCTGCGGCCTTGCGCGAGGGCAGCGCGAAGAGATCGGCTTCGCGCATCAGGGCGACGATATCCGGCTGCGCCTTGGGCCCGAGAAAGGCGACGCGGCGGCCGAGCCCGGCCCTCTCGGCCTGCGCCTTCAGCGCGGCCAGGAGCGGGCCGCCCCCGCAATGGGCGAAGGTCCAATGCAGGTCGGGCGGCAGGGCGGCCAGTGCCGACAGCAGCAGGTCGAAGCCCTTCTTCTCGACCGCCCGTCCGACCGAGAGGATGCGAGCGGGATCGGCGGGATCGCTGCCGTCGCGCGGCGGCCTCGCCGGCGGTTCCGGGAAGCGGGACAGGTCGAGCCCGTGATAGAGAAGGGAGACCCGCCCGGGATCGGGCGCGAGGGCGGCGAGATGCTCTTGCCCTGCTCGCGTGCAGGTGACGCCCCAGCGGGCGTCCGCGATCTTCTCGCGCTTCTCCCAGTCGGGAATGGTCCAGATATCCTTGGCGTGGGCCGAGAAGCTCCAGCTTCGCCCGCTGAGAAGGGCGGCATAGCGGGCGACGGAGCCCGGCGTGTGCAGGAAATGCACGTGGAGATGGCGGATCCGCGGATCGAGCTCGCGGGCGAGGACGCAGGCCTGGCCGAGGCGGCGCAGCCGGCCCGCGGTCGGATCGCGCCGCAGATCGGCCGCGAAGACCTTCATCAGCGCGCCGAAGCCCGGACGGCGCACGGCATCGGCGAATCCGCGCAGGACGCGAAGGGGCTCGCGATGGAGATATTCCGGCAGATAGCGCCGCGACGCCCGGATCGCCTTGTGCATCGGATGGATCGCGCGGTCCGTCGGATGGCGCAGCGACCAGATGTCGAAGGCGAGGCCCCGCTGCTCGAGGCCGAGAAGCTCCTGCGCGACGAAGGTCTCCGACAGCCGCGGATATCCCTTCAGCACGACCGCGAATCGGGGGGCGTCCACCGCCTATTCCGCCGCCTGGGGCAGGGCGGTGCGCTTGCCCGCCTCCAGGATGGAGGCGATGCGGCCGCGGATGGAATCGAGGCCGTCGAGCAGTCCCGGCACGGTGACCTCCGAGGGGCGGGGGCGGGAGGGCAGGGCGCGCAGGGCGCTCGCCATGGCCATCGGGTCGCGGCCGGTCTCGCTCTCGACCAGGGTCGAGACGAGCCCGAGACGCTCGGCCTCGACGGCGCGGATGAGCTGCTCGCGCCGCGGGCGGGTGCGCGGCACGATGAGCGCGGGCTTGTCGAGCGACAGGATCTCGCAGAACGTGTTGTAGCCGCCCATCGCGACGACCGCCGCGGCGCGGCTCATCAGCAATTCGAGCTTGGTGTCGAAGGCGATGGCGTCGAGCATGGGGTGGCGCGCGATCCGCTCCAGGAAGAGGCGCCGCCGATCCCGGTTGATGAACGGGCCGAAGACGACGAGGGCCGGAAGCGGAATGTCCGGATCGGCCTCGTAGGCCGAGAGCACCCATTCGATGACGTCGTCGCCGTCGCCCCCCCCGCCGGTGGTGACGAGTGCGAAGGGCCGGCGCGTGATGGCGGGATAGCGGGTCAGGGCCGGCTCGGCCGGCAATTCGCGGCGCAGATATCCCGTATAGAGGATGCTTCGCCCCAGCGTCTCGGGCAGCCGCAGGCAGTCGAGGGGGCGGTAGATTTCCCCGAGGCCGTAGACCCAGATCTCGTCGTAATAGGCTGCGAGCGCCTCGGCGGCGCCCTTGCGCTCCCATTCGGGAACGAGGAGGCTCGGCTCGTCCATGACGTCGCGGGCGCCGAGCACGACCCGGCAGCCCCGCCGCTTCATGGCGTCGAGCGTCGGCAGCACCTCGCCGCGAAAGCCTGTCGGCTCCTTGTCGACGATCAGCACGTCGGGATCGAAGGTCTCGGCGGTTTGCAGGATGAGCGCCTCGCGCAGCCGCGTGGCCTCGTCGATCGAAAGATTGAGGTTGAGCGAGCGGTAGTCGCCGTCGGGAAGCTTGGTCACGCCAGGCACGCGGACATAATCGACCCCCGGCCCGAACTCGAAGGAGCCGATCACCGGGGAGCCGGACACGATGATCGCCGAAAGGCCGGGGCGCTCGGCGACGAGCGCATTCGCGATGGCGCGGGAGCGGCGCAGATGACCCAGACCGAACGTGTCGTGGCTGTAGATCATCACCCGCGCGCGGGGGGCCGCCTCGGGCGGCCGGGCAAGCCCTCGCGCCGCCTCTTCGCAGATATTGGGCATCCCAGATCCTGGCAGCTTCCGGTCGCCCCGCGCGACCCCTGTCCGAGCCGTCAGATTACCACGAACCGCGCGCCGATCATCCCCGCCCGTCCAGCCCGCATGCGCGGCAGCGCACGCAAGGGCGATATGGCCGCTTCGCTCCGCCGTGCTAAGACGGCGATCCGATGACGAAGAGCCTGTTCACATATATCTGGCGCCACTCGAAGCGCGACCAGTTGCTCATCTTTGCCGTCGTGCTCGCCTCGCTGCCCTTCTATTACGCCTCGCTCGACCTGCCGAAGAAGATCGTCAACGAGGCGATCCAGGGGCGCGCCTTCGAGGCCGGGCGCATGACGGCGACCTTCCTCGACCTGTCGCTCTCCTGGCCCAAGTGGCTGGGTGGCGGGGAGACGGTCTTCTTTCCCGGCTTCGAGGTCGGCCGGGTGGGGCTGCTGCTCGGGCTCTCCTTCGTATTCCTGTTCTTCGTCCTGGTGAACGGCCTCTTCAAGTACTGGATCAACGTCGCCAAGGGCGCGCTCGGCGAGCGCATGATGCGGCGGCTGCGCTTCGAGCTGTTCGGCTATGCGCTGCGCTTCACGCCCGAGGCCCAGCGCAACGTCCGCTCCGCCGAGGCCGCGACCATCATCAAGGACGAGGTCGAGCCGATCGGCGGCTTCATCGGCGACGCCTATATCCAGCCCCTGATGCTCGGCAGCCAGGCGCTGACGGCGATGAGCTTCATCCTGATGCAGAGCCTGTGGCTCGGGCTCCTGGCCGCGCTCGTCGTCGGTGTCCAGTTCATCATCATCCCGCGCCTGCGCCGGCAATTGCTGGTGCTGGGCCGCCAGCGCCAGCTCGCCTCGCGCGAATTCGCCGGACGCGTCAGCGAGGTCATCGACGGAATCGAGGCCGTCCACGTCCACCGCGCCGAAAGCTGGGAGAAAGCCGAGATCGGCGACCGGCTCTACAAGCTGTTCGATATCCGCTTCAGGATCTACAAGCGCAAGTTCATCGTCAAGTTCCTGAACAATCTCCTGTCGCAGATCACGCCGTTCTTCTTCTATTCGGTGGGCGGCTATTTCGCCTTGACCGGCAAGCTCGATATCGGCCAGCTCGTGGCCGTGATCGCGGCCTATCGCGAGCTGCCGCCGCCGCTGAAGGAGCTGATCGACTGGGACCAGCAGCGTCTCGACGTGCAGGTGAAATACGATCAGGTCGTCGCCTATTTCTCCCCCGACAAGCTGGAATCGGAGGAAGAGGAGGGAGAGGATTTCCCTCTCGCGGGCCAGCTCCGCATCGATGCGCTCCAGATGTGGGACAGCCACGGCGTCGCGGTCATCGACGGCGGCGAGGCGGTCGTGTCCCTGCCGGGGAGTCTGGCCATTCTCTCGGACGGCACGGCCGCCGCGAGCCTTCTCGCGCGCCTCCTCGCGGGCCGCGCCGAGCACCATTCGGGCGAGGTCAGGATCGGCGAGCGCGACCTGCTGCGCCTCGGCCCGGAGAGCGTCGGCCGCCGCATCGCCTATGCGGGGCACGAGCCGAACCTCTTCGCGGGAAGCCTGAGGGACAATCTCGTCTATGGGCTGCGCCAGCACCAGATCGGCGAGGTTTCGCAGACCGAAGGGGAGCTTCTGCGGGTCGCGGAGGCGCGGCGGACGGGCAATCCCCTCGCCAGCATCCAGGCGGAATGGCTCGATCTCGACAGGAGCGGGACCACGGACGGCCTCGAACTCGACGCGAAGCTCATTTCCTTCCTGAACCGGATCGGGCTCGGGGAGGATGTCTATCGTTTCGGCCTGGACGGGATGATCGATCCGGCGCGCCAGCCGGGCCTCGCCGAGCGCATCGTGGAGGCGCGCCGCCGTTTCCAGGAGCGCCTCGCTGAGGAGGGCATGGCCCATTATGTCGAGAGCTTCGATCCGGCGCGCTACAACACGCAATCGACCATCGTCGAGAATCTCCTCTTCGGCGTGCCCGTCTCGCCGGAGCTGAAGGGGGCGGCGATCGTCGAGCATGCCGGCTTCCGGCGCGTCCTCGACGGCGAGCATCTCACGGACGATCTCGTGGGCATGGGCGTCGCCATTGCCGAGACGATGACGGACATCTTCCGCGGCTTGCCGCCCGGACATCCGCTCTTCGAGCAGTTCTCCTTTGTCCATGCCGAGGAGCTGGACGAGTTCGGGGCGATCGTGAAGCGCGCGCAGGGGAAGGGGCGGGGGAGGCTCTCGCGCGAGGAGCGCCGGCGCCTGCTGACGCTGCCGCTCGATTATATCGAGCCGCGCCATCGTCTCGGATTGCTCGACGGGCGGATGCGCGAGCGCCTGCTGGCGGCGCGCGGGAAGATGCGCGCGATGCTCGAGGAGGCTCCCGATCCCGGCGTCGAGTTCTATGATCCCGACAAGGTCGCCCTGGCTGCTCCGCTCCGGGACGATTTTCTGTTCGGGCGGGTGGACGAGACCATCGCCAATGCGAGGGAAGAGGTCCGCGCCGTCGGTGCGCGGGTGATCGCCGAGATGGAGCTGTCGACGGAGATCGAGCGCGTCGGGCTCGACCATGCCGTCGGCCCCGCCGGCCGGCGCCTCACGCCGCAGCAGCGCGCCGCGATCAATCTCATCCGCTGCCTCGTGGGGCGGCCCGACATCCTGGTCGTGGACGGCGCGCTCGCGCCCTTCGCCGAACGCTCCCTTCCCGATCTGGTCGGATTCCTCCAGGAAGGCATGGCCGGCCGCACGCTGGTCATGGTCCTGCCGAACGATCGGCTCCTTCCGCTTTTCGGCGAGGCCATCGGGTTCAAGGACGGTGCCATCGTCGAGATCGCCTCGAAGGCTGGGGAGCCGGATGCCGGGGACGACACGAGCGATGCGCGCGAGACTCCGCGGCGCGATGCGGCCGAATAGACCGGAAGGCGAGACATGACGCTCGAAAGCGAAGTTCAATCCCTGCGCCAGGTCCCGATGTTCCGGGGCATCGAGCGCTCGCGCCTGAAGCTGCTCGCCTTCACCTCGGAGCGCATCAGCTTCGCGCCGGGCCAGCGGTTCTTCACCCAGGGCGATGCGGCCGACGCGGCCTATGTCATTCTCGACGGCAAGGCCGACGTGGTCCTCGGATCGAAGGAGGGCCAGTTCAAGGTGGCCGAGCTGGGGCGCAACGCCCTCGTCGGCGAGATGGGAATCCTGTCGGACAGTCCGCGCAGCGCCACCATCGTCGCGACGGAGCCCGTCTCCGCCCTGCGCATCGACAAGCGCGTTTTCCTGGACCTGCTCACGCAATTCCCGCAGATGTCGATCGCGGTGATGCGCGAGCTCGCCAGCCGCCTGGAGCGCACGAACGCTCAGCTTTCCGCGCTGTCGCGCAATCACGGCGGCGCCTGAGCTGCTTCTCGGGAGGAGGGGGCCTTGGATCTCGGTGCGATGCTGAAGGGACGTCACGTCCTCGTCACGGGGGCCTCGAGCGGGCTCGGGCGCCATTTCGCGCAGCTCTGCGCGCGCCACGGCGCGCTCGTCACCGTCGGCGCGCGCCGGCGGGACCGGTTGGAGGCCCTGGTCGAGAAGCTGCTCGAGCTCGGCGCCGAGGGCGCCCAGGCGGTGGAACTCGACGTGTCGGACGTGGCCTCCGTCCAGAGGGCGGTCGCGGGCGCGAGCATGGCCTCTCCCCTCGACGTGGTGGTCAACAATGCCGGCATCGCCGACAACCGGCCCGCGCTCGATATCGACGAGGCTTTGTACGATGCGGTCGTCGATACCAACGTGAAAGGGGTCTGGGCGGTCTCGACGGAGGCGGCGCGCGCCTGGCGGGCGGCGGGACGGCCGGGCGCCGTCGTCAACATCGCCTCGGTCCTGGCGCACCGGGTGGCGGGTGCCGTCTCGATCTACGCGGCGACCAAGGCCGCTGTCGTGCAGATGACGGCGGCCCACGCCCTCGAATGGGCGCGCTACGGCATCCGTGTGAACGCGCTCGCCCCCGGCTACATCTCGACCGAGATCAACGAGGAGTTCTTTCAGTCCGAGCCCGGTCTTGCGCTGATCAAGCGCATTCCCATGCGCCGGCTCGGCCAGCTCGAGGATCTCGACGCGCCTTTCCTCCTCCTCGCCACCGATGCGTCCCGCTGGATGACGGGAACCTGCGTCACGGTCGATGGCGGGCACACGGTTTCGGGGCTCTGAGGGGCGCACCCACCCTCCCCCCACGAAGTGGCGGGGGGGGGGGGGGGGGGCCGGGGGGGGGGGCGGGGGGGGGGGGGGGGCGGGGGGGGGGCGGGGGGGGGCGGGGGGGGGGGCCCCCCGCCCCCCGCCGCCCCC
>OEIU01001239.1_pt1 | contig 17487 bp, 12 predicted proteins | sample 1539221 | NCBI WGS metagenome assembly OEIU01 (sample SAMN03792071, study PRJEB22550) | activated sludge metagenome | feature: wastewater treatment plant; material: activated sludge; isolation source: Wastewater treatment plant of a petroleum refinery complex | place: Argentina: Zarate | collected...
CGGACCGTTCGCTGCGGCAGACCAACCCAGTGCTCGGGGTGGCGGCGCGGCTGCGCGAACTGGCCGACTCCCGGCTGACGGCGTCGGAGGTGCTGGACCTGCTGGCGATGCCTCCGGTACGTCGAGGGTTCCACTTCGACGAGGACGCGCTCGAACGCGTCGGGGCCTGGGTCCGCCGTGCCGGCGTGCGGTGGGGCATGGACGACGATGCCCGGGCGCCGTACGGCCTCTCCGGGATCGCGCAGAACACTTGGCGACGCGGGCTCGACCGCATCCTCGCCGGTGTCCTCATGGACGAGGAGGGCTTGGCCGCAGTCGGCGACGCGCTGCCTCTCGACGACGTCGACTCCACCCAGATTGACCTCGCCGGACGGCTCGCCGAGTTGCTCGACCGGCTCGACGCGGCCTTGGCGTCGCTATCACGCGAGCAGAGCGTCAAGGCATGGCTGGCCGCGCTCGACGAGGCGGTGGACAACCTGGTCGACGTCGCCCCGCGCGACGCCTGGCAGGTCACCTCGGCCAAGGCGGTCCTGGCCGGTGCGGTCGCGACAGCGGGTGACGGGGCGGTCGCGACGACTCTCCGGCTCTCGGACGTCCGCGCGCTGCTCGGCGACCGGCTAAAGGGACAGCCGACTCGGGCCAACTTCCGCACCGGTCACCTCACCATCTGCACGATGGTGCCGATGCGTTCCGTGCCGCACCGGGTGGTGTGCCTACTCGGGCTCGACGACGGGATCTTCCCGCGCGGCACGCACATCGACGGTGACGACGTGCTGGCGCGGTCGCCGCGGGTGGGGGAGCGGGACCGGCGCTCGGAGGACCGGCAGCTGTTCCTGGACGCGATCCTGGCGGCGCAGGAGAAGCTGGTGGTGCTGTACACCGGCGCCGACGAGCGGACCGGGTCACCGCGGCCGCCGGCGGTGCCGCTGGGCGAGCTGCTCGACGTGCTGGACCGGACGGCGATGGTGCGAAACGGCACCGTGCGAGACCACGTGCTGGTGCATCACCCGCTGCAGCCGTTCGACCCCAGGAACTTCGAGCCGGGGCGGCTCGGTTCGGACGAGGCGTTCAGCTTCGACGGTGCGTCCTACGCCGGGTCGCTCGCGCTCCGGGACGGGCAGCACGCGGCTCAGCCGTTCCTGAGCGAGCCGTTGCCAAACGTGGCGCCGGGCACAGGCGGCCGAGTCATCGAGCTGGAGAAGCTGATCCGGTTCCTTGAGCACCCCGTGCGCGGGTTCCTGCAGCAGCGGCTCGACCTGCGCACCGCCGACGAGGAGGAGGAGCCCTCCGACGCCCTCCCGGTCGAGCCCGACGCGCTGGAGAAGTGGGCCGTCGGTGACCGGCTGCTGCGTGCCGGGCTGCGCGGCCGCAGCCGCCAGGCCGCCGTCGCGGTCGAGCTGCTCCGCGGCGACCTGCCACCCGGCCGGCTCGGCGAGCTGGTGGTCAACCCGGTGGCGCACGACGTGGAGGCGTTGCTCGCCCAGGCCGAGCGGCTGGTGGCCGACGACTCCCAGACAGTGGACGTCTCGGTGGAACTGCCCTCGGGCGTCACGCTCGCGGGCTCCATCCCTCGCGTGCAGGACCAGGGCGTGACCCGGGTGGAGTACTCCCGGCTATCGCCCAAGCACCGCATCCGGGCCTGGGTGCAGCTGCTTGCCCTGACCGCCTTCCGGCCGGGCCGCCCCTGGAAGTCGGCGGTGCTCGGCCGCGGTGAGAACGCCAAGTCGCCGCCGGTGATGTGGTCGCTGTTCGGTCCGGTCACCGCCGAGGACGCGCTGCGGCTCCTCGACGAGCTCGTTTCGATCCACCGCATCGGGATGACCCGGCCGCTGCCGGCGCCGCCGAAGACGTCGTGCGCCTACGCAACCTGGCGCCGTCGGGGCCTGGCTCCGGCCAACGCGCTGCAGCTGGCCGGCCGCAGCTGGCTGTCCAAGACGGGCACCGGCGACCTGTGGGGGGAGCACGACGACGGCGACCACCGCAGGGTCGGCCTCGTGACGCTCGGCGACCTGACCGAGGTGCCCGCGGACGCCGTACCGCTCGACAACCCCGACGACGAGCCACACCTATTCGGCCTGCTGGCCTCCCGGATCTGGGCGCCGCTGCTGGCCGCGGAGGTCGTGCGCTCATGACGGTGACCTTCGACCTGTGCGGACCCCTGCCGGAAGGGACGACTGTCCTTGAGGCCAGCGCAGGCACGGGCAAGACGCACACCATCGCCGGCCTGACGTGCCGATACCTCGCCGAGGGTGTCGCCCGGATCGACGAGCTTATGCTCGTGACGTTCGGGCGGGCGGCGACGGCCGAGCTGCGCGAGCGCGTTCGTGAGCGTCTTAGCGAGGTGACGGCGGCGCTGGCCTCCGCGGCGACGGCGCGGGCGTCGGAGGACGACCTGGTGCGACACCTCGCCGCCGGATCCGACGCCGAGGTCACGGAACGTCACCGCCGGCTCGCCACCGCGATCGCCGACTTCGACGCCGCCACCATCGCGACCACGCACGGCTTCTGTCACCAGATGCTCGCCGGGCTCGGCATCGCCGCCGACGTGGACCACGACGTGACGTTCGCGGAGGCGACCACCGACCTGGTGGTCGACACGGCGACCGACCTGTACGTCGGCGACTATGGGCGCGCCGAGAGCGACCCGCCGCCGGACGGGCTCGCGTTCAAGGTCGCCTCGACCCTAGCCAAGGAGGCGGTCGGCGACACGGCCGCCGAGATCGAGCCGCGCGACGCCGAGGATGGTTCGACGGCGCGGCTGCGGGTCGACTTCGCCTCACGGGTCCGCGAGGAGGTGGCGCGGCGCAAGCGAGCGATGCGGGTCATGGACTACAACGACCTGCTGACGTACCTGCGCGACGCGCTCGTCCATCCTGAGACGGGCGAGGACGCACGGAACCGGATCCGGTCCCGCTACCGGATCGTGCTCGTTGACGAGTTCCAGGACACCGACCCGGTGCAGTGGGAAATACTTGAGCGCACGTTCCACGGGCACCAGACGCTGGTGCTGATCGGCGACCCGAAGCAGGCGATCTACGCGTTCCGCGGCGCGGACGTGCACACCTACCTGGATGCGACCGAGCAGGCCGAGACCCAGTCCACGCTCGGCAAGAACTGGCGCAGCGACCGGCCGCTCGTCGAGGGCCTGCGGCACCTGCTCGGCGAGGTGGCGCTGGGCGACGAGCGCATCCGGGTGCACGAGGTGGATGCGCACTACGAGGAGACATCGCTCCACGGTGCCCCGGTGTCCGAGCCGGTGCGGCTGCGGCGGCTGCCCCGGTCGCTGTTCGGCGTGGACAGCAACAAGCACGTGCAGGTCGACGAGGCTCGGGCGATGGTGGCTCGTGACGTCGCCGCGGACGTCGCTGCGTTACTGTCGTCCGGCGCTGAGATCGTCGATCGCAAGGACGAGCGGCGGCGGGTTCAGGCCGGCGACATCGCCGTGCTCGTGCACCGCAACGACGACGGCGCGTCGGTCCGGGACGCGCTCGCCGCGGTCAACGTACCGGTCGTGCTCAGTGCCATCGCCTCGGTGTTCGCCTCGGGGGCAGCGCACGAGTGGCTGGCGCTGCTGAGCGCGCTCGAGCGGCCGCAGCGGACTGGGTTGGCCCGCAACGCTGCGCTCACCGACTTCGTCGGCTGGGACGCGGTCAGGCTGGCTACCGCGACCGAGGACCAGCTCGAGGAGCTCGGCGCGATGCTGCGGTCCTGGGGCGAGACGGTGACCAGCCGCGGCGTCGCGGCGTTGCTCGAGGCGGCCACCGCCACGGGTCTGGCGAGGCGGGTGCTGTCGCGTGAGGGCGGCGAGCGCGACCTCACCGACCTGCGGCACATCGGACAGGCGCTGCACCAGGTCTCGGTCGAGCAGCACGGCGGGGTCTCGTCGCTCGTGCAGTGGCTGCAGCACCGGATGGCGGAGGCCGCGCAGGACATCGACGAGGAGCGCAGCAGGCGGCTGGACTCCGACACGAAGGCCGTGCAGGTGATGACGATCTGGCGCGCGAAGGGACTGGAGTTCCCGGTCGTGTACGCGCCGTTCCTGTGGGACAAGAGCATCAACGTCTACGAAACGCTGCGGCTGCACGACGGCGGACGGCGGATGCTCGACGTGGGCGGCAAGGACGGTCTCGGGTACGCCGCCCGCAAGGACATGCACGTCGCCGAGGACGTGGGGGAGTCGCTCCGGCTCGCGTACGTGGCGCTGACCCGGGCACGGTGCCAGGTGGTCGCGCACTGGGCGCCGGGCTGGAACTGCGTGAACGCGCCCCTGCACCGGCTGGTGTTCGGCGAGCGCGGTCCGGACGGGACGCTGCCGGCGCAGGTACGCCGGCCGAACGAGGACGACGCGCGCGCCCGGTTCGCGCAGGTGGCCGCGGGGTCCGGTGGGCTGGTAAGCGCGGAGGACGTCGGGGAACCGTCCATGGCGCCCCTGGTGGCGCCCGCCGAGCCGCTCACCGAGGTGGAGGTGCGGGCGTTCGAACGGTCGCTGGACCGGGCCTGGCGGCGCACGTCGTACACCGGGATCACCTCCGGCCTGCACGAGGCGGGTGCGGCGGGCCGGGGGGGCGGGGGGCGACCGGCCGCCAGCGAACCCGAGGAGCCGGGGATTCTCGACGAGCCCGGGCTGGTTCCGCCGCCGAAGGGGCTCTCGGTGGGCCCCACCACCGGCGGTGGGTTGGCCTCGCCGATGGGCAGGCTGCCGGTCGGCGCGGCGTTCGGCACGCTGGTGCACTCGGTGCTCGAGCGCGTCGACTTCACCGCGCACGACCTGGCTGCCGAGCTCGCGGCTGCCGCGGAGGCCGAGGGGTCCTCGCGGTTCGCCGGCATCGAGCCCGACGACCTGGCGCGCGCCTTGCTGCCGTCGCTGGAGACCCCTCTCGGCCCGCTGGGCAACGGCCTCCGGCTTGCCGACGTGGGCCGTCGCGACCGCCTCGACGAGCTGGAGTTCGAACTCCCGCTGGCCGGTGGTGACGTGCCGACCGGCGACGTCAGAATGCGAGAGATCGCCGACCTTCTGCGCCGACACCTACGTGAGGACGATCCACTCCACGGGTACGCCGACGACCTTGACGTACCGATGCTTGCGGAGCGCCGGGTGCGCGGGTTCCTCACCGGAAGCATCGACCTGGTGCTGCGGGTGCGGGCGTCGCAGGCGGGGGAGCCGGACAGGTTCGTGGTGGTGGACTACAAGACGAACTGGCTCGGCGTCCCACCGGCGGTGGGTGTGCCTCTCACCACGGACGACTACCACCCAGCAGCGATGGCGACGGCGATGCGGCACGCCCACTACCCGTTGCAGGCGCTGCTGTACTCGGTGGCGCTGCACCGGTACCTGCGTTGGCGGCTCCACGGCTATAACCCGGAGCGGAACCTTAGCGGCGTGCTGTACCTGTTCCTGCGGGGCATGTGTGGGCCGGAGGCCCCCGCGGTCGGCGGAACGCCGCACGGGGTGTTCGCGTGGTCGCCGCCGGCGGCGCTCGTCACTGACCTGTCGGACCTCTTGCACGGAGGTGCGCGGTGAGCGCCGACGCAGTGTCGGTGGCCGGGGAGGCGATCCGCCCGGTCGTGCGTGTGCTGCGGGCCGACGGGCTGTTGGCCGAGTTCAACCGCGCGGGGGTGCTCGGCTTCGCTGACGTGCACGTCGCGCAGCGGTTGCGGTCGCTGTGCGGCGAGACGTCGCAGGAGGTGCTGCTCGCGGTCGCGCTGTGCGTGCGCGCGGTGCGGCAGGGGTCGTCGTGCCTGGAGCTGGCCTCGGTGGCCTGTGCGACCGCGGTGGACGGGCTGCCGCCCGAGCAGGTTGCGGCGCTGCCGTGGCCCGAGGCGTCGGCGTGGGTGCGGGCGGTCGAGGCCAGCGACCTGGTCGCCGTCGGGCCCGAGGGGACGCCGGTCCGGCCGCTGCGGATGGTGGATGGGCTGCTGTACCTCGACCGGTACTGGCGTCAGGAGCAGGTGGTGGCGCAGTACGTCGACGCCGCGATGCTCGCGCCGCCCATTCGGTGGGATGCGCACGCGTTGGCGGCGGCGCTCGGCCGACTGTTCCCGACGACATCACCGGACCTGCAGCGCCTGGCGGCGGTGGTGTCGGCGCACCGGCGCTTCAGCATCGTGGCCGGTGGCCCGGGCACCGGGAAGACCACGACGGTGGCCCGGCTGCTCGCGGTGCTGCAGGACCTGGCCGGTGGTGGGCTGAAGGTCGCTCTGGCGGCGCCGACCGGGAAGGCTGCGGCGCGGCTGACCGAGGCCGTGACGGCAGCGACGGGCCGGCTTCCCGCCGAGGACGGGGAACGGGTCGGGGTGCTCACCGCTTCGACGCTGCACCGGTTGCTCGGGAGCAGGCGTGAGGAGCGGACGCGGTTCTGGCACAACCGGGACAACCGCCTGCCGTACGACGTGGTGGTCGTCGACGAGGCGTCCATGGTGTCGCTGACGCTGATGTCCCGGCTGGTCGATGCGCTGAGACCGACGGCACGCCTCGTGCTCGTGGGCGACCCGAACCAGCTGTCCTCCGTGGAGGTCGGGGCAGTGCTCGGCGACCTGGTGCGACGCCGCCCGCCCGAAGGCTCGGTGCCGCTGGACCTGGAGTCGCTCGCACCGGTGGACGCCGCCGAGCTGTCGGGGGAGGCGCTGACGGCGGCACAGTCTGGAGCGGTCGTCCAGCTGAGGAAGGTGCACCGGTTCTCCGACGAGATCCAGGCGCTGGCCGAGGCGGTCCGGTTGGGCGACGCGGACGCGCTCGAAGCAGTGCTGTCCGTCGGGCACCCGTGCATCGAGCTGGTGGACCAGGACGCGGGCACCGCAGTGGCCCCCCTGCTGAGCACGCTGCGCAGTGACGTGGCGTCGGCCGGCGAGGCGCTCGTCGAGGCGGCGCGGGAGGGGCGTGCGGTGGAGGCCCTTGCGGCGCTGGACCTGCACCGGGTGCTGTGCGGGCACCGCGAAGGTCCCTACGGTGTCGCGCGGTGGGGGGAGCAGGTCCACAACTGGCTGACCGAGCGGTTTCCCGGATACGGCTCGGACGGACTCTGGTATGTCGGTCGGCCGCTGCTTGTGACCGCGAACGACTACCAGCTTCGGCTATTCAATGGCGACACCGGTGTGGTGGTGGCCGGCCCGGAGGGCGTGCACGCGCGCGCAGCGTTCCGGCGCGACGGTGTGGTCGAGCAGCTCGCCCCGACTCGGCTGGGGGAGGTGACGACGGTGCACGCGATGTCGGTGCACCGCAGCCAAGGGAGCCAGTTCAAGCGGGTGACGCTGGTGCTGCCGCCGGAAGGTTCGCCGCTGCTGACCCGCGAGCTTGTGTACACCGCGATTACCCGGGCCGAGGAGCACGTCCGAGTCATCGGCACGCGGGCGGCGCTGGAAGTTGCCGTCCGGACGCCGATCACCAGGGCGAGCGGCCTACGGCGATGACTCACGGCTCGGGCGCTGACGCGTCGGAGACGTACCCTGCCGGGCGAAGGACGCATAGAGATTGAGCGCCGTGGTAGTCCGCGGCCTTTCGTCGCAGGCACACCTCGAAGCTGCCCCCGTGCCGTGTCGCGCCCCGCTCTTTGCTAGTCCCGTGAGAAGCGCTATACGTGCACCGTGATCCGGAACCCGTGATCACCAACAGAGCAGTCTCTTCCTTGAGGGCCTGTGCGAACTGATTGAGCGCTACGACGATCCGAGATGCGTCCGCTCATCGGCATGAGAGGACGCCTCTGACATCGAGGCGACCTGCTGCATACCGCCGCGAGCTGGGCGCAAGTGATCCGGCGCGGCTGGGCACATCGTCGCCCGGGCCTTGGGCGCGCTCACCCTGCCCGAGCCGTCAGGAGAACTCCCCGATGAATAGGTCTTGCCCGGGAGCCAACAAGATCAACTGGCCCACTTGATCTGGAGGTGTGTACAGGTCCTGCAGCTGAAGCCGAACACCGGAGCTGAATGTCACGACCGCCCAGTTCTTGTCCGGGCCCTGGTCCGTGCGCAGTGCGGTGCCGTACTTCTTCTGGAATGGGGCGAGTGGGCCGATCCCGTGAAGCCCGTCGATGGTCGCGTCCTCGGTGCCCATCAGCATCGCTAGGTGCCCGTCGTTGTCGAAAACCCCCAGAATGGGCCACTCGCCAAGGGTCACGGCCGTGAATGATCCGCCGGGACCGGCGGGCCCCACCCTCAGGCCCTCAATGCCAGAGGCAGCGACGGCCGACTTGGCCTGCGCGATCGAGGGGCGGGGGTTGGCGAACACGTCGACTCGTCTGGCCGCCTCGTCGAGGTTGCGGTCGGCGATGTAGGTGAACAGTGGCATCGCCACCTCAACAAGGATGCTGACGAGGCCGACGATCTTCCCAGCCAATCTGGCCGCCGCCTTGTCGTCCAGGTGCAGGCCTGGCATGGGTTGGAGTGCTTTGGCGAGGCGGACGGCGACGCGGACGTCGAGTTGGCTGATGCAGTCGTTGAGGGCTTTGATCCCGGTGCCTGTGTCTCGGATGTCCTTGAGTGAGTCGGCGCAGCCTGCCAGGACCACCGCGGCGGCGATAGTGCCTTCGGCCTGGTCCAGGCCCATGCCGACGATCTTCTGGGACAGGAACCCCACGGCGAATCCGAAGAAGTTCACCGCCTGGAGCTGCAGCGCTGTGTCGGTCCCGGAGCGGACCGCCTGTTCGCTGACCCCGATGTCCAGTTCCTTACCGGGGTAGACGTACTCACCCTCGCCGAACAGTCCAGGCAGGTCCTTGGTGACGGTCCCGTCGACATCGGCGACCGCGCCCCACAGCGCCTGCAGAGTTGCGGGGTTCGCGCCGCTGTTGTACGACCAGGATCGCTTGGCGCCGCCGTTGACGAAGTACCCGTAGCCCCGGTTGACCCGCACCTTGATGGTCAGCAAATTGGGCTGCCTTGGGTCTTTGCCCGCGCAGAAGTGCAGCGGGTTGGTCTTGCTGGTCTCGATGTACACGACGTCACTCACCCAAGCGGGACGGGGGTCCTGACACTTAGGTGGGTCCACGCGAGTGTCCACGAGCTTGCCCAGGGTGTCGAACGCCCAATCGGCCGCACCGGTCACCGCTGCCGTCGTCGTGGTGACGATGTCGGTCCACAGAGAGAGGTGGTGCACGATAGCCGTGACCTCGCGGCGGTCCTCGGCCAGCGTGCTCGGGACTGCACGCCAGGCCGACAGGTCCTCGTCGTAGAACACGAAGGCAGCTCTGGCGCTGTCGTCGAGTGGTGCCGGATAAGTGCGGGTCAGGCGAACCCCTGCGGCTGGGAGGGGTCCGGCGAGGGAGATCTCAACCGGCCATCCGACCGCGGTCGGAAGCCCGACCTGAGCGAGGTCGTCCAGGCCCGAGCGCTGCGGCGCGGTTAGCTTTGGAGCGTCGACCGTCGCTGCGTCGCTACCGCCAATCGGCTCCACCTTCGTCCGTGCCACGGCCGCGTCCACGCTGGGAGAGCCGGCGGCCACCGGTGGTTGAGGCTCTGCGGCATCCGTGCATCCCGCCAACAGCGCGGCCACCGCGACCAGCGTGGCGATCACGGCGCGGGCGCGGCTGGCAGGTGATCCCCCCGCCTCCCTCATGGCGCACGATCATAGGGACGCGGCCCTCTTCCCCGCGCGAGTTTCCGCGGGCGGCGCATTGCGGGCGGTGACGTCATGAGGGGTCAGCCGGCCATCGTGGTGGGCTCGTCACACCTGCAGTTCTTGAGGGATGTTCCGAACTTCAGGCCCCCGCAATGTGGGCAGTGCGCTGGCGCCAAGTCGCCCTTTCCGCCGCCTGCAGGGCTACTTGATGACCCATTCCTGGAGCGTCGCGGCGGTAGTCACGCGGGCCACGCCACTGGCCGTGGCGTCAGTCCGGGGGCTGTGGGCGGCGTGGTCGTGCACCGACCACGGGCGGGAGCACGGTCGGCGTAGCGTCCACCGGCGGATGCGCCGGCCCTCGAGGGTGATCCAGACACCGGAGGCGGTCCAGGTCTGCCAGCCTTCGGTCGCGACCGTGCGCGCCCAGGCCTCTTCGTGCCGTCGGTGGTGGGGTCGTAGTCGCGGGTCGTGTGTTGCCAGCCGGTCACGGCGGCGACGGTAGCGGCGTGGGCTGACGGCTTCGGCCCCTCCCGGTGATGGGGGGGCGAGGGCGGCAACGGGCCCGCATCTGCCGTCGGCTCGCGTCGTACTGGGTGGCGTCGTGAACCTCACGCGCGATGAGCAGCAGCCCGGTGCTGCCCGACGCTGACGCACCGCGCCCCGCAGTCGGGGCACACCGACAGATCGGACTCCGCCAGCCAGCGGGCGGCGGTCGTCTCGAGCCACAGCACCCGGCCACTGTCGAGCTCGAAGTCGGGAGGAGGCAGCCGGCCCGCCCGCCGCCACTGCAGCAACACCGGGTGGCTGATCCCGGCGCGTTGGGCGAGTCCCTTCATCCCGACGACCCCGTCGGGGAGGCGCGGACCGGTGGCCGTGAACGGGCCGTGCGGGCGGGTCTCGCGCCGCACCGCGGCGACCGGGGCTCCGTAGCGGCCGGCGATGGCCGCCAGTGACTGCCCGGCCCGGCGGGCCTGCACCCACTCGGCCACCACCTCCTGCGAAGGGAACGGGCCCCGGTGCGAGGTGCACTTGGTGACCCACTGGTGGCTGACACCGTCACGGTCGGCCAGATCCTGGGCCGGGACGCCACGGCGCCGGGCGGCCACCCAGTCCTCGGTGCGGGCCGCCACCTCGGCCTGGAGAGCGTTGGTGCGCCCCAGCTGCCGTGCCGGGCGGGGGAACGGGCCGGCGTAGGCGGTGGCGCGGAGCACCTCAGACTCGGTGAACCCCTCCCCGGCGGCGATGAGCGCGGCGGACTCCCCAGCCTGCCGGCGGGCTACCCACGCCAGCACCTGTCCCTGAGGTGGCACGACGCTGACGCTACGGGCAGACCCCTGAACCCGCCTCCCGAGCGCGCCGAGCCCTGACCGCCGGCGCGCCCGGCACTCGGCGCCGGTCCCCTGACCGACCCGGCCGTCGACGCCTGAAGCGGCGGCGGGACCAGCCCCGCAAGGGGCCGCCCCGAACTTCGTGAGAACACCGGCAACAACGTGCCCTGACCTGCGACGTCGCCGTTCGTACCCACCCCCCCGCGCGGGCGTGTACCCACCCGGTTCCCGGGCCGGCGGCAACACAACCGGCAACGAACCCTCGCGACCTTCCTGCCGTGACGACGTACGCGGGAGGAGCCGAGATGAACATCGCGACGCAGCTGGGCCTGGACGACCTGGACAGCGGGCCCCTGGCGGACGCGACCGCCAGGTGGCCCTCGTGGGCGATCGAGTACCCCGTGCTGGCCCCTGTGCCGGGACCGGCCCAGCTGCGGGCCTGGCTGCTCGCCGCACCCGGACAGCAACGCAACGCGGTGCTGTGCGCCCTGGCCCAGCTCAGCACCGACCAGGCCGATGAGGGCCTGGCCGCCGCAGCGGCTCTGATGTGGGCGCTGATCCCCGGGGCAGCACGGATCGCCCTGCGGCTGCGGTCGGCCTCACCGGTGATCGAGGAGCTGGTGGCCGCCCAGCTGTGGCTGGAGGTACGCACCCTGCCCGACCCGGCGGGCGACAGGTTGGCGGCGAACATCCTCGCCCGCGTCGCCAAGGGAGTCGTCCGCGACCTCGGTCTGACGTTCCCGCACGACCGGGCCTGGGAGCAGACCGTCCTGGTCGATCCCCACGCCCACCAGCTGTTGCAGCTTCCCGCTCCCGCGGAGGACCCCCCACCGGCCGTCGAGCTCCGGCACCTGCTCACCTCCGCCCACCGGGACCGGGTCATCACCGGCGACGACGTGGACCTGCTCGTCCGCCTGGCCCGCGAGAGCGACCACGACGGGTCGAGACCCTCCGCGCGCAGCGGGCTGCTCAGCGAACCCGTCACCGCCCGCATCGGACGTGACGAGCACATCTCCGCCCGGCACGTGCGCCGCCGCGCCAGGCGGGCGATGGACGCCATCGCCCGCGCCTACACCCCGGAAGGAGCCCCGGCATGACCGGCCACACCAGCGAGAGCATGCCGGCCCGGCCGGGCTGCACGCCACCTCCCGCGCAGCCGCCCGTCACCGGCCTGCGCATCGCCGGGCTCCCGAGGGCCGCGGGCGACGAGAACACCGCCGTGGACTCCCTGCTCGATGGTGTCGACCGGCTCCGGGTAGCCCGCCAGGCGCGTGTCGAGCTGGCGACCGTGTCGGCCGGGGACCTCCGCGCCTCCCTCGTCCGGCAGCGGGCCGGCCGGGGCGGAGGACCGTCGTGACGACCGCACCGACCCGACCGGTGTCCGTGGAGGAGCTCAAGCGCGCCTACCGGGCCGTGCAGGCGGGCGCTTTCCGGACCGGCAGGCCCCGCACCGCGGAGGTCCCTACGTGGACCCCGTCCGGGCCGGTCCTGACCGTGGTGCCGGCTGCTGCCGGGGTCGGGGCGACCACCTTGGCGCTGGCCCTGGCCACGGCGGCCGGGGAGTCCCGCGTGGTGGAGTGCGCCCCCGCGCCCGCCTCTGGGCTGGCCGCGGCACCGACGGCCGAGCTGGGCCGGGATGCGTCCGGGTGGCTGCGCGGCACCCGCGGCCCGGTGTCGATCGAACGCGCCGCGGAGGTGCTGGCCTCCGCTGGCGAGGTGCCCCTGCCGTTGCCCGCACCGGCGGCGGGGCTGACCGTCGTGGACCTGGCGTGGGAGGTCGCCGCGGTGCTGTGGGGGGACGGCTGGCTGACCGACCTGCTGACCACCGGCCGCCCGTTGGTGGTCGCGGCCACGGCGAGCGTGCCCGGGCTGCGGCGCCTCGAGGTGGCCCTGGAGCTGCTGGGCCGGCGCCTGGCCCCGCACGCGCGCACCGTGGTGGCGCTGGCCGGGCCGGCGCGCCGGGCTCTGCCCCGCCCCGTCGCCGCCGCCCTGGACGCCCTCGACCGCACCCGCGACCTGACCGGCCGGGTCGTCACCGTTCCGGTGCACCCCCCGCTGAGGACCCGCGGCATCGACTCGACCCCGCTACCGGCCCCGCTGCTGCGGGCCGCCGGTGACCTGCTCGACCTCACCACGACGGCAAGGAGCTGACCGACCATGAACCACGCCACCACCGCCTTGACCTCGGTCGCGGTCAAGGTCTGCCCGGTCGCCCCGCCCGGGGCGCAGAAGTACGCCGACCAGCTCATGGGGTACGTCCTGTGGGGGATCGGGATCCTGTTCATCCTCGGTGTCGTCGTCGGGATCGGCGCCACCGTCGGCGGCCGCGCGTTCTCCATGCCGCACGCGTCCAAGGCCGGGATCGTCGGGATCGTCCTGGTCTTCGTCGCCGTCATCGGCTACCTCGTCCTGCCCGGGATCGTCCGCGCGATGACCGGCTCCGGGTGCGTCTGATGGCCACCGCCGGCCCGCCAGGCCCCGGCTGGGGGAGGCGCCGCCTGCTCGGGGTGCTGGCCGCCACGGTCGCGCTCGTCGCCGCGCTGCTCGCGGGGCTGGGCTACCTCGTGGTCGACGCGGTCCACGGCCACGCCGAGAAGGCCACGTTGCCGCTGGGACTGGTCGAGGCCCCTACGACGGCTCGGGAGCGGCGGGACGCGGGCGCGGCCGCGGCGATGCTCGCCGTGGACGCCGCGGCCGCCCGCGGAGGCACCCCCACCGCGCACGTGGCCGACCCGCTGCAGGTGCCGCCGGCGAGCGCGGCCGGCCAGGCGGGGGTGCCGGCCGGGTTCCCCCACACCCCGGCCGGGGCGGTCGGGCAGCTGGCCGCCATCGACACCACCGTTCTGACGGCCATGTCGATGGACACCACGAGGGCCGTGCACCAGAGCTGGGCGCTGCCGGGCGCGCCGAGCGTGGGCGAGTGGGTGATGACCCAGAACGTGCAGGCGTTCCTTACCGCCGCCGGGAGCGCGGTCACCGACACTGCGCCCGTCCCGGTCGCGGTGGCCCCGGTCGCCGGGCAGGTCAAGGGCGTCGACGGCCCCGACTGGACGGTGGCGTGCGTGCTGCTGCGGGTGCAGGTCACCCTCGCCCGCACCGCCGCGATGGCCTACGGGCACTGCGAGCGGATGGCCTGGACCGGCGGCCGCTGGCAGGTCGCGCCCGGCACCCAGCCCGCGAAGGCCCCCTCGACGTGGCCCGGCACCGACCTGGCCCGGAAGGCCGGGTGGCGCCCCTGGACCGAGGCGACCCAGGCGGGGGGAGACGGCGATGCGCAGTGAGGGCTGGGGCGACCTGGTCAACCCGTTCACGCAGCTGGCCGGCGGCGCCAGCCGGGTCGTCGCCGCCGCCTGGACGGTGGCCATGCTCGGGGTGTGGAACGCCGGCCTGTGGCTGCTGCGGCTCGTCCTCGGCCTCCTCGATGACTTCCTGGCCCCGGACCTGCGCGAGACCGGGCCAGTCGCGTCCACGTACCGGGTCACGTTTTGGGTCGCGATCACCCTCGTCGTGGTCCTCATGGCGGTCCAGGCCGGGGTGGCCGCGTTCCGCCGCGACGGCCGCTCGCTCGCCCGGCTGCTCGTCGGGTCCGGCCAGTTCGTCATGGTATGGGCCGGCTGGGTCTCCTACGTCCTGGTGCTGCTGGCCGCCTGCTCGGGGCTGACCAAGGCGGTCATGCAGGCCACGATGGGCGCGGACACCTGGTCGGCGTGGCAGCCCTGGGACCAGGTCGACGTCGAGGACCTCTCCGACGGCACCCTCGCCACCGTCCTCGGCATCCTCGGCGTGGTCGTCCTGCTCGCCGCGATCGGCCACCTCGTCGTGCTCCTCACCCGAGGCGCCGCCCTGGTCATCCTCACCGCGACCGCGCCGATCGCCGCGGCCGGGCTGGTCTCCGAGGTCGGGCAGTCCTGGTTCTGGAAGAGCGTCCGCTGGACCCACGCCGCCGCGTTCACCCCGCCGCTGATGGCCCTGGTCATCGGCACCGGCACCCAGCTGACGTCCTCGGTGGTCACCCAGGGGTCCGCGTCCCTGGCCGCCGCGGTCGGGTCCGCCGTGCCCGGGGTGATGCTCCTGCTGGTCTCCACGTTCGCCCCGCTGGCCCTGTTCAAGCTCCTCGCGTTCGTCGACCCCGGCACCTCCTCCGGTGCCGCGCTGCGCACCGGGATGGCCGCCGCCGGCGGGATCAGCGGCCTCCTCGGCGGCGCCGCCGCCGCGGACGCCGCCAACCCGGTCGGTGCCGTCACCGGCGGCGCCCCGGCCTCGGCCAGCGACGACACGGGCCGCGCCGCGGGGGAGTCCGGCGGGGAGGCCGCCACCACCACTCGCTTCCTGCACGCCGTCGGCTCCACCCTCGGTGGGGTCGGGCAGGCCGCCAGCAGCGCCCTCGGCGCGGCCGCCTCGATCGGCGCCACCGGTGCCGCGATCGGCGCCGACGCCGCGAACCAGATGGGCGTCGGGCACAACACCTACATCCCCGACTTCACCAGCGGACCCCGCGGCAACGCCCAGCCCTCGGCCCAGACCTTCCCGCAGGCGCGCGGGGAGGACCCCGGCGGCGACCCCAGCCCAGCGCCCGCCACCCCACCGACCGGCCCCGCTCCCGCCCCGGCCGGGGCGGGCGGAACAGCCGCCGGAGCCGGCGGGGGCCCCGCCGGTGGTGGGGGGGGGGCGGGGGCCCTCCCGGGCGTGCCCCTCTGACCCCCGCGGGGAGAACCACCATGGACACCCACGTCTACGCCGACTACTCCAAGGCCCGGATCGGGCACTTCTTCGGGCTCACCGGGTGGCAGCTGGCCCTGGTCGCCCTCGGAGCCCTCCCGACGCTGTGGAACGCCGGCGCCGGCGCCTGGGCCGTCGCCGCCGCCAGCCTGCTGGCGTGGGCGGTGCTCGTCGCGCTCGTGGTGACCCCGGTCCGCGGCCGCTCCGCCACCGGCTGGCTCCTGGCCGCTGCCGCGCACGCCGCCGCCACCACGGCCGGCTGGTCCCGGTTCACCAACCTGGCCGCGACCGGCGCCGCGACCGACCTGGCCCGGGCCGACCTTCCCGGCGTGCTCGCCGGGGTGCAGGTCCACGACGCCCCACCGGCCGGGCCGTACGGGAGGCGGGTCGCGGTCATCCAGGACCACGCCACCGGGTGCTGGGCCCTGACCGCGCAGACCGTCCACCCCGGGATCGGCATGAGCGAGCCAGCGGTGCGGGACCGATACGCGACCGGCCTCACCGCCCTGCTCGACGCCGCCTGCGCGATCGAGCTGGTCAGCGAGGTCATCGTCATGGTCCGCACCGTCCCCGAGGACGGCGCCGAACGCGACGCCTGGACCGCCAGGCACCGCACCAACACCGGCCCCGCCGCCGCCAGGACCGTCAACGACGAGCTGCAGGCGTCGCTGACGTCGGCGTCGGTGCGCACCGAGACGTTCGTGACCGTCGTCGTCCCCGAGGCCCGGATCGCCCGCCCCGCCAAGGAGGCCGGCGGCGGGTTCGAGGGCCGCGCCCGGGTCCTGACCGGCCTGACCGGGGAGGTCGAGGCACACCTGCGCGGCGGGCTCGGGATGAGCGAGGTGACCTGGCTGACCTCCCCGGAGCTCGCCGTAGCCTGCCGCACCGGGTTCGCACCCGGGGACCGGGCCAGCATCATCGACGCCGTCCACGCCGCCGCCACCGACCCCGGCGTCAACGCCGACGTGCCGTGGGCCATGGCCGGACCGTCCGGCGCCGACCCGGTCGCCCGGCACTACAGCCACGACGCGTGGAACTCGATCTCGGCCACCCTGAAGCTGCCGGTCAAGGGCGCCGTCATGGGGGCGCTGGCACCGGTGCTGGTACCCGGGCCGGGAGAGCGCCGCTGCATCGCCGTCGTCTTCCCGATCACCACCGCGCGCGCCGCGGAACGGCAGAGCGCGTCGGGTGAGTGGAAGGCCGACATGGCCGACGGGCTGCGCGCCAAGGCCAAGGTCAAGCAGCGCACCCGCGCCGCCGACGAGGCCCACCGCGTCCGCGGTTTGGACCGCAAGCTCGCCCGCGGCAACGCCCTGACCCAGCCCTACGCGATCGTCACCGTCACCGCCGGCAAGACCGCACGGATCGCCGAGCACGGCCGCCGCCTCGACGCCTCGATCCGCGCCGCCGGGTTCGCCCCGCTGCGCCTGGACCTGTCCCAGGACGCCGCGTTCGCCGCCTCCACCATCCCCCTGGGCACCTCCCTGGCCCAGCGCCGGAGCGTGTGATGCCCGGATACCCCCACCACCACGGCCACGGCCCCACCCAGGGCGCCCGCTACGCGACCGCCTGCGCAGCCTCGGCCGCGATCCTGCGCCGTGAAGGGCGTGCAGCGGACGCCGCCGCCCTCGAGGAGGCCGCCCGGCAGGCACGAGATCTCCTCTCCCACAATGCGGCCGGGCCGGACCAGCGCCCACCAGCTGGTGACGAGGACGTCCCGGGGTGGTGGCGGTGACCCGCAGTCTGGCCGGGCGCGACCTGACCCGGCTGCTGGCGGACGCTGGCCACGACCTGCCGCCCGCGCCCACCCCGACACGACCGGCCCCGCAGGCGCGGCTGTTCCAGCCTGCGCCGAGGCGCGGCGCGGCGTCCCGGGGCGCCGGCTGGTCG
>OEIU01001240.1_pt1 | contig 17433 bp, 15 predicted proteins | sample 1539221 | NCBI WGS metagenome assembly OEIU01 (sample SAMN03792071, study PRJEB22550) | activated sludge metagenome | feature: wastewater treatment plant; material: activated sludge; isolation source: Wastewater treatment plant of a petroleum refinery complex | place: Argentina: Zarate | collected...
CCGCGCCGACGCCGCATGCGCCTATCCGGAATTCCGCAAAGCCGCCGAGTAAGAGGGCGGCGAAGCGCAAGATGTCAGGGCCGGCTTCGCCGGCCCTTTTTCTTTAACCGAAATCGCCGCGAGCATGGGCCAGCGCAAGGCGCACGCCTGTCGTCGGCGCCATTCTCCCGCTTGCAAGAATACGGAGGATGCGCGCATGCGCACGGCAAGCGGTCTCGATGGCGCCTTTCTCAGTCTCGAAACGCCGGCCATGCCGATGCATGTCGGCTCGCTGCACCTGTTCGAGACGCCGCCGCGCTACAAAAAGGATTTCGCGGCCGAGGTCCGGCGCATGATCGCAGGCCGCCTGCGCCTCGCGCCGATCTTCACGCGCAGGCTTGTCGAGGCGCCGCTCAATTTCGCCAATCCCGTCTGGATCGAGACGGACATCGATCTCGATTTCCATATCCAGCGCGTCGAACTGCCCGAGCCCGGCGCGATCGCGCAATTGCAGGATTGCGTCGCAGATCTCCATGCGCGCCTTCTCGATCGCGCGCGCCCCTTGTGGATGCTCTACGTGTTCGAAGGCCTCGCCGACAGGCGCAAGGCCTATTATGTGAAAATCCATCACGCCCTTCTCGACGGCCAGGCGGGCGCCGCGCTCGCCGCCGCGCTGTTCGACCTCTCGCCCAAACCTGCGCCGGCGAAGCCGCGCGCGAAAAACGCGCCGGAGCGTGAGCCCGGCGCGCTCGGGCTGATCGCCAACGCCGTCCGCCACGACGCCGCGCAATATGCGAAGCTCGTGCGTGCGCTGCCCGATGTCGCGCGCACGCTGGGCGGAATCGTCTTCGGCGGCGACGGGAAGACGGGCGGCGCCAGCGTCGGACGCCTCAGCGACAATATCGCGCTGGGGCCGCGCACGCCGCTCAACGTCACGATCACGGGCGAGCGCAGTTTCGCCGGCGTCACGATCGTGCTCGACGAGGTCAAGGCCATCGCGCGCGCCTGCGACGCCACGATCAACGACGTCGCGCTCGCGCTGTGCAGCGGCGCGCTGTGCCGATGGCTCACGCGCCACGGCGGCCTGCCGAAGAAGCCCCTGATGGCGGCGATGCCGATTTCCCTGCGTGAAAAAGGCGATACGCAGATGACGACGCAGGCGACGCTGAGCCTCGTCAATCTCGCCACCCACATCGCCGATCCGCTGAAGCGGCTGGAGGCCCTGCATGCGGCGTCGGGCGCGACGAAATCCGTGGCCGGCAAAGCGAAGTCGATCATCCCCATGGACTTCCCGACAATCGGCGGGCCGTGGCTGCTGGGCGCCGCCGCCGCGCTCTACGGCCGCTCGCATGTCGCCAGCCTCGCGCCGCCGCTCGCCAATGTCGTCATTTCCAACGTGCCCGGGCCGCCCATGCCGCTCTATGCGGCGGGCCTGCGCATGCGCGACTACTGGCCGCTGTCCATCGTCACGCATGGCGTCGGGCTCAACATCACCATGATGAGCTACGACGGAACGCTCGGCGTCGGCTTTACCGCCGCGCGTTGCGCGGTCGCGGACGCGAACGAACTCGTCGCCGATTTTTCGAGCGCGCTCGCGCAAATGAAGAAGGCGCTCGCCGAACGCGACGCCGCCGCCCCGAAAAGGCGCAAGCCGCGCCCGGCCGCGTGACGCGCGCGCAGGGACGGCTAGACTGCGCCTGAAACGAAGGCCCGCGCGCAGCGGGCCGCAGGAGGCGCGCACATGACCGGCTTGTCAGACTCCATCCGAATCTCTCACGACGGTCCCGTGACCATCGTCGAGATCGACCGTCCGCATCGCCGCAACGCCGTCGACGGCGCGACCGCGAACAGATTGTTCGACGTCTTCAAGGCGTTCGACGCCGACGACAGCGCCTCCGTCGCTGTCTTCTGCGGCGTGGGCGAGGCCTTTTGCGCCGGCGCGGACCTGAAGGCGCTGGCCGAGGGCGACCGCGAGAAGCGGCGCGAGCTCGGCGGCCAGAACACGATGGCGCCGATGGGCCCGAGTCGGCTGAGGCTCAGCAAGCCGGTCATCGCGGCGATCGAGGGCTATGCGGTGGCCGGAGGGCTCGAACTCGCGCTGTGGGCGGACATGCGCGTGATGGCGGAGGACGCGACGCTCGGCGTGTTCTGCCGCCGCTTCGGCGTGCCGCTCGTCGATCTCGGCACCATTCGCCTGCCGCGCCTCATCGGCCATTCGCGCGCCATGGACCTGATCTTGACCGGCCGCCCGGTCGGCGCGGCGGAGGCGCTGAATTTCGGTCTCGCCAATCGCGTCGTCCCGGGCGGCCAGGCGCGCGCCGAGGCGATCAAGCTCGCCCATCAGATCGCCGGTTTCCCGCAGGCCTGCATGCGCGCCGACCGGCTGTCGGCGCTGGCGCAATGGGATCTGGCGGAGGACGAGGCGATCGTGAACGAGATGAAGGGCGGCCTCGCCGTCATCCAGTCCGGCGAGACGCTTGCGGGCGCGCAGCGCTTTGCGGGCGGGCAGGGCCGCCACGGCGACTTCGGGTAGCTATTTGCCCTTGCCGAAGAACAGATCGGCGGCGGTCAGCACGACCAGGCCCGACAGAAAGGCCGCCGTCCCGGCGATGCCGAGGACGATGACCAGGGGATAGCCGACCACGGCGACCGCCGCGACAAGCACGGCCAGCGCGAGGACGATGGCCGTAACGACAAGGCGCGTCGGCTTGCGGGCGGCGGTTTCGGTCGTCGCGACGGCGGCGGTCTGGTCCATGCTTCGGTTCCTCCCGGTTGTGGCCGTTGGAAATGCCTGCCGCTTATGAATGTGGCCGCAAGAAATGTCGATGGAAAGCGGCCGCCGCAGATTGTCGCAGCGGCCCCGCCGCACGTGCGGCTGTCTGGAACAATTGCATGCCGCCCGCGTTGAGCGATTTACGCAGGGAGGTATGGCGGTGGTTCAGACGGACACGCGCAGTGTGGAGCAGATCAGGCGCGATGCGGAGCGCGCCCGCGCCAATCTGACAGATACGGTCCATCAATTGCGCGCGACCGTGTCCGACGCGGCCGGCGATGTCCGGCAGCGCTTTTCCGCAGAATCGATCAGGGACGAACTGGTCGACGCGGCGCGGCGCAACCCCTTGCAGACGGCCGCCGTGGGCGCTCTGGTCGCCTGGCCGGTCATGCGCCTCGTCCGCGCGATTCCCTTGCCAGTGCTGATGATCGGCGCCGGCCTTTTCCTCACGGGGTCGAAGTCCGGGCAGGATCTGTCGCGCAAGGCGGTCGATCGCGCCGCCGATGTCGCCGGCGACTTGCGCGAGCGGGCGCACGGTCTCACGGACGCCGCGAAGGAAAGCGCGGGGCGCCTGTCCGATCAGGCGGCGCAGCTCGCCGACGATCTCCGCGGCAAGGTGCAGGACGCGGCGGAGAAGGCGGCCGCCGTCACGTCCGAGGCGTCCGCGCGCGCCACGGCGTTCGTCTCCGAATTGACGCCCCCGTCTGGCGTGGGCGGCCTGGACCCCGCCTCCATTGCGGCCGCCACGCGCGACGGCGTGGACACGGCGCGCGAAGCCGTCCGCAGCGCGCAGCGCGGCGCCCTGTCCACGGCCGAGGACGTGCTCGCGTGGGCGAAGGCCAATCCCCTACTTGTCACGGGGCTCGCCGTAGCCGCAGGCGGTTTTATCGCCAGCGCCTTGCCGCCGACGGCCGCCGAGCGAAGCGTCGCCGGAAAGGTGTCGGGCGCGGTGCGGAGCGCGGCGCGCCAGGGGGTCAACGCCGCCGTCGGCTCGGCGGCGCTGGCGGCCGTCGACATGGCGCGACGCGCGGCAAAGGAAGGTTTCGATCCCGATCGCCTCGAACGCGCGGCGCGCGACTATGGCGAGCGGACCACGAAAGCCGCGGACGCCGCGGCGGCGGCGATGGGCGAGCCGCCCGTCGACGCCCGGAAACAATCCTGAGACGGGAGACAATTGTCATGGGCGAGCAAACTCCAATCGCCGGCGAGGCGGCGGCGACGGCGCAGCGCATCGCCGGAAAGGCGCGCGACGCCGCGAGCGCGGCGACGGAAGCGGTCAGCGCCGGCGCGGGCGACCTCGCGGACAATGCGAAGGAATTCGCCGATAGCGCGAAGGAATACGCGGCCCGCGGGCGCGATGCGATCATCGACGGGCTCAATCAGCGCAAGGGCGTGGGCGCCGATTATGTCAGCGGCGTCGCGGAGACCCTGCGGGTGGTGGCCGGGGAACTCGACCGGCAAATGCCCTATGCCGCAACCTACGTCCGTTCGGCCGCCGACCAGGTCGACAATGTCGCCGAGGGCGTGCGCAGCGGCGACGTTTCCCAATTCGTGCGGCAGGCGCAGCGCTTCGCGCGCGAGCAGCCGACGCTCGTCGCGGGCTTTGCGATGCTCGCGGGTTTTGGCGTGGTGCGGTTGATCCGTAACGCGGGCGCGGCCGACGACACGACGGGCGACGCATGAGCACGATCGAAACGCGCTCGATACCCGAGCTGCTCGAGAACGCCGTGCGCCATGCCTCGGAGCTGTTCACAGACGAGGTCGCTCTCCTGCGCGCCGAAATTTCCGAAAAGCTGTCGCTCGCCGGCAAGGGCGCGGTCATGATCGGCGTCGGCGCCGCGCTCGTCGTGCCCGCGCTGGTTCTGATCCTGCTTTCGATCGCAGCTCTCCTGACCGAGCGTGGCGGCCTGGCGCCGTGGCTCGCCGATCTGGTCGCCGGCGCCGGCGCGCTGCTGGTGGGCGCGCTCTTCGCATGGATCGGCGCGAGCCGCCTGTCCGCGAAGCGACTCGCGCCGCGCGAGACGATGGAAGCGCTGCGGCGCGACAGGATCGCCGTGAAGGAGATGGTTCGATGAATGCTGGCTCGTCCGACCTGCGCGACCTCGGCGCCGCGCTCTCGACGTCGCTGCGGGAGCATTCGTTCGGCGCCGCTCTTCTGGGCATGGGCCTCGTCTGGCTCGTTGCGTCGCGCGCCGGCGCTGCGCCGGCGGCTGGCGGCTCGACGGTCCGTCAGGCCGCGCGTCGTGCAAAGGAAACGCTGGCCGAGAGCGGAAGCGCGGCCCGCGAGGCGCTGCGGGAGAAAGCGGACACGGCGACGCAGGCGATCCACGACGCGACGGACGACTGGACGGAAGCCGCGCGCGGCGCCGCGACGGAGGCGGCGGAGAAAGCGGCCGAATTGGCGGATCGCGGGATGGACTACGCCGCTCCCGCCGCGGGACAGGTCCGCGCCGTGCGCGAGCGGATCGCGGCGGCGCTGGAGAAGGAGCCTCTTCTTCTCGCCGCCGGCGGTCTGGCGATCGGCGCGGCCATCGCCGCGACTCTGCCGGTCGCGGGCGCCGCGCGAACGGCCGCCGGGGAGGCCGACGCGGCGACGCGCTAACTAGGCCTTGCCGCTCATCCACGCCTTGAAGGCGAAGGGCAGGGTGAAGCTGATCAGCAGGAAGCGCGCGAGATGGTGCGCGCCGACATAGAGCGGGTCGATGCCGAGCGCGAAGGCGAGCAGCGTCATCGCCTCCAGCCCGCCCGGGGAGAAAGCGAGAAGGGTCTGCGCGAAGGGCAGCGACAGCGCGACTCCCGCCCCGACGGCGAAGACGCCCGCGATCGCCACGGCGACGAAGAACGAGCCCAGCGCCGCCGGCGCGGCGCGCGCGAACAGCCGCCAGTCGAAGCCGATGAAGCGCGCGCCCACCCACGCGCCGATCAAGACCTGCGCGACAATGGCGAGAGAAGGCGGCGGCCGGCCGGCGAAACCCAGCGCGTGCGCGCCGCCGGACACCAGCATCGCGCCGAACAGCATGCCGCCGGCGACCCGGCCCTTTTCCATGGCGAAGCCGGCGAGGCCGCCGAGCGCGATCAGGACCAACAGGGTCGAGACCGGATCGATCGGCCCGGTCGGCATGGCGCCGGAAATCGATGTCGATTCGGCGACGATCAGCGGCACGAAGCCCATGAGCAGGAAGACGCGCAGCACCTGCACGACGGCGACGCGCGAGAGATCGGCGTCTTCCCGCGTCGCCGCGACCGAGAACACGTAGGACAGGGCGCCCGGCACCGAGGCGAAGAAGGCGGTGGAGCGCGACCAGCCCGGGGCGCGCGCGAGGATTTTCGCGCAGGCGAAGGTCGAGAGCGCCACGCTGACCGACATGACGGCGATGGAAAGCGGATAGGCGGCGATCTTCTGCAGCATCTGCGGCGTCACCGCCGCGCCGACGGCGACGCCGGACGACGTCATCGCCGCCCAGCGGAAGGGCGTCGACAGGGGCTCGGCGAGCCGCAGCGCGGCCAGGATCGCCGTGCCGATCATCGCCCCCGACAGCCAGCCGGCCGGCACGCCGACGGCGGCCACGCCGGCGCCGCCGAGCGCCGCGCCCGCAATGGTGAAGAACTGAGCGGCGAGCGGCGGCAAGCCGAGGCGCGACGGGTCCGGACGGCTCACCGTCTGACCCAGGCGGCGATCCTGCGCGCGGCTTCCGCGATGTCGGCGGGATCGCGCGCAAAGCACAGCCGCCGAAAGGCCTCGCCGCCCGCCCCGAAAGCCTTGCCGGGCGCGAGGCCGACGCCGGCCTCGTCTACGAGCCTGAAGGCGAGCTTGCGCGTGTCGTCTTCGCCGACGACCGACAGGAACAGGTAGAAACCGCCCTCGGGCGCCGCGAAGCGCAGGCGCTCGAGGCCGCCCAGCGTCTCGCAGAGCGCGGCGCGGCCGGCTTCGGCGCGGGCGCGCTGCAAGGCGACGAAATCCTCGCCGTTGTCGAGCGCCTCGATCGCGCCGCGCTGCACGAACAGCGGCACGCCCGAGGTCGAATACTGGATCATGTTCTCGATCGTCTGGCCGAGCGCCGGCGGCGCCTCCAGCCAGCCGCACCGCCACCCGGTCATCGCCCAGTTCTTGGAGAATGTGTTGACGAAGAGAATGCGGTCGTCTTCCGCCATCACGTCGTGGAACGACGGCGCGCGGCCGCCGGCGTAGTGGAAGCGCCCGTAGATTTCGTCGGCGACGATCCAGAGCCCGTGCTGGCGCGCGAGCGCGAGAATGGCCCGCAATTCGTCCGGCGTCGCGGTCCAGCCAGTCGGATTGGCGGGCGTATTCACGAAGATCGCGCGCGTCCGCTCGCCGACGGCGTCCTTCAGCCGTCCGAAATCGAGCCGCCAGCGGGCGCCGGAGCCCGCCCCGGCGAATTCGAGCGGAACTTCCACGGTCTTCGCCCCGGAGATCGTCAGCGCGCCGGAAAAATTCGGCCAGGCGGGCGTCAGCACGATCGCCTCGTCGCCCGCGCCCGCGACGATGCGGGTGGCGAGTTGCAGCGCGTGCATGCCGCCGATGGTCGCGAAGAAGCGCTCGGGCGCGAAGGCGCCCGCGCCGTCGGCGAAAGGCGTTCCGTAGACCCGCGTCATCATGCGCGCGACGGCGGCGCGAAAATCGGGATGGCCGCGCTGCGCGGTATAGAAAGTCTCGCCGGCCTCGAGCGAGCGCATGCAGGCCCGCACGATATTTTCAGCCGTCGGCAGGTCGCCCTCGCCGACCCACAGCGGCATGAGGCCCTGCCGGCCCTGCCCGTAGTTGAACACCTCCACGATCCCGCTCGCCGGCGCGCCCGTGGCCTCAGGCCGGGCGGCGTCGAGAAACCGCGCTTGCGGATCGGGGGCGGGACGATTCACGGGCGTGGCCTTGCGCAGGGCGGCGAGCCATGTCCCGCCGCGGACGCCTTGCGCTTACTGGATCGACGCTGCGGCGCCAACCGCGCGAGCCCCGCGCCGCAAGCGCGGGAGCCGTGCGCGGCGCGCGCTTACTTCTTGACGAGCGCGTCGCGGATTTCTTCCAGCAGAACTTCCGAACGCGGCGGGGCCGGCGGCGCTTCCGGCGCGGCGGCGGCCGGCTTCTTCAGGCGCTCGATCTGCTTGATGGCGATGAAGAGGACGAAGGCGATGATCAGAAAATTGATGACGGCGGTGATGAAGCTGCCGTAGCCGAGCACGGCGCCGGCCTTCTTGGCGTCCGCATAGGCCGGATGGCCCTGGATGGCCGCGCTCAGCGGCAGATAATAGTTCGAGAAGTCGAGGCCGCCCGTAATCGCGCCGATGATCGGCATGATCACGTCGCCGACCAGCGAATCGACGATCTTGGAGAAAGCGGCGCCAATGATGACGCCGACCGCCAGGTCGACGACATTGCCCTTCATCGCGAAATTCTTGAAATCCTGGAGCATCGAAAAATTCCCCATAGAATCTGCTTGCGGTTCGCACCGGCAAGCTGCCCACGGTCACATGCTTAGCTTGATTCCGGCGACCGGGACAGTAGCGTTGCGGCTAATGATGGCGATTTCAGGCGCGACGGAGAAGGAACGGGGCGGATGATCGAGGCCTGGGCGGCGGTTCTGGCGACGCTCGCCTATATCTGCGCCCTGTTCGCCGTGGCGCACTACGGCGACACGATCGGCAAGCGCTTCGTGCGCGGGCCGGCGCAGACGCTGGTCTATTCGCTCTGCTTCGCCGTTTATTGCACGTCCTGGACCTTCTTCGGCTCCGTCGGCCTGGCCACGACCTCCGGCCTGCAATTCCTGCCGATCTACGTCGGGCCGCTCCTCGTCATCGTCTTCGGGCGGCGGCTGCTCAGCCGCATGGTCGTGCTCGCGAAGAATCACAATATCACCTCGGTCGCCGACTTCGTCGCCGCCCGCTACGGCAAGGCCGAGAGCGTGGCGATCTGCGTGACGCTGATCTGTGTGGTCGGCACGGTCCCCTACATCGCCTTGCAGCTCAAGGCGGTCTCGGCGTCGCTGCACATGGTGCTCGGTTCGATCGAGGCCGAGAAGGTCGTCTCGCATTCCGATTCCCTGCAGTCGAGCGTGCTCGTGCCGCTGGTGCTCGCGGGCTTCGCCATGGCGTTCGGCACGCGGCGCGTCGACGCGACCGAGCATCAGGACGGCCTGATGCTGGCGGTCGCGACGGAATCGCTGGTCAAGCTCGTCGCTTTCCTGGCCGTCGGCATAGCCGTGACCTGGGGCCTGTTCGGCGGCCTCGGGGATCTGTGGGCCCGCGCGGCGTCGACGCCGCGCATCGCCAGAATCTTCGCCGAGCCCGTCGACTGGACGACCATGGTCGTCATGACCGGCCTGTCGGCGATCGCCATCCTGCTGCTGCCGCGCCAGTTTCATGTCGCCGTCGTCGAAAATCACGACGCGCGCGACGTCAAGGCGACAGGCTGGCTCTTCCCGCTCTATCTGGTCGCCATCAACATTTTCGTCGTGCCGCTGGCGGTCGCCGGCCTGCTCGTCTTTCCCGAAGGCGCGATCGACCGGGACATGACCGTGCTCGCCCTGCCGCTGCAGGCGGGCCGGCATATTCTGGCGGTGTTCGCCATGCTCGGCGGCATTTCCGCCAGCATGGCGATGATCATCGTCGAATGCGTGGCCCTCTCGATCATGATCTCCAACGATCTGATCCTGCCGCTCGTCCTGCGTCGTCGCCGCGCGCTGACCGTCGCCGCGCCGGGCGACATCGGCTCGCGCATTCTCGTCGTCCGTCGTGTGGCGATCCTCGTCATTCTGGCCCTGGGCCATGTCTATCTGCGTTTCTCCAACGAGGCGGCGCTGGTTTCGATCGGCCTCATCTCCTTCGCCTGCATCGCGCAGATCGCGCCATCCTTCTTCGGCGGCCTGTTCTGGCGCGGCGGCTCGTCGGTCGGCGCCATCGCCGGCATGGCCATCGGCTTTCTGGTCTGGGCCTACACGCTGTTCCTGCCCTCGCTCGATCTTTCGCCGGGCCTCGTCGGCAGGATCGTGGAAAGCGGCATGTTCGGGATCGCCGCCCTCAAGCCGACCGCCTTGCTCGGCTTCGAGCTGCCGAAAATCGTCAACGGCGCCATCGCCTCCCTGACGTTGAATCTCCTCACCTTCGTCGTGGTCTCGCTGCTCCGCGCGCCCTCGCGGCTGGAGCGGCTGCAGGCCGCGAGTTTCGCGCAGCGCTCCGAGCTGCCGGCGCCCGGCTCCTTCCGCCTGTGGCGCGCGAGCGTGACGGCCGGCGAGCTGGAGGCGACCGTCGCGCGCTATCTCGGCGCGGCGCGCGCGCGCGAATCCTTCGATTCCTTCTTCGCCTCGCGCGGCCAGACGCGGGAACGCAGCGCCGAGGCCGACGTGCATCTGCTGCGCTTCGCCGAGCGATTGCTGGCGTCGGCCATCGGCGCGGCGTCCTCGCGCCTCGTGCTGTCGCTCGTGCTGCGGCGGCGCAACGTCTCGCACAAGGCGGCGCTTCGCCTGGTCGACGAAGCCTCGGCCGCGATCCAGTATAACCGCGACCTTCTGCAATATGCGCTCGACTTCGCCCGCCAGGGCATCACCGTCTTCGATCGCGATCATCGCCTCATCTGCTGGAACCGCGAGTTCCGCGACCTGTTCGATCTGCCGGGCGACGCGCTGCGTGTCGGCGTCGGCATCGAGGAGATCGTGCGCTTCAACGCGCAGCGCGGCCTCTACGGCCAGGGCGTCGGCGAGGAATTCGTCGCCACGCGCGTCGATCTGCTGCTGAACGAGCGCAAGCCTGTCCGCCTGCGCCTCTACCCCTCCGGCCGCGTGATCGAAATCCGCTCCGCCGCCATGCCCGACGGCGGCGTCGTGACGACCTACACGGACGTGACCCCGCAGGTCGAGGCGGAAGAGGCGCTGGCCGCCACCAACGAGTCGCTGGAGCAGCGCGTCCGCGACCGCACCAACGAGCTGGAGCGCCTGAACGGCGAGCTCGCCGCCGCCAAGGCGACCGCCGACGCCGCCAATCTGTCGAAGACGCGTTTTCTCGCCGCCGCCAGCCACGACATCCTGCAACCGCTCAACGCGGCCCGCCTCTATGCGACGTCGCTGTCCGAACAGGTGCGCGCCGGCGCCGCGCAGGGCGGCGAGCAGACGCTGAAGCTCGCCGGCAATGTCGACGCCTCGCTCGAGGCGGTCGAGGAAATCCTGACCGCGCTGCTCGACATTTCGCGCCTCGACGCCGGCGCCACGACGGCGGAAATCGGCGCATTGCGGCTCGAGGACGTGTTCCGTCAGCTCGCCATCGAATTCGCGCCGCTCGCGAAAGCGAAGGCGCTGGAGCTCGGGTTCGTGCATTCGAGCCTCTCGGTGCGCTCCGACCGGCGCCTGCTGCGCAGGCTGCTGCAGAACTTCATCTCGAACGCGATCAAATATACGCCCGCCGGCCGGGTGCTCGTCGGCGCGCGAAGGCGGCCGGACGGGCGCGTGCGCATCGAAGTCTGGGACACGGGCCTCGGCATTCCCGAGGAGAGCCGCGCCGACGTTTTCCGGGAGTTCGCGCGGCTCGAATCGGCGCAACGCTCCGCGCCGGGCCTCGGTCTCGGCCTCTCCATCGTCGAGCGTCTGGCGCGCGTGCTGGAGGCGGATCTCGGCCTGCGCTCGCGCGTCGGCGCCGGGTCTGTCTTCTTCGTCGACATACCCTTGTCTCCGGCGACCGGGAGCGAACCCGAACCCGCCGTGGCCGACGTTGCTCCAGCGCCCGCGACGCTTGCCGGACTTGCAATCTGCGCCATCGACAACGAGCCGCGCATTCTCGACGGCATGCGCATCCTGCTCGAAGGCTGGGGCTGCACGGTCGTCACCGCCGCCTCGCGCGCCGAGGCGATCGCGGCGCTGGAGACGGCAGGCCTGCGGCCGGACGCTGCGGTGGTCGATTATCATCTCGACGCCGACAACGGCCTCGACGTCATCGCCGCGCTGCGTGCGCGTTACGGCGCCGAACTGCCGGCGGTTCTGATCACCGCCGACCGCACCGAGGAATTGCGCGCGGAAGCCGCGGCGCGCGAGATTCGCGTTCTCGCCAAGCCGCTCAAGCCGGCCGCGCTCCGCTCGCTGCTCGCGCAATGGCGCGTGACGCGCAGCGCGGCGGAATAGGGAGCAAGTAGCGAATAGGGACGCCGGCGTCGCCCCCGATCTTCCCTATTCGCTATTTCGCTACTCGCTACTCGCCAGGAACGCTCTGCGGCCGCTCGCCAGCGCCTCGTCCAGCAGCTCGATCCGGTCCTGACCCCAGAAAACCTCGCCGTCGAGCACATAGGACGGCGAGCCGAACACGCCGGCTTCGAGAGCCGCCTTGTTGTTGGCGGCGTAGGCGTCGCGGGTCGGCTGCGATTGCGCGTCGGCGATCAGGACGTCCGCATGATGGCCCGTCTCGTTCAGGACGGCGGAGACATTGGCGGCCTCGCCCAGATTGATTTCCTTTTCGAAGACTGCGCGAAAAGCGTTCGAGAGATAGACGTTCGGATCGTCGCCGCGCGCCAGCAGCGCCAGCGCCACGCAATCGGCGAGCGTCGGGTCGAACGGCCAGCCTTTCGGCTTCAGCGCGAAATGCAACTCGCGCTTCTCGCGCCAGCGCTTCAATTCCATCGTGCGATAGGCGACGCGCAGCGGATGGCGCTTGGCGAGCGGCAGGCCGCCCGATTGCGGAAAGACCTCGCCGAGATTGACCGGCCGGTAGTCGATGGTCGCATCGTGCTTGCGCGCGACGCGCGTGAACAGGTCATGGCCGATATAGGCCCAGGGCGAAACGATGGTGAAATAATAGGCGATCTGGCGGGACATCGGCTTTCTCGGCGTTTCCGTCCGGCGAACTTAGCAACGCGCGCGAAAAGGAGGAAGACGGCGCGGGCTTGCCCTGCCATGCGCCGGCGTTAGCCTCGCGCGAACGAATCCGCGCGGCGCGCGAAGGGCGAGGCATGAACGAGAAGCTGATCGAGCAAGGTTTCTACGCCACCGGTCCGGCGACGATCGCCTCCGTCTCCACCTATCTCGAAATGCGCGCCGCGCCGCCCCTCGCGGCGTTCGCGAACGATCCGGCCATTCGCCCGGCGCGTCTCGACGCGGCAAGCTACCGCAAGCTCTTCCTCGCCGTCGGCGCGGACTATCTCTGGGTGGACCACGCGCGTCGCGGCGACGACGAACTGCGCGCCATCCTGACAGATGACGCGATCGAAACATGGACCGTCGAGGCCGACGGCGCGGTTGCGGGCTTCGCCATGCTCGATTTCCGCGAGGCGGAGATCTGCGAATTGCGCTATTTCGGGTTGGTCCGGGCGGCGATCGGCTGCGGTCTCGGGCACCGCCTGTTGCATGTGGCGATCGCGCGCGCCTTCGCGCGGCCGATCCGGCGCTTCTGGGTGCGCACCAGCACGCTCGATCATCCAGCCGCCCTGCCGCTCTATGTTCGCGCAGGCTTCACGCCTTACAAGCGGCACGTGTCCGTCAGTCCCGACCCGCGCCTGACCGGTCTCCTGCCGCGCGACGCCGCGCCGCAGATCGCCATCCTCTGAGTTTCAGGTCGCCAGCCGCAATTCCTCTTCCGCCTGCATGAACGCGAGGATTTCCGGCGTCGGTTGCGGCGGATCGATGGCCGGCAGGCCAAGCGCCGCCAGCATGTCCGCGAAGGCGACGAAGCGCTTTTCCTTCGGCGCATAGAAGCAGCCCTTGGCGAGCATGACCGCGGCGACGATGTCCGATCCGTCGCGTCCGCGCGTGATGAAGCGATGCTCGAATATGCCGTTCGTCTCCGTCCACCAGCGGATGCGCGTCTCCACGCGGAACTTGCGAAACGCCTTCAATTCGCGCCGGAAGCGGATTTTGGAAGCGAGCAGCATCGGCCGCCATCCGCGCGCGAGCGCCGCGCGCAGCATGCCAGTGCGGATGAAGAGATCGAGCTGCTGGATATCGGCAAACGCTGGGTAGCGGCTGTTGGTCATGTGCATGTTGATGTCGAGATCGCTCGGCAGCACGCGATAGAAGCGTGTCGACACGCAATCCGGCAGTGCGAGTTTTGACCGGAAGGGCAGGGCCAGCAGGAACAGGATGAGACGCAGCCAGAGGTTCATGTCGTGAGTCCGAAATGACAACGCCGGCCGCGTGGGCCGGCGTGACAACAATTACGGGACGACGGCCTCGCCCTTCGAGACGCCCGCTGCGCGGGCTCCTCAGGGTGAGGCCTCTTTATATCCACCAACCCTCATGCTGAGGAGGCGCTGCAAGCGCCGTCTCGAAGCATGGCGGAGCCCGCTACGCTACGCAGCCTTCTTCGGCGCGAACTTGCCGTAGAAGGTTTCGCCTGTCTTCGCCATCTCGCGCAGCAGCGCGGGCGGGGCGAAACGGTCGCCGTATTTGGCGGTCAGCCTATCGGACAGCTCCACGAAGGTCTTCGTCCCCATGAAGTCGATGTAGGAGATCGCCCCGCCCGTGAATGGCGCGAAGCCGAAGCCGAGGATCGAGCCGACATCGGCCTCGCGCGGATCGGTGATGACATGATCCTCCACCGTGCGCGCGGCTTCCACCGCCTGCACCACCAGGAAGCGCTGCTTCAACTCCTCGACGTCGAGCGTATCGGGATCGAGTTGCTTGGGCTGCAGCGCCGATAGCCCCGGCCACAGGCTCTTCTGGCCCTTGCCCTTCTCGGGATAGTCGTAAAAACCCTTGCTGTTCTTGCGGCCGAGGCGGCCCTGCTTCTCGACCATTTCCAGCATCAGCTTCTTCTGGTCCGGATTGATGGCGTTGGGACCGAGATCGGCTTCGGTCGCCTTCATCACCTTCAGCCCGAGATCGAGGGCGACCTCATCCGAGAGCGACAGCGGACCGACCGGCATGCCGGCCATCCTGGCGCAATTCTCGATCATCGCCGGCGGCACGCCTTCGAGGAACATCTCGTTGCCTTCGGCGATGTAGCGCCCCACGCAGCGGTTGGCGTAGAAGCCTCTGCTGTCGTTCACCACGATCGGCGTCTTGCCGATCATGCGGGTGTAGTCGAGCGCGGTCGCCAGCGCCGCATCACCGGTGTTCTTGCCGAGGATGATCTCGACCAGCATCATCTTGTCGACCGGCGAGAAGAAGTGGATGCCGATGAAATTTTCGGGCTTGCCGGCTTCGGTGGCGAGCGAAGTGATCGGCAGCGTCGACGTGTTCGACGCGAACACGACGTCCGGCCCGAGCACGGCCTGCGCCTTCTTCGTCGTCTCGGCCTTCACGCCGCGATCCTCGAACACGGCTTCGACCACGAGATCGCATCCCCTGAGATCGGCGTAGTCGGCCGTCGGCTTGATGCGGCCGAGCAGGGCGGCCTTGTCGGCTTCGCTCGCGCGTCCTTTCGCGACGCGCGCGGAAATCAGCGCGTCCGAATGCGCCTTGCCCTTGTCGGCGGCGGCCTGATCGCGGTCGACCAGAACGACCTCCGCGCCGGCGCTCGCCGTCACATAGGCGATGCCCGCGCCCATGAAGCCCGCGCCGATCACGCCGATCTTCTTCAGGCTCGTCTTCGGCTCGGACTTCGGCCGGCGCGCGCCCTTGTTCAATTCGCCCATCGACAGGAACAGCGAGCGGATCATTGCCGCCGCTTCCTTCGAACGCATGATCTGCGCGAAATAGCGACTTTCCACCGTCAGCGCCTGGTCGATCGGCAATTGCAGACCTTCATAGACGCATTTCAGGATCGCCTTCACCGCCGGATAATTGTCGTAGGTCTCCTTGCGGTAGAGCGCGTTCGCCGGCGGCCATATCATCATGCCCATCGGCGAGAAAATCTTGCCCGAAGGCGTCTTGAAATTCTTGTCGTCCCACGGCGCGACAGCCTTGCCGCCGCCCTTGATCCACGCCTTCGCGCGAGAGACGATTTCGCCTTCCGGCGCGACCTCGTGCACGAGGTTCATCTGCTTGGCTTTCGCGGGCTTCCACGAATCGCCCTTGAACAGGAATTGCAGCGCGTCCGGCGTCGCCATCAGGCGCGGAATGCGCTGCGTGCCGCCGGCGCCGGGGAACAGCCCGACCTTCACTTCCGGCAGGCCGACCTGCGTCTTGGCGTTGTCGGCAAGCACGCGATAATGGCAGGCGAGCGTGATCTCGAAACCGCCGCCGAGCGCGACGCCGTTGACGGCCGCCGCCCACGGCTTGCCGCAGGTCTCGATCTTGCGGAAAATCTGCGCGCCGCGTCCGGCCTGCGCGACGAACGCCTTCATCGCGGCTTCCTCGCCCTGCGCCTTCACGGCGTCTGCGAACTGGCGGCGCCCGGCTTCCATCATCGACAGATCGGCGCCGGCGCAGAACGCATCCTTGCCGGACGTCAGCACGACGCCCTTCACGGATGCATCCGAGGCGACATGCGCGACGATTTTTTCGAGCTCGTCCATCAGCGACTGGTCGAGCACGTTCATCGGCTTGCCCGGCATGTCCCACACGAGGGTGACGATGCCGTCGGAATCCTGATTGTATTTGAAGTTCACGAGGTTCATGTTCCGCTCCCGTTCGGAAGCCGTCATTGCGAGCGAAGCGAAGCAATCCATCCACCGGAGCTTGATCCAGATGAGGGGATGGATTGCTTCGTCGCTTCGCTCCTCGCAATGACGGAAAGGTTGTTCCTTAGACCCGCTCGATGATCGTCGCCGTACCCATGCCGGCGCCGATGCACAGCGTGATCAGCGCCGTCTGCTTGCCCGTGCGCTCGAGTTCGTCGAGCGCGGTCGAGACCAGCATTGCGCCGGTCGCGCCGAGCGGATGGCCCATGGCGATCGCGCCGCCGCACGGATTGACCTTCGCCGGATCGACGTCGAACGCCTGGTTGAAGCGCAGCACCACCGAGGCGAAGGCCTCGTTGACCTCGAACAGGTCGATATCCTTGATGCTCATGCCGGCCTTGGCGAGCAGCTTCTTGGTCACGTCAACCGGGCCGGTCAGCATGATCGCCGGCTCCGAGCCGATATTGCAGAACGCCTTGATTTTCGCGCGAGGCTTCAAGCCGGACTTCTTGCCGGCCCCCGCCGAGCCGATCAGCACGGCGGCCGCGCCGTCGACGATGCCCGACGAATTGCCGGCGTGATGGACGTGGTTGATCGCCTCGATTTCCGGGTAGCGCTGGATCGCCACCGCGTCGAAGCCGCCCTGTTCGCCCATCATGACGAAGGAAGGCTTCAGCGACGCGAGCGCCTGCATGTTGGCGTCGGGCCGCATGTGCTCGTCATGGTCGAGGATGGTCACGCCGTTCACGTCGCGCACGGGCGTGACGGTTTTGGCGAAGCGGCCTTCCTTCCAGGCCTGCGCGGCGCGCTTCTGCGACTCGACGGCGTAGGCGTCCACATCGTCGCGCGAGAAACCGTATTTGGTGGCGATGAGATCGGCCGACACGCCCTGCGGCATGAAATAGGCGGGGATGGCGATGGAGGGATCGACCGGCCACGCGCCGCCTTCCGCGCCCATGCCGACGCGGCTCATGCTTTCGACGCCGCCGCCGATCGTCATCTCGTGCTGGCCGGCCATCACCTGCGCGGCGGCGAAATTCACGGAATCGAGTCCAGAGGCGCAGAAACGGTTGATCTGCACGCCCGGAACATGGTCGCCGAGACCGGCGGTCAGCGCGGCCGCGCGCGCGATGTCCGAGCCGGGTTCGCCGACCGCGTCGACGCAGCCGAGGATCACGTCGTCGATCAGATGCGT